>ERZ761602.2242-NODE-2242-length-31173-cov-8.208111_pt1 | contig 31173 bp, 19 predicted proteins | sample MGYA00512165_ERZ761602 | MGnify/ENA primary metagenome ERZ761602 (study PRJEB28899, sample SAMN02445085) | bioreactor sludge metagenome | biome: EBPR sludge; isolation source: Thorneside wastewater treatment plant | place: Australia: Brisbane, Thorneside...
ATGGTGATCGAGCGCGCCAAGCGCCTGGTCGAGCACAAGAAGGACGTGGTGATCATGCTGGACTCGATCACCCGCCTGGCCCGCGCCTACAACAACGTCGTACCCAGCTCCGGCAAGGTACTGACCGGCGGCGTGGACGCCAACGCCCTGCACCGCCCGAAGCGCTTCTTCGGCGCCGCGCGCAACGTCGAGGAAGGCGGCAGCCTGACCATCATCGCCACCGCGCTGGTCGAGACCGGCAGCAAGATGGACGAAGTGATCTACGAGGAGTTCAAGGGCACCGGCAACAGCGAAGTGCACCTGAACCGCCGCATCACCGAGAAGCGCGTCTACCCGGCCATCGACATCAACCGCTCCGGCACCCGCCGCGAGGACCTGCTGATCGAGCCGGAACTGCTGCAGAAGATCTGGATCCTGCGCAAGCTGCTGCACCCGATGGACGAGATCGCGGCGATGGAGTTCCTCTTGGACAAGATGAAGAACACCAAGTCGAACGACGAGTTCTTCGCTTCGATGAAGCGATAGACGAGTTCTCCACTTCGATGAAGCGGAACGGATTCAACGCTCCAGGCAAGCGCCGGTTCCACCGCACGCAGAAAAGGAAAGCCCCGCAATGCGGGGCTTTTCCGTAGGTGCGGACGCGAACCGGGCCGGTCAGGAGCCTTCCGGTGCCGATGCCAGGGGCGCGCGCAGGCGCAAGCCCTTCCCGCCGACCAGGGTCGGCACGCCGTCGGCCAGCGCTTCGGGCGACGCCTCGGCTTCCTGATCGATCATCCACGGCGCCTTCACGCGCGGGCCGGGGATGTAGGCCATCCAGCGGCCGTACTGCTTCGGCCGTCCCAGCGTGAAATCGACGGGCACGCGCACGGACCAGTACGCCTCTTCCGCTTCCTCGCCGCGCGTCGGCGGTTCGAATTCCCAGTGCCGCGCCGCTTCTTCCGCACCGGCGGCGAATCCGTGCCGCAGGCGCTCCATGGTCTCCGTATCGGTCGCCACCCGCAGATTGACCTGCTCGGCCATCGCGTCCAGGACACGGCCGTCGCGGCCGACTTTCAGGACCAGGTAGACGGTGCCCTCGGCGCCGCTGCGCAAGGCGAACACCGGATAGCGCGGCAGCTTCATCTTCCGGCGCGCCAGCGTATAGCCCTGCTTCCAGTCCTGGGGAAAGAAGCTGCTGGCCTGCAGGCGCATCAGGAAGCTTTCTTCATTGATCCTCTTCGCCACCACCATCAGTTTCATGTCGTTGCGCATGTTGACCGTGCGCCCTTCCAGCCCGGGCGGCTCGAAGGTCCAGGCGGCGATGTTCCCGCGCAGGAAATCCACCACGTTCGCGGGCAGCTTGTCGGCCTCTTTCAGCGTGTAGTCGACCACCTTGCCCGCGCCGTCGACGGTGATCTCGCCGTCGACCATCAGGCTGGCCTCCGCCTGCCTGAGTACCTCGCGCCTGTCGCCGGCCAGCACCAGGACGACAACGACAGCAATCCCATGGCGATCCATGCATGCATGCGGAAGTTTCCGGGGTTGGATGGAGTTCGGGGAATCGGGTTGCGAACGGAGCCGGCGGATCAGAACGGGCATCGATCGTCGCCAGGACCGGGGCGTTGCAGCAGCCACGCTCCTGCCGCCTGCATTGTCCGCTTCTTGTTTCGCCTGATCGCTTGGTCACCGGACCTGTTTCCGGCAGGTCGGTTGATTGCCGCAAACCGTCTCGCCAGGCAAATCCATGGTGTTGCGCACTCTCTCCGGCCACGACCACGGACGGTCCCGAGGCCTACACGCTGTCCAGCGGCGTCAGCAACCTGGGGCCCTTCCTGCCGTGGGCCTGGTAGACACCGCCCTCGACCAGCGCATCCGGCGAGAACGCGGGATCGTCCTGGTCCGCCCATGGCACGCGCTCGCGCGGGCCGGGGACGTAGGCTTCCCATTGGCCGTAGCGGCGCTCGCCGCCGAAAGTGAAATCGACCGGCACGCGCACGGCCCATTCGGTCTGCCGCGCCGCGTCGCCCTCGGTGGGCGGCTGGAAGGTCCAGCGCCGGGCTGCGGCCAGCGCAGTGCGCGCGAACCGGTAGCGGTGCTGGTTCATCTGCGGCTCGCTGGCGATGTAGCGCAGGTTCACCTGTTCGGCGACGGCCTCTTTCACGGCTCCATCGCGGCCCACGCGCAACAGCAGGTAGGCGGTGCCCTGCACGCCCTTCTCGGCCGCGCTCAACGGATAGCCGGGCGGCGTCATTTCGCGCGCGGTGATGCGCTCGGCCGCGGGCTGGGCTTGCTCGTCGCCGAAGTCGGCGCTGCGGACGGACACCTCCATCTTGCCGTCGCCCAGGGGCTTGGCGATCAGGCGCACGCTCATCCGCGCACGGACCTGCGCTGCCTTGCCGTCGACCTGGACCGGCTCGAACCGCCAGTCCGCGGCGTTGCGCCCCACGAAGGCGGCGATGCCTTCGGGCAACCGCTGCGGCTTGTCCACGTCGACGGCCGCGACGCTGCCATCGGGCCGGATGGTGATCAGGCCCGTGACCAGCATGCTGGCCTCCAGTTGCTTGCGGACGGAGCCCGGCCCCTTGGCCCAGGCCGCGCACGTCGCCGCCATCGCACACGCCAGCAGCACTCCACTCCATATGCTCCGCTTCACCGTCCGCTCCTTCGTCCCTGGATCGCGCGGGTCCGGTCCGGGCCCGTCGGCCGCATACTATCCCGACGAGGTGACGCATGCACGGTAGCGGTCTGGAGTTGGCACTGGTGTTCCTGCTGGCCGCGGTCATCGCGGTGCCGGTGTTCAAGCGCTTCGGACTGGGGGCGGTGCTGGCCTACCTGGTGGCGGGGGTGGTGCTGGGGCCGGACGGGCTGGCGCTGGTGCGCGATGCGGATCGCATCCTGGACGCGGCCGAGATCGGCGTGGTGATGATGCTGTTCGTCATCGGCCTGGAGTTGTCGCCGTCGCGCCTGCGGGTGATGCGCAAGCCGGTGTTCGGCGCCGGCGGATTGCAGGTGGGCCTGACCGCGCTGGTGCTGGGCGCGCTGGCGCTGGCGTTCGACCACCATTGGAAGACCGCGCTGGTGATCGGCCTGGGCCTGGCGCTGTCCTCCACCGCGGTCAGCCTGCAACTGCTGTCGGAGCGCCAGGAGCTGTCCAGCGACCACGGCCGGCTGGGCTTCGCGATATTGCTGTTCCAGGACCTGGTGGCGATCCCGCTGCTGGCGGCGATCCCGCTGCTGGGCGGGGCCAAGAACGAGACGCTGACCTGGACCATGGTGTTCCAGGCCGTCGGCGCCATCGCCATCGTCGTGTTCGGCGGGCGGCTGGTGCTGCGCCACCTGTTCCGGGTGACGGCGCGCACGCGCATGCCGGAGGTGTTCACCGCCAGTGCGCTGCTGGTGGTACTGGGCATCGCCTGGTTCATGCAACTGGCGGGCCTGAGCCCGGGCCTGGGCGCGTTCCTGGCCGGCGTGCTGCTGTCGGACTCGGAGTTCCGCCACGAACTGGAATCGCAGATCGACCCGTTCAAGGGCCTGCTGCTGGGCCTGTTCTTCATCGCCGTGGGCATGGACATCGACCTGGACGCGGTGATGGCGCAGCCGCAGCTCATCACCGCCGGCGTGCTGACGCTGCTGGCGGTGAAGTTCGCGCTGCTGTTCGGCATCGGTCGCTGGCCCGGGCGCCTGCGCCCGCGCGACGCGCTGATGCTGGCCGGCACGCTGTGGCTGGGCGGCGAGTTTGCGTTCGTGGTGTTCAACGAGGCCACGCGCGTGCGGCTGATGGACGCGGAACTGCGCAACCGGCTGACCGCCATCGTCGGCGTGTCGATGGCGCTCACGCCGCTCCTCCTGCTGGGCCTGCAACGCGTGCTGTCGGGGGTGAAGCGGCCTGCGCGCGCCGCCCGCGCGTTCGACCCGATCCCCGACGAGAAGCCGCAGGTGCTGATCGCCGGCATGGGCCGCTTCGGCCAGATCGTCGCGCGCCTGCTGACCGCGCAACGCATTCCCTTCGTCGCGCTGGAGCACAGCCCGGAGACGGTGGACACGCTGCGCCGGCTGGGCAGCGTGCGGATCTACTACGGCGACCCGACCCGCCCCGACCTGCTGCGCGCGGCCGGCGCGCAGCATGCCCGGGTATTCGTCATCGCGATGGACGACCCCGACACCAACATCAAGGCCGCGCGGCTGATCCGGCGGATGTTCCCGCAGGCGCGCGTGCTGGCGCGCGCGCGCAACCGCCAGCACGCGTGGCGGCTGATGGACCTCAGCGCCGACGCCTTCCGCGAGACGCTGGGCTCCAGCCTGGAGATGGCGCAGCAGGTGCTGGTGGAACTGGGCGTGCCGCCGGAGACCGCCGCCGAGCACACGCAACGGTTCCGCGCGCACGACGAAAAGCTGCTGCGCGCACAGTACCTGGTCTACGACGACGATGCCGCGGTGGTGCAGACCGCGCGCGACGCCTTCAGCGACCTGGAGAAGCTGTTCGAGGCCGACGCCAGCGACGGCGATGCGCCGCGGGAGTAGCGGCGCTGCCCTGCCCCGTACTGGTTGGTGCGCAGCGCGTTCATGCGGATTGTGGCGGGCGTTGGCGGAGGGCTTCGCGTGATCGCATGCGTCCCGGGTCGGGGCTGAAGCCCCTCCTACAGGGGCATCGCGCGGAGGCACGCTGCAGGAGGGGCTTCAGCCCCGGCCGGATTGCCCGAAGACGAGCGCGCGATGCCCGGAACTCTCGGCCGGCCTGGAACTCAGCCGCGGTCGCGCAGGAACCGGGCCATCGACGGGCTGCTGCCGGCCGCGTGCGGTGCGAATTCCGCGGCCACGTCCACGAAGCCGCGCATCACCGCGATTTCGCGCGGTTTGCGGTTGAGGGCATCGCGCAGTTCCGGGTCGGCGCCGGCGCGCAGCAGGCGGCCCACCGCGCGCAACAGGCCGTGCAGCGCGGCCAGGTGCAGCGGGCCGAAGCCGCGCGGGTCCTGCACGTCCAGCGACACGCCTTCGTCGAGCAGGCGTTCCAGCCCGGCCAGCACCACTTCCTCGTCGCAGGCGCTGCCCGGCTCGGCGCGCGCGCCCAACAGCAGCAGCAGCGGCGTGACCGCGCCGGTGGCTGCGTGCTCGGCCTCGGCGCCGGACAGCAGCAGGGTGTCGAACAGCGCGACCAGGCGCGGCTTCTCGCGCGCGGTGAAGCCGTACAGCGCGGCGCAGTGCAGCGGCGTGAGTCCCTGCGCGTCACCGGCGTGCACGTTGGCGCCGGCCTGGATCAGGCGGGCGACGATGTCGGGCATGCCCAGCGCCGCCGCCAGCATCAGCACGGTGACGCCGCCGGGCAGGCGGTGTTCGATGTCGGCGCCGGCACTGAGCAGCGCGGCGACGATCTCGACCTGGCGCATGCTGACCGCCGCCGACAGCGGCGTCGCGCCGGTGTTGGCCGCGTGCTGCGGGTCCGCGCCGCGCGCCAGCAGCAGTTCGACGATCTCCTTGTGGCCGCCGCCGGCCGCGCGCAGCAGCGCGGTGCAGCCCTGCGCGTCGGGCGAGTCCACGCCGAAGCCCAGGTCGAGCAGGCGGCGCACGGCGTCGCGGTCGCCGGCCATCGCGGCAGCCGGCAGGTCGGCCGGGCGCAGGGCTCGTCGCGGCAGCGGCCAGGTGCGCCAGTCCAGCCAGTCGGCGAGGTCGCGGCGGCCGCAGGCCAGCGCCACGCCCAGCGGCGTCTGGCCGTCGGCGGCGCGCGCGTCCGGCGAGGCGCCCTTGGCGATCAGTTGCTTCAGCGCGGCCTCGCGGCCCAGCACTGCGGCCAGGTGCAGCGCAGTCATGCCGTGGCTATCGCAGGCTTCGCGGTCCACGCCGATGTCGAGCAGGCGGTCCAGCACGCGCTGCCAACCCAGGCGCACCGCCAGCGAAAGCGCGGGATCGCCCTGCGGCGAAGGCGCGAAGGGGTCCGCGCCGCGTTCGATCAGGTCCAGCGCGCACCGCTCCAGGCCGCGCGCGGCCTGGTCGTCGCCGGCGCAGGCGGCCAGGAAGCGCGCCAGCCCGCCAGCACCGGCCGGCGACACGGCGTGGCGCAGCAGCACCGCCAGCGAGGCGACGCCGGCCGCGCCCTGCGCGAGCAGGGCGAACAGGGCGGTGTCCCCGCGTTCGTCGCGCTGCTCGGCGCTGGCGCCGTGGCACAGCAGCCAGTCCACGCTCGCCGGCGAGGAAAGCAGCGCGCGGTCGTGCAGCAGCGCGCCGAGTTCTTCGCGCGAACACAGCGGCGCCAGCGCCGCCAGTCCATCCACCTGCCCGCTGGCGAGGCCCTCGCGCAGCAGCGCGGACGGCGCGCGGTCGGCGGGCGCTTCGTCGTCGCCGGTGGCCACGGCCGACGGCAGCGCATAGGTGGGGTCCAGCGCCGACACCAGGGTCCAGCGCCCGGCTTCCGCCGCCAGGTCCACCGCGCGCTTGCCCTGCGCGTCGGCGTGGTCGGGCGGCAGGCCCCATTCCAGCAGGCGCCGCACCAGCAGCGGCGAGACGTTCTCCGCCAGGCAGGCCAGCATCAGCGCGTTGCGGCCGTCGGCATCCAGCGCCTGCGGGTCGGCGCCGGCCTCGGCCAGTCTTTCCAGCACGCCCAGCCGGCCGCCGCGCGCCGCGTCCAGCCAGGGCGTGCGCTGGCGGGCGTCGCGCCCGTGCACGTCCGCGCCGGCGGCGAGCAGGGCGGCGACGATCTCCACGTGCCCGGCCAATGCGGCTTCGTGCAGGGCGCTGCGCTGCTGCGCGTCGCGCGCGTCGGCCCTGGCCTTGTGCTTGAGCAGCAGTTGCACGCCGGCCGGGTCGTCTTCCTCGGTCGCCGCGGCGGCCAGCAGCACGGGCTGGCCGCCCGGCGGGTCGGGGCGGGCGCCGCGTTCGAGCAGGAACTTCGCCAGCCGCCAGTTGCCGGCCACGCAGGCCACGCCCAGCGGGGTCATGCCTTCGTGGTTCAGCGCGTCGATGTCCGCCGCCGCGTCGCGCAGCAGGGCGACCACGCCCGGGTCGGAACTGCGCGCCGCGTGGTGCATCGGCGTGTTGCCTTCGTTGTCGGCCAGGCGCGGATCGGCACCGTTGGCCAGCAGCGTGGTCACCGCGTCGGGGCGGCCGTGCCAACTGTCGCGGGTGGCGGCCAGCAACGGGGTGACGCCGGCGTGGGCGTGGTTGAGGTCGGTGCCGTGGGCGATCAGCGCGCGCAGCAGGCGCAGGTCCGGCAGCACGGCGGCCAGCACACCCAGGCTGCGCTGGTCGCGCGCGCCGGCGGGGGGCAGTGCGTGCGGATCGGCGCCGGCTTCGATCAGTTCCAGCGCGCGCTCGACCCGGCCGGCGCGGGCCGCTTCGAACAGCGCCTGGTCCAGGTCCAGCGGCTCGTCCACCACAATAGCCGGAGATTCCGCCTCGAACGCGCCGGCCGGCATTTCCACCACCGGCAAGGTCCCGGCACTGGCCACCCGCTGCACCGCCAGGTGCAGCAGCGGCGCGAGCGCGGCATAGGCCAGCGCGACCGGCAGGCGCAGCGCGGCCGGCAGCAGGCCCGGCCACGCCAGGCAGAAGCCGCCGCCGAGCAGCGCCGCCAGCAGCACCGCCACGCCCAGGCCGCGCCAAGCGTGGAAATCGCGCTCAGCCAAGCCACGCCAGTGCGCGGCCAGGGTGCCGCCGTCGCGTTCCAGTCCCTGCCACAGCGGCCAGGTGCGCCACAGGCCCACCAGCACCGCGCCGACCACCGCGCTGACGCCGAGGGCAGCGGGCAGGCTGCCGCTGTCTTCCAGCGAGGCCAGCGGCCAGGCCAGCAAGAGGGCGGTGGCGACGAAGGCCACGCCCCAGACCAGCGCCAGCGCCGGCAGGTCTTCGCGCAGGGCGTGCCGCGGCGCCAGCACGCGCGTGCCGCGCCACCACGACAGGCCCAGCGCCAGCGCCGGCTGCGCCAGCCAGGCGCCGGCCCACGCGGCCGCGCCGCCGGCCCAGCCGCCCAGGGCGGCCAGCGCCATGCCGGCCGCCAGGGCGGCCAGCGCGGCGTGTCGGGTCTGCGGACGGCGTTCAGGCATCGGGACGGCCGGCCGGGTCGGGCTGGGGCGGGAACTGGACGTGGAAGCCGCGCGCCGCCAGGTTGCCGCGCACCACTTCGGCGTCCTCGCGGGCCAGCCTGCGCTCCGGCGTCAGCGCCACTTCCAGCACGAAGGACAGGCCGCCCAGTTGCGTGCGCAGCGGTTCGGGCAGGCGGTCGAAATCGTCGCGCCGGGCGAGGTACACGAAGGTGTCGGCCTTTCGCAGGCTCTTGTAGACGTAGGCTTGCATCCGCGCGCGCCGCGACCTGCAGGGGGAACAGGCCGCGATTGTGCGGGAAATGCCCAGTGCGCGAAACCCGCGGCGCGCGCCAGCGCGCATGCCCATCGGCACCTGAGCGCGCCGGCCGGGGCTGGTAATCTCCGCGTTTTCACCCCGCACTCACGGAAGCCCGATGCGCCCCGTCCTGCTCGCCCTGCTGCTGCCCCTGTCCTTCGCCCCCACCGCCTCCGCCCAGCCGGCCGCCCCGCTGACGATCGAGCAGGTCATGGCCGAGCCCGACTGGATCGGCCCGCCGGTCGAGCGCGCGTGGTGGACCTGGGACGGCCGCCACGTGCAGTACGAACTCAAGCGCGACGCCAGCGTGGTGCGCGACACCTGGGAGCAGCCGGTCGGCGAAGGCGCGGCGGTGCGCGTGGCCGACGAGCGCCGCGGCCAGCTCGATGCCGTCAACCCGGTGTACGACGCCCAGCGCCAGCGCATGCTGCTGGTGCGCAACGGCGACCTGTTCCTGCGCGACCTGCGCAGCGGCGCGCTGACCCAGATCACCCGCAGCAACGAGGCCGAGACGCGCCCGCGCTTCGCCCGCGACGGCGCCGTGCTGTGGCGCAGCGGCAACGCCTGGTACCGCTGGACCGCCGCTGGCGGCACCGGCGTGGTGGCCGAACTGAAGGCCGAGCGCGATCCCAACGCCGCGCCCAAGCCGGACGCGCTGCGCGAACAGCAACTGCGCACGATCCGCACGCTGGCCGACGACCGCGCCCAGCGCGAGGCGGCGATCCGCCAGGCCGAGGCGTGGCGCAAGGCCGACCCCACCCGCGCACCGGCGCCGGTGTACCTGGGCGACGGCGTGCAGATCGAGGACAGCTCGCTGTCGCCCGACGGCCGCTGGCTGCTGGTGGTCACCCGCGCCAAGGGCGCCGACGCCGGCCAGGCCGGCAAGATGCCGCGCTACGTCACCGAGTCCGGCTACGAGGAATTCCAGGAAGTGCGCACCCGCGTGGGCCGCAACGCGCCCGTGCCGCACACGCTGTGGCGGGTGGACCTGGCCGACGGCAGCGTGAAGGAAGTGAAGTTCGACGCCCTCCCCGGCATCGCCGACGACCCGCTGGCCGTGCTGCGCAAGAAGGCCGGCAAGGAGCCGCTGAAGGGCAACCGCGACGTACGCATCGAGAACGACAGCGACGGCAACGCCATCGCCTGGACCGCCGACGGCAGCCAGGTCGCCGTGCAGATCCACGCGGTGGACAACAAGGACCGCTGGATCGCCACCGTCGACCTGCCCGCCGCACGCCTGCAACCGCGCCACCGCCTGACCGACGCGGCCTGGGTGAACTGGGGCTTCAACCAGTTCGGCTGGCTGCCCGACAACCGCACCCTGTGGCTGCTGTCGGAGGAATCCGGCTACTCGCACCTGTACACCGCCACCGGCAATGAGAAGCCACGCGCGCGCACCTCGGGCAAGTGGGAGGTTTCCGCGCCGGAAGCCACCGCCGACGGCAGCGGCTTCCTGTTCCTGTGCAACCGCACCTGGCCCGGCGACTACGAAGTCTGCCGGCTCGACCTGGCCCGCAACGAAGTCAGGGAGGTCACCTCACTGGACGGCGTGGAGGACTTCACCCTGTCGCCGGACGGGCGCAGGCTGCTGGTGCGCCACTCGCGCAGCTACACCCCCGTGCAACTGTCGGTGGTGGACGCGGACGGCGGCCCGGCGCGCGCGTTGACCGACACCCGCAGTGCCGCGTTCAAGGCGCGCGAATGGAACCAGCCCGAGTACGTGCAGGTGCCGTCGAAGCACGGCGCGGGCACGGTCTGGGGCAAGTACTACGGCCCGAAGACGCCGGAGCCGGGCAAGCGCTACCCCATCGTGATGTTCGTGCACGGCGCGGGCTACCTGCAGAACGTCAGCGCGCGCTACCCCAACTACTTCCGCGAGCAGATGTTCCACAACCTGCTGGTGGAGCGCGGCTACATCGTGCTGGACCTGGACTACCGCGCCAGCGAGGGCTACGGCCGCGACTGGCGCACCGCGATCTACCGCAACATGGGCCACCCGGAACTGGAGGACTACCTGGACGGGCTGGACTGGCTGGTCGAGCAGAAACAGGGCGACCGCGATCGCGCCGGCATCTACGGCGGCAGCTACGGCGGCTTCATGACCTTCATGGCGCTGTTCCGTGCGCCCGGCACGTTCAAGGCCGGCGCCGCGCTGCGGCCGGTGGTGGACTGGACCCAGTACAACCACGAGTACACCAGCAACATCCTCAACACGCCGGAGATCGACCCGGACGCCTACCGCGCCTCCTCGCCGATCGAGTACGCCGCCGGCCTGCAGGACCACCTGCTGATCGCCCACGGCATGATCGACGACAACGTGTTCTTCAAGGATTCGGTGGTGCTGGCGCAGAAGCTGATCGAACTGCGCAAGGACGACTGGGAACTGGCCCCGTACCCGCTGGAGCGCCACGGCTTCACCCGCGCCGATTCCTGGCTGGACGAATACAAGCGCGTACTCAAGCTGTTCGAGCGGAACCTGAAGCCGTAGGCCGGTCCATGCCGCATTCCCGCGACGCCTCCGCCTCGGCCTTCGTCACCGTCACCGCCAAGGTGTCGATCGCCCTCGGCATCGCCGCCACGCTGTACGCGCTGCTGCAGGTGGCGGTGGCGCAGGCGCTGCTGGGACAGGACCAGGCCGCGCGCGCGCTGGCCGCCCTGCCGGTGCAGGAACTGCCCGCCGCGGCGTCCTGGCTGCTCACCCACCTGGGCGGCATCGCCTGGAGCTTCCTGCTGACCAGCGCGGCGTTCCTGGCGGCGTCGTGGGGCCTGCTGCGGCGGCGGCCCTGGGGCTGGTGGGGCTTCGTGGCCTTCATGGTGCTGGGGGCACTGGTCAACTTCGCCGGCATCGCCCTGGTCGAGCACGTATTCGACTGGGTGGAGACACTGCCGCGCGACCCCACCATGCAGGAGTTGCAGGACGGTCTCACCATCATGCGCCAGGTGTCGCTGGTGACGATGTGGGGCACCGCCATCGCCTTCGCGGTGCTGCACGGCGCGATCGTGTGGAAGCTGTGCCGGCCCGAGGTCCGCGCCGAGTTCCGCCCCGGCTGACGCGGGCGCGCCGGTAGAATGGCGGCATGAACGCCATCGAACCCGTACGCGATTACCTCATCGGCCTGCAGGACCGCATCTGCGCCGCCATCGAAACCGCCGACGGCGGCGCCCGCTTCCGCGAAGATGCGTGGACGCGCGCGCCCGGCGACGCGTCGCCGATCCGCGGCGGCGGCCGCACCCGCGTGCTGCGCGACGGCGCGGTGTTCGAGCAGGCCGGCATCGGTTTCTCCGACGTGTCCGGCGACCGCCTGCCTCCTTCCGCCTCCGCGCACCGGCCGGAACTGGCCGGCGCCTCCTGGCGCGCGGTGGGCGTGTCGCTGGTGTTCCACCCGCGTAATCCCTTCCTGCCCACCACCCACGCCAACGTGCGCCACTTCCGCGCGCAGCGCGACGGCGAGACGGTAGCCTGGTGGTTCGGCGGCGGCTTCGACCTGACCCCGTTCTATCCGTTCGACGAAGACGTGCTGCACTGGCACCGCACCGCGCGCGGGCTGTGCGAACCCTACGGCGGGCAGGCGCGCTACGACGCGCACAAGCGCTGGTGCGACGACTACTTCTTCCTCAAGCACCGCGGCGAGACGCGCGGCGTGGGCGGACTGTTCTTCGACGACCTGGGCGAGGATTTCGAGCGCGACTTCGGCTACCTGCGCGCGGTGGGCGACGGCTTCCTGGACGCCTACCTGCCCATCGTCGAGCGCCGCAAGGACACGCCCCACGGCGAGCGCGAGCGCGACTTCCAGCTCTACCGCCGCGGGCGCTACGTCGAGTTCAACCTGGTCTACGACCGCGGCACCTTGTTCGGCCTGCAGAGCGGCGGCCGCGCCGAATCCATCCTGATGAGCCTGCCGCCGCTGGTGCGCTGGGAATACGGCTACGCGCCCGGAGAAGGCAGCGCCGAACAACGCCTGCACGACTACCTGCGCCCCCGCGACTGGCTGGCCGAACTGGCCTGAGCCTGTGTTCCCTGTAGGAGCGACGCAAGTCGCGACCGCGGTCCATCAAAGGCATTGGACACGGATCAACGCGGATAGGCACGGATGAAGCTTCATTGCTTTGATCCGACGTGTCCGCGGTGATCCGTGTCGATCCGTGGCTGAAGGTTCTTCGGGGCCGCGGTCGCGACTCACGTCGCTCCTACAGGGGAGCTACTCCTGCCTGGCGATCAGGGTGATGTGGCCGTTGTTCTCCAGCACGGCCAGCCGGATGTCGGCCATGTCCAGGCAGCCGGCCTCGCGCATGGCCTTCTCGAAATCCTCGCGGCTGATGAACTCGCGCCGCAACACATCGCGGTAGACCTGGCCGTCGCGCGCCAGCAGTACCGGCGCGCCTTCCACCCAGCGCTCGACGCGCGGCGAACGCGCCGAGGCCAGCCCCACCAGCCAGTTGAGCGCGATCAGGGTGGCCGCCAGCAGCAGGCCGCCGCCGACCGAGATGTCGTCGCCGAGCAGCGCGTTCTGCACCGCGTTGCCCAGCAGCACGACCAGCAGCATGTCGAACGGCGTGAACTGCCCCATCGTGCGCTTCCCCGACAGGCGGATCATCGCCAGCAGGATGAAGTAGACCGTGCAGGCCCGCAGCACGAAGGCCCACCACGGCATGGACAGGTCGAACATCTCGGCGAAGGAAGCGGAAGCACGCATGCGTCACCCGGCGGAGGAAGGCCGCCGCCACGTTAGCGCACGTCCGCACGCGCGTGCGCCCGGCTTCGGCGGGAATCGCGGGCAATAAAAAGCCCCGCAGACCAGGGGGGGATCGGCGGGGCCAGGGGAGCGGGACCTGGGGAGGGGTCGTCGCTCCGGTAGATCGCTCCAGGGGATGGGAGAGATCAGCGACAGACGTTGCATCTGTCGCGGGTTATATGACCACTTCCGGCATGGATAGTTCGTGAAGATTACGGTTAAAAATCCGTGAGATTCAGGCGGAATTCATTTTTATTGAACTGGTCGGTTTACAAATTTACCTGACAGGATTTCCCTGGTAGTCCATGCAACTGCATGTTCCCCAAGGGAAAGCCCGGCGCGGCGCCGCTCAGTGCGCCTGGTCCCAGTCGTCGCCGACCCCGCTGTCGACCACCAGCGGAACGCTCAGTTGCGCCGCGGCGGACATGCGCGCCGTCGCCTGCTCCAGCAGCGTGGGCACGAAATCGGCGTCCGCCTCGAACACCAGTTCGTCGTGCACCTGCAGGATCATCAGCGCGCGCTCGCGATGGCCGGCCAGCCACGCGTCAACCGACACCATCGCGCGCTTGATGATGTCCGCGGCGGTGCCCTGCATGGGCGCGTTGATCGCCGCGCGCTCGGCGCCGGCGCGCTGCGACTGGGTGCCGCGGGTGATGTATTCCAGGTACAGGCGGCGGCCGAACACCGTCTCCACGTAGCCGTGGTCGCGCGCCTGCTGGCGCGTGCTCTCCATGAAGTCGCGCACGCCGGGATAGCGCGAGAAGTAGATGGCGATGTAGTCCTGGGCCTCGCCGCGGGCGATGCCCAGGTTGCGCGCCAGGCCGAACGCGCTCATGCCGTACATCAGGCCGAAGTTGATCGCCTTGGCCGCGCGGCGCTCGTTCGCGGTCACGTCCTCCAGCCTGCGGCCGAACACTTCCGCCGCGGTGGCGCGGTGGATGTCGGCGCCGGCGGCGAACGCGCGCAGCAGGCCGTCGTCCTGCGACAGGTGCGCCATGATCCGCAGCTCGATCTGCGAATAGTCGCAGGCCACCAGCTTGCGCCCGGGCGGCGCGACGAAGGCCTTGCGGATGCGGCGGCCGTCCTCGGTGCGGATCGGGATGTTCTGCAGGTTGGGATCGGTGGACGACAGCCGCCCGGTGGCCGCGCCGGCCTGGTGGTAGCTGGTGTGCACGCGGCCGGTGTCCGGGTTGACCATCTCCGGCAGCTTGTCGGTGTAGGTGCTGCGCAGCTTGGCCAGGCCGCGGTATTCCAGGATCACGCGCGGCAACTCGTGCTGGTCGGCAATGGCCTCCAGCGCCTCCTCGTTGGTGCTGGGCTGGCCGGTGGGCGTCTTCAGCACAGCGGGCAGCTTGAGTTCGTCGAACAGCAGCGCCTGCAACTGCTTGGGCGAGTCCAGATTGAAGTTGCGTCCGGCCAGCTCGATGGCCTTCTGCTGCGCGGCGAGCATGCGCTTGGACAGGTCGGCGCTCTGCCGGCGCAGCTCGTCGCCGTCGATCATCACGCCGTTGGCCTCCACCCGCGCCAGCACCGGCACCAGCGGCATCTCGATGTCGCGGTAGACGCTTTCCAGCGCGGGTTCCGCCGCCAGCTTCGGCGCCAGCACGCGGTGCAGGCGCAAGGTGATGTCGGCATCCTCGGCGGCGTAGCGGGTGGCGTCGTCGATGGCCACCTGCGAGAACAGGATCTGCTTGGCGCCCTTGCCCGCCACGTCCTCGTACTTGACCGTGTCGTAGCCCAGCCAGCGCCGGGCCAGGCTGTCCATGTCGTGGCGGCTGCTGCCGGAGTTCAGCACGAAGCTCTCCAGCATGGTGTCGTCGGCGTAGCCCTGCACGTCCACGCCGTGCCGGCGCAGCACGTGCAGGTCGTACTTGCCGTGCTGGCCCAGCTTGCGCTTGCCGGGATCGGACAACAGCGGCGCCAGCGCGGCCAGCACCGCGGCGCGCTCCAATTGCGGCGGCGCGCCCGGGTAGTCGTGGCCCACGGGTACGTAGACCGCCCTGCCGGACTCCACCGCGAAGCTCAGGCCCACCAGGTTGGCCCGCATCGGGTCCAGGCTGTCGGTCTCGGTGTCGAAAGCGAATTCCTCCGCCTGCCGCAGTTCCGCGACCAATGCGTCCAGTTGCGCCGGCTCGGTCACCGTCGCGTATTCGCCGGCCACGCCCAGCGCGGCGTCCACCGGCACCGCGGCGTCGCCCGCGGGCGCAGCCACGCGGCCCGTGCCGCGCGCGCGCCCGGGTTCCTTCTCGGCCACCGGGGCCAGGCCGGCGTCGCCGCCTTCCAGTTCCTTCAGCGCCTGGTTGAAACCATAGCGCGCGTACAGTTCGCGCAGTTCCTCGACGTGGCGCTCGCGCAGCGGCAGCGCCGCGGGCCCACCTTCCAGGGCCACGTCGGTCTTGATGGTGACCAGCGTGCGATTCAGCGGCAATCGCGGCAGCGCGGCGCGCAGGTTGTCGCCGATCTTGCCCTTCACCTGCCCGGCCTGCGCAATCAGCGCGTCCAGCGTGCCGTATTCCCCCAGCCACTTGGCGGCGGTCTTGGGCCCGCACTTCTCCACGCCGGGCACGTTGTCCACCGTGTCGCCCATCAGCGCGAGGAAATCGACGATCTGCTCCGGGCGCACGCCGAACTTCTCCGCCACCGCCTCGGCCGAATCCAGGCGGCTGCCGCTCATGGTGTTCACCAGCGCCACGCCCGGGCGCACGAGCTGGGCGAAATCCTTGTCGCTGGTGGAGATGGTCACCTGCATGCCCTGCGCCGCGCCCTGCAATGCCAGCGTGCCGATCACGTCGTCGGCTTCCACGCCTTCCACGCGCAGCAGCGGGAACCCCAGCGCCTGCACGATGCGGATCATCGGCTCCACCTGTGCGCGCAGTTCTTCAGGCATCGGCGGGCGGTTGGCCTTGTACTGCGGGTAGAGCGCGTCGCGGAAGGTGGGGCCGCTGGCGTCCAGTACGAAGGCCGTGTAGTCCGGCTTCTCCTTCAGCGTGGCGCGCAGCATGTTGACCACGCCGAACAGCGCGCCGGTCGGCTCGCCGGCCGCGTTGGTGAGCGGCGGCAGGGCGTGGAAGGCGCGGAACAGGTAGCTGGAGCCGTCGATCAGTACGAGCTGGGTCATGCGCGCATTCTACGCCGCGCTCCTGCGCGCCGCGTCACGCGCCCGCCCGCGGAATGGGCGCATAATCCGGGCAACGCACCGGACCAGGAGCCCGCGATGTCCCGCACGACCCGACGCCACCTGCTGCTTCCCTTCCTGCTGGCGCTGGCGGCCTGCGCGTCCACGCGCGGCGGCGACGCGCCCGGCATCGACCTGGCCGACGCCCAGGTGGCCGTGCGCACCGAGAAGAACGGCGACGTGATCGAGGAATACCGCGTCGGCGGCCAGTTGCGCATGGTCAAGGTCACGCCGTCCCGCGGCGCGCCCTTCTACCTCTACGACTCCGACGGCGACGGCAAGCTGGACAAGAGCAAGGACAACGTCGACGTGTCGCCGGTGTACTGGAAGCTCTACGGCTGGTGAGCGGCTACAGCCGCGTCCAGCCCAGGCCGTCGCCGCGGCGGTAGTACACCGCCATTGCGCGCCCGTACACCGCATCGGCATCGACCAGGCCGAAATAGCGCCCGTCCAGGCTGTTGCCGCGGTGGTCGCCCAGCACCAGCAGCTTGCCTGCCGGGATCCGCAGGCGGTCGATGTCGGGACCGCCGCCGTGCGACAGGTCCAGCGCCACCCGGTGGCCGCCCAGCGTTTCCGCCGCTCCGGCCGCGCCATCGCGCGCCAGCGGCCGGCCGTTCAGCACCAGGGTGCCGCCGTGCAGGCTCACGTCGTCGCCGGCCACCGCCACCACGCGCTTGATCAGGCGTTCGCCGTCGCGCGGCGAATCGAACACCACCACGTCGCCGCGCGCCGGCACGCCGGTGGACCACAGGATGCGGTTGCCCAGCGGCGTGCGCAGCCCGTAGGCGCGCATGTCCACCACCACGCGGTCCCCCGCCCACAGCGCGGGCTGCATGGAACCGGAAGGCACCACGTAGTGGTTGGCCAGCGACGAGCGCGCCGCCAGCATCAGGCCGACGAACAGCAGCAGTTGCGGCAGTTCGCCGCGCAGCCAGCGGACCAGGGCGGAACGCACGGCGGGCGCGGGCGGCGGGGAAAGATCGGCATGCGGCATCGCGTCGGCTCCCGGGGCTCGGCACCGACTGTCCGCGACCGCGCGCGTGGCCGCCTGTGCCGGAGGTCATCCGGCGCGGGCGGCAGCGCTCAGCGGATCACCAGCACCGGTATCCGGCTGTGGGTCAGCACTTCCTGGGTCTGGCTGCCCACCAGCAGGCGCCCCAACCCGCGGCGCCCGTGCGAGGCCATCACCACCAGGTCGCAGCCCTCGGCTTCGGCGACGTGGGCGATGGCTTCGGCCGCATAGCGCCCGGACACGTGCTTGGCCTGCACCGCCACGCCGGCCTGCCGCGCTTCGGCCTCCACCGCGTCCAGGATCTTCTTTGCCGCCTGCTCGCGCGCGGCCTCGAACTCGGAGGCCGCCGCGCCCAGCGTGCCCCAGCCCAGGGCGTCGTCGAAGCCGGTGACGATGGGCTCGCTGACGGTCAGCGCCGTCACCCGGGCCTGCAGCCGCGCGGCCAGCGCCAGCCCGTGCGCGACGCCCTTGTGCGCCAGTTCCGAACCGTCGGTGGCGATCAGGATATGCCGGTACATGCCACACCTCGTGCTCAGCGGGAGTACCCGCATTACACGCCCGCGGAGCTTATGCCGCTGTGATCTGGATCAATCCGGCGGCAGCTAGGCCACGGTCAGGTTGGCGTAGGCCAGGACCAGCCACTTGCTGCCCTCGGCGTCGAAATTGACCTGCACGCGCGCGTGCGCGCCGCTGCCTTCGTAGTCGGTCACCACGCCATGGCCGAACTTGGCGTGCACCACGGCCTGGCCCAGCCTGAGCCCGGGCGACTCGATCGCCGCATGGCCGGCGACCGCGCGGGTGGCCAGGCCGGGCGCCGGCCGGCTGACCTGCACCTTCGGCCGCACTTCGTGCAGCAGGGTGGCCGGGATCTCGCGCAGGAAGCGCGAAGGGATGCCGTACATGTCCTGCCCGTGCAGGCGGCGCGCCTCGGCATAGCTCAGCACCAGCTTCTGCCGCGCGCGGGTGATGCCCACGTAGGCCAGCCGGCGTTCCTCCTCCAGCCGCCCGCTCTCGTCCAGCGAGCGGTTGCTGGGGAACAAGCCCTCTTCCAACCCGGCCAGGAACACCAGCGGGAACTCCAGCCCCTTGGCCGAATGCAGCGTCATCAACTGCACGCCGTCCTCGCCGGCCTCCACCTGGCCCTCGCCCGCCTCCAGCGCGGCGTAGGCGAGGAAGGCGACCAGTTCGTCCATGCCTTCGGCGCCGTCTTCCGCTTCATCCTCGATGTCGCGGCGGACGAAGCGCGAGGCCACCGACACCAGTTCGTCCAGGTTCTCGGTGCGGGATTCGGAATCCAGCCCGCCGCGGCTCTCGCGCGCCCAGTGCTCGCGCAGGCCGGAGCGCGCCAGCACATGGTCGACGCGCTCGGCCAGGGTCGTCCCGGCGGTTTCCTGCGCCAGCCGCTCCACCAGCTCCAGGAACGCCGCCAGCGCGTTGCGCGCGCGCCCGGCCAGCTCCTTGCCCTGGGCCGCCAGCATCGCCGCGCCCCACAGCGACACCCGCGCGCCGCGCGCGGTGCGGCGCACCTCGTCCAGCGTGCGCTCGCCGATGCCGCGCGCCGGCGTGTTGACCGCGCGCTCGAACGCCGCATCGTCGCCGCGGTTGGCCATCAGCCGCAGGTAGGCCAGCGCGTCCTTGATCTCGGCGCGCTCGAAGAAGCGCATGCCGCCGTAGACGCGATAAGGCAACTGCTCGGACAGCAGCGCCTCTTCGAACGCGCGCGACTGCGCGTTGCTGCGATACAGGATGGCCGCATCGCCCAGGCTGCCGCCGTCGCGCACCCACTGGCGGATGCGCTCGACCACGAAGCGCGCCTCGTCCACTTCGTTGTAGGCGGCGTACAGGTCGATCGGCTCGCCGTCGCCGGTGTCGGTCCACAACTGCTTGCCGATGCGGCCGGGGTTGTGCGCGATCACCGCGTTGGCGGCGCCGAGGATGTTGGCGCTGGAGCGGTAGTTCTGCTCCAGCCGGATGGTCTGCGCGGACGGATAGTCGCGCAGGAACTGCTGCATGTTCTCGACCTTGGCTCCGCGCCAGCCGTAGATGCTCTGGTCGTCGTCGCCGACCACGAACACGCGGCCCGTATCGCCCGCCAGCACCCGCACGAAGGCGTACTGGATGGCGTTGGTGTCCTGGAACTCGTCCACGAGGATCTCGCGGAAGCGCGCGCGGTAGTGCGCCAGCAGCGCCGGCGTGTCGCGCAGCAGTTCGTGCGCGCGCAGCAGCAGTTCGGCGAAATCGACCAACCCGGCACGGTCGCAGCGCTCCTGGTAGGCCGCGTACACCTGCCGCCGCACCTCCAGCCAGTCGTCGTTGGGCGCGGGCTGGATGTGCTCGGGCCGGCGGCCTTCGTCCTTCTGCTCGTTGATCCACCAGGCGATCTGCTTGGGCGGGTACTTGCCCTCGTCCAGTTCCATCGCCTGCACCACGCGCTTGACCAGGCGCTGCTGGTCGTCGCTGTCCAGCACCTGGAAGGTCTCGGGCAGCTTCGCTTCCTGCCAGTGCAGGCGCAGCAGGCGATGGGCCAGGCCGTGGAAGGTGCCGATCCACATGCCGCGGCTGCCGTGCCGCAACTGCGCGTCGGCGCGTGCGCGCATCTCGCCGGCGGCCTTGTTGGTGAAGGTCACCGCCAGGATGCCGTGTGCGGGCACGCCGTGCACTTCGTTGAGCCAGGCGATGCGGTGGGTCAGCACCCGCGTCTTGCCGGAGCCGGCGCCGGCCAGCACGAGGTAATGCCCCTGCGGGGCCGAGACGGCCTCGCGCTGGGCGGGATTCAGGTGATCGAGCAGGTGAGAGACATCCACCGCGGCATTTTACGGTAAGCCGGCCCCCGCCTGTGGGAATCCCCACGAGAATCCCTGTAGGAGCGACGCCAGTCGCGACCGGGAATCCTCGAAAAGCCGCAGGCCACGGATCACGCGGATCAACGCGCATAAAAAGCCTTGTATGGCTTCTATCCGTGTTGATCCGCGTGATCCGCGGCCTGCGTTTGCTTCGTTCTTGCGGTCGCGACTGACGTCGCTCCTGCACGCTCCTGCAGGGGATTGCCGGCTCAGTGCGCGCCGTGTTCGCGCTTGACCGCGCCGCCGGTCATCAGCTTGTCGGTGTAGGCGATGCCGATGGCCGAGAGGATGAAGACGATGTGGATGATGGTCTGCCACATCACGCCGGCCTCGGTGAACTTGCTGCCGGGCATGCCCAGGTTGCCGACCTCGATGAAGGTCTTCAGCAGGTGGATCGAGGAGATGCCGATGATCGCCATGGCCAGCTTCACCTTCAGCACGCTGGCGTTGACGTGGCTGAGCCACTCCGGCTGGTCCGGATGGCCTTCCAGGCGCAGGCGCGACACGAACGTCTCGTAGCCGCCCACGATCACCATGACCAGCAGGTTGGAGATCATCACCACGTCGATCAGGCCCAGCACGATCAGCATGATCGCCACTTCGGCGGTCGGGCCGCCCTCGGCCAGCGCGGCCGCGGCGGCTTCCTCGTTGCCGTTCAGGAACACCTGGTGGATCAGGTGCACCAGTTCCACGCCGAACTGCCACACGTACACGCCCTGCGCCACGATCAGGCCCAGGTACAGCGGTAACTGCAGCCAGCGCGAGGCGAAGATCAGGTTGGGCAGGAAACCGAGACGGGCGTTGGAGGGCTGCGACATGGGGAACGGTGCGTTGCGGGGACGCGGCAGGTTACCGGCCCGGTTTGACGCTGCCAAGTCCGCCGGGCCGCTAGACTCGGGCTCACCTCCCCGCCGGACGCCGCCATGATCGACCTGTACTACTGGCCCACCCCCAACGGCCACAAGATCACCCTGCTGCTGGAGGAGCTGGCCGACGCCGGCGCCGGGCTGGACTACCGCATCGTGCCGGTGGACATCGGCAAGGGCGACCAGTTCAAGCCGGAATTCCTCGCCTTTTCGCCCAACAACAAGATGCCCGCCATCGTCGACCACGCGCCTGCCGACGGCGGCGCGCCGATCGGCGTGTTCGAATCCGGCGCGATCCTGCTGTACCTGGCCAACAGGACCGGCCGCTTCTTCGGCGCCGACACCCGGCAGAAGGTGGCGGTGAACCAGTGGCTGATGTGGCAGATGGGCGGCCTGGGGCCGATGACCGGGCAGTACGGCCACTTCACCGTGTACGCGCCGGAGAAGATCCCCTACGCCATCGACCGCTACACCCGCGAGGTGCAGCGCCTGCTGGGCGTGCTGGACCGGCAGTTGCAGCGCCACGCCTTCGTCGCCGGCGACGATTACAGCATCGCCGACATGGCGATCCATCCGTGGATCAACGCCTACGACAAGGCTCCCATCGACCTGACGCCTTACCCCGCCCTGCAACGCTGGCACGCGGCGATCGCCGCGCGCCCGGCCGTGCAGCGCGCGTATGCGCTGAAGACCCAGGTGAACCCCGACGCCGGCAAGCCGCTGACGGACGAGGAACGCCGGATGCTGTTCGGCCAGGGTGGGCCGAAGGTGTCGTAGGAGTCCGGTCGTGGCCGGGTGAGGGTTGGGGCTTTGCCGCGGATTACGCGGATGGGCGCGGATAAAGCGCATGTGGCTTTATCCGTGTTGATCCGTGTGATCCGTGGCCTGCGGTTGGTTTGTTTTTCCGGTCGCGGCTTGCGTCACTCCTACAGGGGACGATATGCGGCCATGACGGCAATGTTGTGCAGAGACCATCGAGCAGGTTTCATTCGCTGCATGGAAGGGGGAGCAATTCGCCGTGGATTGCGCGGATCGTGCGGATGAAGCCGCATGCGCCTTATCCGCGCCCATCCGTTTGATCCGCGGCCTGCGGTTGGTTCTGTTTCTGGTCGCGACTGACGTCGCTCCTACAGGGGACAGGTGGCGGGGCGGGGGCGGATGCCATAATCCGGGCCTGTCCGGCCGTTGCCGTCCGAGATCGCCCATGCGCCTTGCCCTGTTCGCCCTGATGACCCTCGCCACCGCCCTGCCCGCCCACGCCGAAAGACTCACCCTGGAAGCCATCACCGGCAACGCGCCGCTGTCCGGCCCCACGCTGACCAAGCCGCAGGTCGCGCCGGATGGCTCGCGGGTGACCTTCCTGCGTGGCAAGGACAGCGACCGCAACCGGCTGGACCTGTGGGAATACGACGTCGCCAGCGGGCAGACGCGCCTGCTGGTGGATTCGTCGGTGGTGCTGCCCGGCGAGGAAGTGCTGAGCGACGAGGAGAAGGCGCGCCGCGAGCGCCAGCGCATCGCCGCGCTGTCCGGCATCGTCGACTACCAGTGGTCGCCGGACGGCAAGGCGCTGCTGTTCCCGCTGGGCGGCGAACTGTATCTGTACGACCTGTCCAGGTCCGGCAAGGACGCGGTGCGCAAGCTGACGGACGGCGGCGGCTTCGCCACCGATCCCCGGATCTCGCCGAAGGGCGGCTTCGTCAGCTTCGTCCGCGAGCGCAATCTGTGGGCGATCGACCTGGCCAGCGGCAAGGAGATCCAGCTCACCCGCGACGGCAGCGACACCATCAGCAACGGCGTGGCCGAGTTCGTCGCCGACGAGGAAATGGACCGCCACACCGGCTACTGGTGGGCGCCGGACGATTCGGCCATCACCTTCGCCCGCATCGACGAGAGCCCGGTGCCAGTGCAGAAGCGCTACGAGGTCTATCCCGACCGCACGGAAGTGGTCGAGCAGCGCTATCCGGCCGCGGGCGACCGCAACGTGCTCGTGCGGCTCGGCGTGATTGCACCGAAGGCCGGGGCCAAGCCGCGCTGGATCGACCTGGGCGCGGAGCAGGACATCTACCTGGCCCGGGTGGACTGGCGCGACCCGCAGCGCCTGACCTTCCAGCGCCAATCGCGCGACCAGAAGACGCTCGAACTGATCGAAACCACGCTCGCCAACGGCAAGCAGCGCACGCTGGTGACCGAGACGTCGAAGACCTGGGTACCGCTGCACAACGCGCTACACTTCCTGAAGGACGGGCGCTTTCTGTGGTCGTCCGAGCGCAGTGGGTTCGAGCATCTCTATCTCGCCAGCGAGGACGGCCAGGCGCTGGCGCCGCTGACGCAGGGCGAATGGGTCGTGGACGCGCTGCTGGGCGTGGACGAAAGCGCCGGCCTGGCCTACGTCGCCGGCACCCGCGACGGCGCCACCGAAACCCACGTCTACGCGATACCGCTGGCCGGTGGCGAGCCGCGCCGGCTGACCCGGACGCCGGGCATGCACACGGCCACTTTCGCGCGCAACGCCAGCGTGTTCGTCGACAACTGGTCCAGCGACACTACGCTGCCGCAGATCGAGCTGTTCAAGGCCGACGGCACCAGGCTCGCCACGCTGCTGGCGAACGAGGCCGGCGATCCCGCGCATCCCTACGCGAAATACCTCGGCGCGCACCGCCCCACCGAATACGGCACGCTCACCGCCGCCGACGGCGCCACGCCGCTGCACTACAGCGTCATCAAGCCGGCCGGCTTCGACCCGAAGAAAAAGTACCCGGTCGTGGTCCATGTCTACGGCGGCCCCGCCGCGCAGACCGTCACCCGCGCCTGGCCCGGCCGCAGCGACGGCTTCTTCAACCAGTACCTGGCCCAGCAGGGCTACGTGGTGTTCTCGCTGGACAACCGCGGCACGCCGCGGCGCGGCGCAGCCTTCGGCGGCGCGCTGTACGGCAGGCAGGGCACGGTGGAAGTCGACGACCAGTTGCGCGGCGTGGCATGGCTGAAGGCGCAGCCGTTCGTCGATCCCGCCCGCATTGGCGTGTACGGCTGGTCCAACGGCGGCTACATGACGCTGATGCTGCTCGCGAAGCACAGCGAAGCCTATGCCTGCGGCGTGGCCGGCGCGCCGGTGACCGACTGGGCGCTGTACGACACCCACTACACCGAGCGCTACATGGACCATCCGCAGGCGAACGCGGCCGGCTACCGCGAGGCCAGCGTGTTCACCCACCTGGACGGCCTGCACGCCAAGCTGCTGCTGGTCCACGGCATGGCCGACGACAACGTGCTGTTCTCCAATTCGACCAAGCTGATGAGCGAACTGCAGAAGCGCGCCACGCCGTTCGAACTGATGACCTATCCCGGCGCCAAGCACGGCCTGCGCGGCAGCGACTTGCTGCACCGCTACCGGCTGACCGAGGATTTCTTCGCCCGCTGCCTGAAGCCCTGAACACGCCGTCCAGCCCGGAGCCGCCATGAACGCGAGCACGACCACGCCATCGAACTGGTGGAGCCGCAACTGGAAGTGGTGCGTGCCGGTGCTGGCAGCGCTGCTGCTGGCCCTGTTCGCCGCCGTCATCGTCGGCATCATGGCGCTGGTGTTCGGCGCGCTGCGCGGCGCCGAGCCCTACCGGCACGGGCTGGAACGCGCGCAGGCCGATCCCGCCGTGATCGCCGCGCTGGGCGAACCGATCCAGGCCGGCTGGCTCGTGCAGGGCAGCATCAGCAGCAATGGAGGCAGCGGCGAAGCCAACCTGGCGATACCGCTGGATGGATCGCGCAACGACGGCACGCTGTACGTGGTGGCGGAAAAGCGCGCCGGCGCCTGGCGCTACGAGACGCTGGCGGTCAACGTGGACGGCGGCGAGCGCATCGTGCTGGAAGGCGACGACAGTACGGACAGCGCGCCGCCGCGCTGAAACCGGCCCGCCGACGATGCGCGGCGGCCGTGTGCAGCCGCCTCGCACTCCCGTTTCAAGGCGAAGGCGCGACCCGCATCCGGTCGGCCGCCGTACGCGCATGGCTGACGTTGCCGTACATCAGTTCCGCGGTGGCCGGCGCCGCCAGGTAGTCGCCCGCATTCGCCACCCGCGCGAAGTAATGCACTTCGTGGCGGCCCGCCGGCAGGTATTCGGCATAGAACCTGGGCTTGCGCGGGTCCAGCCGGCGCGTGCCGAACACCGCGCTGCCGGTGGACGACACCCGCTGCAGGTCCAGGCCGGCGACCGCGGACAGCGACAGGTCGGTCGGGCGTAGTCCGCCGGGCACGTCGTCGGTCAGGGCGACGAAATGCCGCGGCGCGCTGTTGCTGACCGTCAGCGTCACCCGGATCCAGTCGCCTTCCCGTACCGGCCGCGCGCCGATCGCGCTCCAGCGTCCGTCGCGCAGCACTTCGTAGCGGCGTGCGAGCGCCAGCCCGACCGCCGACGGGCGCGCCTGCGCCGCATCCTCCTGGTAGTCGAGTTCGGCCACGTAGCCCAGCCATGCCGGCTCGCCCGGTGCCTGCGCCAGGGTGAGCGCCTGTCCCGGTGCCGACGCCAAGGCGGAAGCCGGCGCCTGCCAGCGCGCGCGGTCTTCGCCCGCGGCCAGGGCGAGGGTCGCCTGCTGCGTGCCGAGCGCCGCCTGCACGACGGCGGGCGTGCGCGCGTCCGCCAGGGACGCGTCGTGCAGCGCCATCAGGCAGTAGGCGCCGGTCTGCGTATCCACGCTGGCGGAACCGCCGGAATAGAGATCGACCAATCCGTTGAGCAGGGCATTGCGCACGTCCGTGCCGGCCAGCCCGGGATGCTTTTCCAGCACGCCGATCAGCGCGCACTGTTCGCGCATGCGCGAGCCCATCCAGCGCGACCAGCCGTCGTCGCGGTCGAGCCGGCGCGCGCGGCCTTGCAACGGGAACCGCGCCAGCACCGACGCCAGGGCCTGCGCCGACGCCGGATGGCGCGCAGCGGCCAGCGCGTCCAGACCGACGATCCTGGCCGGCAACGACAGCCGCGTCCACTGCCGCCACAGGCCATCGAGTTCGGGCGCGCCGGCGCGCGCACGCACCGCGATCGCAAACACCGCGTCGTCGGACCCGGTGGTTTCGTCGGCGGCCCGCGCCGCCGCATCGGCCGCGGCACGGGCCGCCCTCGCGAAGACGTCCGACATGTCCTCGTCGTCGCTCCCGTCAGGGGCGTCTTCATCCTCCTCGCGCGCTTCCACCGGAAGCTGCTGCCTGGCGAGAAATTCCTGCGCGCGCCGCTCGACGTCCGGCGGAACCGCGTGGCCGCGCGCGCGCAGCCAGCCGAACGCCTGCACCGTGTAGGCCGTCAGCGCGACCTGCGCGCGCGGCTCGAACGACAGGCGGCCGTCGCCGACATCGGCGAAGTAGCGCATGTCGCCGCGCTCGCCCTGGAACACGGCGGCGTTGTCCAGCGCTTCCTTCACCGCCTCATCCGCCTGCGGCCAGTGCGCGGTGTCGCCGCGCTCGATCGCCAGCGCCGCGCCCACGGCGCGGCTGAGGATCTGTTCCCAGCACCGGTGCGGATAAGCTTGCAGGTCGCGCGTCCAGCGTTCGACCAGGCCGGCGCCTCCGCGGCCTATCTCCACCGCCAGGCGCGCCTGTTGTGCGCCGGTAGGCAGTTCCGGCAACCGCAGCGACACCGGCGCATCCTGCAGCCAGCCGGCCTGCGTGCGGCGGGCGGCGATCACCGGCGAAGCGACTTCGACCGGCGCCGCCACCGCATCGCCGCCGGTGGCGGAATCGACCGAGGCGATGACGCGCAGGCTGCCCACGGCGGCGGGCGCGAGGTCGATGGCGATGCTGGTCTGGCCGCGCGGCGGCAGGACGAGTCCGCGCGCGCCGTCGCCGCTCGTCGCGGCGCCGTCGCCCTGCACCTCGATGCGCGCGCTTGCCGGCAAGGCGGCGTCGCCGGACTGGCGCAGATTCGCCGCCAGCCGCGCACGGTCGCCGGGATAGAGCCGCACGGGCACTTGCAGGCGCGCCTCCACCGGCAGGCCGATCTCCAGCGCCGCTTCGGTCTGCTCGAATCCGTCGTCGGCATCGCCGCTCCAGGCGATAGCGCGCCAGCGGGTGAGGTTGTCGGGCAGGTCCACGTCGAAGCTGCGCGACTCACCGGGCGCCAGCACGATGCCGGCCCGCCAGAACGCGGTGTCGACGAAGCGCGTGCGCACGCGCGCCAGCGGCGCTTGCGGCGCGCCCTGCTCGCGCGGCCGCAGGTCGGTCGCGGGCCGGGCGCCGGCCTGGAAGATGTCGGCCGGATCGATGCGCGAACCAGTGACCTCGATCCTGTCGAGCATGCTGCCCCGGTCCGCACTCTCGGCAAAGTAGTCTGCGGGCGCCGCAGGCGGAGGCGGAGGCGGAGGGGACGTCACGATGTCGACCGCGCGCGGCTCGGCCACCTGCAGCGGTGCCGCGGGCGAGGGCGACATCAGGGACCGGTTGGAAACCAGGCCTCCGGCGTACTCGTTGCCGATGTCCGCCACGCTCCAGGGCAACCGCCACGACCACGCCGACCGGTGCCAGGCATGGAAGCCGGTCGTCCAGGGATAGTCGTAGCCGCTGTCGCGGCCGAGCCAGTGCGGTCCCAGCGGGTCCGCATACGCCAGCCATTCGCCGGCCATCGCGCGCACGGCGTCGTCGGTCACCGTCACCGCCACCTGGCGCGCACGGTCCCCCGTGTTGGTCAGGACCAGCCGCGCCGGTTGCCCGGGGCGCGCCGTGTCCGCGCGCAGCGCGACCTCGAGCGTCGGCTGGCGCACGGGCGGCACGGACACCTGGACGACGGCGCTGCGCAACGGCACCAGCGCGCGATAGCCCGGTTCCGCCGCGGCCACGTCGCCGGTGTCGCGGATGTACACGCCGATGCCCACCTTGCCCTGCGCCGCGGGCGGAAGATGCAGGTCGATCGCCTGCGCGCCGGCCCGCACCTCGACCGCCTGGTAGCCCAGCAGGGCGCCGTGCTGGCGGAACACGAACAGCGCGCGCGCCTGCGGCTGCGGCTGCTTCAGCACCACCTGCACGGGCCGATCGCGCACGATGTCGCGCTGCGGGAGCTCCAGGGATATCTCGCGCGAGGTGGCGCGTACGTTGTCATCGGCCCAGACGTACTGGGTCAGCTCCGCCGGCGCGGCATCGCCGCTGCGCGCGATCGCGCGGTAGAGACCGCTGCGCGTGCGCGGCACGTCGCACTCGCCGGACTGCCCGGACACCAGCGAACACTGCGCGACGCGTTCCCCGGGCGCGTCCTTGCGGTCGCTCCATTCGCGGCCCAGGTAGCGCACTTCCACCTCCACCCGCGCGGCGTCCACGGTGCCGCCGTCCGCATCGATCACGATCGGCTGCAACCGCACCGGGCCGCGCGCGTCCCACCAGCGCGGCTCGCTGCGCAGCCCCACGTAGCGCGCGTAGCGGGCATAGCGCGCCAGGGCCGCATTGCTGACCGTGCCTTCGCGGTCGCTGGGCCGGGCTTCGACCACGGCCTGCAACCTGCCGAAGGCCGGTGGCGCGCGGTCGTCCCCCTCGCCGGCCGGGAACGCGACCGGCAGCGAGACCTGCAGCCTGCCGTCGTCGCGGGTGCGCAATCCCTTCGGCGGCGATGCCAGCGCAAGACCGCCGCGGCCGGTGCCGTCCAGCACATCGATGAAGGTGTAGCCGGCATATTGCGGATACGCCTCGCCCAGCGGCAGCCCGGTCAGCAGGGTGCTGACGTCCGTCAACGGCATGCCGGCCGCGGGGCCGCCGGAGTAGTAGCCGGCCTCCACGTCGAACACGAACGCGTCGCCGTCGCGCAGCAGGCGGTCCTGCGCATCGGCGCGCACCCACAGGTCCTGCGCCCGGTAGGTGCCGACGAAGAAGCAAGCGCCGTTCTCCTCGCCGGCCTCCGGCGCGCCGATGCAATAGGTGCCGTCGGTCAGGTGCACCGGCAGGTCCAGTTCGCCGTGGACGACGCCGTCCGCGTCCGGCGTGGCCTGCCATTGCACGATGGTCTTCGCGTCCCGGATCGACACCAGGCCCAGCGCCAGCGGCTCGGTCCGCGCGATGCGCCGCAGCCGGCCGGACGCGCGCTCGCGCAGCCATACCTGGTAGCTCACCTTGCTGCCCGCGGTGTACAGCGGGCGGTCGCTGACGCCCCACAGCAGCCGCGGCGCCGCCACGCCCAGCTTCATTCCGTAGCGCTGGCTGGCGCCGAGGGGCAGCACGGCGCGGCCGGACGCCGGTCCGCGGCCGTGGCTGGCGCGCAGCCACCATTGCGGATATTCGCCATCCAGTTCCTCGGGCAGGGAGAAGCCGGCCGGCAGGGTCAGCATCGCCGCCCCCTGCGCGTCGGTGCGCGCCTGCGCGATCACCTGCGGCTCCGACGCGGCGGAGGCCTGGTGCAGGAGTTCCACCTGCGCCTCGGCGACGGGCGCGCCGTCCGACCAGGCATTGGCCCAGACCACGACTTCGCGCTGGCCGGTCCAGGCCACGAGATCGAACACGGGCGCGGCGAATTCCACCTGCCCCTGCCGGCGCAGATAGAGCGGCGCCTCGCCCGCGGACGGCTGCACCTGCCAGCGCGTCCAGCCGCCTTCGCGCAGCGCCTTCGCATCCAGCGGCGCGCGCAGCGCGATGTCGGCGTTCCTGTCCGATGGAGGAATCCGGACGCTGCCGTGGGCGAAGGCGCGGCCCAGCGCAGTGACGCGCAGGTCGGTGCCGCCGGCGTTGACGGCGTGCAGGCGTGCGGCGGGCAATCCGTCGGCAGCGAACAGGACCCGGAAACCGGGCGCCTTCAGCACCGGCAGCACGTCGCCGGTCCGCAGCGTGAGCGCGAGCGGCGCCACGCGCGCGCCAGTGGTCGATACCAGATCGTCCAGCGACAGCAGGACCAGGCTGTTGGGGCGGGTCATGGCCAGGCGCACGGACGTGCCCGGCGCGGCGGCGGCCTCGCTGGCCCGGTAGTAGTAATGCGCGGACGCATCTGTCAGCCATGCCTCCACACGGATGCCCTCGGGCAGGCGCGCCTCGAAGCGCGCGCGCGAGGCGGCGTCCGGCGCCTGCGACAGCGCCACCAGCACGGATTCGTCCGCCAGGCAGTCCAGTTCGGCCCGCTCGCCCGGCGCCGTCAGCGTCCGCATGCCGGCGCGCTGCGGGCACGACACGCTGCGCACGCGGAAAGATTCGTTGGCGTGCGCGCGCAGCAGCGTCCTGTCCTGCGTGCCGGGCAGCGCACCGGCGCTGGAATGCAGGCCGGGGGCCACGCGCAGGGCGATCCGCGCATCCTCGCCGGCGTCGCCGGACAGCCGCAGCCTGAAGCGCCACTCGCCGGGCCCCGGATCGGGTTCGAGCCGGTACGGCAGGGAGCGTTCGCCGGCGCGCACGCTGAGCACGGCGCGCACGTCGGCAGGCGTCACCGCCATGTTGGCGGTGATGCGGAATTCGGGCAGGCCGCCGTCCCAGCGCGCGATGCCGGCCCACAGTTCCGGGCGCTCCGTTTCCGCATGCAGCACCTGCGCGGGCAGGGTCGCGCCCTGCTGGGTCCGGAGGCCGGCGGCCAGGTCGATGCGGTAACGGGTGGCGGGCCGCGCCTTGTCCGGCCCTTCGACGTTGCAGGCCAGGGTGACGTCGTCGTCCCAGCGGCAGGCCAGCGGCAGTTGCGGCGTCAGCCGCACCAGGTCGCGGCGCACCTCGTTGCCCCAGACCTGCATGGGCTCGGCGAATTCGAGGCGCAGCGCGCCGCGGTATTCGAAATCGGCTTCGACCGGCGGCTCGGCCGCCTGGACGCTGGCGGCCAGCCACCACAATGCCGACAGCCATCCCCCCGCCACGACGCGCCGGTTGCGCATGCCATCCCCCGCCGGTGTCCGTTCCGACGCCGATGCTGCCCGCTATCGCGCGCGAACGCCACCCGCCAAGCCGGCGGGCGGCGGTGGCTCAATGCTTTGGCGCGGGCTCCGGCACCACCAGCGACGGATCGACCTGCGTGCCCGGTGGCACGTAGATGGCCACGCCGGCGGCCTGCTTCTGCGTGGTCGGGATGCCCATGCTCAGGCCGCCGCCGGAATGGCGGCCGTAGCTGCCGGCGCCCACAAAGGCATTGACCTTCGGTTCGCCGCTGCCCTTCTTGGTGATCACCTGGATCACACCGCCGATGGCGTCGGCACCGTAGAGCGCAGACGCAGGGCCACGGACGATTTCGATGCGTTCGATCTGGGACAGCGGAATGTCCTGCCAGGCGGCCGTGCCGAGGGTGGCGGAGCCCAGGCGCATGCCGTCCAC
>ERZ761602.2245-NODE-2245-length-31146-cov-6.230967_pt1 | contig 31146 bp, 35 predicted proteins | sample MGYA00512165_ERZ761602 | MGnify/ENA primary metagenome ERZ761602 (study PRJEB28899, sample SAMN02445085) | bioreactor sludge metagenome | biome: EBPR sludge; isolation source: Thorneside wastewater treatment plant | place: Australia: Brisbane, Thorneside...
CCCACCGCCCTCCAGCGCCCGGACGACATCGCCGCGGGGCTGCGCCTCAATCAGCGCATCGTCGCCGAAGTCCTGCGCATCGCCACCGACCACGTGGTCCTGGGCCTGGAAGGAGTCCCCGTGGTGGCCCGGCTGACCTCGGCCGAACAATCCGGGGCGTTGGCCGAGCAACGAACGGCCCAGTTCGTCGTCCGCGGTTTTTCAGCGGACGGCCTGATGTTGGAATTGACCGGCCAGGCTGAGCATGGCACGCCGCCAACCTCCCCACCCGCCGCCGACGTGCTGCCAGCGCTCCTGCGCCAGGCTGGGCTACCCGTGGACGAGGCGACGACCCGCATCGCCCGCGCCCTGATCGATCACGGACTGCCAGTCACCGCGGGCCTGGTCGATGAGCTGGCCCAAGCCCTGGCGCAGTTGCCGCGCTGGGACGCCGCGGACGCCCAACAAGCCGCGGCTCTGCGCGCCGCCGGTCTGCCGCTGAGCGCCGAGGCCGTGGCCCTGGCCGGTCAGTCGGCGGTCCTGGACGCGTCCGCGCTGGCTCAACTCCAGGCTCGGCTCAAGACGCTGGCGGACGCCCCCCTGCCCGACCAGGTGGCCGAAGCCCTGCGCCGCGCCTTCCAGGCCACCCAGCAAATGAGCCTGGCCTGGGAAGGTGCCCCCGCCGACGTCGCCGCCCAATTGCGCGAACTCGTGGCGACGTTCGGCCGCTCCATTGAACAGCATCTGCTCCGCGGCGGCCCGCAACCAAACGCCGATCCGCAAGCTGGCCTGCTGGCCCTGGCCCAACTGCGCGGGGAACTGGCGCGGGCCGGCCTGGGGGCGCCGGCCGAGGCCGCCCTGCAAAGCCTGGACCAGTTTCTGGACGCCGCGCGCCTGAGTCAGTTTCGCAATGTCACCCCCGGCACCGTCCCGCCGGATGGCCGCTGGCTCAACCTGAATCTGCCCCTGGGCCGACCGCCCCAAGCTACCGCCCATCTCCGCGTCGCTTATCGGCCAGACGGCCAGGGCGACAGCCTCGACGCCTCCCACACCCGCCTGGTCTTGGCCGTGGCCTTGGAGGATGGTGCTGAAGTGCAGGTGGATTTATCGGTGGTCGATCGCCAGATCGGCGCGTGGGTGACGGCCACGGACGAGCACCTGCGCGAGCAAGCCGAAGCCGAACTGCCGGGTCTGGCTCAAGGTCTGCGTGATCTGGGCTACATCTTGAAGACAGCCCGCTGCGCGGTGGGGGCGAGCGCGGCGGCGGCACCGGAGCGGGACCGGCACACCGGGTCTGGGGTCGCCCACCTGCCCGGCGTCAACATGGAGGTGTAAGGATGCGTTACGCCTTCAAGAACCTGCGCGCCCGCCTCACTGGCCCACGGGCGGTGGCCCTGGGATACGAGGCCGGCCGCGACGTTGCGCCCCGCGTCGTCGCCACCGGCCAGGGCCATATCGCCGAGCAAATCATCGCCGCCGCCAAGGCCCACGCCGTGCCCATCCGCGAAGACCCGGTCCTGGTAGCCGCTCTGGCCACCGTTGACCTGGACGCGACCATCCCGCCCGAGTTGTATGCCGTAGTGGCCGAGGTCCTGGCCTTCGTCTACCGCATCAAGCAGCGCCAGCCCCATCCCTGAATCACCGCGGGGGGGACGAAACAAAAGGCCCGGCCTGGGAGTATGCCCCAGGTCGGGCCTTTGCTTGGGCGGTGCCGTGGCCGGCGCTATTCAGACGTGCACATACACGCGTCCCTGGATGGGGTCAGCGCGGTTGAAATTGCGGATCTTGTCCAGCGTAGGCCGATCCACTTCCTTGCCGCTGGTAGCCAGGAGCAGACCGCGCCCGGTGTACAGGTCGCGCGTCAGCACCATGCCGACTTTCAGATCGTTCAATTCGACGCGCATTTCCGTGCCCGATTGGGCGGCCACGCGGCGCTCGTCCAGATAACGCAGAAACTCGCGCACCACGCGGGGATCAAAACGCCGGCCCTCACCCTGCAGCAAGACCTGGCGCTCGCCGCCGTACTTCTCGTAGGCGTCGGCGACGGCGACAATGCGCGCCCCGATCGGGATCGCCTCGCCGGCCAACCCGTCCGGGTAACCACGCCCGTTGTACCACTCGCCCTGGTGGCGCACAATCTGCGCGACGTTGGCCAGGCTGGGGATGGAGCCGAGCAGGCCCTCTCCCAAAAGCGGGCTCTGCCGCACCAGCTCTTGCTCGTCGCGGTTGAGGTTGTAGGTGTCTTTGTGGAAAACCCGGTCCGGCAGGCCCAGCTTGCCGATGTCGTGGACGGCCGCCGCGATCTCAATGTCGCGCTGTTCATCTTCCGAGAGGTCCAGCGCGCGCGCCAGCCAGCGGGCCGCCTCGGCCACCCGCTGGGCATGCCCGGCCATCGACGAGTTACGCAACTCCTGCACGCTGGTCAGGAGCCGGATCACGTCCAGCAGATTCTCCTCCAGCTGCAGGTTCTTGGCCTCGATCTCGGCCGTGCGCTCCGCCACCTTCTTTTCCAGCGCCTCGTTGAGGGCCCGCAGCTGCAATGCCTGGCTGACGCTCAGCTCGTAGAGGCGGCGGTTTTCGCGCAAGAGCTCGTAGAACTTAACGCTGTCGCGGATGACCACGCGCAGCTCGTTGTTGTCCCACGGCTTCGTCATGTAGCGGTAGACGTGCCCGTCGTTGATGGCCGAGACCGCCGTGCGCGCGTCCGCAGACGCCGTCAGCATGATCCGCACGACGTCCGGCCAGCGCTGGCGCACGCGCCGCAGGAATTCAATACCCGGCAGATCCGGGAGGTTCTGGTCGACAAAAGCGACGGCGATGCGCTCCTTCTCCAGAAGTGTGAATGCCTCTTCGGCTGTGGCCGCCGTGATCGCCCGGAAGCCCTCGCGCCGGATCAGCAACGTCAGCACGACGAGCAGGGACTCGTCGTCGTCAAGGACAAGGACAGTTGACTCTGCCATACTTCGCCTGCCGTTTCCCGGAGCGGGGCGTCACGCCCCGCTCCCCGGCCCGTCCGGTGGCACCGCCGCCACCAACAGCCCGCGCAGCACGTCCGGCGCTACGTTGCCGGCCACAGCTCCGTGGCGGGCCGCCGCCAGGTTCTGGTTGTGGACAGCCTCAACGAGTTCCTGCCGCAGCACCGTCACGGCGCGCGGCGCGGCAATCCCGATCTTGACCTTGTCCCCGTCGACGCCGAGCACGGTCACCACGATCCGCTCGCCGCTGCCCGGCACCGTGAAGACCAACCCTTCCTCAGGCCGTCGCGTCAGCACGAGCATACGTCACCTCGGTTTCGTCTTGCGCCGGCGCTGCCCCAACGCTATGAGCGGCCGAATAGCCTGACTGCGACAGAATCACCTGGCGCGCCGCGCCGGTCCGCCGGTTGAAGACCACCGGCCCCAGCAGGTTGGCCGTGACCAACAGCGGGTCGGCCTGGATGTTGAGGATCGCCAGCCACTCCAGGTCGCCGTCATCGGCTGAGCCCAGGGCCGCCCGATCCGCCTCGCCGAGCTGCGGCGAGTAGTCGTGCTTTACCAGCCACGGGCTGACCGCCGGCAAGGATACGCCCGGCTGATCCGCCGACACCAGCAGTGACAAGGGCGCCAACGCGGGGCTGCGGTCCAGTGAGAAGTGCTGCCAGTCCGGGCAGCCGATCAGGCCTTCCGAGAAGGCCAGTACGGGGGGTGCTTCGCGTTCGGTCATATGGGCCTCCCTGCCCTAGCGAAGGAAGTCGAATAGCGTGGGCGTCACCGCCCGCGCGCCAGCCTGGAGGACGGCCTGATAGACGGTCTCTTGCTGCTTCAGCATCGAGATCGACTCGGCCAGGTTGGCGTCTTCCTTATTCGAAAGCAGACTTTTGAGCGCCGTCTTGAGTTGATCGAGACGGTCCATTTCCGTGTCCAGCTGCCGCTGGCGCGCGCCGTTGGTGGTCCGCGCCGCTATGGCGCCCTCGACGGCAGTCGCCAGCGTAGACAGGGCGGGCTCCAGGGCGGTGCGGTCGTTGGCCCGCAGCGCGTCCCGCACGTTCGTCAGCGCGCCGAACAAGGGCGTGAACACGGCATTGCCGTCGGTATTGATCGTGAGCGTCTGACCCGGCGCAATGCTCAACTGCATCTGGTCGGCGGTTGAAGCCAGGTTGTTGGTGACGCCGGCGCCCGTGTAGGTGAAGGGCTCGGTTGTGACCTTGAAGCCGGCAAACAGGTACTTGCCCTTGTGGACAGAGTTGCCCACCCCGGTCAGATGCTGCAGCATCGCGTCGATATCATCGGCCAGCGCCAGGCGCTCATCCGCGCTGAACGTGTCGGAAACCCCGGCGGAGGCCAGCGTCTGCGCGTTGCGGCCGAGGTCGACGGCCTCTTTGAGCGCCAGCTCGGTGGCGGTGAGCCAGTCCCGCACGACATAGCCGGTGTCGATGTATGCTTGGTTGGATTGCAGCGTCGAACGCAGGCTCAAGCCGGCGACGGCGACGGTAGGGTCGTCGGCCGGCGTCTGGATCATCTTGCCCGAGGCCACGCGCGTCTGCAGCTGGCTCAGCCGCTCCAGACTGTCGTTCATATACTGGATCGAGTCTTCCACCATCATCCGGCTGGTGACACGCATGACAGCACCTCCTCAACTATAACCCAACGCGGCCCGTCGCGTTGATGAGACGATCGATCATCTCGTCCACGGCGGTCAGGACACGCGCGGCCGCCTCATAAGCCCGCTGCGACTGGGCCAGGTTGGCGGCTTCTTCATCCAGATTCACCCCGCCGATCGCTTCCCGCTGCCTGTCCAGCGATTCAGCGACCAGCGCCCGGTCCTCGGCCGCGGCCTTGGCCGTGCGGCCCTCCAGCCCCAGCATACCGACTTGAGCGGTGTAGTACTGGTTGAGGCTGGCCGTGCCGCCGCCCATGACCAGGGCCTCCTGCAGGTCGAAGATCTGCCGCGCAACCGTGCCGTCACCCGGCGAATTGGCGGCCGAAGCGGTGGCGATGGTCGCCAAGCCGGTGACCGGGTCGGTGACCGCGGCGCTGAGCCGCAACGACGTGGCGTCTGTGCCGGCGAAGAAGTCCTGATTGGTGGCGTTGGCTGGCGGCAGGCCGAAGCCGGCGCGGTGAAGCGTATTCACCTGGTTGATCAGTGTGGCCGCCAGGCTGTCCAGGCCGGCCTGTTGATTGGGGATAACGCGGTCCCGGGCATCGAGCAGCCCCACGAGTTCGCCGCGCGGCGCGTTGAGGGCCTGGCCATCCGCCCAGTTGATCTGGGCGAGGTTAGCGTTGGCAGGATTGGCGGTCACGTTCAACTGGAAGGTAGACCGGCCGATGACCAGCGCATGGCCGCCGATGGATACGATAACCTCGCCGTTGGCCTCGGTATGCGACTCGGCGCCGGCCAGCTCCGCCAGGCGGTCCAGGACGCGGTCACGTTCGTCCAGAAGGTCGTTCGGCTGGTCGCCAACGCCTTGCACGTGGGCGATCTCGACGTTCAATTCGGCGATTTCGGCGGCGGCGGCGTTGATGTCGGCCACCCGCTGGCGGATGGCCAGATCCTGATCCACGCGCAGCGCCCCGAGGGCGTTGGCGCGACGGTTGACGGCTTGGGCCAAGGCCGCGCTGCGCTCACGCAGATCAGACCGCAAGGCCATGCTGGCCGGGTCGGCGCTGAGCGCTTGCCAGCCGGACCAGAAAGCGTCTAGTTTGGGCAGCAGGCCGTCACTGGTCGTCTCGGCCATCGTCGCTTCGACCTGCTGCAGGGCGCCCTGCTCCGCTTCCCAGCGTTTGGCCTCGCCAATCTCGCGGCGCAGCCGGCCGTCGAAGAACTCCAGGTTGAAGCGGTCGATACGATCGACCATGACGCCGCCGCCCATCTGGCCGGTGCCGGCGTTGCGATTCAGGCTGGGCGGCGCAAACGGCAGGCCGGCCACCAGCGCCGCCTTTTGGCGGCGGTAACCGGGTGTGTTGGCATTGGCGACGTTGTGCTCGATCACCTGGATGGCCTGCTGGTGGCTGAGCACGGCTCGCAGCGCTAGATTAATCCCGTAAAACGATGATGGCATAACGCCTTCCTATCCGCCGGCGTGCCCGCCTACGCCCATTGCTCCATCGTCAGCAGCGTACCCGCGCGGGCGCGTCCGCCGGTCCAGGGCTGGTACCCTTCGCTGGTCTCGCTCAGGCTCACCATGAAATCACGCACGGCCGCCACCCGCTCCAGGGCCGAAAGCGCCAACGAGTGATTGCCCTGGGTGAGGGCCTTCAACTCCTGCGCCAACGCCAAGACACCTTGACGCAGACTGCGGAATCGCTCGGCCCCGTCTGGCTCGAGGTGCCGAATTAGCTCGGTCAACGTCAGCGGCACACCGGTCCAGGCCATGGCCTCCCCCCACGCTGCCACAGCTTCAGCGCGGTCCGCCTCCAGCCGGGTGAGCTCCGCCTGGAGGGCCTGCTTGCGCGGCAGGAGTTCCAACAGCGCAGCCGCGTTCGCTCCAACCAGGGCGCTCCGTTCGGCGCGGGTTACGCTGATCAGGGACTGCAGCGCGCGGAATTGCTCCACCAGCAGGCTTTCCACCGATGCCAGGTGGCTGCGGGGGTTCTTGGCCAAGGTCATGGTTATTCCCTGTCCTTACAGGCGCGTAGCAAGACGCCGCGCCAGCTTTTCATAGGAAATGGCGTACGTGCCGTCATCCAGCGCCTGGCGAGCCGTCTGGACCTTATCAGCGCGAACATCCGGCACCTGCGCCAGCGCCCCTTGCGCTTTGCTCAACAGGAGCGCCCGCTCAGACAGAGCGAGTTGGTCGCGGCTGTTTTCGCGCCTGTCGACGGCGGAAGAGCCGCTTGTCTGGCTGCCCTCCACCGGCTTGGGCCGCATGAACTCCGGGCGGGACAGTTCCGATGAGCCGTTGTTTTCGATCTTCATGATCAGCGTGCCTCCATCCGCCGACGCGGCAACAAACTATCTTTCCGTAATCCGTTATCGGCAGATTCGCGGCGCTCTTTACCCACGACGCATCTGGATTGCCAGGGCGAACATGTGATCGCTCTGCTGAAACGACCGCACCGACAGGCTGTAAGCTCGTTGCAGGGCCACCAGGTGGGTCATCTCCTCCGCCAGGTTTACATTCGCACTTTCCAGCGTATTCCCATGGATGGTGCCGTAACCTGCCGCCGTAGCGGTGCCGTTCTGCGCCGCGCCGGAAGCGTCAGTGGCCAGCCACATGTTCTGGCCAAAGCCGGCCAGGCCGGTGGGATTGTTGAAGCGCGTCAGCGGGATCTGACCCACCTGCGACCAGACGCCCGCCTGCTGGGCCATCACCGTGCCATCCGGGTTGACATGGACGTCTTCCAGGTTGGCAGGCAGTTGGCCCTGCCAGACCAGCCGCAGGCCGGTCGCCGTGACGATCTGGTTATTAGAGTCGCGGGAGAAAGTCCCATCGCGTGTGTAAGCCGTGCGCCCGTCCGGCAGTTGGACGGCAAAGAAGCCTTCACCCTCCACAGCCAGGTCCAGCGGATTGCTGGTGGTCCGCAGGCTGCCCGGCTTCAGCAGCATCTGTGTCGCGGCCGGCCGCACACCGCTGACGGCGGCATCATCCAGCATCTCCTGGAAGTTGGCGCGCGCACTCTTAAAGCCAGTGGTGTTGACGTTGGCGAGATTGGCGCTGGCTACGTCCAGGTCCTGCAAGCGCGCCAGCATGCCGCTGCGCGCCAGGCCAAGCAATTGGGAGACGTTTTGGCTCATCGCTTTCTCCACTCACAAACGCGAGATCGTCGAGATCGCCCGGCCCAGCAGTTCATCTTGGACCTGGACCAGCAGCTGCGCGGCCTCGTACGCCCGCCCCACGGCCACCATCTGGGTCATGATCTGGGCCGGGTTGACGTTGGCCGTTTCCAGATACCCCTGCACCACCGTGCCAGGCTCCGTGCCCGTTGGGGCCGCGGCGGCGGTGAACAGGTTGCCGCGCTGCGGATCGCGCTGCAGTTCGACGGCGGGATCGGCGAAAACGCCGATGGCCAATTGCCCGGCCGCTTGTCCGTCCACGGTGAGGGCGCCCTCGCCTGTCACCGCGACGGTGCCCAGCGGCAGGTTGAGGGGCGCCCCGGCCGCGTCCAGGACGAGATAGCCTTCCGACGTCACCAGTTGGCCGTCCGCGTCGCGTAAGAACCGTCCGTCCCGGGTGTAGCGATCACCGTCTGGCGTGCGCACCTGAAAGAAGCCGGCGCCTTGCAGGGCAAAGTCCAGCGGCTCACCGGTCTGACGCAGCGCGCCTTCCTGAAAATCGATCTCCGGCGCGGCCGTCTCGACGCCCAACCCCGGCCAGCCCAGGACGCGGGCCGCCTCGCCGCCCAGAGTCTTGGGCGCCGGCGTGGTCTGCCGCGTGTACAGAAAGTCATCCAGGGTCACCAGGTGCTGCTTAAAGCCAGGCGTATCGATGTTGGCCAGGTTGTGGGACAACAGGTTCTGGCGCGTCAGGCCGGCGGCCATCGCCGACGCAGCGGCATACAGCCCTTTAATCACTGTTGATACCTCCCGCGCACCTGGGCGCTGCTGATGGCCGCGGACGACCGCGCGCCGTCGGCGGCGGCCAGCATGAGCCGGACCTCCTCGCGCGTCATCCCGAGCTGCCGGGCAATCTCGAGCTCGCCCATGCCGCCCGCGGACATGGCCGAGATGACCTGGCCCCGGTCAGCGGCTCCCGCACCCGTGGCCGGGGCTGCCTGCGTCGCGGCCAGCAGCGATTGGAAATCGCTCTGGGCCAGGACACCGCTGGGCGCCGCGGCTGGCGCATTGGACGACGTCTCGCGCTGGGCAACGTCCCGCAGGCCGTCGGCGACGGTGCCGAGGCGTTCGGCCTGGGCCTGGCCGCCGCGCGCCAGCGCTGTAGCGCGCGCCAGCGCGATCACGTTCAGGGTATCCGTCAGCAATGTATTAGGCGTGATCTTCGACATGGGCCTTCTCCACCGGGCGCGGCTCTAACGGCTTGTCGGCCAACAACGCGCGCAGACTCAGGATGGCGCGCGCGTGCAGTTGGCACACCCGCGACTCGGACAGATCCAACACCGCCCCAATCTCTTTCAACGTCAACTCGTCGTGATAGTACAGGGACAAGACCAACTGCTCACGCTCTGGCAGCTCCTGCAACATCTGCACCAACTGCGCCTGCAGATCGGCTTCCAGTGACAGGTCGCTCGGGTCGGCCTGGTTGGGGTCGGCCAGAATCTCGTGCAGGGAGCCGTCGTCGTCGTCTTCGCGCACGCTGTCCAAGGACAACATCACGCGGCTGGCCTCCGCCAAAGACTGGCGCAGCTGCGCCACCTCCAGGCCCAGATGCGCGGCCAACTCGTCGTCGGCCGGGGCGCGGCCCAGCTGGTTCCAGAGGGTCGTGACGGCGCCCTGCACCGACCGCGCCCGGCGCCGGGCCGTGCGCGACAGCCAGTCGCGCGCGCGCAGCTGATCCAGCACTTGCCCGCGGACGCGCAGCGTGGCGTAAGTGCTGAACTGGGTGCCGAAACGCGGGTCGTAGCGGTCGACGGCTTCGATCAGCCCCAACAAACCATGGCTGGCCAGGTCATCGTAGTCGGGCCCGAGGGCCTGCGAGAGACCCAGACGCCCCAGGACGTAATAGACCAGCGGCACGTAGCGCAGGATCAGCGCCTCGCGCAAAGCGGGGTCGCGGGTGGCGACAAAACGCGCCAGTTGTTCGGCGTCGTCGGCGCCGCGGGCCGGAGTGCCTTTCAACATGCGCTGCTACTCAGGCTTTCCATTCCAGGCTGCTGGCGGCGGCCTCATCCCCCGCCGGCGCTGGCGTCTCGCTGGGTTTCTTCTCGTGCGCCTCCTGCACGGCCGCCTCCAGCAGGCCATGCATGAGGCGGTAGTTCAAGGACCACAACACCAACCCAACCGTCAGGATGGCCGCCCCCGCCCTGACCGCCACGAGCCAGGCCGCGACGCCGGCCAGCAGCGACAGGCCGGCCGTCACGGCGCCCGCCGTCAGCACCGCGACCAGAGAGGCCAGGTAGGCGGTCTCTAGCAGCAGCGGCGCCCGCCGGCCGGAAGTCTTCGCGCCCTGAGCCGGCTTCGGTCCCTTGGAGGCTTTGGGCGCTTTCGGTTGGGCGGCTTTCTTGGGCGCGGGTCGTTCCGCCTTCGGCGTTTTGCTCATCGTTACCCTCACCCAGACGCTTCTGGCCGCAGGCCCAGCACCGCATTCACCAACCGCGTGGCGCTGGCCGCCTCCAGATCTTCCAGCGCACTGGCACCGAAGCCGAAGTACAGCAACGGCAGCCGGCTGCGCCAGGCCAGGTTATACAAGTTGCCGAACGTGCCAGTTTCGTCCAGTTTGGTCAACAGCAGCCCTTTCAGATCAAAGACCCCGAACGCCGCCAGGGCATCCTGCAGATCACAATCTTTGGCGGTCGCCGGCGCCACCAGGTAAGTGGCGCGGCCGCGCAGGGCCGTCAGCAAGCCGCCCAACTCAGCCAGATCGGCTTCGCGGCGCGGGTTGCAGCCGGGGGTATCCACCAGCACCAGGTCCGCGCCCTGCTCGGCGGCGACGGCTTGCGCCAGTTCCGCGCCAGTGTAGGCCACGCGCAGGTTGAGTTTGAGGGCCTCCGCATACACCCGTTCCTGAGCGATCGCACCGGCCCGGTAAGTGTCGGCGCAGATCAACGACACGCGCAGCCCGTGGGCGCGGACGTGGTGCGCGGCCAGCTTGCCGATGGCCGTGGTCTTGCCGGAGCCGGTGGGGCCGACCAGGCAGACGACGCGCGGGGCGGCGCCCGGGGCGGCCGGCCGCGCCAGCACCCCGCTCCCCCACACCCGCAGGTTGGCCTCCAGCTGCTGCGCCACGGCTTCCCGGAGCCGCGCCGCGTCTCGCGCAAACCGCGGGCTGAGGGACGCCTGACCGTCGGCCAGGGCCCGGCTGACAAGCTCAGCCGCGACGCCCTGTTCCAGAAGCTGGCGCTCCAGCGTCGTCAGCGTCTCCGAGGCGGCCCCGGCGGCAGGCGCGGCGGCAGGCGCCCCAGGGGCGCGGACCAGCTCAGCGGTGCGGGTCGGCGTCTCCGGCGCCAGCCCGGCCGCCCGGCGCTGCTCGGTCATCTCGGCCAAGAGCGCCTTGATCTGGGCCGCCTTCTTGGCGAAGTCCTCGGCCGAACGCGGCGCGGTGAGCGGAGCCGGCGCCACTTCAGGGGCGCGCGGCGGAGCTGGCAGGCGCGCGGGGGCGGCCGCCATCGCCACCACTTCCACTTCCGGCTTGCGCCACACCTGCCAGGCCTGTCCGCCGGGTACCTGGCGGACCGAGACGATCAGGGCTTCCGGGCCAAGTTCGCTCTGGATGACGGTCAGGGCAGCGGCCATGCTCGGCGCCCGGAAGGTACGGGCGCCCGCCGGCGCCACAGCCGTATTCGTTGTCGTCATCAGTTTCTCTCCGGCAGGTCAACCATGCCATGGGCCTGGACCTGCGTGCCATTGCTGATCTCAGAAAAAGCCAACACCACCAGGTTGGGCAGCGACCGTTCCACGAGGCGGCGATAGGCCAGACGCAGCTCGCGCGGGCACAACAGGATGGGCTGAAAACCGGCCTGCGCCAGCCGCTCCATCTGCTCGCCCGTGCGCATGATCAGGTGCTGGGCCAGGCTGGCGTCAATCTGGAAACCCAGGCCGCGGTCCGCGGGTCCGAGCGCCGCCTTCAGCGTCGCTTCCACCTGCGGCGCCAGCGTGAACACGTGGACGCGGCCGTCCTCGGAGCGATACTGATTGGAGAGCGTGCGCGCGAAAGTCTGCCGCACGGCCTCGGCCAGGACATCGGCGTCCCGCGTGACGCGCGCCGAGTTGGCCAGCACTTCCACAATCCCGCCCAGGTCGCGGATCGGCACGCGCTCGCGCAACAGATTCCGCAGCACGTCCTGGAACTCGCCCAACGCCAGCATCTCCGGCACCAGGCCATTCACCGCGGCCGGGGAGGTCTGCTTCAGCCGGTCGAGCATCTCCTGCGCCTCCTGGCGGCCCAGCAGGGTCGGGGCATGCCCGCGGACGATCTCGGTCAGGTGCGTGCTGACCACCGTCAGCGCATCCACCACGGTGTAGCCGAGCATCTCGGCGCGGCCTTTCTCCGTCTCGTTGATCCAGACCGCCGGCAGGCCGAAGGCCGGCTCAGTCGTCGGGACACCGGGCACGGTCTCGCCTGAGTCGGAGCCCGCGATGGCCAGGTAGCGGTCAATCAGGATCTCGCCGCGGGCCACTTCTTCGCCGCGGATCTTCACGCGGTAGGCGTTCGGCTGCAGGCGCAGGTTGTCGCGGATGCGCACCTTGGGCAGCACCAGGCCCAGTTCCAGCGCCATCTGACGCCGGATGGCCGAGATGCGCCGCAGCAGGTTCTCCGGCCGGTCCTCGCCGACCAGCGGGATCAGACCGTACCCGATCTCGATCTCGAGCGGATCGACGGCGAGCAGGCCCGTCACCTCTTCCGGCCCTTCCAGGCTCGGGGCGGCCGGCTCGGGCGCTGGCGCCGCCGAGACACGCCAGACCGCGTACGCCGCGCCGCCCAACGCGCCGCCGACGAGCAGGAACGGGATCGGCGGGAAGCCCGGCACCAACGCCAGGCCCGTGATAATGCCGGTCACCACCACCAGCACCTGGAGATTCGAGAGCTGCCGGACGACGTCGGAGCCCAGCGAGGTCTCCGAGGTCGAGCGGGTGACGATCAGGCCGGCGGCCGTGCTCACCAGCAGGGCCGGGATCTGGATCACCAGGCCGGAGCCGACGGTCAGGAGCGTGTAGACCTGCAGGGCCTGCATCAGGTCCAGGCCGCGTTGCACGATGCCGATCACAAAACCGCCCAGCACGTTGACGAGCACGATGATGATGCCGGCCATCGCGTCGCCGCGCACAAACTTACTGGAGCCGTCCATCGAACCGTAGAAGTCGGCCTCCATCTGGATCGCGCGGCGGCGCGAGCGGGCCTCGGTTTCGTCGATGATGCCGGCGTTCAGGTCCGCGTCGATCGACATCTGCTTGCCGGGCATGGCATCCAGGGTAAAACGCGCCGCCACTTCGGCCACGCGGCCGGCGCCGTTGGTGATCACTACGAACTGGATCACCATCAGCATCAGGAAGACCACCACGCCCACCACGTAGTTGCCGCCGACCACAAAGTCGCCGAAGGTTGCCACCACCTTGCCGGCGTCGCCGCTGAGCAGGATGCCGCGGCTGGTGGCGATGTTGAGCCCGAGCCGAAAAAGCGTGACCAGCAGCAGCACCGACGGAAAAGCGTTGAAATCCACCGGCCGGGCGATGTACATCGCCAGGAGCATGATGCCGACCGACAGCGCGATGTTGAGCGCGACCAGCAAATCCAGGATCGCGGGCGGCAGCGGGACGATCAGGAGCGCCACGATCAGCAGCAGCGCGAAGACGAGCACCACGTCGCGCGAGCGCAGCAGGGCGCGCCAATCAAAGCCAGCCGCGGGGGAACTCAGAGCCGTCATGCCAATCGTTGTCCTTGGTTACCGTTCCGCCGCCAGGGGCGCCGCCGGGGCGGCCGGCAGGCGCTGTGTCTTGAGGCGATAGACGAAGGCGAGCACTTCGGCGACCGCCAGGTACAGCTCGGGCGGAATCTCCTGATCTAGTTCGGCCAACCGAAACAGCGACCGCGCCAGCGGCGGGTTCTCCACGATCGGCACGCCGGCCGCGCGGGCGGCCTCGCGGATCCGCTGAGCGACCAGGGCCGCGCCCTTGGCCACCACCTGCGGAGCGCGCATCCGGTCGCGGTCGTATTGCAGCGCCACCGCGAAGTGCGTGGGGTTGGTGATGACCACGTCGGCCTGGGGCACTTTGCTCAGCATGCGCTGGCGCGCGAAGCGGCGCTGCTCGCCGCGGATGCGGCCCTTCAGGAGCGGGTCGCCTTCCTGGTTGCGCAGCTCTTCTTTGATTTCCTCCTTGGTCATCTTCAGAGAGCGCATCAGGTTCCAACGCTGGTAGAAATAGTCGGCGGCGGCCAACACCAGGTACGCGCCGCCCACGCGCAGCGCCAGGCCGTAGGCCAGGCCGGCCCACAGAGCCAGGCCCTCGCGCAGCGGCATCTGGCTGAGGCTCAGGACCGCGTTGGCGTTTTCCTGCAGGAAGCCGTAAGCCACCCACCCCACCACCGCCAGCTTGAGGAGCGCCCGGCCGAACTCGATCAGGCCCTGCGCCGAGAACAAGCGCTTGAAGCCGTTCAGCGGGTTGACCCGGCTGAAATCAAAGAACGGCCGCTCCGTCACCCACAGCGGTCCGGTTTGGAGCAGTGTGACCACCACCCCGGTCACCAGCAGCCCGATAACCACGTAGGCCAGCGGCGGGAGCAGACGCGCGCCCATCTCGACGATCAGTTCACGCACATCGGCGCCCGTCACCGCCTCGGTCGGCAGGTCGATCAGCGCCGCCCGCAAGGTCGTCTCCAGGCCGCGGGCCAGTTCCACGCCCGGGCCGTTGAGCAGCCAGAAGCCCACCAGCAAGGCCGCGGCCGTGTTCAGCTCGATGCTGCGCGCGATCTGGCCGCGGGCGCGGGCTTCGCCCAGGCGTTTTCCGGATGGGGCTTCGGTTCGCTCGGACATGGCCTCAGGCTCCCAACAGCCGCAGCATGCGCGGCCCGACGGCGCGCAACAGGTCGCCCAGCAGCGGCACCAGGCCGGCCATCGCCAGCATCAGCGTCAGCAGGCTGAGCCCGACTTTGAGGGGCGCCCCGAGGAAGAAGACCTGCACCTGCGGCGCGATCCGGGCCAGCAAGCCCAGGGCCAGATCGGCCAGGAGCGACGCTCCCAGCACGGGCATGGCCAACAACACGCCGGCGGTCACCAGTTCCATCGTCAGGGTCAAGAGCGGCCCGGCGGCCGACAGCGGGTCAGTCAGCCAGGCGACTGGCAGCGGGCTGTTGACGGGCAGGACCTGGAAGGTGCGCTGCACCGCGATCAGAAAGAGGTGGTGGCCGTTGAAGATCAGAAACAGCAGCAGGGCTGTCATGGCGAACAGCTGATCGACGGCCGAGCCGGTGCTGTCAAAGGTCGGATTGAGGATGCGCCCGGCCCCGAAGCCGCCGCCCATGCTCATCAGTTCGCCCGCCATCTGGATAGCGCCAAAGGTCAGCATGGCGGCGTAGCCGGCCAGCGTGCCCACCAGGATTTCCCGGCCGAGCCCAATCGCCAGGGCGGCGGCCGGCAAGCTGGGCGCCTCCGGCGGCAACGGCTGCCACGGGATGAGGATGATGCTCAAGAGCAGGCCCAGCCCAAGTTTGACCTGATTGGGGACGGCGCGCCCCGCCAAGACCGGCACATGGATGAGCATGGCCATCAGCCGCGTGAAGGCCAGGAAGAAGAGCTGTGCTTGGGCGACAGAGATCGTCATGGTCAGATAACCGGTGCGCTAACCGCGCTGCGGTCACTGTCCACGATAGCGGGGCTACTCAGGACTGTCAGTAAATGGGTAATGAAGCAGGGGTAAAAAGCGCCTAAAAGCAGGGTACGGCCCTAAAGTTCGCGGGCGGTTGGCCGAGGGGGCGATCGGCCTAGGCGGCAGCCGGCGCGGAGGAGCGGCGGCCAAACGCGGGCTGCGGCTGGGCGGCCGGGCGCACACGATCCAGGGCGCCCCGGACTTTGGCCGTCAGCAGTTGGGGATCAAAGGGTTTGACGATGAAGTCGTTGGCGCCGGCCGTGATAGCCTGTTCGACCAACTCGCGCAGGCTGAGGGCGGTGACCACCAGGATGGGCACTTCCGGCCCGAGCACGCGCCGCGCCTGGCGGATGACATCGAAGCCGTTGAGGCGCGGCAGGAGGAGGTTGACCAGGACCAGGTCGAACCGGCGAGTCTGGATAAGCGCCAGCGCCTCGACACCATCCCCGGCGCTGACCACCTGGTAACCGGCCCCGGCGCCGGTCAGCGCCAGCAGGGCCAGATCACGCGCCAGGCGATCGGGCTCAACCAAGAGCAAGGCTGCGGACGGTTGCTCGGGCATGCTTATCTCCTAGACCCCGGGCTGCCAGGGCATTTCCGCGCGCATCTGTTCGAGTTCGCGCGTTCCCAGGCGCAGCAGCCGCAGCGCTTCTGGGTGCACTTGCGGCGCGCCGAGCTGTCCCCACATGCCGGAGGTCCGGGGCGGCAGGGCATCAGCGACGTTGACGACCGCGGCCAGCTCAGGCTGAGTGCGGGCCAGCGACGGCCAGTGATGACATCGGATCGCCTCGATCAGGGCGATCGGGAACTGCCACTTGGTGGCCATCAGGCCGCCGACGGCGCCGTGGTCCAGACCGAAGATCTGCTCTTCCGCCTGCCACAGCTGCAGCTTCTGCGCCCGCATCACTTCCGCCAGCAGCGCGAAACCGCCGCGCACGTACTGGTCCAACACCAGCTTGCCGATGTCATGCAGCAAGCCGGCGACATAAGCTTCTTCTAGATTAGCGTAACGTACCGCCCCGGCCACAAACCGCGCCAGGCTGGCCGTCTCCACCGCGTGGTTCCACAATTCGTGCCCAGACAAGCCGTAGCCGCTTAGGCGCTGGGTCAGCAAGGTGCTGGTGGCCGCCGCCATCACCAGAGCCTTGATGCGGGCAAAGCCCAGGCGCACGACGGCGTCTTGCACCGAGCCGGTGCGATTCACACCGGCAAAGGAGGCCGCATTAGACAGGCGCAGGACATCCGCGGCCAGCGCCTGATCCAGCTTGAGCAGGTGGGCGATGTGCTCCGCGCTCACCATGGGGTCGTCCATGGCCTGCACAATGCGGGCGACGCTGACCGGCAAGGGGCGCACCCGCTCGACCGCCTCCAGAATGCCTTGCACGCGCTTCTGAGGCGGAGCGGCCGGCGTGGTCGAAAACAACTTCCAGGGCATGACGGTCGGACCTCAAGACGAACCGATCAACGCGGCAAAGTGGGCAGGCTCCCGAACAGGTTGGCCGTGAACGCCAGCATCTGCTGGGCCATCCACGAACCGAGCACCGCCAACACCAGGCTGATCCCGATCAGCTTGGGGATGAAGGTCAGAGTGACTTCGTTGATCTGGGTGGCGGCCTGAAACAGGCTGACGAGGCCGCCGATGACCAAGCTGACCAGCAGGATCGGCGCCACCATGACCAGGGTCACCATCAGCGCGTTCTGGGCAAAGCTCAGGATGTAGGCTTCGGTCATCGTCCGCTCCCGGGCTCAGCGGAAGCTGAGCACCAGCGACTGGGCAATCAGATACCAGCCGTCCACCATGACAAACAGCAGAATCTTGAAGGGCAACGACACCAGGGACGGCGGCAGCATCATCATGCCCATGGCAAGCAACACACTCGAAACGACCATCTCGATAATCAGAAAAGGCACGTAAACCATGAAACCCATCATGAAGGCCGTGCGAAGTTCGCTGATCACAAAGGCCGGCAGCAGCGAAGTCGTCGGGATGTCTTCCAGGGTTTCCGGCCGCGGCTCCCCGCTCAACTCCAGGAACAAAGACAGGTCTTTTTCGCGGGTCTGGCGGAACATGAAGTCCCGGATCGGCGCCGCCGCCCGGTCGAAGGCCGTGGCCTGATCGATGCGGCTGTCCAGGTAAGGCTGGAGCGCCTCCTGGTCGACGCGGTTGTAGACCGGGGCCATCACAAAGAACGTCAGCAGCAGGGCCAGGCCGACGATGACCTGGTTGGGAGGCGCCGTGGGCGTGCCGATGGCGTTGCGCAGGAGCGAGAGCACGATCACGATCCGGGTAAACGAGGTCGCCAGGATCAGGATCGTCGGCGCCAGCGTCAGCACCGTCAGCAGGACGAGCAGCTGCACACCCGAGCTGACCTGCTCCGGTTCGGCGGCGCCTTCCACGGTCAGCGTGACGCCGGGTGCGGACAACGCCGGTGAGCCGGCGCAACCTGCCAGAGCCAGGGCTGCCAGCGCCGCCAGCAGGAGCAGGCCGATCCGGCGCGCTGCCGGCGTCCGGGGCATCATCGCTCCACCTCGGCCAGGACCGGGTTCGGCGTCTGCAGGGCGCGGGCCAGGGCCGGCGCAAAGGTTCCGACGGGCGCCGCCTGCGGCGCGGCCGCCGTCTCGGGCGTCGGTTCGACTTCCGCCAGAACCGTGACGCTCTGGTCCGTGGCGCCGATCAGAAAGACCTGGCTGCCGGCCCGCACAAGGTGCAGCGCCTGGCGCGGTGACAGGCGCGTGGTCTCCAAGACCGCCACCTGCTTCAGGCGGGCCGCCAACGGGCCGCCCTGCCAGCGGCGCAACAGGTACAGGCTGGCATAGATCAGGACGATCACCAGCCCCAACTTCAGGATGACGCCGACCAAAGCTCCTCCGGAGCCGAGCGGATCGGCCGGCGCTCCCAACGCGGTTGCGGCCGAGGCGGCCCCAGCGCCGCGCGCCCCTGCCCAAGCTTCCAGACCGAGCCAGCCCAGCAGCGCGGCCCCGGCCAGGGCCAGACCCAGCCCTTGCGGCCGAGCCAGCATCCGGTGAACCGACGCGGACAGGCTGGGCCAGACGCGCTGAATAAAGGCCAACATGCTGGTCATTCCGTCCCGCGGCGGTTGGCGGCCACGATCTCGGTGATGCGGATGCCGAATTTGTCATCCACCACGACGACCTCGCCGCGGGCCATCAGGCGGTCGTTGACGAGCACATCCACGGCCTCGCCGGCCATGCGGTCCAGTTCGACCACGGAGCCGGCCTGCAGTTCTAGAACCTGGCGCACCGACATGCGCGTCCGGCCCAGTTCCACAGTCACGCGCAGCGGCACATCCATCAGCAAGTCGATGCTGGCCGCCTCCGAGGACGAGGCGGCGGGGGTCGCCATGGGCTCAAATCGAGCCGAGCGCACGGATACCGGCGGCGCTTCAGCCTCGCCCGCGGAGAAACCCATTGCAGCGGTCGGAGTGTCGGTCATCATAGAGATCGCCTCAATCGTCAGTCGTTGCTCAGCGTCCAATTGAATTGGAGGGATCGGCGCCGCTTGGGCCGGACAATCCCTGTCCAGCGCTGGCCGGTAGGCGAGGCCTTAGTCGGCGCCGGCCACCAACCACGGGGCCTGGATCTGGACCGCCAGCCGCTTGCCGACGGTGCCGACGCGCCCGCGAAATTGCTCGCGCTCATCCACGCACACGGTCAGGTCGTCGCGCACCAGCGTATCCAGGCGGATCACGTCGCCCGGGTTCAGCCCCAGCAGTTCATTCACCGTCAGGTCCGCCCCGCCCAACACCACGCGCACCATCACCGGCAGCTGCTGGACGCCGCGGAGATTGCGTTCGCGCACGGCCTCGTCCGGCTGGCGCGCCTCGCGGCCGCTGATCCAGACATGCGGGTTGAGCACATTCGCCACCGGCTTGAGCGTAGAAAACGGGATGTACAGGTTCATAGTGCCGGTCGTGCCTTGGATGGTGATCTCGAAAGTGATCAGCACCACGCGGGCGTTGCCGAGCATCATCTGGACCCAGTGATGGTTGACCGTGCTGTCTTCCAGCTGCGGCTCCAGCGCCACCACCTTGCTCCAAGCGCCTTTGAAGTCGCCGAGCATATATTCCACGGTCCCTTTGATGAGTGACTGACCGATGTCGGTCAGCGTGCGGGCTTTGTTGTCGCCCGGACCGGACCCTCCGAGCAGGCGTTCCAGGATCACGCCCATCAGCTCGGAGCTGATCACCAGCACCATCCGGCCCGGCAGCGGCTCAAGCGCCATCACATGGAACAACGTGCCCGGCGGCAGGTCTTTCAGGAAGTCGTCCGAGCGCCCCTGCTCGATATGGACCATCCGCGGCCGGAACTCGGTGCGCAGATACGGCGGCAACGACGTCGTCAGGCGCTCGGCCAGGTTCTCGTGGATCAGTTCGATCGCGCGCATCTGATCCTTGGAAAACCGCTCCGGCGACCAGAAGTTATACGGGCGCACCTGGCGCTCGCCGCTTTTCTCCTTCGGCGCATTCCCGCCCGGCTTCATCAGCTCGGCCAGGTTCACGCTCTGTTCGCTGTGCGGTTGCTCCGCCTCCAGCGATCCCGCGAGCAAGGCGTCGATTTCGGCCTGGGTCAACATGGCTGCTTCGTCCGGTTGCGTGCGGCGCTACTGAACGACGAACTCCGTGAAGTACACCGAGATCACGCCCAGGTCGGGCATGCGCTCGTTGAGCTGGACCATGATCTCCTGCCGCAGGGCTTCCTTGCCTTCGACCGTGTAGATTTCCTCAAAGGTCTGGCCGGACAGCATCGTGGTCAGGATGTCGTTGATGATCGGCAGACGCTTGTTCATCTCTTCGTTGAAGGCCGTCATCACCGGGTCCTCGGTGGTGGTTTCGCTAGAGCTGCCGTGGCTGCTCGCCGCCGCTTCGGTAGTGGTTTCGGTGGTCGTCTCCGGCGGCGCCACTTCGATGGTGATCGAGGCCTTGAGGTACCGGCGCCCGCCCGGGTCGGCCAGGTTGACGATCTTGGTGCCGGTCTCCACCATCACGCCCTGGCCGGGCTTGTAGATCTTGATAATCTCGGGCCCTTCGTCAGTGGCGGCGGCCTCGGTGGTCGTGTGCGCTTCGCTGGCGGTCGTCGCCGCGTACACCGGCACATCGCCGGCGTAGGACAGGTAGAACGGCTTCGGCAGGTCGTCCGGCGCGAACATGATGTAGCCCATCAGGGCGTTCATGCCAAAGACGGTCGCCAGCGCCAAGCCCTGGGCCACTTGTCCGACAATCTTGAGAATAGGCAGGATGCGTTTCATGGCTGGCTTGAGCCTCCGCTCGTCGTCGCCGTGGACCCCTCCAGCAACAGCGACTGTTGGCCAAACAGGAAGTTCTGCTGTTCAACGACATACACGACCGCGATTTCGGCGCGCCGGTTAAGGGCGCGGTGCTCGGGGGTGTCGTTGGGGAACAGCGCGTGGTACTCGCCGCGCCCGGACGCCGACAGGCGCTCCGGTGCGATCCCGCGCACGATCAGGTAACGGACAATGGCGGCGCTGCGCGCGGCCGACAGTTCCCAGTTGGTGGGGTAGCGCGGGTCCGACGAGGGCGTGTCGTCCGTGTAGGCCGTGACCCGCACATCGTTGTCGATCTTGCCCAGCATTTCGGCGATCTTGTCCAGAAGCGGGTAGGCTTCCGGCAGCAGCTCGGCCTGGCCGGACTGGAACAGCAGCTCCTCGCTCAGCGACAGAAGCACGCCTTCAATGTTGTTCTGGACGCTGACCCCATTAGCCAGATTATTGTCGTTAAGGAGCTGGGTCAGGTCGGAAGCCACATCCAGGGTGTCGGTGGTGCGCTGCGGAAAACCTTCCACATCCACCGGCGCCGGCTCAGTGTCGCTGTCGCCGCCCGAGGCTCCGTTGATGCCGGGGTCCACAATCAGGGCCTCGCCGCCACTGAAAGCGCGGCGCAGGCTCTCAGCCAGCGCCTTGTAGCGCTGCACGTCGGTCTGGCCCATCGAGTAGAGCACGACGAACAGAACCATCAGCAGCGTGATGAAGTCCGCATAGCTCACCAGCCAACGATCGCCGCCGCCGCCGTGGCTCATGCTTCCGCCCCGGCCGTCTTCTTGCCAGCCGCCGCCGCCTCGCCGCCAGCCGCGGCCTTGCGCGCCTTGGGCGGCAGGAAGCCGCTCAGCTTCTCTTTCAGGATGCGCGGATTCTCGCCGGCCTGCAGCGCCAGGATGCCCTCAATCAGCATATGCTTGAAGGCCGCCTCTTCGTGGCTGTTGTGCTGCAGCTTGCCGGCCAGCGGCAGCCAGAAGATGTTGGCGGTCAGAATGCCCCACAGCGTCGCCAGGAAGGCGCCGGCGATGGATTTGCCCAGGCTGCTGGGGTCGCTCAGGTTCTTGAGCACGGTGATCAGGCCCATGACGGTGCCGATGATGCCCATCGTCGGCGCAAAGCCGCCCATCGAGTTGAGCAGGCCGATGCCGGCGGAGTGGCGCTCCTTCATGTGCTCGACGTCGATCTCCAGAATGGCGCGCACTTGGGCCGGGTCCACGCCGTCGACGACCAGCATCAGGCCGCGCCGCAGGAATGGCTCATGCACCTTTTTGCTGTCCTCTTCCAGCGAGAGCAGGCCTTCACGCCGGGCCTTATCGGCCATCTTCACCAGGGTGTCGATGGCGCCAGCGGCGTCTTCTTTGTGGCCCTTGATCGTACCCAGGAGCAGCTGCGGCAGGCTCAAGACCGTCTTCAAAGGGACGGTGATCGCCGCGGCCGCCACGGCGCCGCCGATCGTCAGGATCAGGGCCGAAGGGTGGGCGAACAGCTCGGCCGGCGAACCGCCGTCCAAGATCATCACCACTACCACCACGACCAGGCCAAGGGCCAATCCGATGATTGTGCTCAGGTCCATCAGGCACTTTCTCCATGCGCGCCGAGGCGGTCGGCGTAGATCTGGCGCCGGTAGGCGATGATGGCCTGCACCACCACCGCCGGCGTCTCCCGCACGACCAGCTTCTCGCCGTCGGTCAGCGTGATCACCGTATCCGGCCGGGCTTCGATGAACTTGATCATCTCAGCGCTGACATAGAATTGGGAGCCGTTCAACCGCGTGACGGGGACCACAGGCTACCTTCCACTGAGTGAAAGCCGGCGCCCAGGCACAGGCCTCCGGCTCTCGGTCCCAATCTAGCACGCCCGTTAACGGGCTGTCAGTAAAGCGATTGTGAAAGGGGAATAAACCGGGGCTAAACGGGCGCAGTCGCGGGCAGAGGTAAAACCACCGTAAAGACGGTGCCGCGCCCGACCTGGCTGTCGACGCGGATGTGGCCGCCATGCTGTTTAATGATGCGATGGCACGTAAACAAGCCCAGGCCGGTGCCCTGGCCGGACTTCTTGGTCGTATAGAACGGCTCGAAGATGCGCGGCAGGCGCTCCGGCTGGATGCCCATGCCGGTGTCGGCGAGGGTCACATGCAGCTCATTCCCCTGCCGGCGGGTCGCCACACGGATCTCGCCTCCGTCGGCGCCGAGCGCATCCCGGGCGTTTAATAGGAAGTTCAGCCAAACGCCCTGGAGGTGGTCCTGGCTGGCCCAGATGGGCGGCAGCTCGGGCGTCAGCTCTGAGATCAGCCGGATCGATGTGTTGCGCAGCAGCGGCGCCGCCAGGGCAAAAGCGTTCTGGATCGTCTGGTTCACATCCGTCGCGGCCAGCTCATAGCGCTCCTGGCGGGCGAAATCCAACAGGTTGCGGACCACCTGCAGCGCGCGCTCGCCGGCCATTGCAATCAGGCTGACGGACTCCTGCCGGTCGTCGTCGGGGGCCAGCTCGCGCTGCAGCAGCTGCGTATTGGCCAGGATGGCGGCAAGGGGATTGTTGATCTCATGGGCGACGCCGGCCGCCAGCTGGCCGACGGCCGCCAGCTTCTCAGATTGCGCCAGCGACGATTCCAGCCGGCGCTTCTCGGTGACGTCCTGGGCAAAGACCACCACCTGGGTCGCCTGGCCGCGCTCGTCAAAGATCGGATAGGTGCTGATGTCCCACTCCGCCACCTGATCGTCCTGCCCCCAGCGCCGCTCGGTGCGCTGCGCGCTCTGGCCGGCAAAGAAGGTCTCGGCCATCCGGCAGCCCACGCAGGGTTCGGCGCGCTGATAGAGGGCCGCATAGCAGAGGCGGCCCACCAGGGCCGCGAACGGATTGCGGTCACTGGACCCATCGGCCTTCTCGGACGCTGCCGCCGCCTGGGCCAGGGTCTCGGCGGCAGCGTCGGCGCCGGCCAGTTGGGCACAGGCCCGGTTCAGGGCCACCAGGCGGTAGTCCGGGCCGACGATGTAGATGGGATGCGGGATGCCGTCGAAGAGCGCCCGCAGTGTATTGCGCGACCGGACCACCTCCCAGCGGCTGGCCTCCAGATCCGCATTCGCGACCGTCAGCTGATGGAACAGGCGCGCGTTGTAGATGGCGTTGGCGACCGAGGCCGTCATCGACACCAGCAATTCCTGGTCGTGCAAATCAAATGGCGCGCCGCGCTTGTTGATGACTTCGACCGCGCCCAGCGTCTGGCTGCGCGTCAGGAGCGGCGCGCACAGGATCGAGCGGGTCTCGAAGCCGGTCACAGAGTCCAGGCGCGGGTAGAAACGCTGATCGTCCTTGACCTCGTTCACCAGCAAGGGCCGGCCCAGGCGCACGCACTCGCTCACCAAGCCGTGCTCGGCGCTCATCGAGTACTGAAAAATCCAGTCCGGGTCTTCGCCCAGGGTCTTCTTGAAAATGAGCTCGCCCCGCTCCTCGTCCAGCAACAACAGCGAGACGGCTTCGACGTTCAGGATTTGCCGGATGCCGTCAATGGTGGAGGCCAGGATTTCGTCCAACTGCAAGGACGAGGTCAGGGTGGCCGCAATCTTGTTGAGAGCCGCCAGCTCCTGGCCGCGCTCGCGGATGGCCTCGTCGGATTGCTGGACCTGGATCAACCGGCTGGCGGCGCGCGCCAGGTCTTCCAACTGCGGCCGCCTCTCCGGCGCCGCCCCGGCCAACAACAGAGCGCCGCCCCCCGGCTCGCCCAGGCGGAGCGGGAAGACGACCACCGGTCCCAACCCGTCTGGAGCCGCGCCTGACCGGGCCCCACGGCGCAGCCCGCTGTCGGCGTCCTGCAGGTCGGCGGCCCAGGCCGCCGGCAGTTGGTAGTCCACCTGCAGAGTCCGGTCGGCGCCCAACTCCGCCAGGAGCAGGCCGCCCGTGGCGTCCGCCGCCGCCGTCGCGGCCTGCAGAATCGCGCGCAACGCGGCGTGCAGCTCCAGCCAATCGGCCGGCGCACTCGGCGGGGCGGAGGTCAGTGCCGGAGGCACGCTCTGGGACATCGTCAGCACTTCCTATTCGCCCGTGCCCGTGATGGTGTAACCATGGCCGGCCACCGTGCGGATGAAGGCCGGCGCGTGGGGGTCGCGCTCGATGCGTTCGCGCAGGTTCTTGATATGGACGCGCACCAGGTCCGGGCTGCCGGCATCCGAGGGATAGTCCCAGACTTCCTGCAGGAGCCGCATGGGCGAAAAAATCTGGCCGGGGTGGCTCATCAGGTGATAGAGCAGGTCATACTGGACTGGCGTGAGCTGGACCTCGCCGCGCGGCGTGGCGACCTTGAAGGTGCGCGTGTCCAGGCTGTACTCGCCCACTGTCAACAGGGCCGGCGTCTCGGGCTTGGCGGGCTCCGGCACCTGCGTGCGCCGCAGGACCGCGCGCACGCGCAGCAGCAACTCGTCGACGTTGAACGGCTTGGTCAAATAGTCGTCAGCGCCGGCGCGAAAGCCCGTGATCTTGTCTTCGTCCTTGCTCTTGGCCGTCAGGAAGATGATGGGCACCGCGGCCAACAAAGGGTCAGCCCGCATCTCGCGGCAGACGGCGTAGCCGTCCATACCGGGCATGATCACGTCGAGCAGGACCAGCGCCGGCGCGCGGCGGCGCGCCTGCTGCAGCCCCTGCACGCCGCTGTTGGCGACAGTGACGCGGAATTCCTGACCGCGCAGCGTGCGCTCGATGGTCCGCGCGACGATCTCGTCGTCTTCCACCACCAGGATGTCGATCGGTTCCATGGTCACCTCATTGGCAGCAGCACTGAAAAAGTCGTGCCGTGATCCGGAGTGCTGTCGACCGTGATCTGGCCGGCGTGCTGGCGGACGATCTCACGGCAAATACTGAGCTCCAGGCCCGTGCCGCGGCCGGCCACCGGGCCAGCGAAATCCGGCTCGAAGATAGTGGCCAATTGCTCCGCCGGGATCGGGCGCCCGTCGTCGTTCACGTCTACCCGCAGCCATTGGTCAGCGGCCCGATAGGAGCGGAGGCGGATGTGGCGTTCGGGCGCAGTGTCATCATCGGTGGCATCCCGGGCCATCAGGAGCAAATTCACCCACAAGTCTTCCAACTGGCGGGTATTACCGTGCACGGGCGGCAAGTCGGACGCCAGAGCCATGTCCAACTTTACTCCCACTGCTTCAATCAGGCCACCGACCAGGGTGACGGCATGGCCGATCGTCTCGTTGACCGACAGATCCGCGCGGGTCCCGCTGGCCGGCCGCGAGAAATCGAGGAGGCGCTGCACCGCTTCTTGCGCACGCCATCCGCCGCGTTCGATGGCCTCCAAGGCCTCGCGATTCGGGTCGGACGCCGGCAGCGCCCGCAGCAGCAGTTGCGTCTCGGCGATGATGGTGGTCAGCGGATTGCTGATCTGGTGCGCCACGCCGGAAGCCAGTTCGCCGATGGCGGCCAGACGCGCGGCCTGCGCCAGGTGCGCCTGGCCGGCTTGGATCTGAGCCTCCAGCTGCTTGCGCGCCGTGATATCGCGTGAGACGTCCATGTAGCCGATCACCTGGTCGGCCGCGTCGTGGAGCGGCGTCAGGCTGGAGCTGACCCACAATTCTTCACCCGTGCGGCGCCGCCCGTGGCGTTCGGTGGTCACCGGCCCGGTCCGATCCAGCGGCGGCAGATCAGCCGGCGGGTCAAACAGCGTCCGGTAGCAATCGACGGCCCGGCGGCCCAGCCAAGTGTCGGCGCCCCAGCCAAACAGGTGTTCGGCGGCGCGGTTCCAGAAGGTAATGGTGCCGGCCAGGTCCCACACCACCACGGCATCGTGGACATTGTCGAGCAGGAGGGCCTGGTAGCGGATCTGCTCGAGCGAGCGCTGGTTGGCGGCCATGATGGCCTGCGTCCGCGCCGCTTTCTGCACCGTCGCCGGCAGCATGCTCAGGTAGTCGCCGGTTTTGACGACGTAGTCCAGCGCGCCCCGCTGAATGGCCTGGGCCGCCACGCGCTCGTCACCGCGGCCGGTCACCATGATCACGGCCACGGAATGGCCGCGCGCGTTGATCTCCTGCAACGCCGCCAAGCCGTTGCCGTCCGGCAAGTTGTAGTCCAGGGTGACGACGTCGTAGCGGGACGCCGCCAGCCGGGCGTGGAGTTCGGCCACGTCCGTGGCGATCTCGGTGACGAAGTTTCCGGCCACCTGCAGGAATTCGCACGCCAGCCGGGCGTGGTCTTCGTTGTCTTCGACGATCAGCACGCGTAGGGGATCGGTCACAGCAAGTCTCCCTCCGATCTATTCCGGGCCGGCCGGTCCAGGCACGCCCGGATTAGACCACTCCCCTGGCGGTGGCAACTCCAGCAAGGCGGCCACGCGCCGCGCCAATTCGGCAATATCGAACGGCTTCCCCATGAAGGCGTCGATGCGCGCCACGTTGGTGGCCAGCGACCGCTCGGCGCTGTTGGCCTTGGCGGACAGCGCCAGGACGCGCAGATTGGCGCGGGGGTGGCTGCCGCGAATAGTCTGCAACAACTGCCAGCCGCTCACCTCCGGCATCGTGACATCCAGGATGATGAGGCGGGGCTGCAACCGCTGAGCCAGGTCGGCCGCCTGACGCGTCCCCTGAGCCAGCACCGGCTCCACGGGCAGACGGTCCAGCACTTTGCTCAGGATCTCCAAAGTGCGCGGATCGTCATCCACACACAACACGATCGGCTTGTTCTCAGTGGACATGGGCTTCCTGGTGCGGTCCGCGCGCCGGCGGGTCTCCCTCGGTCCGGGTCGGGGTCCAGGCCACGGTCTGGGCCACCGCCTGGACCAAATCGGTCATCGGCCCATCCAAGGCCGAGATTTTGCTCAAATACAAGCTCGCGCCGCCCGCCAGGCAGGCATCGCGATCGGCCGGGTGATTGGAGGTCGTCAAGACCACCACCGGCACCTGCTGCCAGCCTGGTGTCGCGCGCATCAACTGCAGTACCTCCAGCCCGCCGACTTTCGGCAGTTTCAGATCGAGCACCACCAGGCAGGGCAAACCGTAACCGCCGGCCGGGCCATGCCAGCGCACGTACTCGAGCGCCTGGGCGCCGTCGCTGATCACGCTCAGGGGCGCGGGCCAGCCGGCCGACTCCAGCGCCGCCTGGATCAGGAGCGCATGGTCGGGGTTATCCTCAATGAGCAGGATCGTGCCCGGCATAGACCACCGCGTCCCCGTCGGTCACCGGCACCGCGTCCGGGAGGGTAAAAAAGAAAGTTGCCCCCGCGCCGGGCTGGCTCTCCAGCCGGATCGTCCCACCGCGGCTCTCGATGATGCGTTTGACAATGCTCAGCCCCACACCGGTCCCGGCGACATCCACCTGCTTCAACCGCTCGAAAGGCACAAAGATACGCTGCTGGTAATCAGGGTGGATCCCGATGCCGTTGTCGCGGACAAAGAACTCCAGCTGCGGCGTGCCGGCTGCGCCGGTCGCGCGCTGCCAGCCGATCTCGATCTGGGGCCTAGCCTGCGCGCCCATAAACTTAGCGGCGTTGGTCAGCAGATTGGAGAACACCTGGCGCAGGCGCGTCCGCGAGTAGCGCGCCGTCGGCCACTCCAGCGGGAGCAGCACTTCCACCCCGTGTTCGGCCAGGGTCTGCCCCAGGTCATGCAGGACGTCCTCCAACACCGAACGCACGGCCACGTCCTCATCCGGGTCTTCGCGCCGGCCGACCCGTGACAACTCCAGCAGATCCTGCAGCAGCTGGCCGAGGAAGTCGGCGTTGGTGGCGATCCGGTTGAGGTACAACTGGCCGCGCTCATCCAGGGCCGTCCGATAGCGCGACTGCAGCAGCGACGCAAATCCGCGCAGTGAGACCACGGGGGCCTGCAAGTCGTGCGACACGGTGTAGACGAAGGCCTCCAGTTCGCTGTTCTTGGCCTCCAGTTGGGCGGCCGCCTGGCGCATACCGTCGAACAACTGCGCGTTGCGCAAGGCCAAGGCCAGCTGCGCTGCGACAGCGCGCAGCACGTCTTCGTCGGCCTGGGTCCAGCGCCGCGCGTGGGTCACCTGCATCAAGCTGAACGTGCACAGCCGGCCGTCCACCGGGCTCGGGACCGGCAGCCAGATCAAGGAGCGCACGCCGTGGCGCTGCACCAGCCAGGCCCAATAGTCGCCCAAGGCGGGGTGCGGCGCAGCCGCCGTCGACACCAGGCACTGGCCGGCCTGCAGCGTCTCAGCAATCTGCGCCAGAGGGCCGGTTAACGGGCCACGGCGTTTCAACGAACGCCGCTCAGTGATCAAGGGATTAATGTGTTCGTGTTCCGTGGCGAAGACCGCCTGGTTGAGGTCAAACCAGGTCAGCGCGCTCCGGTCGGCGCGCAGATTGCGCGCCACGGCGTCAATCGTCTGCTCCAGGACCTCATTGGGGCCGAGCCAGCGGTTGGCGACATGGCTGATGTGCGTCAGCAGCTGTTCACGCTCGGTCTGCTCCCATTCGCGCTGCGCTGATTCAAGGTTGAGAATCACCGCCGCCAACTGCTCGGCCAGGGCCTGCAAATCCGCTTCCGGGGGGCCGCCCCACTCCGTGGGTTGGCGCTGCGCCACGGTCAGGGCGCCCAACATCCGTCCGCCGCCGGCGATGGGCAGCGAGAGTTCGGCCGCATAACCGGGCAGGCCCAGGACTGAGTGAGCGGGCGCATTGTCCGGCCAAGCCGCCCGGGCAGGCCGGCCGGTCCCCACGGCGCGGCCAACGGTGCGCTCACCGCGCCGGAGGTAATACACGTCGGCTGGCACCGCGGCGGCTTCGATCCCGGCCACGGCGCTCAAGGCCATATCCTGGCCTTCGGGTTCCAGCAAGTAGACGACGGCCAGGTCATAGCCGAGTTGGTCATGCACCAGGCTGACCGCCGTCTGCAGGACATCCGCGAGGTCGACGCCAGCCAGCAGCGTTTGCCCGATCACGCGCTGGACCCGGCTGAAGCGCTGCCGGGCCTCGACGCTGCGGGCTAGGCGCTTGCGCTCCAGCGCCAAGTGGGCGGCCGTCTTCAGACGAGCCGCCTGGAGATGGTCCGGCCGGCCAGGATCGATGAGATAGCCATCGGCGCCGTCCTGGATGGCGGCGAGGGCTTCCGCCTCGGCCTCGGGCAAAGCGACAATCACCACCGGCAGCAGCGGCAGGCGCCGCCAGGTATCGGCTTCCAGGCCATACCCAGCCGCTGACGTCAGGATCAGATCAGGCAAAGCGCCCGCCGCCAAGCGTTGCCGCCCAGCCGCCGGCAAATCCAGCCACTCCACTCGCCAGCCGAGTTCATCGACGGCCGCCTGGAGGCCGTGCGCCCGACGATCCGCGAGGCCTAGCGCCAGCGCCTGAATCATGCCGGCCCTTCTCTCGCGGGCTCGGCCATCTGGCGCAGGCACGCGTTGAGGGCCTCCAGGCTGAAGCGCCGATGTCCGCCCGGCGTACGCAAAGCGGAAACCCAGCCGCGCCGCTCCATGCGCCGCAGCGTGGACAGGCTCACGCGCAAATATTCGGCGGCTTCACGCGCCGTCAACAGGACCAGCCGAGCCGGTTCACGTTCCAGGTAGTCAGTCACCGTCAAACCCTGTCAAAGCCTTCCAAAGCTGTCCAGCCAAGTTTAGGGAGACCGCGCCATTCCGTCCATAAAGGGCGCGTTAACGTTCGGTCCGGCCGCCGTAGAACTTAACTGCTAATTTACTGTCCGGCCAGGCAACGCCGTCTACAATCGGGAGCATGCGTGTGGAAGGTTCCCTTACTCCCACCCCGGCGACGGCGCCGGCCGATCTGGGGCAGCGCGCTGCGGTGCGCGCGACCGGCGCGGCGGACCCGTTCGCTCAACTCCTGGCCATGTCATCCGAGATGACCGAGGCCTTCCCGGACGCGGCGCAGGGTGATCCCAGTGCCCTGTTTGCGTCGTCGGCGTCGGCGGGCTATGGCACTTCCCAACTTGACCAGGTCCTGACGTTCACGCTGCTGCGCGTCCTCGAACGCCTGATCGACACCCAGGCCGAACCGGCCAACGCCGCTGTCGGGTCAGGCCAGCCCGGTGGTCTGCCGGTGTCCGGGCGCATGTCCCAGGACTATCACGCCGGCCACCACGGAATCGACCTGGCCGTCCCGGTGGGCACGCCAGTCCGGTCCACCATGGCCGGGCGCGTCGCCTACGCAGGGTGGAACACCGAGGGCTACGGCAACCTCGTCATCGTCGAGAACGGTGCGTATCGCACCTACTACGCCCATCTGAGCGCCCTGCCCGTGCAGGCGGGCCAGACAGTGTCGGCCGGCGATTTGATCGGCCTGTCTGGCAACACCGGCAACTCCACTGGGCCGCACGTCCACTACGAAGTGCGCGTGAACGGCCAGCCAGTCCGGCCCGAACCCGCGGCCTGACGGCGTCACCGGCCCCAAAGCAATCCGGATTCCCTGCAATTTGAGTGCCAGCCTGGCCCGGCCAGGTCTTCCGCGCTGAGTTGACGCGCGGCCGACATAGTTAACGACTGTCTCTTATACACATCTGACGCTGCCGACGAAGAGGATA
>ERZ761602.2246-NODE-2246-length-31143-cov-8.943033_pt1 | contig 31143 bp, 42 predicted proteins | sample MGYA00512165_ERZ761602 | MGnify/ENA primary metagenome ERZ761602 (study PRJEB28899, sample SAMN02445085) | bioreactor sludge metagenome | biome: EBPR sludge; isolation source: Thorneside wastewater treatment plant | place: Australia: Brisbane, Thorneside...
GCGCGCTGCCCGCGCCCGCGCCGACAACGGCGTTCGCCGCCGATTCCTCGTAAGCCAAGCGCGATTTCCCCGCGCCCCTTCAGCCGAAGCGTGCGAGCTCGCGAAACCCCTCGCGGCGCGCGATGACGGCTGCCTTGCCGGGATCGAGCAGCAGCCACTCGGCGGCGGCTTGAATGTTGGGGAAGCGGCGCACGTCGCTGGACAGCGTCTTGCGCAGATCGGGTTCGCCCAGCCAGCGCTCCAGGTATGGCTCGCACGCGGGGCTGTCGCACACCCAGGCGCCGCGGCGCAGGATCACCAGGTTCAGGGGCTGAAACAGGGTGCGGTAACGCGCGAACATGGCGTCGAGCGCCGTCGGGTCGAAGGCGCTGAAGTCGGCGCCGGGCGCGATCCAGCTCAGCGTGTCGTAGCTGAGCAGCGTGGGCTGCGCGGCGAGGAAATCGGACAGCGCCACAAGTTCATCGACGCTGACCGTCCCGGAATACTCCGCGAAGCAGAGTTCGTAGGAGGCGTGGAGGCTGAAGGCGACGGTCATGCTGTTGTGACGCCAGTGTGGGCGGGCGCGGGTTTCCTGGTCGTTAAGACTTATCAGGCGCTTTACAAGGCGCGAACGACGCTCAAAATACGTCGCGAAGGAGACCCGCCATGGCCAAAGGTCAAATGCGATCCAACAAGGAAAAGCGCAAGCCGAAGCAGAACAAGGACGACAAGAAGAAAAAATAGGCTGCGTCGCCGGTGCGCGTGCCGACCTTAGATCGGCATGCGCATGATTTCCTGGTACGCGCTGATCACCTGATCGCGCACGGCGATCACGGTTTGCAGCTGCGTTTCCGCCGCCGCGATGGCCGTCACGACGTCGACGATGTCGGCTTGGCCGGCCGCGACCGCCATAGCTTGGCTTTCAGCCACGTTCGCGCTTTGGCCGGCCTGACGAATGGCTTCCTGCACGAGGTTGCCGAAATCCATGGCTTCGCCGCCGCCGACGCCGCCGGCTTGAGCGGAGCGGGCGGTTTGCTGGTAGGCGCGGAGCGCCGAGACCGGATCGATCGCCATTCACTTATCTCCGGAGCAGATCAAGCGCGCGGTTGGTCATCGTGCGCGCGGCTTCAATCATGTTGAGGTTGGCTTCGTAGGCGCGCGAGGCTTCGCGCAGGTCCATCATTTCAACCAGCGTATCGATGTTGGGCAGGCGCACATAACCCGTTTCATCCGCCGCCGGATGAGAGGGGTTATACTCTTCGCGGAAATTGCTCATGTCGAACGCCGCGCCCCGAACCCGCACGCCTTGCGCTCCGCTGGTCAGCGTCGTGCTCTCCAACAGCGGGATGCGGCGCCGGAATGGCTCCTCCGTCGGGGTGTCGCCGGTGGAATTGGCGTTGGCCACGTTTTCGGCCGCGATGCGCATGCGCACGGTTTGGGCGCGCATGCCGGACGCGGCGGCGGAAATGGCGGCTTGGATATCGGTCATGACGCGTTACCTCCCGGGCGCGCGCGCCGCGAGGCGCAAGAGATCGAGGCCCTTCTGGTAGAGCGCGAGGCTGGTTTCGTAGGCCATGCGGGTTTCCGCGGCGCGCGCCATTTGGTCTTCGAGCACGACGGCGTTTCCGTCGATGGTGGTTTCGCTGTCGTCGCGCGTGATGACGCGCACCGCCGTCGATCCGTTCGGCGTCATGTGCGCGGCGTTGGTGCGGTTCATCGCGAGGCCGCCCTGGCCCGCCGCCGACGCCAGCATGCGCTCGAACCCGGAAGCGTCGATATCGCGGGGGCGATAGCCTGGCGTGGAGGCGTTGGCGATGTTCTCCGAAATCAGACGCTGCCGCTCGGACAGATGATCGAGCCGGGCGCGCAACAAACTGAAGAAGGTGGAGTTGGCGAGATCCAATGTGCGACTCAGGGCTGCAAACTTTGCCTAGTCGAACAGTCCATGGTTAAGCGGGGCTTAATTTCGCGCGCGAAAATTAACCGCTCGTTTACCAAACCGGGTCAGCCAAGCCCGATATCTCCAGAATGGAGCGGGCGCGTGGATTGGTTGGATTGGGCGAGGGCGGTTTTTGCGTTGCTCGCGACGTTGGCGCTGATCGCTGGCGTCGCTTATGGCGCGCGGCGGCTCGGCATGTTGCAGCCGCGTGCGCCGGGCGAACGGCGCTTGCGAATCGTCGAGAGTCTGATGCTCGATCCGCGCCGGCGATTGTTGGTCGTGCGCTGGGACGAGCGCGAGCATCTCATCTTGTTGTCGCCAGGGTCGGATATCGTCGTGAGCGAGGCCGCGGCGAAGACGGAGACGCCATCGTGAAGCGCGTGCTTTGGGCAGCGGCGATGTTGATCGGCTTTAGCGTGGCGCTTCTGGGCGTCGCGCATGCGCAGGAGGCCGCCGATCCGACGCTTTCGATCAATCTCGGCACCGGCGATGGGCTGACCGCGCGCGTGTTGCAGCTCACGGCGCTGATCACGGTTTTGTCGCTTGCGCCGTCGATCATCATCATGACGACGAGCTTCGTGCGCATCGTGGTGGTGCTTTCGCTCTTGCGCACGGCCATTGGCCTGCAGCAGGCGCCGCCGAACGTCGTCATCGTGTCGCTGTCGCTGTTCTTGACCGCGTTCGTCATGCAGCCGGTCTGGAACGAAGCCTACCAGGCGGGCATCGGCCCGGTTCTTGAAGAGGAAATGCCGCTAGACGAGGCTTTTCCGCGCATCGTGGCGCCGCTGAAGACATTCATGGTGGGGCAAACCCGTAACGACGACCTGGCGCTCTTCGTGGACATGGCGCGTCTGGAAACGCCGCCGCAGGACGCGACCGATCTGCCTCTGCGCGTGCTGGCGCCGGCGTTCATGATTTCGGAGCTCAGGCGGTCGTTCGAGATCGGCTTTATGCTGTTCGTGCCGTTCGTGATCATCGATCTGGTGGTGGCGTCGCTGTTGATGGCGATGGGGATGATGATGATGCCGCCGGTGACGGTGAGCTTGCCGTTCAAGCTCATTTTCTTCGTGCTGGTGGACGGATGGCGGCTCGTGGCCGGAAGCTTGATCGAGAGCTTCCAGTCTGGAGCGCCGCCGGGCGGCTAAGCGGGCTAGCGTTCGATCCCGAGGTCGGACAACAGCAGCGCTTTGAAGTCGTCGTCCTTGCGGGCGAAAAGGCTCCGGAAGAACGAGGCGAGGGCCTCAAACATCACACAATCCCCTTTGGCGTTTCCTCAAGCGCTGCGCGTTCTACGCATCGCCGAGATCGATGATTTCACCGATCGCTGAATCCAAGATGAGTTTGATTCGGGGATTTGGACGCGGCCCCAAAAAACTTGGCGAGGCTGTTGCCTGAAGAACACGGCTGAAGCGGGCGAAGCGCTGGGCGCGTTCCCCGTCGGCAGGGGCGGAAACGCTCTGTTAACCACAAACGCTCAGGCAGGAGCTTGGTGGGCAGAAATTGCCGGGCGCCGATGGGAGCATCGCGATGTCGGGAGCTGAAGTGCTCGATCTCGGGCGGGAGGCGATCTGGGTGACCGTGCTGGTCGCCGCGGGGCCGATGCTGGTCGGCCTGGTCGTCGGCCTCGTCGTCTCGCTGCTGCAGACCCTGACCCAGATCCAGGAACAGACGCTCGTGTTCGTGCCGAAGATACTGGCGATCTTCCTGGCCACGCTTCTGTTTCTGCCGATCATGGGCGGCTTGCTCGGCGGCTTCATGAACCACATCTTCGAACGCATCGCGGCGTTCTAGGCGATGGCGCTGACCGTCTACGGCGTCGACGTTTGGAGTACGGCGCTGCTGTTCGCGCGCGTCGGCGGCATGATCATGTTGCTTCCGGGGCTGGGCGAACCGGCGGTCCCCCCGCGCATTCGCTTGGCGCTGGCGCTGGCGATCGCGGTCGCGCTCGGCCCGACGCTCGCCGATCGCGTTCCGGTCGCGGCCGACACCGAGTGGGGCATGGCGGGGCAGGTCGTGAGCGAACTCGTCATCGGCGTGCTGCTCGGCGGCGCGGCGCGCCTGCTCGTGGCGGCGCTGGCGACGGCGGGGCAGATCGCGGGCACGGAGATCGGCATCGCGTTCGCGCAAACCGCGGATCCGACGCAAACGCAATCGGGGCAGCTGCTTGCGGTGTTCCTCGGCATCACCGGCGTCGCGCTCATTTTCGCGACGGGTTTGCACCACATGTTCATCGCCGGCATCGCCGGCTCTTACGACGTGATCTCACTGGGATCGGCGCCTCCCTTGGGCGACGCAGCCCAATTGGCCTTGGAGGCGACATCGGCGTCTTTTCGCGTCGGCGTTCAGATCGCGGCGCCGTTGATTGTCGCGGGACTGATTTTCCGAGTTGGACTTGGCGTGCTTTCGCGGCTCATTCCGCAGATCCAAGTTTTCTTCATCACCCTGCCGCTCCAGATTCTGGGCGGCCTTATCGTGTTTGTGTTGGGTCTTTCGACAGGCATGCTGATTTGGCTCGATAGTCTCGATCGCTACGCGCAGTGGCTGGAGTGATCGATGGCTGACGAGAACGACGATGACAAAACCGAAGAGCCCACAGCGCGAAAACTCGAACAAGCGCGCGAAAAGGGCGACATCATCTATTCGCCGGAGGTGAGTTCGGCGCTATCGTTGATCGCGGCGACAGCGGTGGTTGCGTTCATGTCCGGGCCGATCGCCAAGCAGATGGCGAACGGCTTTATCGGGTTCCTGGCGATGCCGGATCAATTCTCGGTGCAGCCGAGGTCGTTGCTGGCCATCGCCGGCGATATCGGGCTCAAATTGTTGGCCGTGTTTGGCTTGACGGCGCTGACGCTGGCGGGCGCGAGCATCGCCTCGCGCTACCTTCAGGACCGACCGACGTTCACCGCCAAACGCCTTGAACCGAAGTTCGACAAGCTCAACCCCATGGAGGGGTTCAAACGCGTGTTCGGCAAGGCGGCGACGGCGACATTTCTCAAGTCGCTCGCGAAGTTCGTGCTGGTTGGCGCCGTCGTCGTTTGGGTGTTGTGGCCGCGCGACGCTGCGCTCGAGACCATGGCGCTCGTCGATATCCGCGCGCTCCTGCCCTACGTTCAAGATAGGGTCGTTGCGCTGCTGATGGCGCTCGCGAGCGCCGCGGCCCTGCTCGCCGCCGTGGACTATGTGTTCACCCGCCAATCCTACATGAAGCGCATGCGCATGAGCCGACGCGAACTCAAGGAAGAGTTCCGCCAAAGCGATGGCGACCCGCTGGTGAAAGCAAAGCTGCGGCAAATACGGATGGAGCGGTCGCGGCGGCGCATGCTCGCCAATGTGCCGAACGCCAGCGTTGTGATCACCAACCCAACGCACTACGCGGTCGCGCTACGCTACGAGCAGGGGGAGACGCCGGCGCCGATCTGTTTGGCCATGGGCGTTGATGCGGTGGCGCAACGGATCAGGGAGGTCGCGGCCGAGCATAACATCCCCATTGTCGAGGACCCGCCTTTAGCGCGTGCTTTGTTCGCAACGGCCGACATCGACCAGCCGATTCCCAAGGAGCATTATGAGGCGGTGGCGAAGGTGATCGGCTTCGTGATGCGTTTGGCGCGGCGTAGAGGGCGCGCGCGGCGGAGTATCCTGTGAGCAGCCGGTTCTGTCCATCATGTCATAAAGGTGCTCGAAACTCCGAATCGGGCTCAATAGCGCCAAGGCGACGCTCTCAATGACAGACCAGGCACACCCACCCCCCCCGCGCGGCGGCGGTCGTTTCGATCCGCTCCAGATTTTGTTCTGGGCGTCGGCGACGGTTGGCGTCGCGGCGGCGGGCGTGGCGATTACCGCGGGTCCGAGCGTTGGACAGGCGGGGGCTGTTCTGCTCGTCCTGCTCGCAGCGGTGGGCATGGTGCTCTTCTTCTGGATGTCGCGCGGCGCGGGTCGCATGTACGGCGCGTTTCCCGAGCGCGGCGTCATCGCGGCGTCCGCGCTGATGAACGCGAACAGCGAGTTTGCCCTTATCGACGCGCTCGATGAAGCGGCGCTCGTGACCGATGCGCATCTTTCGCCGCTGACGGCGAACGCAGCCTATCAGGGCATCGCGGATCAGGCAGGCGTCTTGGGCGAAAGCGATCGTCCGCCCATGATGAGCCGCTTGTTCGGAGCGGACCCCATGCTGTCGGCGCCGATGTTTCGGCTGGCGCGCGCAGCGCAAGCAGGACAGACGCGTCGCGAGATTTTGCCGAACACAACGGCGATCGGCGGCAAGCATGCGCGTTTCGAGGCGTCCGTCGGCCCCATGCCTGGCGGGTGCGTGTTGTGGCGGTTGCGCGAGATTGGCGCGAGCGAAGGCGTAAGCGACGCCGACGACGCCGCGAACCAGCTCTTCCTGGACGATGCGCCCGTTGGCTTTTTCGCCGCGCGCGCCGATGGCTCGATCATTTACATGAACCGCTCGCTGCGCGCGGTGATCGGGATCGGCGATGACCCGGGGCCGGTTCGGCTCAAGGACATCATAAAAGAGGACGCCGCACGCGTTGTGCGGCGCGATCGCCGCGGCTTCGGCCCGACGCGCGTGCGTGTGACTTTAAAGGGATACGACGGACACGAAACGCAAGCCACGGCGCTCTCCTTCTGGCCGCCAGAGGATATTGACGGCGCAGCGCGCGCTTTCGTGTTTTTCGCGGAAGCCGAAACGCCGGAGGCAGCGCCGACGCAGCGCCCCGCGAGCGGCGGAGAAGTTGAAATCGGCGTCTTCAGCCATGCGCCGTTTGGCGTCGCCGTGCTGGACGGCGCCGACCCCGCGTCCGCCGCGGTGCTCGACAGCAACACGGCGCTCATGGACATGACGCAGGGCAGGGCGACGCCGTCAACGCCCTTCGCGGAGCTGTTCGAGGCGTCGGAGGGGCCTAACGCTCTCGCGCACCGGCTACGCCAGGCGATCGACGATCCGATCGAAATCACGCTGGCGACAAGTCCGCCGACGGCGGCGCATGTTCATTTCGCGCGCGGACCCGACGGGCGCGGTCTCGCTTACGTTATGAACGTGAGTCAACAGCGCGAGTTGGAAACGCGGCTGGCGCAATCTGAAAAGATGCGCGAGATCGGCGAGCTCGCCGCGGGCGTGGCGCATGACTTCAACAATCTGCTCACCGTGGTGATGCAGACGTGCTCCTACCTCTTGCGCCGCCACCCGGTGGGCGACGCTGACTATCCGCTGCTGCGTGACATTTCCGACAACGCCACCTCGGCGAAGGAATTGTCGGACATGCTGCGCGCCTACGCGCGCCAACAGACGTTCGCCCGTGAGATATTCAACGTCGGCGACTTCATCGGCGTGCGCAATCAACTGATACAACGCGTTGTCGGTTCGTCGATCCGCTACGAAACCCAGCCGGGCCGCGACCTGCCTTATGTGAAGGTCGACAAGACGCAGCTCGAGCGCGTGCTGATCAATCTCGCCACCAATGCGCGCGATGCGATGACGCCCAAGGGCGCGGCGGCCGCTCAGGGCAAGCTCACCCTTAGGACCTCGCGCGTCGACGCGGAGTACGCGCGCGGGCTCGGTCACAACCCGATCGAGGACGGCGATTACGTCATGATCGAGGTGGAAGACACCGGTTCGGGCATTAAGCCGGAGCACGCGGCGAAAATCTTCCGCCCGTATCACTCCACTAAAGAGGCGGGAAAAGGCACCGGGCTTGGGCTCGCCACGTCCTACGGCATCATCAAGCAATCCGGCGGCTATATCTTTTTCACAACGAAACTGGGCGTCGGGACCACGTTTCGAATTTTCCTGCCCGCCTATCAGCCGACGCCGGAGGAGTTGGAAGACATCGCCGCGAAGGAACGCGCTTTGCTGGCGCCGCCGACGAAAGACGTGTCGGGGCGCGGCCGCATTCTATTCGTCGAGGATCTGGCCCCAGTGCGCCGCGCGACCGTGCGCAACCTCAAGGATTGCGGCTACGAGGTCGAGGAAGCCGGCAACGGCGAGGAAGCGCTCGACATCTTGAAGGCCAAGCCCGGCGCTTTCGACATCATCATTTCGGACGTTTCCATGCCGGTGATGACCGGACCGGAAATGTTGAAGGAGGCGGGCGCCGACATGATTGGCGAGGCCAAGGTGTTGTTCCTCTCGGGCTACGCGCCGGAAAGCTTCAGCGACCTGCTGGAGCAATTTCCCGTTCACTACATGTCCAAGCCGGTGACGATGGAGCAGCTGGTCGGCCGGGTGAAGGATCTGCTGGCGGCGTAAACAACAGCGCCTCGCGGGCCGGCGCCATCCGGGCGAAAGTTCTTAACAAATTTGTGACATGGCGCTAGGCCGCGCCATCGGACCGAATTTGTAGGGGACGAGGGATGAGATTCGCGTGGTTCGCAGCGGCGCTGGGGGTTGCCCTTGCGCTCGGTGCGTTGCCGGCGTCGGCGCATACATCTGACCGGCAATTCTGGACTTCGACCGTGCTTACCGGGCGCTTTGAACAGAGCCCCTGGCAGTGGTCGGTCGATGTGCAAGCGCGCTTCAGCGATGACAACAAAGGCGTCGAGCAAACCTCGGTGCGCCCCGCGCTCGGGTATCGGGTTCGCGAAGGGCTCGATCTTTGGGTGGGGTACGCGGACATCACCACGCATCGTGATGGCAACGATGTTGAAGAGCAGCGCTTTTGGCAGCAAGCGAATTACGCGCTGGGCGATTTTGCGGGCGGCGCCGTGAGCGGTCGCACGCGGGTGGAGCAACGTTTTCGGAGCTCAGGCGATGACGCGGGTTGGCGTGTGCGCCAGCAGTTCCGGTACGCCAATCCGATTGAGGGCACGCCGCTTTCCATCGTGCTTTCCAACGAAACCATGTTCACGCTCAATGAAACGGATTGGGGCCAGCGCTCGGGCTTCGACCAAAATCGCGCCATGGCCGGCGTGCAGTGGCGCGTGAACGACGGCCTGCGGATCGAGACCGGCTACCTCAATCAATATTCAAATGGCGTGAGCGCCGATCGCGTCAGTCACAATCTGGTCTTGAATACAACGCTGCGGTTTTAGAGTTTCAGCGCTGAGCGGCGCGGGCGCGGCGGCGGCCCGCCAGGATGATCAGCTTGTCGCTTGGCGGATACACAACAACGCCGCCATCGGCCCCGGTGACCAGCACCATGTTCGGGTCGCCTTTTTGGGGCGCAGCCGGGCGCGAAAGCGCGGCCGTCTTGACGCGGAATGACGCCACGGACTCAAGCGTCGCGGGAACCCCTGAGCGGGGCGAAGAGGGCGCCAAAGAGGAAGCCATGCCTGATCCTAACTCATTTCCCCCTCGAAACCCTTAAGCCATCGCCGGATTTCCGCAACGGGCTATCCGCATCGCCAATGTTCCGCTTGTGTTCTCGGAACAAAGCTGGTACAGATCGAATCCTGGTCGTGGCGGTGGACTCGACCTACTGGGAGCGGGAAACGATGGCCAATCTTAAGCTTGTTGAGAAAAACGAGATGGACACGGACAAGCAGAAAGCTTTGGCCGCCGCGCTCGGGCAGATCGACCGCGCCTTTGGCAAGGGCTCCGTCATGCGCCTCGGCGAGAAGCCGGCGGTGGAGATCGAGGCGATCTCCACGGGTTCGCTGAGCCTCGATATTGCGCTCGGCATTGGCGGTCTGCCGAAGGGCCGCATTGTCGAAATTTACGGACCAGAAAGCTCTGGCAAGACCACGCTCGCGCTCCATTGCATCGCCGAAGCGCAGAAGTCCGGGGGCGTGTGCGCCTTCGTGGACGCCGAACACGCGCTTGATCCGGTTTATGCGCGCAAGCTGGGCGTTGATCTCGACGATCTTCTGGTCTCCCAACCCGACACCGGCGAGCAAGCGCTGGAAATCACCGACACGCTGGTGCGCTCCGGCGCGATCGACGTGCTTGTCGTGGACTCCGTCGCGGCGCTGACGCCGCGGGCGGAAATCGAAGGCGAGATGGGCGATCAATTGCCCGGTCTGCAGGCGCGGCTCATGAGCCAAGCGCTGCGGAAGCTGACGGCGTCGATCTCGAAGTCGAACACGCTGGTGATTTTCATAAACCAGATCCGCATGAAAATCGGCGTGATGTATGGAAATCCGGAGACGACAACGGGCGGCAACGCGCTGAAATTCTATGCGTCGGTGCGCCTCGATATTCGCCGTACCGGCCAAATCAAGGAGCGTGACGAGGTCGTCGGCTCCGAGACCCGGGTCAAGGTGGTGAAGAACAAAGTCGCCCCGCCGTTCAAGCAGGTGCAGTTCGACATTATCTACGGTGAAGGCATCTCCAAGACGGGCGAGTTGATCGAACTCGGCGTTAAGGCTGGCGTGGTCGACAAATCGGGCGCCTGGTACGCCTACGGCGGTCAGAAGATCGGCCAAGGCAAGGAAGCGGCGCGGCGGTTTCTGAAAGAACATAAGGATGTGGCGCACGCGATCGAGGATGCGATCCGGCAGAAATCAGGCGTGATGGCGGATGCGATGTATTCGCCGCCGGAAGGTGATGAAGCCAAGGACGCAGCCGAGGGCTGAGGTCTTGGACTAGAGTTTTCGCTGGCCGGTTCGGGGACGTTGCCGACCCGACCCCATGCCCTGGCCCCGTCTTCGGGCCGGCCGGCGAATTACAGATGGAACACCCATGAAGCCGCACGTTTCGATCGTCACGCTGGGTGTTTCCGATCTCGCGCGGTCGCGTGCGTTTTACGAAAAGCTCGGGTTCTGCGCCTCGTCGGCGAGTCAGGGCGATATCGTGTTCTTCCAGGCGGGCGTGCTGGCGCTGGCGCTCTATCCGCGGACCGCGCTGGCTGAAGACGCGATGGTTCCCGCCGAGGGCGGAGGATTCCGTGGTCTGACTTTGGCGCACAATGTGCGGGATAAGGCCGAAGTGGCCGCGGTGCTTGAGGAAGCCGCTGGCGCGGGCGGGACGATCGCAAAGCCGGCGCAGGATGTGTTCTGGGGCGGGCACTCAGGGTATTTCGCCGATCCCGACGGCCATCTCTGGGAGGTGGCGTGGAATCCGCACCTGATCCCGGATGCAAACGGCGCGGTGACGCTCCCGCCCTGAGGGGAGGCGGGCGCGCCGCTTGGCGTCGCCCGATGCGCTGCCTATACCAAGGCCGAACACTGATTTGATCGAGCCTTGGGTGCAATGAAGAGCGTCAACGATATTCGCCGGCAGTTTCTGGAGTTTTTCCGAGGGCGCGACCACGAAACGCCTGCGTCGGCGCCGTTGGTGCCGCAAGACGACCCGACGCTTCTGTTCACCAACGCCGGCATGGTGCCGTTCAAAAATTACTTCACTGGAGCGGCGAAGCCGCCGTTCCCGCGCGCCGCCACAAGCCAGAAGTGCGTCCGCGCCGGCGGCAAGCACAATGACCTCGACAATGTCGGCTACACCGCGCGTCACCTGACTTTTTTCGAGATGCTCGGAAACTTTTCGTTTGGCGACTACTTCAAGGAAAGCGCCATTGACGCCGCGTGGACGCTGATCACGAAGGGGTATGGGCTCAAGAAGGACAAGCTGCTCGTCACAGTCTATCACGACGACGACGAAGCGGCCGCGCTCTGGAAAAAGATCGCGGGCTTCTCAGACGACAAGATCATCCGCATCGCCACCAGCGATAATTTTTGGTCGATGGGCGACACCGGGCCATGCGGACCATGCTCGGAGATTTTCATCGATCGGGGCGAGCACATCTGGGGCGGCCCGCCAGGCTCGCCCGAGCAGGACGGCGATCGTTTCCTCGAATTCTGGAACCTCGTGTTCATGCAGTTCGAGCAATTCGCCGACGGGCGGCGTGAGAAACTGCCGAAGCCCTCCATCGACACCGGCATGGGGCTTGAGCGCATGGCCTGCGTGCTTCAGGGCGTTGAGTCCGTGTTCGAGACCGACCTGTTCCGCACGCTGATCGCGGCGTCGCAGGACTTGACCAAGACCAAGGCGGAGGGTGAACGCGCGCCAAGCCATAATGTGATCGCCGACCATCTGCGTTCGTCATGCTTTCTGATCGCCGATGGCGTGTCGCCTTCCAATGAAGGGCGCGGCTACGTGTTGCGGCGGATCATGCGTCGCGCCATGCGCCACGCGCACATTCTGGGCGCGAAAGAGCCGCTGATGCATCGCCTGGCGCCGACGCTCGTCGCGGAGATGGGCGACGCCTACCCTGAGCTCAGACGCGCGCAGCCAGTGATCGAAGCGCAACTCCATGAAGAGGAGGAGCGCTTCCGCCGCACGCTTGGCAACGGGCTCAAACTGCTCGAAGAGGAATTGAGCGCGCTGAAGCAAGGGCAGAAACTCGCGGGCGAGACCGCGTTCAAGCTCTACGACACGTTCGGTTTTCCGCTCGACCTGACGCAAGACATCTTGCGCGGACGCGGACTCGAAGTGGACACGGCGCAGTTTGACGCCGCGATGGAGCGTCAGCGAGAGAAGGGCCGCGAAAGCTGGGCGGGCTCGGGCGAGGCGATGAGCGACGACGTCTGGCTGAAGCTCGCCGACCAGGGCGGCGCCACGGCGTTCCTCGGGTACGAGCGCGACGCCGCGCAGGCGGCGGTGTTGGCGATCGTCGAGAAGGGTCAAACCGTCCGCGCCGCGAGCGGCCCGGCGGAATTGGCGCTGGTGTTCGACCAGACGCCCTTTTACGGCGAAAGCGGCGGCCAAGCCGGCGATCAAGGCGTCGTTCATTTCGAGAACGGCGCGGAGTTCATTGTTGACGATACCCAGAAGCGCGCCGGCCTTCATGTCCATATTGGGCGCCTGAAAGTCGGCAAGATCGCCGCGGGCGACAAGGCGTCGCTTGAGATCGACGGCGCGCGGCGCGCGCGCATTCGCGCCAACCACTCGGCGACGCACCTCTTGCACGCCGCGCTGCGCAACGTGCTGGGGCCGCACGTCACGCAGAAAGGTTCGCTTGTCGAAGCGGATTATTTCCGCTTTGACTTCAGCCACGGCCAGCCCGTGACCGGCGAGGAGATCGGCCGCATCGAGGATGAAGTAAACGCGATCGTCCGTCAGAACGCCGAAGGCGTCGTCAAGGAAATGGCGCCCGCGAAGGCGATCGAAGAAGGCGCGCTGGCGTTGTTCGGCGAGAAATACGGCGAGAGCGTGCGGGTGCTGCGCCTGGGCGACGCCGCGGGCGCCGAGGGCAAACCGTATTCGGTTGAGTTGTGCGGCGGCACGCACGTGAAGCGCACCGGCGACATCGCCGTGTTCGCGGTCACGTCCGAGGGCGGCGTCGCCGCCGGCATACGCCGCATCGAAGCAACCACCGGCGCCGCCGCGCTTGCGCATTTGAAGGCGCAGGCGGCTTTGGCGAAAACAATCGCAGCGAACCTCAAGGCGCCGCTCGCGGAGCTGCCCGATCGCGTCGCGCAATTGCAGGACGAGCGCCGCAAACTCGAACGCGAGTTGACCGAGGCGAAGAAAAAACTCGCGCTCTCGGGCGGCGGGCAAGCGGCGCCAGCGGGGCCTGAGCAGATCGCGGGCGTGGCGCTTCTCGCGCGCGTTCTCGACGGCGTGCCGGCCAAGGAGCTGCGCGGCCTTGTCGATGAGGGCAAGCAACAGATTGGCTCAGGCGTCATCGCCTATGTCGGCGTCGAGGAGGGTAAGGCGGCGCTGGCTGTTGGCGTGACCGACGATCTCAAATCGAAAGTCAGCGCGGTCGATCTTGTGAAGGCCGGCGTGGCCTGCGTTGGCGGCCAGGGCGGCGGCGGGCGTCCGGACATGGCGCAAGGCGGCGGCCCGGACGGCGGCAAGGCGGCCGTTGCGCTGGATGCAATTCGCGATGCGCTCAAGGCGAAGCTCACAGCGTGAGCGCGGTCACGTATCGTCGAGCGACGCGCGAAGACGCCGCCGCGCTCGCGGCGTTCGCCGCTGGATCGTTTGTCGAGACGTTCGCGCATCTCTATCCGCGCCAGGACCTCGAAGCCTATCTCGCCAAATCCTATGGCGAGAGCATCCAACGTGAAGAGATCGAGGACAGTTCGATTGCGACCTGGCTTGCCGAGAGCGGGCAGGCGTTGGTCGGCTATGCGCAAACGGGTCCAATGGATTTGAAAACCGCCCATGCGCCGAACGACCGAGAACTCTATCGGCTCTACGTGGCCTCATCCGTGAAAGGCGCCGGCGTCGCGCACGCCTTGATGCGCGAAGCGATTGCATGGTGCCGCGGTCAGGGCGCCGACGCGCTTTGGCTCAGCGTTTGGGAAAACAACGAACGCGCGCAGCGCTTCTATCGCGGCTACGGCTTCGAACACATGGGCGAACACAAATTCATGGTCGGCGGCGTCGCTGACCGGGACCTCATCTGGCGGCTCGACTTGAAGGGGCGCCACCCGTAACGACCGCGCTGAATCAAGTAACGTCTCGGAAACCAAATCAGTCGTTTTTGGGCGACTCGATTCGGGTTTGGGGGACCGGGATGACGCACAACGACGCGCTGGCCGCTTTTCTTGGGCCAGAGCTTTTCGAGGAGCTCGAGTGGGGCCGCCTCAATGAACGCCAGCGTGCCGCGATTCTCTCGGTGTTCCGAGTCGGATTAGGAGCGGGCGCTCAATCCGGCGTCGTGTCGACGATCGATTGCGTGCTCGGGCGGGGGCAAGTGCTGATTTGCGAGGACGGAACGCGGTGGGCGGCGCGCGAGTCCGACGATGCGGAGCTGATCGAGGATTGGGGCGCGGGCGCCATGGTGGCCATCCATCGCCAGCTGATCTATCGGCTGGACCCATACCAAGCGGCGGAAGTGGACTTGCTGCGTCTCTAGGAAAGAACGCGTTGCGATTGCGCAACGATCCTGATGGGCGCTAACGTCGTGCGATCATCGCTTTAGGATCACGCGCATGCCGGAATTTACAACGATCGCCCTCGATATCGACGACGGCGTCGCCACGATCATGCTCCAGCGCCCGGACCGCATGAACGCATTCACGGACGTGATGGCGCGTGAGTTGATCGAGGCGTTCGACGAAACCGATGGCGATGATCGGGTTCGCGCCGTGATCGTCACCGGCGCGGGGCGTGCGTTCTGCGCGGGCGCCGATCTCGGATTGGGCGGCGATACGTTCGATTATGACAAGCGCCGCGCAGGGCAGGCGAAGACCAGCGGGTTCGATCCCGATCCGACGCGCGATGGCGGCGGCCAGGTGGGCATGCGCATCTACGAAAGCCTGAAGCCCGTGATCGCGGCGATCAATGGCGCCGCCGTTGGCGTCGGCGCCACGATGACGCTCGCGATGGATATTCGGCTCGCCGCGCCGGGCGTGAAGATGGGATTTGTGTTCGCGCGGCGCGGCATCGTGCCGGAGACGCTTTCGTCCTACTTCCTGCCGCGCTTGGTCGGGCTCTCGACGGCGCTTGAGTGGACCATGACAGGCCGCGTGTTCTTGTCGGAGGAGGCGAAGGAGCGCGGTTTGGTGCGCTCGCTGCACGCGCCTGAAGATTTGTTGCCCGCGGCGCGCGCGCTGGCGCGTGAGATCGCCGACAATACCGCGCCGGTTTCAGTCGCGCTCGCGCGCCGGATGATGCTCGACATGCTCGATGCAGGCCACCCAATGGAAGCGCACCAATTGGAAAGCCGACTCATGGTGGCGCGCGGACGTTCAGGAGACGCGAAGGAAGGCGTGACGTCGTTTCTGGAAAAGCGCGCGCCGGCATATCCCGACAAGGTCTCGAAAGACATGCCGCAGCCGTTTCCGTGGCGTCCGACGCCGCCGTTCCAGGCTTAACTTGATTTGGGTCAAGGCGGCGCGCCGTCCTTGCGCGAACCTAGCGCTTCCGGAGGGAGGCTGCGATGCCTGATTTCGCCAAACTATCCATAGATCCGCTCGCGATCACCGCGCTTGGTTTTCTTGTGGCCGTGCTGGTGATGACGTTCGGCCTGTTCGGCTGGCTCATGATGCAGGGCGGTAAGGGCAAGAAGGGCTAGCCCTCACGGGCCGCGGTATTGGATGAAGCCGCTGCGCCGCGCCACGCGCTCATAGAGTGCGCGCGCGGTCCTGTTCGTTTCGCAAGTGTTTCCCACTGAGGTCGATCTTCCGCTTTCAGATCGCGGACCGCGATGCTCACGCTTTCGCCATCGCCTTATCGAGATTGTCGCCGATGGCGTCGAGGAAGCCTTCGGTCGAGAGCCACGATTGCGTGTCGCCGACGAGCAGGGCGAGGTCTTTTGTCATTTGCCCGGCTTCGACCGTGTCGACCGTGATTTTCTCCAGCAGCAACGCGTAGTCGATGAGCTTCTGATTGCCGTCGAGCTTGCCGCGATGGGCGAGGCCGCGGGTCCAGGCGAAGATCGACGCCACGGAGTTTGTGCTCGTCGGTTCGCCCTTTTGATGCTGGCGATAATGGCGCGTCACCGTTCCGTGCGCGGCTTCGGATTCCATGGTCTTGCCGTCGGGCGTGAGCAATACGCTGGTCATCAGTCCGAGCGATCCGAACCCTTGCGCGACGGTGTCGGATTGAACGTCGCCGTCATAGTTCTTGCACGCCCAGACGAAACCGCCGGACCACTTCAGAGCGGAGGCCACCATGTCGTCGATGAGGCGATGCTCGTAGGTGATTTTCTTGTCCTTGAACTGCGCGGCGAACTCGGCGTCGAACACCTCTTGGAAGATGTCCTTGAAGCGGCCGTCATAGGCCTTGAGGATCGTGTTCTTGGTCGAGAGGTAGACCGGCCAGCCCTTCATCAGCCCGTAGTTGAAAGAAGAGCGCGCGAACTCGCGAATGCTCTCGTCCAGATTATACATCGCCATGGCGACGCCGGCGCCTGGCGCGTCGAACACCTCGTGCTCGATCACCGCGCCGTCGTCGCCGACGAACTTGATCGAGAGCTTGCCCTTGCTGGGGAACTTGAAATCGGTCGCACGGTACTGATCGCCAAAGGCGTGGCGGCCAACCACGATTGGTTTGGTCCAGCCCGGCACCAGTCGCGGCACGTTGGTGCAGATGATGGGCTCACGGAAGATGACGCCGCCCAGGATGTTGCGGATGGTGCCGTTGGGCGACTTCCACATTTTCTTGAGGTTGAACTCCTTCACCCGGGCTTCGTCGGGCGTGATGGTGGCGCATTTGACGCCGACGCCGTGCTTCTTGATCGCGTTGGCGGCGTCGACCGTCACCTTGTCTTCGGTGGCGTCGCGGTGCTCGATCCCGAGGTCGTAGTATTCAAGATTGATGTCGAGATAGGGGTGGATCAGGCGGTCCTTGATCAGCTGCCAGATGATCCGGGTCATCTCATCGCCGTCGAGTTCAACGACCGGATTGTCCACCTTGATCTTGGCCATGAATGCACCTTCTCGCGATAATTGCGCCGGGTGGTAGCAGCTCCGGCGCGCGGTGCAAGCTTGCGCGCGGCGAGGAGCTGGGAAATGACAAGGTCACAATGACGCGCGCGCCCAACATGCCCCCGCCCATCGAGGAGATGTGGCCTGCCGTGTGCCTCGTGCGCCCGCAAATGGGGGAGAACATCGGCGCGGTCGCGCGCGTGATGCTGAACTTCGGTTTGACGCAGCTGCGTCTGGTGGCGCCGCGCGATCGTTGGCCGAACCCGAAAGCGCAGGCGGTCGCGGTTGGGGCCGATCGGGTCTTGGACCAGGCGCGGGTTGAGTGGCGGCTTGAGGATGCGGCCGCCGACGCCACGTTGGTGGTCGCGGCCACGGCGCGCCCGCGCGGCATGGAGAAGCCCGTATGGGGACCGCGAGAGGCCGCGCGAAACTTGAAGGCCGCGATCGCCTCGGGCGAAAAGCCGATCGTGGTGTTCGGACCTGAATCCTCCGGTCTGGAAACCGACGAAGTCGCGCGCGCCGAAGCGATCCTCACCTTGCCGGTCAACCCGGGGTTCGCGTCGTTGAATCTGGCGCAGGCTGTCGGGATTTTCGGCTTCGCGTTCGCTGAGACGCGGCAGGAGGAGAGCGCTCCTGCTTGGTTTCACGGCGGCGACAGCCCGCCCGCGACGCATGAGGAATTGGAGAACATGTTCCTTCACCTCGAGGAGGAGCTGGAGCGCGGACGCTTCTATCATCCTCCGGACAAGGCCGCGCTGATGAAGCGCAATCTGCGCGCGATCCTTCTGCGCGCTCGGCTGACGCAGCAGGAAACGCAAACCCTGCGCGGCGTGATCAAGGCGCTGACGATCGGGCGCGGCGGGCGAAAAAAGGATGACGCATGAGCGATGCATCCCAACTGGCGGGCATGATCGCGGAGGCGCGGCGCATCGTGTTCTTCACCGGCGCGGGCATTTCGACCGAAAGCGGCATTCCGGATTTCCGCAGCCCCGGCGGGGTCTGGAGCAGGATGAAGCCGATCTATTTTCAGGAGTTCGTGGCTTCGCGCGATAGGCGTCGTGAAGCTTGGACGCGCGTGTTCAACAAGACGGCCGGTTGGACTGGCGCCGCGCCAAACGCGGGGCACTACGCCGTGGCGAATCTGGTGAATTCGGGCAAGGCGTCGGTTGTGATCACGCAAAACGTCGACAACCTGCACCAGGATGCAGGGACGCCGCCGGACAAGGTGATCGAGATCCACGGCAATGCAACCTACGCGAAGTGTCTTGAATGCGCGCGGCGCTATGAGATCGAGGATTTACGCGTGCGCTGGGAGGCCGACGAGGAGATCGATTGCGAACACTGCGGCGGCTTGATCAAGACAGCGACGATTTCGTTCGGGCAGCCAATGCCGGAAACCGAGATGCTGCACGCGAGCGCTGAAGCCGAGGCCTGCGATCTCTTCATTGTGCTGGGCTCGTCGCTCCTGGTCTATCCCGCGGCGGGTCTGCCGCTGATCGCGAAGCGCTCGGGCGCGCGGCTGGCGATCGTCAACCGCGAGCCCACGGAGCAAGACCATCTCGCCGATCTTGTGCTGCACGCGGGGATCGGCGCGGTGATGGCGGAGGTCGCGGGCGGCTGAAGGGCGACGCGCTCAACGGCGCCAGGCGCGATCCGTGGGACGCGCAACTCGGGCGGTGAGATTCACGCCAACCTCGTCCGCCGGCTCAGCGAGCAATGTCGCGGATGCGCCGATACGTGCGGCCGCGAGTGCGCGATCAGGTTCGCTCAGGCTTTGGAAGGCGCGTTTCAGGTCGTTCAAGCACTGCACGTGATAGCGCGAGGGTTTGGTGACGAAGACTCCGCCTTTCGCCTCAGCGCGGACGCGGCCGCCGCCTTCGCGCAGGGCGCGGGCGTTGGCGGCGAGATAGGGAAGATAGCTGGCGCCGGCTTCCTGGAGCAGCGGATCAAGGTCGGCGGGCGCGCCGTCGATCGGCGCCGCCGCCGCGATCGCCTGCGGCGTCGCGGCCCACAGTCGCGTCACCCAGGCCAGCGTGTTGGGCGCGCGCCGCCGCATCAGGTCATGCGGCGTCGGGTCGTGCGAGAAATGGCGGAAGAACGAACCGAATAGACCGAAATCCGCCTCGCAGGGGCGCTGCCCGAAAAGATAAGGTCGCGCGGCCAAGATCGCCTCAAGCGTATCAATGGTGGCGAGAAACAGCGCCTCCACCGCCGCGCCATTGGCGCTTGTCACGCCATCCTCGGTCAGAAACACCCGCCGTTGCCGGAGCAGGATCGAGAGCCGTTTGATCCAGAACGGACCGGGCAGATCGCGTAGCAAGCTGCGCGCGATTTGCGCGCTCATCAGCCGCGCATCTTCACGGAACCGCCAGCGATAGTAGAGCGCCGGCCGCCACAGCCATTCGTCGAAATAGTCCTCTAGTAAAAGGCTGAAGAATGCATCCAGCGGCTCGGCGGGTTTTAGCGCCAGTCCCGTGTTTCGCGCTTCGAAGCGGGCGATGATGGCGGTCGTATCCGTGAGCCATTCGCCTGTCGGCGTCTCAAGCTGGGGCATCTGGGCGACGCCGGTGGCGCGCGCGCAGCGGCGGAAATCGCCCATGTCCATTTCGACGAAGTCGTAGGCCAGGCCCTTTGCGCGCATGTAGGCTTCGAGCTTGCCTGTGAAGTACGAGAGCGTTAGTCCATGTAAGCGGTAGCGCGTTTGGTTCGCGCGAGGATCGCCTGTTCCATCGATCACGCGCTCGCCCACAATTCGTGCCCCTCGGCTGTGGTGACGCGCACGGAGAGGATCGTCCCTTCAGCGATCTCGTTGTCGCTTCCAACGTAAACGACGCCGTCGATTTCCGGCGCGTCGGCCTTTGAGCGGCAGGCGTACGCTTCGGCGTCCTCGTCCCAGCCGTCGCAGATGACTTCGATGTTGCGTCCGATCATGGCTTGCCCGCGCGCGTGCGCCAGTTCGGTCTGCACTTCCATAAAGCGGTCGTAGCGCTCGTCGACCTCGTCCTGATCGACATGATCGGGCAGATCGCGCGAGGGAGCGCCTTCAACATTTTCGTACTTGAAGCAGCCGGCGCGATCGATCTCGGCTTCCTCAATGAAGTCAAGCAGCGTCTCGAAGTCTTCCTCGGTCTCGCCCGGAAAGCCGACGATGAAGGACGAGCGGATGGTGAGGTCGGGGCAGATCGCGCGCCATGCCTTGATGCGATCGAGAACCCTGTCCTGATTGGCGGGCCGGCGCATGGCCTTGAGCACGTTCGCCGCGGCGTGTTGGAAGGGAATGTCGAGGTAGGGGAGAATTTTGCCTTCGGCCATGAGGCCAACGACCTCGTCGACGTGCGGATACGGATAAACGTAGTGCAGGCGGACCCAGATTGGGCTTTCTTTGGCGCCGAATTCGCCGAGTTCCTTACACAGATCGTAGAACCTGGCCCGGACCATGCGATCCTTCCACTTGCTTTCGGCGTATTTCACGTCGACGCCGTAGGCCGAAGTGTCCTGGCTGATGACCAGCAGTTCCTTGACGCCTGCTTTCACCAAGCTCTCCGCCTCTTTCAGCACCGCGTTGGCGGGGCGCGAGGCGAGGTCGCCGCGAATGCTTGGAATGATGCAGAATGAGCAGCGATTGTTGCAGCCTTCGGAGATTTTCAGGTACGCGTAGTGGCGCGGCGTAAGGCGAAAGCCGCCTTCCGGTACGAGGTCAATCTTGGGATCGTGCGCTTGCGGCAGATGCGCATGCACCGCGCTCAAGACCGCTTCGTATTGATGCGGGCCGGTGACTTCGAGCACTTTGGGATGCGACGCGCGGATGAGGCCCTCTTCCTTGCCGAGGCATCCGGTGACGATGACCTTGCCGTTTTCGGCGATGGCCTCGCCGATTGCATCCAGGCTTTCGGCCTTGGCGCTGTCTAGAAATCCGCAGGTGTTGACGACAACGAGATCAGCGCCTTCGTAAGAGCCGCTGAGTTGATACCCCTCGCTGCGCAGGCGCGTGATGATGCGTTCGCTGTCGACCAGCGCCTTTGGGCAGCCGAGCGAAACGATGCCGACGGTGGGGGGCTTGCTCACGGGAGAACCTTGACGCCGATCGCCGTCGCCGCGGCGCGGAGCTCCTCATCCCTGGTCGCCAGGTCAAGTCCGTGACGCCGGGCCAACTCAAGGTACGCAGCGTCGTAAACCGTGAGCTTGTGGTTTTGCGCCAGCAGAAACGTCTCACGCCACGCTCGCTCGGGCCCCTCGGCGTCATACGTGATTGGCAACAGCGCAAGGTCGGCGAGGTTCGCGGCGGCGTCGGCCGCGCTCATACGTCCGCGTCGCACTGACACCGAAAGCACGTTGGCTATTTCCCACGTCCAGAGCAGCGGTGCGTGAGCGCCCACATCGCGCACACGCGCGAGAATGGCGTCGGCGGCTGGATCAGCTTCATCAAGCAAGCACCAAGAAGCTGCCACCGAGGAATCTACGACCAGGCCCACGCTCACGGACGGCCCTCATCGCGGGCGGCCTTCCAGCCGCCTTCGCCGATGGTCGACCGCTTGCGGCGTTCCAAGATACGCGCGATTGCGGCGTCCGCTTCGGCGCGATTGGCCGCCTCAGCTTTTGTAAGCCGCGCGATTGGCCGGCCGTGCTTGGTGATGAGCACGTCCTCGCCCGCCGCCACACGTTCGAGCAGGGCGGAGAGTTGGGTTTTTGCTTCAAATGCACCGACTTTGATCATTCCGTAGACTTGCGCCAGAAAATTCAACTAGTCAATAATTCTGGTCTGTTTCGTTAAATGCGAATGACTTGCAATAACGGCGGGCTTTGGCTACATTCTTGCTGTTGCGACTTAGTCGCCCAATGCGCCTTTGCTATCAGAGAAGTGCTGGATGTACGTCTGCAATTGTAACGGCGTGACTCGGCGCGAGGTGGACGAAGCCATCGTCGCGGGGGCGCAGGGTCCGGAGGAGGTGCTCGCCCACCATGGGTGCGAGCCTTGCTGTGGGCGGTGCCTGCCCGAGATCGCCGATGGTATTGCGTGCGGCGGGATGGGGCGGACCCGGAGTCTCGTCGCGGCGGAATAGGAGCCGTGCGATGAAGGGCGACCCGGAGGTCATCAAGAAGCTCAACGCAATCCTCACGAATGAGCTCACGTCGATCAATCAGTACTTTCTGCATGCGCGTCTGTACGAGAACGAGGGCTACGGCAAGCTCGGCAAGAAGACGTACCAAGAGTCCATCGAGGAGATGAAGCACGCCGACAAGTTGGTGAAGCGCATCCTCCTGCTTGAAGGGCATCCAAATCTTCAAAATCTGGGCAAACTTCAGATCGGCGAAGGCGTGCAAGAGCGCCTGGAGGCGGACCTCGCGGCGGAACGAAGCGGCCACAAGGCGATCGTCGAGACCATCAAGTTGTGCGAGGAAAAGCAGGATTATGTGTCGCGCGATCTCCTGACTGAAATCCTTGACGACACCGAGGAACACATCGATTTCCTCGAAACCCAGCTGCAGGTGCTTGCTCAAATAGGGCTGCAAAACTACTTGCAGAGCCAATACGAACTCGAGAGCTGACCGCAGTTTCAATTCGTTAATGCGAGTCGCCTTTGAGATGGGGTTGGGAGCAGCCCAATCTCGATGGCAGACGGCGCGCCGCACCAAGGCTACAAGCACTTCGAGCGCGTTTTCAGCGTGCCGGGGCTGCGTCGCTCCTCGCCCGCCATTCGCCTTCACTATGCCCGCCTGGAATTGTCGGCGTCGGCGGTCGTGCTCTGCTCCAACGGCTTGGGCTCGGATGTGGCGGATCTCGTCGACGCTTGCAGAGGCGCGAAGATCGACCCGCTGGTTTGCGACGCCGACGTGGACGGGGATATCTCAAGGCTGACCACCGCCTTGCCGGCAGCGGATATGGCGATCTTCCTGGTGGATCGCGCGTTCCTTGGCGCTCTCTACTGCCAATCGCAGCTCATATGGGCCCGCAAATACAATCGCGACATCAGGCTCACTTGGATTTGCCGCGACATTCCGGTGAGCGATCCTGTGTTGGAAGCCCACATCCGTCTCGGCATGCCCTGGCCCCTCGATCTCGGCGACTGGGACGATGTCGGCGATTTCCTGCGTTTGGAGGTGATGGAGGCCAAAGGCGGCGGGCTGCCCCGTGGTTATGGCTGAGCCGGCGCCGGTTGACTTCTGACCACGCCTCGCCCAAAAGCCCCGCTTTCGCGTGACCGGGCTCGTCCCGGCTCCGCAACATGCTGGGCGACGGGCGAACCGCCAGGGCAGTCGCGGCCTTATTGGAAGGCCGCCGGGCCCCGTCACGATGGAAGAGGCGCAATCCGCGCATGACGAAGCGTATCCAAGCCAAATACAAATCAGACCGCCGTTTCGGCCAAAACCTCTGGGGGCGGCCTAAGTCGCCCGTCAACAAGCGCCAATACGGCCCGGGACAGCACGGGCAGCGGCGTAAGGGCAAGACTTCGGACTTCGGTCTGCAGCTTGTCGCCAAGCAGAAGTTGCGCCTGTACTACGGCAACATCACGGAAAAGCAGTTCCGCAAGACCTACGAGGAAGCCGCGCGCCGGAAGGGCAATACTGCGGAGAATCTGATCGGCCTGCTCGAGAGCCGCCTCGACGCGTTTGTTTACCGCTCGAAGTTCGCGCCGACCCCGTTCTCCGCGCGCCAGCTGGTGAACCACGGGCACGTCAAGGTGAATGGCCGCCGCGTGACGATCGCGTCTTACCTCGTGAAGGTCGGGGATGTGATCGAGTTGCGTGACAAAGCGCGCTCGATGGCGATGGTGCTTGAGGCTCTGCAGAGCGGCGAGCGCGACACTCCCGACTATATCGAAGTCGACCCCAAGGCGATGGCGGCGCGGTATCAGCGCATTCCGGGGCTCTCGGACGTGCCGTATCCGGTGCAGATGGAGCCGAACCTGGTCGTCGAATACTACGCGAGCTAAGCGCTGGTATTGGTTGAGTTGATGAAGGCCCTCCTTGCGGAGGGCCTTTTTCGCTTTAGGGACAAGCTGTGAGCCGTGGCCGTTACATACTTGCCCTGAAGTGCCCCGATGCAGTGGGCATGAACGAGGGGCCGATCATCGAACAGGCGGTCGCCCGGATCGCACACCATCACACGCCGAAAGACCTCGTTGAGATAGGCCGCGACCTTGAGTGCCAAGTGCTGGCGCGGGCGGTGCGTTGGCATCTGGAGCGGCGTATCGTCATTTCGGGCAACAAGACCGTGGTGTTTGCTTAGGAGCGTTGGATGGCCAACGGCCGTGACATCGACAATCACATCCTCATCGCGCCGGGGTCCAAGGCCCCCCTCAAGGGGCGCGATCCTGGCGATGACACGTTGTTCCCGAACCGGGAGACGGCGGAGGCGTCAACCGCCGGGGACGCCAAGGCCATCGACGCGCTGCAGGATCGGCTGTGGGCCGAGCGCAAGCGCGCGCTGCTCGTCGTGCTGCAAGGCATCGACACGTCGGGCAAGGACGGGACCGTGCGCGGCGTGTTCAATGCCTGTGGCCCGCTGGGCGTGAGCGTCACGTCTTTTGGCCGCCCAAGCGAAGAAGAACTCGCCCATGATTACTTGTGGCGGGTGCATGCCGCCGCCCCCAAGAAGGGGATGATCGGCGTGTTCAATCGATCCTACTATGAAGATGTTCTGGTGGTGAAGGTGCGCAAGTTGGCGCCCGCTGACGTGGTGGATCGCCGATACGAACAGATCAACGCGTTCGAGCGTCACCTCGCCGAGAATGGCGTCGTGCTTCTCAAGTTTATGTTGCACATCTCAAAGGATGAGCAGCGTGAGCGGCTGCAGGAGCGCCTCGACGACCCGGCGAAACACTGGAAGTTCAACCCGAGCGATCTGGAAGACCGCGCCCTGTGGGCTGATTATCACGAGGCCTACCAGACCATGCTTGAACGCTGCTCGACCGCGCATGCGCCATGGCGAGTCGTTCCCGCCGACAAGAAGTGGCGGCGCAACGCAATTATCGCATCGGTGGTTCGGCGTACATTGGAGGACATGGCGCCCGCCTATCCCAAACCGGACTGGAAGCCGTCGGACTTTACGATCGCGTAGCGTTCTCGTCTCGAATGATGCCGAGCGAAATGACGCGCTTCAGCGCTTCTTCCGAACTCAGCGCGAGCGGCTTCAGCGTTTCTCGGCGCAGATAAAGCAGAAAACCCGACGTCGGGATGGGGGCTTGCGGCACATACACCGCGACGAGGTTTTCTCCGGTGTCGTGAGCGACTTCGGCGGTGTCTTCGTTGGTGATAAAGCCGATCGCCCAGGCGCCTGGCCGTGGAAATTCCACGAGCACGGCTTGCTTGAAGGACGTTCGTTCCGGCGCAGCGACCTGCTTGAAGACCTGTTTCGCGCCGCCGTAGATGGAGCGCACAAAGGGCAAACTCGCGATCGCCTTGTCGGCGGTTTCAACGAGCCAACGACCGATCAGGTTGGCGGCGAGGGCGCCGACGACTGTGAGCGCGATCAGGGCGATGAACACGCCGGCGCCGGGTATGGATTCCGCGATCGGCTGAAGCCGCGCCGGTATCAAGGGAACGACGTTGTTGTCGACAAAACTGACGACGAGCCAGATCACCCATCCCGTGACCACAAAAGGCAAGACAAGCGCCACGCCGGCGAGAAACGAGTTTCGCAGCCATGTGAGCGGATGGAATGGGTGCTGCTTCTCGGATGACATGGAACGCCTCTACGCCAGGCGCGCGCCGCAAGAAAGCGTTGGCGTCAGGCGAAGGTCAGCCCCTCGGACATTACGGCGCGAGCCCCTGTTCAGCGAGGAGCGCTTTCAATTCTCCGCTCTGGAACATCTCGCGGACAATGTCGCAGCCGCCGACAAACTCGCCCTTGATGTAAAGCTGCGGGATGGTCGGCCAGTCCGCGTACTCCTTCACCCCTTGGCGCACGGCTTCGTCGGCGAGCACGTTCACATCGTGAAACGCGACGCCCAGGTGATCCAGGATTTGAACCACTTGGTTTGAGAAACCGCACATGGGCCGCTCAGCGGTTCCCTTCATGAACAGCACCACTGGATGTTCGGCGACGGTGCGTGCGATCTCTGTCTGAACGTCAGTCATGGGGCTCCTCTTTGCCCGAGCAGGTAAGGCGGAGCGGGATCGCCATCAAGGTTGAGGCTTGGGGGCTGTGTCCAGGGCCAGGGCGTGGAGTTCGCCCCCCATGCGCCCCTTGAGCGCCGCGTAAACCATTTGGTGCTGCGCGACGCGGCTCTTCCCGGTGAACAGCGCGGACCGGATGACGGCGCGGTAGTGATCACCATCGCCGGCGAGGTCATCGATCCGGATTTCCGCGTCTGGGAACGCCTGACGCAGGAGCTGTTCAAGGTCTTCGGCCCTCATGGCCATGGGGATCTCCTGCGGCGTTCGGGGGCCGGGATGGCGGTATTGGCAGTCGCCGCCGGATTTATGCTGCATTTCTGGATGACGTTCACGAAAGTTTTGGTTGCCGGACGACCGCCTGTCAGTGCAATAGGCCCCGTGAGGGGCGTATGGCTCAAGGCTGTCGCCCACTGCGCGGGAGACGTTGACAAGAGCACCGTTTCCGAAAATTTAGGTGTTGGCGTGGACGGCCGCCCAGGAAGAAGACCGCGAAGAGGCGGCGCCTAGGAGGGTTGGTGGGAGGAGACGGGTGCGGTCCCTGGAGGGGTCGCGGTTTCCAATCGCCCAGCGCAAGCAGGAACTTCCAGGGCGTTCGCGCTCTCGCTACGAGGCGGGGCAGAACCAACTCAAGCAAAGAGTGCAGGCAAAAGGGCAGAACATGACGTTGATGAATTCGCTGCTGATGTTCGCGCAGCAGGGCGCCGCTCCTGCGGGCCAAACCGCGACCACGACACAGGGGGCCGCCACCACCGTGACGCCGTCGGCGCGCGAGCTTGAAGCTGCGAAGGAACGCGGCGCGGAAGCCGCCGCCGCCGCCTCTGGGCAACATGAGGTCAGCCTTTGGGATCTCGTCACCAAGCTCAACGAAGTCGAGCTCGGCGTCATGATCATCCTGGGCGTGTGCGCGATCTACGCCGTCGCTCTGCTCTTCGAAAAGATCTACGTGATGCGCAAGGCCTCGGGCCAAACCAAGGACTTCCTGTCCGCCTTCCGTAAGGCCAATTCGGTGGAAGAAGCCGAAGCGATCGTTCGCAAGCTCCCGGCCTCGGGCATCAAGTCGATGTTCGATGCGGGCATGGCGGAAGTCCGCCGCACGCAAGACCTCGGTCTCTACACGATGCGCGACGCGCGCGACCACACGATGCAACGTGTCGGCTCCGCCATGACCACGCGTCAGAACGAGCACATCGACGATCTGGGATCGAGCATGACCTTCCTCGCCTCGATTGGCGCGAACGCGCCGTTTATCGGGCTGTTCGGAACGGTTTGGGGCATCATGGTCGCCTTCGTCGGCATCGCGGAAAGCCAAACGACGTCGCTCGCGGTCGTCGCGCCTGGTATCGCCGGCGCGCTTCTGGCGACGGCTGCGGGTCTCGTCGCCGCTATTCCGGCGGTGTTGATCTACAACTTCGCCGCCAAGCAAATCTCCAAGCAATCCAACAAGCTTGAGGACTTCGCCGCGGAATTCATCGCGCTCGTTTCGCGCGATATGGATCGTCGCGCCGGTTGAGTCTGACCAAGCATTGGAGGTAACCCGATGGCGGGTAAAGTCTCATCCGGCGGCAGCAAACGCGGCCGCGCGGAGGTGACGGCGGATCCGAACGTGATCCCCTTCATCGACGTGATGCTCGTGTTGCTGATCATCTTCATGATCGCCGCGCCGATTTCGAGCGTTGACATCGAGGTCGACATGCCGTCGGCCCGGATCGACCCCTCGAAGCGTCCGCCGCGGCCGACGTGGATATCGGTCAACGAAGATGGCGGCGGTTTGCGCGTGTACGTCATGAACGATGAGGTTTCGATGGCCGATCTCGGCGAGGAAACCTACGAGGCGGTGCAAACCAACACGCCCCAAATCGCGGGCGACCGCGACGAGATCTTGGATCAGCGCATCTACATCCGCGCGGATTCAAACCTCGCCTATCGCAACGTCGTTAGGGTGATGAACCGCTTGCAGGACAAGGGCTTCACCAAGATCGGCTTCGTCGCCGAAGACCGGAGGTAGCCCATGGGTGCGAAGGTCTCTAGCGGCGGCGGAAAGAAGGGCATGGAGCCCAATTCCGATCCGAACGTGATCCCGTTCATCGACATTCTGCTCGTGTTGCTGATCATCTTCATGGTGACGGCGCCGATCCCGACGGTGGACATTCGGGTGGACTTGCCTCCGCCAAACCCGGTTCCCATCCGGCTCGAAGGGCTCAACCCGACGATTGTGGGCGTGCGCGAAACGGCGGCGGGCCTCCAAGTCTTTGTCGACGAAGAAATCGTACAGAGCGGCAACCTGGGCGAAATCGCGCTCAATCACGCTATTCGCAATAATCCGGCTCTGAACACAGAGGATGTCTACGCGGAAGCGAGGCTCTTTGTGCGCGCGGATCAGAGCACGGCGTACGGCAATGTCGTGAACGTCATGAGCCAGTTGCAGGAAGAAGGTTTCGCGAAAGTCGGGATCTTCGCTGAACTCGCAAGCGAAGGATAAGAGCTATGGTTGGCCTTCGCCTTATTTCGATATCGCTCGCGGCTCTGATCTGCGGCGTGCTCGCGTACTTGGCGTTCACCGGCAAATTCGAGGCGGTCACCGACCTCTTCGAAGACCAGGACGCTGTGAAGGTGGAAATCGAGGAGAAGCAAAAGCCGCCTCCGCCACCGCCGCCGCCGCCGGATCGGCCTCCGCCGCCTCCGCCGCCTGAGCAGCGCGTGCCGCCGCCGGATTTGTCCGCGCCGCCGACGCCCACGCCCATTCCCGTGGCCGTCGACCCGCCTCCGGCGCCGCCGACCCCGTCGGTGCTGACCGGCGTGACCTGGCTCGAACAACCGGACGCGCGAGACTATGCGCGCTATTATCCGCCGCGCGCGCAAGAGCGCGAGCAGGAAGGGCGCGTGACGCTTGATTGCTTGGTCGACGCGTCTGGGCGCATTTCGTGCACGGTGACGTCCGAGGACCCGCCAAACTTCGGCTTCGGCGAGGCGTCCTTGCGTGTCGCGCGGCACTTCCGCTTGGCGGCGACCACGGCCGATGGACGCCCGACAACGGGCGGCCGAATTCGGCGCACGATCGTCTGGCGTTTGAGCTAGGGCGAGAATCTTGACTCAGCGGAGGGCCGCGGCGTGACCCGTCGTGGCCCTCTTGCTTTTGGACTAGGCCAATAGGCGGGCGGCGTTTGTCCTGATTTTGGCCGTGTTTGCTTATCAAATGCCCGGACGAGGGCGTAACCAGATCGACCTGGAGCTGAGAGATGAGACTTCTAATTGGGGCAGCCATGGCTGCGGCATTGATGGCGGCTCCTGCGGTCGCCCAGACGAACGCTGTCGCCCCCGCTGCGGCGCCTCCAACATGCGGCGCGCTTGCTCCGGCGCCGACTCTGCCAGACGGCGCCACTGCCTCGCGCGCCCAAATTACGCAGGGCAACGAAACTTACCAAAGCTGGGGCAGCGCGCGTTTGGCGCAACTGACGACGTGCCGCGCGCAGATCGATGCCCTGCGCGCACAACTCAATGGCCTGGAGGCGAGCTACAATTCAGGCAACGAAGAACTGCGTCGCGTGACGGAAGCATGGCAGGCCGACGTGGAAGAGTTCAACGCGCGTGGCGGCGCGAGTAGCGGCCGGCAGCGCGGCGGGGTTTTGACGCGTCCCGACCATTAGTTCCATGTCTGCTTGGTCAAGACGGGGGCTTGTCATTTTCGCGGTTGGCGTGGCGGCGCTGTTGAATGGCGCCGTCACGCACTCCGCGGCGGCGCAGTCGCTCGGAAACTGTTCGGCTTTCGAAGCCGCTCCCGGCGTGCCCAACGGGACGACGGCGAGCCATGGCGTGATGACGCGGTCTAGCGAGGCGATCGAGACGTGGCGTCAACAGCGCGAGCGGAAACTCTCGGCATGCCACGCGGACATTGAATCGCTGCGTGCGCAGCTCAACGCCATGGAGCAGGCGTACAACCAAGCCGGGACAGAGCGGAACAGCGTGGTCGCCGCATGGAACGCCGCTGTCGCGGACTATGATGCGCGACGCGGCGGATCGGCGCGCCGCAACTAGCTCGGCGCTGACCGAGCCTCGGGCGCGAGGCGCCATAGCGGCGTGAGCGTCGCGAGCGCAATCGCCGCCACGGCCAGGCACGCGGCGGGAAGGATCGCCGCGAGCCGAGGCCCCATGGCGCTGGCGGCTACGCCGACGAGCGCGGATCCAAGCGGCGCACCGCCCATGAATCCCATGGAGTAAACGGCGAGAACGCGCCCCAGATAGCGCGGCTCAGCCGCGCCTTGCGTGATGGTGCGGCTCTGCGAGATAGCGACGCCCGCTGCGAGTCCCCAGATCGCGACCAAGCTCGCGAACGCCAGGAACGGTTTGTGGAACGCGAAGGAAAACAACACCACAGCCCCGATTAGATGAGACACAATGAGCGCGCGTCCCGGATAACGCAGCGGTTTCGCGCGGCTCAAAATTACAGCTGAAACAAAAGACGCGCCCCAGAATGTCGCGAACAAGGCGCCGAGCCTGCCCGCCTGGATTTGATCGCTCCCGCCATAGGCGTCGCGGATGATCAGGGGGAACAGGACCTGAAATGAACCGATGATGAAAACGCCGACATACGCCGCCGAGATGAGCATCGGCGCCATGACAGGGTTTTTGAAGCAATAGACGACTCCTTCGCGGATGTCGCGGAACGCGCCCTCCAGCGTTCGTTCGTGCCCGGTGGGCTTGGGCGCCTTCAGTCCCAACGATACCAGTGCGCCCAATGTGAGAACGAGCGCTTGCAGGGCAATGTAGGGCGCCGGCGCGGTTCCAGCCGAGCGCGCCACGAGAATGCCCGCGATTTGCGCGCCGATCTGGACCGCCGTGGTCATGGCGGCCGCCGT
>ERZ761602.2247-NODE-2247-length-31135-cov-39.641184_pt1 | contig 31135 bp, 20 predicted proteins | sample MGYA00512165_ERZ761602 | MGnify/ENA primary metagenome ERZ761602 (study PRJEB28899, sample SAMN02445085) | bioreactor sludge metagenome | biome: EBPR sludge; isolation source: Thorneside wastewater treatment plant | place: Australia: Brisbane, Thorneside...
TGTTCTACTATCCCTGTTTTTGTTGCGTCTGTTTTCTCTGTCTGATTTTCTGCTTTTTTCTCTGTGTGTTCCATGAGTGTTCTCCTATATATAAAAAATTACATTACTTAAAAACTATTCAATACGTTTCTCTTGAAAATATTGACCTTAGCCGCCGGTAATATTCTGCTCACCTCTTACCAAACCAATTTTGAAAATACCACCAAAAACATTGTCGCCATCAACTTTTTGTGCTGCCAAACTGTCAAGTGATTTCTTGTGTTCTACTGTCCCTACTTTTGTTGCGTCTGATGTCGTTGATACTTATTCTATTATCATATAGTCATTGTTACAGCAATCAAGCAACTCTAAACTTTAGCATAAGTTCTATTACAAACATACCCATATAAAGTCTCAAACACAATCCTTGAAATTCTTGAAATAATACTACATTTGTTCTTTTACTCATTAGTTTCAATGATGTCTCTTGAATCTTTTCGTCTATCATAGTGAAATCTATTCTGAAGAATATGAGAATTATCCATTAGCAAATAAACGTGTCTAAACAGTTTGTTGCGAACGAATGTCATCAATTCTACAACTTAACTCTAAAGTACACAATAAATAAGAGCAGATAATGTTACATTCAGTTTTATTAGGTTGCCGCATCAAGATTGTATGGAGAAACCACAATAGTTATCAGAGAACAATTGATTTCAGGAGTAGTGTACACCTGTCTTCTGTAGTGAATTCTGCTTAACGAACAATGACAATCTGCCTGACCACTTGAGAATCATCCGTTCGTAAGCGAACAAGATACATACCACTCGGCACGGAAGAAATATCGGCGACAATGCCATACAGCCCCGGTTCTGCCGCTGTATGAACAACATCCTGTACGGCATTTCCCATAATATCAACTAAATCTACGCTAATCATCCCACTTCTACCGGTAGAATACGTGATGTGCAGCGCCGTTGAAAGGTGATCATTCTGTACGGCTAATGTCTCGCCGGGAAATGACTTCGCAGATTCATTATCCTGAACTCCTACGACTGATCCGAGGTCTATTGTGCGCATGGCGACATAACTTTTTATAAAGGTCGAATCCTGTTTGATTATCATGCTGTCTATATTTTTATCATCAGCCGGATTCAGCAATGTAGCACACACCTGAACGAGCGGAATGTCATTTATACTGCGGATGGTTTTAGGAATATGGGTAAGTTTGTCCAAAAACAAATCATTGGTGACATTCACCGGTGCTGACCAAGTACCATTATTGACATCTCTCCAGGACATAAAAATATCTGTTGTGAATATAGTGTCCGGCTGCATTCCATTTTTGTCAATATCTTCATTATAAATTTGATTGAATCCGGCGACCCATTTTGCCACCATTTTCGTTCCATCTGCCGTCACGGCAATATCCATTTCAGCACCTGTTTGAGCAGAATACAGATTGTCTTGTCCAATATGAAATACAAAAGAAGTCGGATCAGCTTCATGTACCTTTTTTATAGACCAAACACCTTTGTTGACATTGACTTCTATGTAGTGAACGATTTCAGCAAAGTTGGTAATTGAGGTGAAAAAGCTCACATTATCTTCCGCAAGCGCAACGAAACTATATCCATTGTAATACTCCCCTACTGAATTATCTGGCATCGGAAATCTTCGCGCACCTGTGATTCTCGTTTCGTCTATTAATCCTCCAACTGAGGTGATATATTCTTCTAATATATTGAGAGGCATAATGTTCAAATTAGTCCAGTCATCTCCGTTGTTTGATGATTTTGAATAGCTGAGTCCTCTTTTCGAATAGTCGTTTGAATATTCACTGAAGATTCCAAAAAATCCGACATACATATTACCCTGTGTATCTCTACCTGTACCACCGGCTTGCGCCGTGTTTAACCAATTATCGTTCGGCGGACTCAGCACAGACCAATCCCAATTATCAGGCTGCACGGCTACCCACTTTGTACCCACGAATGTCCGTAATGCAAGCGCACTAACAGCACTACTTGTCGTTAAGGGAAATATACCCCCGAAATTAAAAAGATTACCATCGTTTGAAAATAGTGGAAAACAGTCAGTACCATATCTGAATTTTTGGCCGTCGAGTGAGTATTCGGTATCCATACCAAATAGTTTCGTTCCATTTTGATAGATTCCTCCTGCAGTATATTGAAATTCACCGTTAAAGAACAATGAGTAGGCAATACCGTATGTTAATTTTGAAGGATCTTTTTCCATTCCTCCGGGATTATAAATTTTCACCGATGGATATCGCCCATACTTCATATTGGCGACAGATTCATTGAGCATCGGACCTAATTTTTCCGACCATGTTTTGCCATTATCACCCGAATATCGCAGAAAAATTTCATTACCGGTATTGACCGAACTCGTTGCAGGATTATTCGTACCACGATAGACCAAGGCGACGGTATTCGATATGGGATCATAATCTATTGGATTTACATACGTTGCGTTAAAACTATAGGCATTGTACAGCGTATCAATGATGACCGGACGCATTGATAATCCTCCAAGAATGGATGCTGGAGACTTTCGAATACCGAACTCAGTTTTCCGGATTTCCAGCTTCTCACCTGTTTGAGCAGATGCTCCATAAAGACAAACCACCACACCGACAAACAGCACCAATTTTTTCATACAAAACTTCCAATAAAATGAATAAATGAAAACCATACAATCTACCGCTGTACCAAGAGCGCGCACCGCCCTTCGACAGAGCATACACATAACACCTGTAGTCAGTGCTCACACATTGCATAATCACTGCAAAATTAATGACTTCGGCGCGTGTGGGCAATCGTTGATTCTAATGATTTTTTCGCGTGGTGAGCGCTTGTCATTGAGGAAAGAAAGCAGGATTGGACTGCTGTTTTGTGGCTGGGTCAATTGGTTTGGTGAGGTAAATTCCGAATGAAAATACAGGAAATAGCAAATGGCATCAACTTACTCTATAACTTAAGCTCGATTGCCTTGGCTACTGCTTGCGGACCCGAATTCACATGCAACTTCTTATAAATATTGGAGATATGAGAATTAACGGTGGAATAACTCACATTACATTTTTCGGCAATCATTTTATAGCTTAATCCTTGCACAAGAAAAGACAGTACTTCGTATTCTCGTGCGGACAAAGCGAAATCAGTTTTAGCAACACGTTCATGTTTATTTTTAAATAAATTTATTACTTGTCGTGCCACAGCAGGTGTCATTGGCGAACCACCATTATAAACATCAACGATAGCTTCAACAACATTGTCCGGTGATGTTTTTTTCAGAATATATCCGTCCGCACCTTCCATAATTGCGTCAAATATTTTCACTTCATCTTCAAATACTGTTTGCATGAGTATTTTGACATTAAACAATGTTTTTTTGATTAACCGTAATGCTTCTATGCCATTAACATGAGGCATATCAATATCCATAAGAATAACATCCGGATGAAGACGGCTAATATGGGTAACGACACCACGCCCATCTTCTAATGCACCGACACAGTGCATTGTATCAGTAGAATCTATAAGAAGTTTCAATAAATCACGCCTTGGTTTATTGTCTTCGAGTATAAGTACCTTAATCTTTTTCATATGCAAAAATCATAAAAAATGTATTGATGTACAATAGTTGAAATTCTTGATTTTTTATTTTCTACGAATCAGAAGTAATGGTTTGAACAATGCTGCACTGTGTGTTCTTATGGTGAGAGTGACAGTCGTTCCTATTCCTATGCGAGATTCTATACTACATTCACTGCGCAATTGCCTGGCACGCTCATACAAATTAGCAATACCATTACCGCCCATTGTTCTTGTATGTGTATCTTCTCCTTTATCGTTAAATCCCTTCCCATTATCTGTAATGCTCAACAACATCGTATTATCGTTTATTTTACGTAAAACCACACTCACTTGGGTACTTTCCGCATGTTTTGCTATATTATGTATAACTTCTTTAAAGAATAGATAGATATTTTTTCTTTGTGTCATATCTACTACTTTATGATGAAAATCCTCATCAATAGAAAACGACAAAGTAATCTGTTTTGGTTCTAAAACTTCAACGGCAAAAGCAACAATCCTTTCGACAGTATTAGAAAATTTATCGTTTTTCGTATTTATCGCCCATACAATATCACTCATTGCTTCCATGCTGCTTTGGGCATGTTGCTCAATCATTGAAACTAATGATTGAGTGTGTTCACTTATGTCCTTTCGTTTTCGCAATAAATTAGCTGAAATTGCAATACTGCTCAATGTACTTCCAATTTCATCATGCAAATCACTCGCAATGGAATTGCGTAACGAGAACAATGCCAATGCTTGACGTAAACGATACTTATACACACCATAGAGCCCCACAACAATACCGACTATGAGCATATATCGAAACCACCATGTTTGCCACCACAATGGGATAATCGTAATATACACAGTACGAGGTGAACTCCACACCCCTACATTATTACGTCCTTTCACATAAAGCGTATAATTACCGGGATGTAATCCGGCAAACGTAATTGAATTTTTTTCTTGATTGTCAATCCATGTATTATGTAATCCGGCAATATAATATTGATAATGTTTCAAACGATTATCAGAATATTGTAACAGTGCAAAATCTAAAGTAAAATACGCTTTATCATAAGGCAATTTAATACTCGGTATATAATTGACTGCTTTGTCAATTATATATGGATGCGTACGAAAGCTAATATCTGTGTTTATCACTTTTATATTCGTCAATAAAAGTGGCGAAGCTTTTGAATACTGCAAGACTTTTTTCGGATTAAAAATTGTTAAATATTCAAGCCCGCCAAATACGATTTCTCCCGTTGCAAGAGAAGCAAACTCATATCTGTTAAATTCATAATCACCCAAGCCGTTCTCAGTACCAAAATTAACAAATATCGGTTCTTCTATATTATCTTTATTAATTCTACGCTTATCACGTCGTAAACAAGATATTCCTCGATTGGTACTTAACCATAGATTATTCTTCCCGTCAACAACAATTCCATAGATAACATTATTCGGCAAACCATTATGTTCAGAAAACGCTATGCACTCACCCGATTCCATTGTAAATCTATTCAATCCACCACCATTAGTACCCACCCATAAATACTTTTCAGGGCTAATAGGGTCTAGACACAAAGAGAATATCATATCGGCGCTAAGGTTTGCGTTTTTATTTGTCATGCTATGCCAGTGTTTCCATTGTTTATTTTGGGGTTGATAACACAACAAGCCATCTAATGCACCGAGCCAGTATTGTCCTTTCTTATCTTTAATAATATGCGATATGAACTGATATTCTTTAAAAACGAACAAACGAGGAATTACTTCATCTGACAAAACATTTCCATTATGACAATCAATGACAATAAAGCGAAATCTTTTATGCTCATCTGTTGTTGTTAAAGCGAGTGTCATGTCATCACACATATATAAATTAACAGATGTATATGTAGAAAAAATAGGATACTCTTTTGTTTGTTTTGTTTTTGGATTGTATGAAATTAATATTACTGATTTTTTTTCTTTATTATTTTTTATAAACCACATTACTCCTTTGTTGTCTTGTTTTACAGTATAATATTGATTTATTTTTTGACGGGCAAACTCTTTAGGCAAAACTCCTGCATCTACCAAATCATTTGTCCAAGATTGTATTTTTTTGTTTCTTCTAATAATTACTCCCTTGTTGCCGGTATTATTAACAACAAAGGCATAATCTTTGTCTATTGCTGTAAACAATGAGCCTTGCATCGTACTTTTTAAGACACCGAACCCTTGTGATCCCGTCCACAAGAACCCATCGCTGTCAATGCACGACGATATAGCCGATGTGTGTATTTTTTTATCATGAATTATTTTTTTTACCGTCATATTAATAGGATCGAACAAATACGTGTCATCCAACACATTAAACCTAATATTACCTTGGGCATCTTGCACAGGCCTTAAAACATAGTTATTTTTACTGTCAAAATCGCCTAAAAACTCAAACCTTTGTGCTGTCATATTAAAGTAACCGAATTGTCTTCCGGTGAGAACAACAAAAGCCTTTTTATTCTTTATTTGAACTATATTTGTCACATTTGTTGGATCTTTTTTTAGTCCAATATGACTCAAAGCTATTGAGTGCAGCTTCCACCTGTTACTTTTCTCTTCGGACTTACAAACAACTATACTATCAGCGACAGAAACCCACAAACTATTATCGGACAACCACGCGACTCGTATTTGTGCTTTATCATCAGTAAAATGTTGCCACTGGGCACTTTGGTTTTCATAATTAAACAATGATTGGATTGGAATTTTTTTATATTGCCTATAATGTTCCTTTGGACTAACGTTGCGGACATCAAACATGGCAACATTTTTTACTGTCACAACCATTAATATACCCTGCCTATATTCAAGTCGCCTTATATCTCCGTTTAATGATGAATCCGTATCATAAACGACTTGATAAAAACGCTCATTTTTTTTATCAAAAATCCAAAGCCCTTTACTTACGGTTCCCACCCAACAATTACCCGAATCATCTTCAATGATTTGTGTAATATAGTTTTCAGGAAGCGAAAAAGGGTCATTCGGTTGATGGCGATACACAATTACTTTATAACCGTCATATTTATTTAATCCGTCTTTTGTGGCAAACCACATTAATCCTTGTTTATCCTGATAAATACAACGTACCATACCTTGAGATAAGCCGTCCTTTGTTGTAAAAGTATCGAAGTGCATGTACAATGAATCATACATATTCTCACTACCATACAATGGTAAAGAGAGTAACACTAGCATACAACGAACTACTATTTTGACAAAATTGGACATGTTATTACAATATTTTAGGTCAAATATACTTTGTTTTCAGAACATTCATTCAAACGTATTATGTTTTGTTTTTCCATCATACTTTCTTTATACTGACACTTTCTCCAAAAAATAGGTTCGCATTGTACCCTTACCTTTAATTTCCATTTCACCACGCGGAACGAATATGAATTGAGAATGAGGAATTACTAATTGAGAATTATCCCCGCTTAATTCTTTATTCCTCATTCCTAATTCTCTTACAAATTCTTCGGTTACATGTATTTTCCCCGCTTCGCCATGACTTTCCATTCTTGCTGCCGTGTTCACCGCATCACTCCAAAAGTCATAGGTGAATTTCACATTGCCGACGACTGCCGCAACTGCCTCACCGCTGTTGAGTCCAATACGAAGATTGATGGTGTGTCCTGATTTGGAGTTAAAGTCAACAATTTCGTCGAGCATTGCAAAGGCGGTTTTGGCGAGGCGCTCCGCATGGTCTTCAACAACTTCCGGCGCACCGGCGACAATCATATAGGCATCGCCAATGGTTTTAATGCGCTCAACGCCGTATTTTTTCGTCAGTTGGTCAAACCGTGAAAAAAGGTCATTGAGAATATGCACCACCTCACGCGGTGAGAGCCGAGCCGAAAGTGGAGTGAAACCAACAATATCAGCAAAAAGAATCGAAACAGCATCATAGCGGTCGGCGATGTCCTTCTCGCCTGCAATGAGGCGGTCGGCGATGACGGGAGGGAGGGTTTTATGGAGAATTTTCTCTTGCTCTTGGAAACGAGCAAGTTTAATTTGGCGGTCGCGCTCGGCTTCTTCAATTTTGCGTCGGTGTTCCATGAGTTGGGCTTGTTTGGTTGCTTCCTCGCTTTGGACTTCTTTTTCTAATTCGTGATAGCGTTTATAGTGAACTGCAAAGTCCTTCCAGCGCTCCTGCTGTTCATAGAGGAAGGCAAGATATTCATGGACTTCGTACTCAAGTTGTTTTGCTCCAATTTTTTTACACACTGCAATTGATTTAAGTAAATATTCTTCAGCTTTTATAGTGTCGCATACGTTAAACTTTACATTGCCATACAACATACCAATATTACTGAGATTTTGTGCAACACCGTATATGCGTTTGAGTTCTTCATTGAGTGCGAGTGATTTGTGGTAATATTCTAATGCAGTTGGGTAATCTGATAAAATTTCATACACATTACCGATATTGCCGAGAGAGATGGCAATGCCCTCTTTCCTTTCGATTTCATAGTTAATCGCGAGAGCTTTTTTGTAATATTCCAATGCAAGTGTGTAGCTTGAAAGATTAATATAACCGGTTCCAATATTACTGAGATTGGTGGCAATACCAACTTTGTCTCCGAGTTCTTCAGAGAGCGCGAGTGATTTTTTACTATACTCCAATCCCCGAGGGTAATCTGAAAGAAGAAAATACACATTACCAAGGGTACTAAGATTGACTGCAATACCAACTTTGTTTCCGAGTTCGTCATTGAGTGTGAGAGCTCTTTGGAGATACTCCAATGCACGAGGGTAATCTGAAAGATGCTGATATACACTACCAAGTGTACCAAGATTGATTGCAATACCAATTTTACGTCCGAGTTCTTCATTGAGTGCGAGCGATCTTTGAAGATATTCCAATGCACGAGAGTAATCTGATAGTTTAATATATATCGCTCCGATATTACTAATACTGGTGGCAAAGCCTGCTTTATTGCCGAGTTCTTCATCAAGTGCTAATGCCTTGCCATAGTACTCCAAGGCAAGGGAATAGTCCGAGAGATTTTTATGGATATTCCCCATATTGCCGAGTGCTTTAGCTTGCAGTTCTTTACTTTCTATTTGTTCGGTAATGGTAAGGGCTTGTTCGGAAAATGACAGTGCATCTTGTGCCATGCCACGCCGCCATAGCGATTCTGAAAAAGCAAGCAGGATGCGGCAATGGAGTTCCGGTTTATTTACAAGAGCATCCTCTGCAAGCAGTTCCCGCGCTTGGGTTTCGGCTTGAGCGTAGTCGTTGCCTGTTTTTATCAGTGCTTCGAGTTCTTCTACTTTGGTTTTGAGTTCGTCGTCAGTCATTGTCTCAACTGTGATTTGTGTGATTGTTTTTGTGTTTGATATTTTTTCATTTAAGACAGCCACAAAGGACTATCCCTACGAATCCTGATCATCCTTGAATCCTATAAATCCTGTTCAGACAATTTCTCCAAAAAAAATGTTCGCATTCTTCCTTTGCCCTTGATTTCCATTTCACCGCGGGGAACGAATATGAATTGAGAATTAATAATTACGAATTGAGAATTGTCGCCAGTTAATTCTTTGTCCTTCATTCCTAATTCTTCATTCCTCATTCCTAATTCTCTTACAAATTCTTCCGACACATGGATTTTTCCTGCTTCACCGTGACTCTCCATTCTGCTCGCCGTGTTCACAGCATCGCCCCATAAATCATAGGCGAATTTCTTTTTGCCAATCACGCCGGCTACTACTTCTCCGCTGTGAATTCCGATGCGGATTTGCACTTCTTCACCAGTAGAAATTGACCGAAATTCTTTCATTTTTTCTACCATTTCAAGCGCAAAATTTGCCATCGTTTCTGCGTGGTCGGCACGTACTTCAGGCGCACCCGCAACCACCATATACGCATCACCAATGGTTTTGATTTTCTCCAAACCATGCTTCTCGACCAGAGCGTCAAATTCACTGAAAATTCTATCGAGTCCTTCGACAAGTTCTTCAGGAGTAATGCTTTGCGAAAGTTTCGTAAAATTCACGATGTCGGCAAAAAGCACCGATACGCTTGGGATTTTCTCGGCGATGAGCTGTGTGCCGTCGAGCATTCTTGCTGCTATGGTTGGGGGGAGCACATTGTGAAGTAATTGTTCCGTGGCTTGGTGCTTTGCGTTTGCTATTGCGATTTCTTTTTCCCGCTCGGCGGATTGCTTTTGTTGTTCTCGTAATGACTCTTGCTTCTTTACTTCCTCGACGTTTACTTCATCTTTTATAGCAATGTGTTTCTTGAAGTGTTCGAAAGCATCTCCCAATCGTTGTTCTTGTTCATAAAGATCAGATAAGGTTTTGTGAAATTCAATCAATACAGCTTTATATCCTATTCCTGTGCTTAGGTCAATAGCTCGCAGAAGGTATTCTTCCGCTTTTGCAGGGTCGTAGCCATCGAAGTCCTGCTTAGCATACGTTGCTCCGATATTGCCGAGCCAAGTTGCCATACCTGCTTTGTTATCAAGTTCTTCATCAAGTGCTAATGCCTTGCCCATCTGCTCCAAGGCACGGGCATAGTCCGAGAGCTTTTGATGTACATTCCCGATATTGCCGAGAATAGATGCCACGCCTCGTTTGTTGTCCAGTTCTTCATTCAGTGATAATGCCCTGCCCATGTACTCTAATGCACGGGAATAGTCCGAGAGATAATAATACACATTTGCCATGTTGCCGAGATCTATAGCCACGCCTGTTTTATTGGCGAGCTCTTCATCCAATGCTAATGCCTTACCTATGTACTCCAAGGCACGGGGATAGTCCAAGAGATTCAGATGCACATTCCCTATGTTACCGAGATGTATTGCCACCCCTTGTTTGTTGCCCAGTTCTTCATTCAGTGATAATGCCTTGCCCATGTACTCCAAGGCACGGGCGTAATCCGACAGATTCTGATGCACAGTCCCGATATTACCGAAATGTGTTGCCATGGCTGCTTTATTGCCGAGTTCTTCTGCAAGTACTAGTGCTTTGCCATAGTAATCCAAGGCACGGGTATAGTCCGAGAGATAATAATACACATTCCCGATATTGCCGAGAATAGATGCCACGCCTCGTTTGTTACCAAGTTCTTCATTCAGTGATAATGCCCTGCTGTAGTACTCTAATGCACGGACATAGTCCGAGAGAGAACGATACACGTTCCCGATATTGACGAGCGTTTTGGTTTGGAGTTCTTTGTTCTGCGTTTGTTCGGCAAGTGTGAGAGATTCTTCGGCATAAGTCAGTGCATCCTTCGCCATATCGCGCTGACCTAACGATTGTACGAGCACGATGAGGATGCGTGTGCGGAGTTCGACCTCACCTATGACCTCTCCCAAACCCTCGCCGGTAGAGATGGCTTCAAGAAGTTCACGCGCTTGGGTTTCGGCAAGTGTAAGGTCGTTGCCTGTTTGTATTAGTGCCTCAAGTTCTTCTACTTTGGTTTTGAGTTCGTCGGGTGTCATTGTCTCAACTGTGATATGTTTGATTGTTTTGATTACTGTGATTGTTGCTTGTGTTGATATTTTTTCGTGTAGAACAGCCACATAGGGCTGTCCTACAAATCATGGTGCGGACACCTTTTCCAAAAAAAATGTTCTCATTTTTCCTTTGCCTTTGATTTCTATTTCGCCGCGCGGAACGAATATGAATTGAGAATTAATAATTACGAATTGAGAATTGTCGCCTGTTAATTCTTTGTCCTTCATTCCTAATTTTTCATTCCTCATTCCTAATTCTCTTACAAATTCTTCCGACACATGGATTTTACCTGCTTCGCCGTGGGATTCCATCCTGCTTGCGGTGTTCACAGCATCGCCCCATAAATCATAGAGGAACTTGTTCTCGCCGATGACGCCGGCTACTACTTCGCCGCAGTGCAAGCCAATTCGAATGGAAATATTGTGTCCGGCTATTGTAATACCGTCACGGAATAATTGCTGAATTGATAGTGCAAACTTTGACATTTGTATTGCGTGGTCAGCTCGTGCATCGGGTACGCCGCATACCGCCATATACGCATCTCCAATAGTTTTGATTTTTTCTATGTTGTGATTCTTTGCCAATGTATCAATCTCCGTGAATACATCATTTAATCCGGTTACTAATTCTTTTGCGGATATTTTTTGAGAAAGAGTAGTAAATCCTACTATATCAGAGAAAAACACGGACACATGTTCTGCTTTATCTGCAATGGGTTTTTCTTTACTCAGGAGACGTTTGGTAATGCTTTGCGGTAATACATTATGCAAAAGCTCCTCCGTTGCTTCGTGCTTGGCTCGCTCAACTGCTATTTGTTTTTCTCGCTCGGCGGTTTTACGCTCATAGTCCAACCGCTCGACTTGCTTCTTTGCCTCATGGCTTTGGACTTGTTCTTTTAATTCGTGATATCGCTCGAAATGATTGAATGCATTTGCCATGCGTCCCTGCTTTTTGTAGAGGTCAGTAAGGCATTTATGAAACTCGTATTGCTCTTTTTTAGTACCGAGTTTGGTAAATTCCGCTAATGCCTCCAACAACAATTCCTCTGCTCTTTCCGGATTATAGTCTTCGAATTCCTGTAAGGTATAAAGCACCCCTATATTACCTGTAACTATTGCGGTATTTTCATTGTCACCGAGCTCTTTATGTACAGCAAGAGCATTGCTGTAGTATTCCAATGCACGAGGGTAATCAGCCAGAGCTTTATACACATTCCCTATATTACCGATAGTACGTGCTGACTCTGCCTTCATGCCGAGTTCTTCCGAAAGTGCAAGAGCATTACCGTAGTATTCCAATGCATGAGGGTAATCAGCAAGAGCTTTGTACACATTCCCTATATTACCGATAACTATTGCGGCAGATGATTTATCACCAAGCTCTTCTATGAGTGCGAGCGACTTGGCGAAATACTCCAGTGCGTGCGAGTAGTCCAATAGATTTTGATACATAATTCCGATGTTGCCGGTGTTTATTGCCACACCACGTTTGTCGCCGAGTTCTTCATCGAATGCAAGAGATTTGCTATAATACTCTAATGCACGTGAATAATCGGAGAGTTTGTCATATATAACGCCGATGTTGCTGCTCTGTATAGCCACGCCGCTTTTGTTGCCGAGCTCTTCAAACACTGCAAGAGATTTACTGTAATACTCTAGGGCGAGGGGATAGTCAGACATATTGGTGTACACAAGACCGATGTTGCCGGTCCAAGTTGCCACACCGTTTTTGTCACCCAGTTTTTCATTGAGAGCAAGGGCTTTTTTGTAATACTCTAATGCACGAGAGTAATCGGAGAGTTTCACACATACAAGCCCGATATTGCCTGTCCAAGCTGCTACACCCCTTATATCTCCAAGTTCCTCGCTGATCGCAAGAGCTTTGCCACAATACTCCAAGGCACGGGGATAGTCGGAGAGTTTCATAGACACAAGCCCGATATTGTTCTGTACCTTGGCTTGCAGTGCTTTATTCTTGGTCTGCTCAGCCAAGACAAGAGCTTCTTTTGCAATCGGCAATGCTTCTATTGCCATGCCTCGTTGCCAAAGCGATTCACTTAATACGAGTAAAATCCGGCAATGATACTCTCTGTATTGTTCGCTCACTCTTGTATCCCCTCGATAGGAAAGGATGTCAAGTAGTTCTCTTGAGATGATTTCTGCTTGTATGTCGTCACGTCCTGTGTTGATGAGCACCTCAAGTTCTTCTACTTTGGTTTGCAGTTCTTCGTGTGTCATAGCGAAACTTGTTGTATATGTGATATAATATTTGCTGTGATTATTTTTTGTCTTTAATATTGGTTTTATGTTCAGGACAGCTGCATAGGGCTGTCAATACAAATCCTGAAAATCCTATAATACCAAAAATCATGATTCAGACATTTTTTTTATTTACTTTTATGTCAACCACATAGAGCTGTTCTATAAATCATAATTCAGACACCTTTTCCAAAAAATAGGTACGCATTTTTCCTTTGCCTTTGATTTCCATTTCGCCACGGGGAACGAATATGAATTGAGAATTAATAATTACGAATTGAGAATTGTCGCCTGTTAATTCTTTGTCCTTCATTCCTAATTTTTCATTCCTCATTCCTAATTCTCTTACAAATTCTTCCGACACATGGATTTTCCCCGCTTCGCCGCGGGATTCCATTCTGCTTGCGGTGTTCACGGCATCGCCCCATAAATCATAGAGAAACTTGTTCTCACCAACTACACCTGCTGCTGCCGGACCACAATGCAGACCAATGCGAACTTCTATTTCGGGAATACTCTCTATCCAACTTCTGTCACCATATTCAGGAGGAAAACTTACTTCAAGATTCTCCATCACCTCAAGCAGTTTGAGTGCCGCGTTTGCGGCGCGGTGGGCATGGTCTTCTTGCACAATGGGTGCGCCTGCTACTGCCATGTAGGCATCGCCGATGGTCTTGATTTTTTCCAACCCGAACTCGCGCATCACAGCATCCGCAGAAGAGAAAATGGCATTGAGCAAATGCACAAGTTGCTGTGCGGAAACTTTCGTGCAGAGCGTTGTGAACTCAACAATATCCATGAAGAGAACAGAAACAGAATCGTAGTGGTCGGCTATGGGATTTTCGCCTTTTATCAGGCGTTGCGTAATTCCTTCGGGCAAGATATTATTGAGGATGCGCTTCTCGGCTGTGGCACGGGTGCGCTCTATTTCAATTTCTTTTTGTTGCTCGCGTATTGCCTCTTGCTTCTTTACTTCCTCAACATTCACTTCTTCTTTTATCGCAATGTGTTTTTTGTAGTGCGTGAAAGCATCTCCTAATCGTTGTTCTTGTTCATAAAGATCAGATAAGGTTTTGTGAAATTCAATCAATGCTGCTTTATCTCCAATTTCTGTGATTAGGTTAATAGCCCGCAGGAGATATTCCTCTGCCTTATCAGGATCATAACCCTCGAAGTCCTGCTGTGCGTAGGTTGCCCCGATATTGCCGAGCGAAGCTGCCACGCCTCGTTTGTTGCCGAGTTCTTCTGCGAGCGCCAAAGCCCTACCCATGTACTCCAAGGCAAGGGAATAGTCTGAGAGAGAAGCATACACACTCCCGATATTGCCGAGAATAGATGCCACACCTTCTTTATTGCCGAGTTCCTCCGCGAGCGTTAATGCATTGCCGAAGTACTCCAAGGCAAGGGCATAGTCCGAGAGATATAGATGCACACTCCCGATATTGCCGAGATGTCTTACCACCCCTGCTTTATTGCCGAGTTCTTCATCAAGCGCTAATGCCTTGTCATAGTATTCCAAAGAACGGGCGTAGTCCGAGAGATCCCTATGCACAGTCCCGATATTGCCGAGACTATTTGCCATCCCTGCTTTGTTGCCGAGTTCTTCTGCGAACGCTAATGCCTTGCCCATGTACTCCAAGGCACGAGCATAATCCGAGAGAGCATAATGCACATTCCCGATACTGCCGAGCCATGTTGCCACCCCTTGTTTGTTGCCGAGTTCTTCTGCGAACGCTAATGCCTTCTCCAAGTACTCCAAAGCATGGGCATAGTCCGAGTATTCCAAATACACAATCCCGATATTGCTGAGATGTGCTGCCATGCCTGCTTTATTGCCGAGTTCTTCTGCGAGCTCTAATGCCTTACCGAAGTACTCCAAGGCAAGGGCATAGTCCGAGAGATTACCATGCCCCGCCCCGATATTGCCGAGTGCTTTAGCTTGCAGTTCTTTACTTTCTATTTGTTCGGTAATGGTAAGGGCTTGTTCGGAAAATGACAGTGCATCTTGTGCCATGCCACGCCGCCATAGCGATTCTGAAAAAGCAAGCAGGATGCGGCAATGGAGTTCCGGTTTATTTACAAGAGCATCCTCTGCAAGCAGTTCCCGCGCTTGGGTTTCGGCTTGAGCGTAGTCGTTGCCTGTTTTTATCAGTGCTTCGAGTTCTTCTACTTTGGTTTTGAGTTCGTCGTCAGTCATTGTCTCAACTGTGATTTGTTTGATTGTTTTGATTACTGTGATTGTTTTTGTATTTGATATTTTTTCGTGTAAGACAGCCACATAGGGCTGTCCTACAAATCCTATCAATCCTGTTCAGACACTTTCTCCAAAAAATAGGTTTTCATTATTCCTTTACCCTTTATTTCCATTTCATCACGCGGAACGAATATGAATTGAGAATTAATAATTACGAATTGAGAATTGTCGCCTGTTAATTCTTTGTCCTTCATTCCTAATTCTTCATTCCTCATTCCTAATTCTCTTACAAATTCTTCCGACACATGGATTTTCCCCGCTTCGCCGCGGGATTCCATTCTGCTTGCGGTGTTCACGGCATCGCCCCATAAATCATAGAGAAACTTGTTCTCACCAACTACACCTGCTGCTGCCGGACCACAATGCAGACCAATGCGAACTTCTATTTCGGGAATACTCTCTATCCAACTTCTGTCACCATATTCAGGAGGAAAACTTACCACTAAGTTTTGCATCACCTCAAGCAGTTTGAGCGCAGCGTTTGCGGCTCTTTGGGCATGGTCTTCTTGCACAATCGGTGCGCCCGCTACTGCCATGTAGGCATCGCCGATGGTCTTGATTTTTTCCAACCCGAACTCGCGCATCACAGCATCCGCAGAAGAGAAAATGGCATTGAGCAAATGCACAAGTTGCTGTGCGGAAACTTTCGTGCAGAGCGTTGTGAACTCAACAATGTCCATGAAGAGAACAGAGACAGAATCGTAGTGGTCGGCTATGGGATTCTCCCCTTTTATCAGGCGTTGCGTAATTCCTTCGGGAAGGATATTATTGAGGATGTTCTCGCGCTCTTGGAAGCGTGTACGCTCTATCTCCATTTCTTTTTCGCGCGCGGCAGCTTGCTTCTGTTGATCTCGTAATGACTCTTGCTTCTTTACTTCCTCGACATTTACTTCATCTTTTATCGCAATGTATTTTTTGTAGTGCGTGAAAGCATCTCCAAATCGTTGATCGTGTTCATAAAGATAAGATAAGTTTTTGTGAAGTTCAATCAATGCCGCTTTATATCCAATATCAGTACTTAGATCAATCGCTCTCAGTAAGAACTCTTCTGCTTTTGCAGGATCATAACCCTCGAAGTCCTGCTGTGCGTAGGTTGCCCCGATATTGCCGAGATGTCCTGCCACGCCTCGTTTGTTGCCGAGTTCTTCATCAAGTACTAATGCCTTGGCATAGTACTCCAAAGCAAGGGGATATTCCGAGAGATTAATATGCACAATCCCGATATTGCCGAGCCATGTTGCCACACCTGATTTGTCACCGAGTTCTTCTGCGAGCGACAATGCCCTACCTAAGTACTCCAAAGCACGGGCATAGTCCGAGAGATTTTTATGCACATTCCCGATATTGCCGAGACATGCTGCCACCCCTGCTTTATTGCCAAGTTCTTCATGGAGAGCCAATGCCTTGCCTAAGTACTCCAAGGCATGGGCATAGTCCGAGAGACGCGAATGCACAGTCCCGATATTGCCGAGCCATGCTGCCACACCTGCTTTGTTGCCGAGTTCTTCATCGAGCTCTAATGCCTTGCCCATGTACTCCAAGGCACGAGCATAATCCGAGAGAGAATAATGCACATTCCCGATGCAGCCGAAATGTCTTGCCATCCCTGCTTGATTGCCGAGTGCTTCATTGAGAGCCAATGCCTTGCCATAGTACTCCAAGGCAAGGGCATAGTCCGAGAGATAATAATACACATTCCCAATATTACCGAGACATGTTGCCACGCCTGCTTTGTTACCGAGTTCTTCTGAGAGTGATAATGCCCTGCCGAAGTAGTCCAATGCACGGAGATAGTCCGAGAGATTAATATGTAGATTCCCGATATTGCCGAGTGCTTTGGCTTGCAGTTTTTTGCTTGCTATTTGTTCGGTAAGGGTAAGGGCTTGTTCGGAAAATGGCAATGCATCTTGTGCCATGCCACGCCGCCATAGCGATTCTGAAAGAGCAAGCAGGATGCGGCAATGGAGTTCCGGTTCATTTACAAGAGCATCCTCTGCAAGTAGCTGCTGTGCTTGGGTTTCAGCAAAAGCGTGGTCATTACCCGTTTTCAATAATGCTTCGAGTTCTTCTACTTTGGTTTTGAGTTCGTCGTTTGTCATGGTTTAAACATGATATGTGTGAGTGTTTTGATTACTGTGATTGTTGCTTGTGTTTGATATTTTTTTCTTGTAGGACAGCCACAAAGGACTATCCCTACGAATCCTGCTCATCCTTGAATCCTATAAACCCTGTTCAGACAATTTCTCCAAAAAATAGGTCTTCATCATGCCTTTACCTTTGATTTCCATTTCGCCACGCGGAACGAATATGAATTGAGAATTAATAATTACGAATTGAGAATTGTCGCCTGTTAATTCTTTGTCCTTCATTCCTAATTCTTCATTCCTCATTCTTAATTCTCTTACAAATTCTTCCGACACATGAATTTTCCCTGCTTCGCCATGACTCTCCATCCTACTCGCCGTATTCACGGCATCGCCCCATAAATCAAAACTGAATTTCTTGTCACCAATTACACCACCTATCGCTTCACCGCTGTGAATCCCAATACGTACACTGATTTCGCCCACGCTCTCAATCCACGATGTAGCTCCAAGTTCTGAAGGTATCTTGATGGATAAATTATTCATCGAATCAAGTAATTCAAGGGATGCAAGGGATGCTCTATGTGCATGATCGGATTGTGTTATCGGTGCACCTGCAACTGCCATGTATGCATCACCTATTGTTTTAATTTTCTCCAAACCATATTTTTCCATCACGGCATCGGCACTGCTGAATATTGTGTTAAGCACATAAATTAAATGCTTTGGCGGGACTGTTGCTGCTATACGAGTAAAATTCACTAAATCCATAAATAATACGCTTACGGAAGGATAACTGTCAGCTATAAATGTCTCATTGCGTAATAAACGATCAGCTATCATCGGTGGCAGTACATTATGAAGTAATTTTTGTTGTTCATCCAAGCGAACTTGACTTTTGGCTCGTTCAATAGCTATTTGTTTCTCCTGTTCGGCTATTTTACGTTCATAATCAAAGTGTTCAATTTTTTTCTTTATTTCTTCACTAAATAATTCCTTTTCTATTTTATAAAATTCCTTAAAATGATAGTGCGCTTTTTCCCAGTTATTGTTTTGTTCATATATTTCGGATAATATATCATGTGCTTTTCTTTCATCATCTTTGATTCCTGCCTCTTGTGTAATCGTTAATCCTTGCAAAAGCAAGTACTCTCCTTTTGACAAATCATATAATGGATTATGTAAATCGGTATATATTGCACCTAAACTCATGAGGTAATACGACTGCCCTCTTTTATCGTTCAATGTTGTATATAATTGCACAGCTTGTCCACAATATTCGATTGCCTCTTCATAATCATGTAAATCTTTATACAGATTGCCAATATTTCCGAGATTATTTGCCACACTCGACAAAACATTCAGTTTTTTATTAAGTGCTAATGCCTGATAATAATATTCAAGTGCTTGTGCATATTCTTTTTTTTTCTGATATAAACCCGCAAGGTTATTATATGTTTTTGCCATACTGTATTCATCTTTCAATTCTTGCACAATAGTCAATGTTTTAAGATTATAATCTATAGCTAATGCATATTCATCAAGATAATTATAGAGAATAGCAATATTACCAAGACAATTACTAACAAAAATTTTATCACCCACTTTTTCAGCAAAGGCGAGTGCCTGTGTATATGCAAAAAGTGCTTGCGGATAATCAGATAAGACGGTGTAAATATTGCCCATCATACTATAACATCGCCCTATGTCGCTGTCATTATTATCTGACTTATAGTGTTCCATTGCATAAAGCACATATTCCAAGGATTGCGGATAATCTGTCAGAAACCAATAACAACAACTCATACAAAAATATGTATCCGCTAAAAGTGAGTTTTGGTCAAAAGAGTGCAATAGCGTCAATAGTTTTTTTGCAACAATTAATCCTTGTTGAGCATTTCCCTGCCGCCATAGCGTTTCTGAATATAGGAGCATGGCTCGACAGAAAATATCTGTCTCTTCTTCAGAATATGTCCGATTCGATTCATAGTGTTCAATAGCCTCAACTATTGATTTCTCTTGAGGGATATATGTTTGTAGTATAAGTTCAGCCAATCGTTCCGCTTCACCGAATTGTGCCCGCTGTAATAGCTCATCAGCGGTTTGCAAATGTGTATAGAGTTCGCTCTTCATACGCTTTGATAGTATAAGAAAATAATCCATATCGTCGGACTCTTATCCTAAGAGTCTATCCGAAATTACTTCATATTTTCTACACAGATACTTTTTGAGATACTTCTTTTGCTGTTTAACCATCCCATTGTGCTAATTTCGTCTTCATTCATTGTCTTGTGGGATATTATTCTATGTCTATACACATCGTATCCACTTTGCTGCTGTGTTATGTGCTTATCGTAACAAGTCCGGAAACAACAGCACAACCTTTCATTGATTTTTCCGGAGCCAAAGTTGAGTATGTGTCGGAACTCAACACTTCAGAGGATGAATATGCTCCTTCGTTCACACCGGATAATCTAAAGTTTGTGTTTGTCTCCGATCGTGAAGGCAGTATCATGAAGTCTCAGAATTATGACAACAGAGGTAACCCTTTACCCAGCCGACTTTCGCACGATATATGGCGTGTAAACTTTATGGCTGATACATTTCAAATACCGGAGCCATGGAGTATGTTGAATTCTCCTCTTAATGAAGGTGCTATTTCATTCGGAAAAAGCTATCTGGAGTTTTATTATACCCGTTGTAATACAGCAAATGGTTTCGGCGATTGTGATATTTATCAATGTGTATTTCTTGATACGATATGGGTAGCAAGTAATCTTGGAAAGAATGTTAATAATGATCATTGGCAATCACAACCCGCTTATGCAAAAGGTGGTAGTATATTTTTTGCTTCCAACACACCAACAAGTTATGATTTACGGAACAATATCACCAACTTTGATATTTTCTTTACTCGCTATGATTCAACAACAAAATCATTTCAACCATACGAACGATTAGACAATATTAACACAAAAGACAAAGAATCTACACCGTTTTACAGTTTTTTCGACGATGCTTTATATTTTGCATCGGAAGGTCATTCACCCAATTATGGCGGACTTGATTTATATAGAAGCAAAAGAAATCCGGACGGAACTTGGCAAGACCCGGAAAATCTCGGTAAACACATTAATTCTCAATATGATGATTTTTTTATGACAATTTCACGCGATGGCAAGCATATATATTTTACTTCTAATCGTCGGGACAAAAACAATGAAAAAGATCTTGATTTTTACAAGATAGTACTACCATGATTCAGGGAAATTATTATGCACATACATACTCTTTGTCATAGGGATGTAAAAATTCGTTATTGTGATTCAAGGAATGACCACGGAACCATCCCTCTCATTATCATTCCGGGTATGATTAATCATGCCGAAGAGTATATTGACAGTTTCTCACCTTTATTTGAAGAAAGACGGTGTGTTTTCATCACATTACGTGGTAGAAAAGGCAGTGAATACGATGGCGAATTCTTTACATTTAATGATCATGTTTCTGATATTAAAGCCGTCACGGAGTCTTTGTCACTCACCTGTTTTCATATTTTTGGACATTCTGTCGGTGCTGCATACTCTCTTGGTTTTACGGAGTTTTCTCAATATCACCGCCGTATTATCCTTGGTGATTATCCGGCGTATTATCCTCAGTTCAGCAGTCAGTGGGCTGAACGCATTTGTACCTATGGTTCTCAACATATGACCTGTAGTACCGCAAGAAAAATTGCCGAACAATCTACACATATTACTTTATTTCCTTTATTGAAACAAGCTCTTATGCCTCCTGTCCTTTTGTATTCAACCCAATCAGATTCACTCATCAAGCAACATCATATTGATATGTTTTTACAATATCGTGAAGATACTCTTTGTTATCCCGTGCATAGTGTCGGACATGCTTTATTCTCCCCCTCATCATCTGAATGTATTGATAGGATATCATCATTATTATCAAATGATGATCGGAAAATTATCACCCAAGACAATAAGTAATATTTGAAAGCTATCTAAAATTCTCATTACATAATACACATATATGAAACTCTTTACGCATCTTTTTTTATTTTCCCTTGTGCTTCATTGTACCGCAGCCATAAGTAATGATAACCGCCATCCGCGTGCCATGATGAAACATGACGATTCTCTGAAAGTGATTTCCTTTCTTTCTCAGAATACATACGCTTCTCTTCCGGCGGGAATATATGCTTCTGCCCAAACTTCCCTACCTACCGGTAATACCACACCATCGGACAGAAGAGCAAGAGCAACACTTGCAAAAAATGCCGCTTTCTGTTTATATATTGGCGTAACCCATACAGGCACTTCTCTTCGCCCTTTATCACAAGAAGAAAAACAGCAATTACTCCAAAAAATTATACGTATTTTTCAAGAAATGCGGACGGATATTCCCACATTAAGCATTACCACACCCAATGCATATCAAGATTGGCAATGGCATTCCAAAGAATATATTGATTTGCTCTGCGCTTATGATTTTCTTGCAGGTATATCTCAATTATCAGCCGATGAAGAAAAAACAATCCGTTCGTCATTAGCATTGTTTGCTGCTAATTTTTATAAAGAATCCACAAAATCTATTCTGGGACTGTCTTTTTTCGGAACGGTAAAAAATAATCATGCTTTAATGACAGCGGGTGCTTTGGGCATGGCATCCATTGTTCTTTCGGATTTTACCTCCAATGAAATATCACAAACTCCGGCTTTGTGGTTTCAAACATCCCTCACCGCAATTGATGATATTTTCTGGCGTGCATCAAACAGACAATCCAATGATGATGGCAGTGCCGGTTATGCCGAAGGTCCCTATTATTTTCGTTATGCGATGCTTAATGTTCTCCCTTTTTTCCGTGCTGTATCACATTCTTATCCCGATACTGTTTTCACCTTCGGTTCGCTTTCTATTCGTCACCCTTGGTATGATTCACGTTATAGGGCAATCGTAGAATGGGCAAACGGCATTCTACAACCTGACGGTACTTTTCCGGCTATTGGCGATACATATATGAATATGGGCTTTCCGGAAACAGCATTACTTGGCAAACCTGATTTAATCTATCCATTTACAGAGAAAGAGCTTAACAATCAACTTGTTTCTACGGTGGATATGCGCACCAATTATCTTTGCGCAGCAACAGAAGCACGCATGCATTTACCGACGGGGCAGATTATATTTCCTAAAGCCGGCTCGGCAGTTTTTCGTTCTGACAGCATTTCCGCACATTCATGGTACACGCATATTATCGGTAAACAAGGCAATGCACGCACAAGCGGAGCAGGACATTCCCAAGCCGATGCTTCAAGTTTTTTGCTCTGGAACAAAGGTTTACCTATGTTTCTTGATGCCGGATATGTGCAATATTCCCGACGACAAGAAGTGGGTAATGCACAAAATCATAATATGATTTTAGTGAATGAGCAAGGTCCTCCCATAGGTCAACCGCTTACACCGGGAAGTGCAGATGCTTTTTTCATCAATAATTTTTCTTTACCCCATCTTCATCATATTGCCGTGCAAACATCGTACAATGATGCATCAATCGAACGTTCATTTTTTATAATTGATAATCGCTTTTTGCTCACATCCGATAACATTTCTGCATCGTCCCCAAAAAGATTTACTTTCCAATTACATGGCAATGGTATGGTTGAAGGCACGGAAAAGACAGGAATAGCAGATATACAATTCACAAAGAACGGCACCATAGCACAATGGGAAAGAGATTCATCTTTTGTGGAAGCTCTTATCATTGCTCCACATGAACAAGGGTCTTCTGCGGACAGTGCTGTCCATGAGGAACAATATGGGGTCACAGGTATTCATACCGTAGCACGAATTCGCACAGCACCCGTGATGCGAGGAGCATTTGCATCATTAAGCGTAGCTAAAGAGCGTCATGCACCGCTGAAGACATCACCGTATATCGAATCACTTTCCGATGTTTCTTCTGCATTGGGATATGAATATGGTGAGGATACTTACATCGTGGCTGCAATTCAATCCGACACCAATCGGCGTTCTTTTCGCGCCATTATGCCTTCAGAACATGGTTTTGATATTGTCAGCGATGCCACACTTTGTGGTATATGGAATGGGGAAAATTATGACAATTTTGCACTGTTCTTCACCAATGGTACACTTTTCAAAGATACCTTTACCGACTATGATATTATCTCATCATCGGAACGAATCACATGTGCTGTCAGTAGTATTGAAAATAGTTTTGTTTGCTATGTCAGTAAACCTTGCACTCTGCGTCATCGTTTGCTTAATCTTATTCCCACATATAGTGATGAGCGAGTGGTGATTACCGATGTGCATGGCGATGTAGTTTCATGGGGGCAGGATTCAGTTATCCTGCGGTCAGCGGGAAATTTTACTCTACACTTCGAAAAACAACCGATAAACTCTGTTCCTTCATCGAATTATGTTGAGAATATTCCCTATCCTTCTCCTGTCAAAGATTTTCTGACCATCCCGATTCAACATGGACAACATATTGATAATATAGTACTTACTTCATCAATGGGAAATCGTTGTGAAGTGCCTACAAACCGCACTGCCGGGTTCATCAGAGTAGATATGAGAACACTTTCGTCAGGTTATTATACACTTACCATTCATTCGTCTCTGCAAGCATGGCATTATGCCTTAATCAAAACAGAATAAACGTCCGCCGATTTATACTGTCTTTATACTCACAATATTGTGCACAAGAGTCTTCGAGTAAGAATATTTATCCATAACAAAGGCATGATTTTTGGTGTGGCGTATTGTGGAACAAAGGGCTTTCCGCTTATTTTTCGTAATTTGTCAATCAATAGCTACAATCAAAGCGCAAAAATGATTCGATATATACCCATATTAGTTTTATGTGTGCTTGCCCAGATGATTCCGTCTGAAGCGCAATCGAATCGTTATGGTTATGCAAAAAAAGAGAGCTACAGTGAATTGTCTTCGCGTAAAGTTGTGGTGTTTCCTACGAAAAGTGGCGATAGTGCCAGCATACGCCGTACTCATGCCGACACAATACGTACAAACCGCATTGTGAATACTTATGGTCAAAATGACGTTTATACCATAAACATAGACCTTGTTGAAAACAATGACAATCTACGCATTTCGCTGTTTAATCTTCTTGGTAAAAAGGTTTTGGATATTTACTCAGGCGAAGCTCCTTTAGGTAGATTTACACGAGAATTTACTGTATCGTCCGTACCGAAAGGTATGTATTTGTGTGTTGTGAGAGGTGACAGCTTTCAATTAACGGAAAAATTTGTGTTATCGCGATGAGAAAAGTAGTATCCACATCTGTCCGATTTATCTTACACTGTTGTATCGGGTGTGTGGGATTTTGTTCAATCGCATTTGGTCAACAATCAAGCACCAATTTGGCAGAGGCATATTTACAATTGCCTGTTGGGGCGCGGGCTGTCGGTTTAGCCGGTGCTTATACAGCCATAGCTAATGAACCCATCGCTATTTTTTACAATCCTGCCGGCTTAGCTTTTTTACCTAATCGTCCGCAACTTTCTTTAATGGCATCGCCGCAAGAATTCGGTCGTGTTCATTCCGCTTTTGCGTATGGACAAAGTATTAATGAAGAATTTGGCATAGGAGCGGGACTTATCCATTATTGGAATGGCAGTTTTTTAGAACGTAATGTACTCGGCACGCCTCTTCGCGAATTAAGCAGTGAGCAATATGCAATTTCCATAGGCGGTACATGGCGCAGCGGCGATTTTGCTGTGGGTGCAACCGGTAAATATCTGATAAATACTCTGCGTGGCACAGGCAGTAAAGGCACAGCTTTTACTATGGATTTAGGTGCTAAAGCTGATATTGCCGATTTATTTTCTGTGGGTATTGCTGCACAAAACCTTTTCGGGGCAATGACATGGAACAATACAAGTGTTTCAGAACGTTTGCCCTATTCTTTACGCGCCGGTATCGCCACAGAATTTAGTTTGGAAAAAGAAACATACACAGTACGGAAAAATGTACGTGGCGAAACCGAGACAATTGAATTACCTTCCGAATCATATATAGCCCTCACCCTCGATGCCGTTCTCACCCAATATGACCATACGCCAATTGTGGTGCTTGGTGCTGAATATACTCCCATTCAATTATTCAGTGTGCGTGGCGGTATGAATGTTTTAGGTGAACAAGGCGGAGCCACAAAAGTATTTCCTTTGACCCGTTGGGGTGGAGGCATTTCCCTCACTCCGCCTATTAATTCTTTACCTTTCAAATTTCAAATTGATTATTCCATTGCCAATGATATAGTAGCGACGGGCAGCATTGATCACTTTATCTCACTTATTGTGGATATATAAAAACAGCCCGCTTTTTTTTTGATAATTCCCGATTTATTTATGACTATGTATAAAGGATTTGCGACAAAAGCAATACATGTCGCCCAAGAACCGGAATCCGTCACAGGATCAGTAACAACTCCAATTTTTCAGACTTCTACCTATGCACAAGAAGAAATAGGCAAACATAAAGGTTTTGAATATGCACGTACACAAAACCCGACGCGCTTTGCTTGGGAGAAAAATGTTGCTTCTTTAGAAGGTGCCCGATGGGGTTATGCTTTTGGCAGTGGTATGGCAGCGATTGACACTGTTATGCGTTTACTCTCGTCCGGCGCTCATGTTGTATGTTCCGAAGATATGTATGGCGGTACTTTTCGCCTTTTTGATAAAGTTCTCAGTCGCTATGGCTATCTGTTTTCTGCTGTGGATATGTCCGACATTGAAGCAGTAAAAGCAGCCATTCGCCCCGAAACAGCCATGATATATACGGAAACGCCCACTAATCCGATGATGCGTATCACCGATATTGCGGCTATGGCGGCTATTGCCAAAGAATCCAAGGCATTACTTGTTGTGGATAATACCTTTGCCACGCCATATTTGCAAAAACCTTTATCATTAGGTGCTGATATTGTGCTTCACTCGGCGACAAAATACTTGGGTGGTCACTCGGATTTAGTCAGCGGTGTGGTCATTACAGACCGTGAAGACATTGCGCAGCAAATAGGATTTCTTCAAAACGCTGTCGGTGCAGTTCCCGGTCCTTTTGAGCCATGGTTATTGCTTCGCTCTGTCAAAACACTCGCCTTGCGCATGGAAAAACATCAACAGAATGCACAAGCCATAGCACAACTTTGTGAACAACATCCGAAAGTGCATAGAGTATGGTATCCGGGGTTGGCTTCTCATCCTCATCATGACTTGGCAGCAAAACAAATGTCCGGTTTTGGCGGCATGATTTCCATCGAAGTAGGTTCATATCAACAAGCACAAACATTTGCACGAGCCATCAAAGTTTTTACTTTAGCTGAATCACTCGGCGGTGTGGAATCGCTTTTATGTCATCCGGTCAGCATGACCCATGGCAGCATTCCCAAAGAAAAGCGAGATCGGTTGGGCATCACAGACGGATTATTGCGTCTGTCTTGCGGTATAGAAGACAGTGAAGACCTTATTGCAGACATAAATCAAGCATTATCTTTGCTGTAAGTCTTTTACAAAAAAACAGTTTAGTGTAAGGAGATTCGTATGGTAACAGTGTTACTTATTGAAGATGAAGATAATCTTCGTGAGTTTATTGCTGATTCTTTAGAACTTTTCGATTTCAAAGTTCTGAGGGCTTCCGCAGCCATTGAAGGAATAGAACTTGCTCACTCAAGTGCACCGGACATAATTCTTTGCGATGTATCATTGCCCGGTATGGATGGCTATGGCGTACTCAAAACTCTTCATGAATCCCCACAAACCGTTGCCATACCATTTATTTTTCTTACAGCACGTTCGGAGCGTAAAGATATACGCAAAGGTATGGCTTTAGGGGCAGATGACTATATAACCAAACCCTTTGGAATTGATGAACTTATAGAGTCCATAACTGCACGTTTAACCAAGCATAAAAACTCGAGACGCGAAATTGACGATATTCGCAAACAACTCACCGTCAGTATTCCCCATGAATTTATTACGCCTCTTAACTCTGTGCTCGGATTTTGTCAGCTCATACTTTGGACTCTCGAAGATGGGGAACAAATCCCGACCGATGAACTCGAGGAGTATGTTTTGCAAATACAAGAAGGTGGCAAACGCCTTTTGCATTTAACCCAAAACTATGTGATGCACGCTGAACTCAATGTACTTACAGCAAATCCGCCTGAGCAAAGAACCCCACAGGTTTTGGAAACAACAATCAACCAATCGGTCATAGAACATTATCTGAAAGATATACCATATTTTAAAGAACGTGACCAAGATTGCGTTCTTGATATAGAAGAATCAACCATAGCAATCAGTGATTTATACTTACGCAAACTTGTGAGTGAATTAGCAAGTAATGCCATGAAATTTTCCTTAAACAATACTCCCATCGTCATTAAGGGAAATACAGCTCCGGATGGTAAGCATTATGTACTTGTTTTTCACGATGAGGGGCGCGGTATGTCTGAAGATCAAATAAAAAATATTGGTGCATTTGTGCAATTTGAACGCCACAAATATGAGCAACAGGGAGCCGGTTTAGGGCTTATTATCTCAAAACAAATAGCGGATATTTCTAATAGCATCTTACACATAGAAAGTCATATTGACCACGGCACGACAGTTACTGTTACTTTTCCTATAGTTACAGGTAATTAAAACAGAGAAATTTATTAATCAACAGCGCATTGAATCCCGAAGGGATGAAATGATAATAGAAAATGATATAATAAAAAATCAAATCCCGAAGGGATGACATATTCTATGAATATATCGCTCCTTCGGAGCTTTTTCGCATTTTATTTCTGTGATTTCTATTATTATGCCGCTCCTTCGGAGCTTGAATAAAATGTAAATGGAATGATAATAGAAATATAATGTTTGTTTTTTTGCCCCATCCTAACCTTCCCCGACGGGGAAGGAATAAAAGACTTCTCCCCGACGGGGAGAAAAAAAGAGGGGCTCATTTTTATGATTCAATGCCAACGGGATTAAACGTTTATAGAACAATGTGTTCTATGAAAATAATCCACCAACTGCGGCTGCCACCTCTCAATGAGGGGAATTTTTGAAACACAACAACACATTAATCCCGAAAGGATGAAATGATAATAGAAAATGATATAATAAAAAATCAAATCCCGAAGGGATGACATATTCTATGAATATATCGCTCCTTCGGAGCTTTTTCGCTTTTTTATTTCTGTGATTTCTATTATTATGCCGCTCCTTCGGAGCTTGAATGAAATTACATCCCGCAGGGATTAAACGTTTATAGAATAATGTGTTCTATGAAAATACATCCACCCCGTCGCTTCGCGCCACCCCTCAATGAGGGGAATTTTCCGTCTTTATGACCCGCGCTTGGGGCAATGGCATTGTGCTTGCTGATCTGTTGGGGGTGGATGATGAAAATGACAGAAAATGATGATGGAACCGGATGTCGTTTTAATCCTAAAACAGAAAAAAATAGATAACAAACCTATATAACATATTCACGATCCTATTAACAAACCTTTGCCCAAACGATGAAATACAAAACAAAAAAAATTATCATTACTATTGCAGCAAATGGATTTATACTGCTTTGCATTTGGATATTAGCTAATTCTTATGTGGGAAGGCACTATCCAATTAAAAGATATAGATTTCATACAGATGATACAACATTTGTAAAAGCTATTCAAACAATAAAGAAAAACAACAAGTTCTTAGTCGTTGACAGTTCAGAATATTACAGAGATAATTACATACCAGAACCAAGCTACGAGTATTATGCTTTGGCATACTTTAAAAGCAAAACAAAAAAAAATATCATATATAAGACTAGATTTGCTACAATAAAATTTCGTGATACCATAACAACTTTACAATTAATGGGATTTATGAATGAAGATTATACGATTACTATTTTCTACAGAGATCTTGACGAAGATGAAAGTGAACCGTATTTTAAAGATTTTGAGACTTCAATTTTACCATTGTTAGAGAAAGAATTAGGTATGAAAGCAGAGTTTCAAGATTGATTGAGTGCTCCATTCTTTGAAAACTATCAGGCATTTCGATTAGCCCCATCCCGATTCCCCGACGGGGAAGGCGATGAAAAATACATCCACCCCGTCGCTTCGCGCCACCCCTCAATGAGGGGAATTTTTGAAACACAACAACACATTAATCCCGAAAGGATGAAATGATAATAGAAAATGATATAATAAAAAATCAAATCCCGAAGGGATGACATATTCTATGAATATATCGCTCCTTCGGAGCTTTTTCGCTTTTTTATTTCTGTGATTTCTATTATTATGCCGCTCCTTCGGAGCTTGAATGAATTTACATTCCGAACGGATGAAACGTTTATAGAATAATGTGTTCTATGAAAATAATCCACCAACTGCAGCTGCCACCTCTCCAATTCGTCAACCATGCCGCAATAATTATTTGCCGTGAACTTGCTCACGCATAGCAAAACCCATAGCATTCAATGTGGGATCATTATCGCCCCACACCATAACACAATGAGCATACAGCAAACGCAATAGTTTCGTGTCAGCTGACCAAAGTGCCCTATGCTCTCGGGCGGCTTGGCGAGCATCCACGCTTTTATCAAAACGTCGTATCGTAGTCGCTTTTACCTGTTGCAACGATGTGTCCAAACGAGCCATCAATCCGGCAGGCATCTGCGGATGAATACCCTCAGCAACCATACGGCTATGCCGATTGAGCACATGTGTCACCCTTTGTTGTTTGCGCGATTGAGTGCGGGGCATCGGCTTGTCAAAATCAAAAAGTTGCACATAATCGGGTATATCGGCATAAAGCTGACGTGCAAATAATGCCGCCACCTGATAATCATTGTCGAGCATTTCCAAATGCTCATGCAATAATGCTGTGGCTTCCTGCCTTTCATTCTCGGCTAATGCCATATCCTGTCTGCTTTGGGAATACGATGTCATACAATTACCTGCCCATGCAATGATTTCCGGTGTGAGTGCAAGAATAATGGCATAGTCCGCACTATTGCGTTCGATATGCAGCAATCGGGTGTAGCGTAGCGAGCTTGAATCGCGAGTAAAAGCATTGTGATAGAACATAATCTTTCTTTCTCTATGGTATTAAACAATGATACGATGACTGTCCGACATGAACGCGGTGTTAGATGCAAAGATACTAAACCTTTATGATTCATTGCATTGCAAAGATGATACTTTACTCCGGTCATTTGAGTGGAAGTATTGTCTTCACGAGCCATTACTCTCATCGTAAGAGCATATACGCTACCTGTTTGCTATGATACATACCCTAAGTGAGATGATGCAATGACCTCTTGTAGCGATACAATGACCTCTTGTAGCGATACAATGACCTCTTGTAGCGATACAATGACCTCTTG
>ERZ761602.2248-NODE-2248-length-31133-cov-12.462771_pt1 | contig 31133 bp, 30 predicted proteins | sample MGYA00512165_ERZ761602 | MGnify/ENA primary metagenome ERZ761602 (study PRJEB28899, sample SAMN02445085) | bioreactor sludge metagenome | biome: EBPR sludge; isolation source: Thorneside wastewater treatment plant | place: Australia: Brisbane, Thorneside...
GATCGTCAGCCGCGGGTTGCAGCGAAGATGCGCGGGTTGGGATGGTCACTGACAGGGGGACCTGGACCGGGCGGAGAGCCTGCTGAACCGGTCGATGCGCGGGGGTGAGCGAAACGCCCAGGTGTGGGCCATTCGAGGCCTCGTTCGCCACGAGCGCGGAGACCTTCAAGGCGCGCTCGAGGACCTGACGCAGGCGATCTCGCAGCCGGAGTATGTCCAGATGCATCGCGCCGGAACCGTCAGCGGTGTGCTCACCAAGAGCCAGGAGCAGGCCTACCGGTCCGTGCTGCGCGAGGCCGCGCTCCTGCGGATGCTGCTGCTGGTGCGCGAACTGTCCGATGTCGACGCCCGGGCCCTGGCGATCGAGACCGGGCGCCTGCTCGGCGAGCCGGCCATGCGTGAGCTGTGCGAGGGGGCCATCGACATGGCTCGGGGTCGCCCGGCGGAGGCCTGGGAGCGTGTGGTACGGGTCGCGCCCGAGCTGGGCGAGGACCGGGCCCTGGCCATGTTCCGGTCCGAGCTGGTCGAGGCCTTCCCCGACGATGTCCCCCAGGAGGCCCTCGCCAGCCTGAACGAGTCGCAGCGGACCTGGCTGGCCAGGCACGCCGAGGTCGCCGCGCACAACGCCGAGGTCGCCGCACACAACGAGGTGGTCGACGCCTTCAATGAGGCGCTCGCCGCGGCGGCGAAGTCCCGCTGCGCCGATGCCCTGCGGTCCCTCGACCGGGTCGCCGGGCGCCTGCTGCCCGGCATGGAGCAGACGGCGCTGCAGCTCCGCTACAACTGCGCGCTGGTCGACAAGGACCTGGCGATGGCCGACGCCCTGCTGGCCGAGCATGGCCTGGACACCCTGCCCGTGCTGCTGGTCTTCAACCACGGGGTGTTGCGGCAGGACGAGGGGGACCCCGAGGGGGGGCGCGCCTTGTCTGTTCAGGCCTGCGACCGGGCGACGGGGACCGATCGGAAGCAGTGCGATCGCCTCCTGGGGCGGTGAGGCGGGCGCTGCGCCGGTTGGCGCCCTGCGAGGTCGTCTTCTTCGTGCTCGAGTCGAACGGGCTTCGCATCCTCACCGCCGAGCAGGCCGTCGCCCGGGCGCAGGAGCTGGTTCGTCGGTTCGTCCCCGGAGACCGCGATCGCGCTGGGGAGCTGATCAAGGAGCGCCGTGAGGAAGCTGATGCCTCGTGACGGTTTGGTCGACGCCTCTGCGGTGCTGGTCCTGGTCTAGGGAGAGGCGGGTGCCGACCACGTTGCCGGCTGCATTCCCGGCGCGAAGATCAGCGCGGTCAACCTCGCCGAGGTGGTCGGCAAGCTGGCTGAAGCCGGGATGCCCCGGGATCAGATCGAGCTGGCGCTGGCCTCGCTTGGCCTTCGCGTCGTTTCGCTGGACGAGTCCGCCGCCTATTCGGTAGGCATGTTGCGCTTGGCCACCCGGGCCCGAGGTCTGTCCCTGGGCGACCGTGCTTGCGTCGCTCTGGGGGTGGAGACGGGGCTACCGGTCCTGACTGCGGATCGAGCGTGGGCGGAAGTCGAAGTTGGAGCGACGGTCGAGGTCCTGCGGTAGCGGAGCATCTGACCCGGTCGGCCTGGCTGGTCGCGCCGGAGGGGTGGGAGGGGCTCAAGGCGCTGAGGGGACTCGCAGCGTCATCTGTCCCAGATCGAAGCGCTCGAAGTGCCGGCGGTTGAAGGTGACCAGGCAGGCAGCGCCGGCCTTCAACGCGCATGCGGCGATGTGAGCGTCGTAGGTCGCGCCCCCGGAGATCTCACTCTTCAGCGCTCCGTCCAGCAGCGCCCAGGCCTCGTCGCCATCGAGGCCGACAACACGCGCTCTGCCCTGGAAGGTGTCGTAGAGGAGCTTGTGGGCAACCTCTGGCCGCAGCCGCCAAGGCGGCGGAAGGCGGGTCAGCACGGCGAAGGCCTCGATGAGCGCAGGGAGTGGGAGAATGAGCGCCTCTCTCCCTGCAAGGGCCTCCTGGACCACCGGCAGAGCCGCGTGGTGGTGCTCGTGCCACGACAACAAGGCCGGCACCATCACGCTCGTGTCGAGTGCCGTGCCCGCGGCTTCCGCGTCCCCCACCTCAGCCGCGCTCGTCGCGGAGGTTGTCACGGACGGAGCGCACAACGTCGGCTGACAGAACGGGTACTGGCTGCCGCGGTGAGGCCACGGCGACTCCGTGATGGTCGTCGATGGAGACCTCCAGGGGGGCCGGCGCGATCTCGATGCGCCCGTCTCGGAACCGGATGTCGAGTGGGGTTCCGGGCTGAATGCCCGCAGCCTCGCGCACGGCTTTCGGGATGACGAGGCGTCCGGCAGCGTCGATGGCAGTACTCATGGTAGCCCTCTACCATCAGTATAGCCTCGGGCGTCCGGCAGGTCCATGCCGCATGAGCTGACGGTAGGCGTCCAAGCGCACGCCGCCTCCGGGGGGGCTGGAAGGCGGCCGTCCAGTATGGTGGGGGATATTGGACGAAGTTCGAACTGCCCTGGCTCGCTCGGAGCGATGGGACCAAGCCGTCTTTGATGCGATCGTCGCACGGCGGGCGGAGGGCATGGGACCGGTAGGCCGCCGGCTCGCGAGGGACGTGTCGCCTGCAGGTGAACCTTGACCTGGCGACGGGGTGAGCGTATCCTCCATATATGGAGGTGCATGTGGAGCCAGCCAGCCACAAGACCACGATCCTGCTCACACCCTCGCTCCACGAGCGGCTGAGCCGGCTTGCCCGCGTGCGCGGCGTCAGCATGGGTCAGCTCATCCGCACTGCGGTCGAGGCGCAGTACGGTCGGGTCGATCCAGAGGAGCGAGTCGCGGCCGTGGCCGCGCTCGGCGCGCTGTCTCTGCCGGTCGACACCCCCCAGGCGATGAAGTCCGAGTCGGCGCCCTCCGACGAGGAGCCGGTTCCGTGATCCTCCTCGACGCCAACATCTTGATGTACGCCGCAGGCATGGACCATCCCCACAAGGCGCAGAGCCTGGCCCTGCTGCAGGGCGTCGCCACCGGCTCCATCGAGGCGGGTGCCGACGTCGAGGTGCTGCAGGAGATCCTGCACCGCTACCGCGCCATCGGCCGCTGGCAGGATGGCAAGCGCGTCTACGACCTCGCGCGGACCATCGTCCCAACCTGGGTCCCGATCGACGTCGACATCCTCGATCGCGCGCGGGGCCTGCTTGAAGACGACGCTGCCCTCTCCGCTCGCGATGCCCTGCACGTCGCGGTTTGTTTGGAGGTTGGGGCAGAGGCGCTGTGCAGCTTCGACCGTGACTTCGATCGGGTCGCCGGGCTTCGGCGAGTGGAGCCGAGCGACCTGCTTTGACCCGCTCACGCAGGCGGTGGCTGAAATGGCGACGGCCGCCAGGGACCAGGGTCCGTGGCGGCCGTCGTGTGAGATGGTGGGCGATACTGGACGAAGTTCGAACTTTCTGGATCGATGGAGAAGGTTGGGAGGAGGCCAGGATTTGCCGCCTTCGGGCTGTTCTGGCGTTGGGCAACCCCCCGCATGGGGACTAAAGCGACCCGTGTGGCCGCCGGTAGCTTCGACCCCCGCCTTGCGGCGCAGCTCGGGCCCTTCCCATGACCGCCGAACGCGACCAGGAGGTCCGCTCGACGGCGGGCAGATGCCCCCGTCTGCCTCTGAGCCCCTCGCGAGCAGCAGGTTCGGCAAGTGCGGTAGCTGTCAAGCCGTCTCGGCTTAGAGCCGGCGCGGTCGGGAGTCCTGTGGTAGGAGGTGCGGGTTCACCCTTCACTTCGGCGCGACGCGGGAAGATGGCTCCCATGGACGAGATCCACGACATTTGCCTCACTTTTGGAGGCCAAGGGACGGCAGACCATCGCCTGGATGCCGAGGTTGTGGCTGCGGCTCTTGTTGGACTCCAGAAGAGCGTTCGGATGATCGCCAGCGCTCAGCGGGAGACTTGGAGCGGCGACCGCCGGAAGTTCAGGCCGACGAAGGCTGTTCGCGCCGAAGTCGTGCTGCAGGTCTCGGCCCCGGAGCCTGGTAGTTTCGTGCTGCCCATGGACTTAGCCGCGGAGGAGCAGGAGCGGTCCTTGGTCGTGGACCTGTTCGACCAGTTCGTTGGCTGGATTCGGGGCGAAGGTGATGCTCCTGACGACTTGGCCTCGAACGTCCTGGAGCACCTTCTTCGCACGACGCTCGAGTGGCTTCCATCGCGGGACGACCTGACCACGGCGTTCAGCATTCGGGGTGGAGCCGAGCGAGCTGTGGACGTGAACGTGCGCGAGCGTGTGCGAGAACTGCTGGAGTCATGGACCTTCGAGGAGCTGGCCATTCGCGGAGAGGTCGTGCGCGCCTACATCCGCGAGGCGGAGGTCCGGTTGCGCTATCCACCCACCGGTCGGACTTTCAGGGTGCCGGTGTCTACTTCCGTCAAGCAGAAGCTGACTCTTCAGGAAGGTCAGTGGCTCGAAATCCAAGGTCGCTTTCGATGCAGCGCAGACGGCGAGCCCATCGACATCGAAGAGGTTCGGCGAGTTGACCTTCCAGACCTCGAAGCGCTTGCTGTTCACGACGTCCCCTGGCGCAAGGGCGTGCTCCGTCCTCGGACGGCACTTGAGCTTCCGGTCCATCTGGACGAGGACACCCATCAGCTCTTCGTTGGAGTTCTTGAGGACATCGGCCTGCGAGCCTTCTCTTTCTCTCGCCCCGGCCTCAAGGACGAGGTCGCCGAGCAACTGGCCTTCCTTTGGGCGACCTACGTGCAGGTCGCTGAGGAGGAGCTTGCCCCCGACGCACTTCGAGTTCGCGAGGGCCTGCTCCGCCGCTTTGTTGAGGTGGCCACGTGACCCGAAAGCGTAGCGCCGTTGAGGCCGCACTTCAGAAGAAGGGCTTTGAGAAGGCAGAAGGCGACCACCACTACTTCTACCTGCTGGATCCAGAAGGACGACGTACGGGCGTTTTCACGAAGACTAGCCACAGCCCAAAGCACAAGGACCTTGGTGCGTCGCTGCTGGGCGAGATGGCGAAGCAGTGCCACTTGAACTCGCGTGAATTCCTTAGGCTCGTCGACTGCACCTTGGACGAAGCTGGGTACAGAACCAAGGTGCGCGAGGCTGGCATCGCCTGTTGAAGCCTGCAGGGTCGGCAACCACATCCTTCTGAACCCGCTTCCCGCCCTGCTTCTGGACCCCGCTACGCGGCTTCGTCGGCCGCCGACTTCTGGACCCCCTCGGGGCGCGGCCAAGCCCCGCCCTCCTCCAGCCGGCGGCGCAGGGTGGCGCGCGAGACCCCGAGCGCCTTCGCCGTGGTCTTCAGACCGTGCCCCTGGTCGAGCATCGCCAGCGCCGGCCGCAGGTCCATCTCGACCTTCGGCCGCCCGCAGTGCTTCCCTGCCGCCTGGGCCCGCCGCACCCCGGCCACCACCCGCTCACGGATGAGCGACCGCTCCAGCTCGGCGACCGCTCCGAGGATCTGCAGCGTGAAGCGCCCCGCGGGCGTGGTGGTGTCGACATGGGCGTCGCGCACCGAGACCAGGCCAACACCCCAGGCGTTCAGGCTGTCTGCCAGCTCCAGAAGGTGGCTCACGCTGCGGGCCAGGCGGTCGAGCTTCCAGATGGCGACAACATCGACCCGGCCCTCTCGCGCGTCAGCGAGCAGCCGGTCGAGGGCGGGCCGGCTGGTCTTGGCCCCCGAGACTCCGGCGTCGACGTAGTCCCGCGCGACGGTCCAGCCCCGCTGCGCCGCGACCTGGCGCAGCTCGTCGAGCTGAAGCCCGACGTCCTGGCCATGACCGGTCGTAGAGACGCGAGCGTAGAGGGCGGCGCGGACGGGCTTGGTCACGGGGCATCTTCGATGTGCGAGCGCACGAGGCCGATCAGGCGGGCGCGATGCCGCCGGGCGAACCCAGCGACGTAGGCGGGATCGACTCCAACCGGCGGCCTGGTCAGCAGCGCGGTGACAGCGGCGTCCACCACGCGGACCGCGGGGTCGGCCTTCGACGGTGCGACCAGCTCCCCACATCCACACGCCCGCCCACACGCCGCCCGCACCCGGGCACTCTCGACCAGGGCCTCGTCGAGCGCGCCGCGGGCGGCCTCCAGCTCCGCCTGGAGCCGGGCGACTTCGACCTGCGCCTTCTTGCCGGTGCCGGCCTTCTCCCGGGCCTGGGCGAGCTGCCGCTCCAGCCGGGCGATGCGCTTCTCGTCCCCGCTGGCCTTCACGGGAAGCCCGAGCACCTTCTGCACGAGCACGGCGATGGCGGGAAGCATGTGCCCGGTCGCGTGTCCCAAATCCTCCCTGGCGCTCACGAATTCCTCGCTATGGCCCTTGCCCATGCGGCCGTCGAGGTGGGTGAGTTCGTGGCAGGCGACGCCGTGCAGGTAGGCGGCGATGGCCAGCGGCCGGAGCTTGTGGGCCTTGATGACCTGCTCCAGTCGGTCGGGGTGGATGTAGACGACGGCCCGGCCGCCCCCGGTGGTGGTGGTGAGCCCCAGCAGCTCGTCGTCGAGCACGAAGCCGGGCTTGAAGGCGCGGCGGATGCGGGCCTCGGCGGCGACCAGGCGCAGGGCGGCGTCCCAGACCGTGAGGTGCGGCATCCAGCGCTGGAAGGTGCGCTTGAAGCGCCACGCGCGGCGACGGTCGTAGTTCTTCTTGGAGATCCGCAGCCCGGCGAGGCGACCGAAGGGGTTGCGGGGCGCTCGCCGGGCCTCGGGGGGTGCCAGTGCGGCCACGCCTCGATCGCCGACGCGCAAAACGACGGCGGCCTGGAGCAGCCCACCCCCCGCGGCGGCGGTGGCTGCCTGGGCAGCCCGGTCCAGCGCGTCCTCGAGTACGGCGACATCGCCAGCATCCAGCATGGCGCCCGTGGTGGCGCGGTCGAGCACGGCCTCGACCTGGACGGTGAGCACTTGGTGCGTCCCTCCGCCGCCCACGTCGAGGGCTCGGTCGGCCGCGTCGAAGACCTCGCGCAGCTCGGCGACGGCGGCCGAAGAGCCGCTCGGCGCGGCCACGTCGCGCTCGACAGGAGTGGCGCCGAGGGCGAGCTGCAGGCCGGGCGGCAGCACCATCTCGCGGGTGGGCTGGTCCTCGGCCGGCCGGGCGCGCGTGCCGGCGTGGGCGAGGCTGGCGATGGGCGCCTCGACCCCGGGGTCCTTGGCCCGCTCGGCGTAGTAGTCGGCGATGCCTCCGACCGCGTCGGCGAGCGCCTTCTGGAAGGCCTCGTCGGCGAAGGCCTCGGCCGCCAGGTCGGCGATCTCGCTCGCCCCGTGGCGCTCGGCGGCGTCGTCGGAGTCCGGGTCGTAGACCTCGTCCTCCATCGAGCGGCCGACGCTCTCGTTCTCGCGCTCGACCTCTTCGACCAGGTCGTTGAAGGCCCAGCGGGCGCGGTCCTGAAGGGCGTCGCGGGCGGCGTTGAGCGGGTAGCCCGGCTGCCCCGGCCGAATTGTCGTGGCGAGGTCGAGCACGACGTCGGCCTTGAGGTTGCCGCGCCGGGCACTCTCCTTGAACTGGAAGAGTCCGCCTTCGCGAGTTCGGCCGCAATATCAGGTCGTCGTCGAGGTTCCCGAGGTTCAACGGCCGCGAACCAAGACCCGACCGGAGGAGATGACCCCCGAGCTTCGGCGGTGGACGAAGCGGGACAAGGCGAGGCGGAAGGAGCGGCCCGAGGTCGAGGTGGCGGCGAAGTGAGGTTCGTCGGTTGGGCTACTTCGCTTCGAGCATGGACGCGGCCCAATGGAGCAGCCGCCACACCGGCGTAACCCTGATGAGGTGCTCGTCCGTGCGGCTGGTTGCCCTCCCCAAGACCACGCCCCCGAGAAACACCGACCCGGCGTCTTGAAGCCAGAGGCCGGATCCGCTGATCCCGTGGAGGTCGCGGATTCCGCCAGTGGGTTGAACCCCCTTGAGCTTCGGGAACGCAGCGTCGTTGACGAACAGGATCTCGACCTCGGCGTGGTCCGCGACCAACTGGTCGTCGGTCACGGACTTGAGTGGGCCGAGAGACGTGTAGAGGGGCGCTTGCAGGTACACCAAGCCATCTGGGTACTGGAAAATCTCACATTCCTTCCCCCACAATCCACAGACAACGGTGGCGACACCAAGGTTCCTCCCCAGGAGGCTCTCGGTGACGAACTCACATCTGTCGGCGCTGAACGAGGACTTCCCCGTTCTTCCGAGGTGGCTGGCCGGCAGCCGCAGGAGAGCAAGATCGAGCTCGGCGTTCCTCGCGATCACTTGGGACTCAAGGAACGGTTCCGGCACATCGTCGGGGATGAGATTCCTGGCCAATCGGTGCGGGCCGACGAAGAACCTCGACCCCTCCGGGACCACATGCGCGCAGGTGACCGCGACGAGGTGATCACCGAACGTCATCAGGACCGCAGAACCAAGTCCTGCCCGCCCATCAGGCGCGACGGACAGCACGCAGTCCGTGTAGGTCTTGGCTTCGCCAGCCACTCGTCCGAGGTGTTCCTCAAAGTCCACGGGCGCTCCTCCTAGGTGGCTGTCTGCTTCGGCGGGATGGCGGCGTGGGGTGTCCAGAACCCCAGCCGCCCAGCACCCGCTGGTGCGTCGGTCCTGCGGGGTCCAGAACCGTGGTCCGCAAGGGTGGCCGGAACCGGCTCCTTCTGGCCCGCGCGCATCAGCACTTGGCCTCCAGCGTTCGGCGAGCGGTGACGATCGTGAGCGAGTGCGATGCGCGCGTCAGCGCGACGTACAACGCCTGCCGCGTGAAGGTGCCCGGCTCGAAGTCCACCACCGCGTGCTCGAACTCCAGCCCCTTAAGGACATACGGGGTGCCGACACAACGCGCGTGGTTCAGCCGTCCTCGATGCCGAGCCCAGGTTCGCGCTTCCTCTGCTGCTCGGGGCAGGTCGCCGAGATCGCCAGAACACTCCTGTAGGGCCGACCGAAGTTGGTACACGGACTCCGGGCGGTACAGCTTCCACTCACGCTCGGCGAGCGCCCCCACGAGGAAGGAGAGCAGGGTCGAAGGTGCAGGCGCGTCGGCGACTGCGACGAGCCGGTCCACATGCTCTCGGTGCGCGGACAGGCGGTGGGTAGGCTTTCCCGCCTCCAGAGCAGCAACCGCCTTTTTCAACGCGGGACCCAGCCCGGTCATCCTGGCAGAAAGGAACTTGACCACCGCAGCCGCAAGCACTGGACCCGTCCCTGCCGCTGCGGCGCGGGCGAGCTTGAACAAGTCAGGGTCGTCGAATCGCTCCACGACCGGCCACTGACTCCGCAAGCCGGTCGCCACGGCCGCGCAGCGGTGGGGCTGTGCGACGATCGCCGCTGCCGATCCAGCCTGGCCGGCGATGCTCCAACACGGGCCCATGAGCGACCTTCCATCCTGCCGAAGCACGACCTGCACCGGGGCGTCGCGGTGGACGACGACCTGTCCCTGTCGCTCAAGTGCCTCGCGGGCCTCGATGAGCCACTGGCCGAGTTCGCGGCCGCGCTCGTCGCCACGCTCCCACCGCCAAGGGTGCGTCAGAGGTGGCAGGATCTCGAACGCCTCCTCCACGCGGGGCCATTCCACGACCTCGTTCGCGCCGAACGTGAAGATGCTCTGCATGGGATCGCCGACCCCTCGGCACGGGAGAACTTCGGCGATCGCGCGGACAACCTCGTGCTGGTGGTCGGAGCAGTCTTGATACTCGTCAACCAGAACGCCCTCGTAGCTCGCGCGAAGAACCCGAATACCCAGGGCCGTTCGCAACAAACGCAGCGCGCAGGGGTACACGTCGCGCCAGATGCCTGTTGCGTCGGAGCCTTCGTCGATGAGGGCGAGGCCCGAGATCGACGGGTACGCCGCTGCGTACCGCAAGCACCAGCCCGCGATCGTGTCGATGTGGTACTTCGCGGGCGGAACACCGAGCTTCAACAGGCGCTTCTTGACCGCGGCCACCCCCGCGTGTGTGTGAGTGAGGACGAGCTGGCGCCCGGAACCGTCGTCCGCGACGACGCGGCCGAGCAGCTCCGTCTTGCCACAGCCAGCAGCGGCGACGGTGAAACCTCGCCGTGAGGCGAGCATCCGCTGGACGTGCTCAGACACCGTGGGCGAACTCCCGCAGGCCCTCAAGCACCTTGCGCGTGGGGGTGTTCGCGAGGGCGGTCCAGTGCCGTGCGACAAGCTGGCCCAGCCGGTGCCCCTCGTGTCGGTCCTTGAACCACCTGCTATTCTTCGCTGCCAGCCCAAAGGCGGCCCGAAATGCGGCCTCGTCCACTCGTAAGGGCCAGTCGGCGAGGGCGTCGGGATCGAACTCGGCGTCGGTCGCCTGGACACCTGCAGCCCGGAGCTTCGCTACCACCGCGTTTCGGACCGCCTTCGCGTCATGTGACTTCGATGACGATACCGCCAACTGGATCATCTCGCGCAGGCCGTCCAACGGTAGGTCCAGCGCGATCCGCTGCTCGGAGGACGCGCCGTCGCCGTCCCCAGGCCATCGCAAGACGGTCGCACCAACGGCCCGCCCCGCTTGGTCGTTCGAGTCCGAGTCCACGAAGATCGCGGCGCCGTAGCCGAGCTGGATCAGGAACTTCGCCGTGTTCGCCGGCTGGTTGCTGCCGTGGCCGTAGACAACGGACACGCCTCGATACGCGAAGCTGGTCCCGCTCAGTTCCTCGGTCCAAGCTTCGTCCAGGGCGAGGCAGATGCCTTCCTCGGTCGCGCCCTCGGCCACGACGACCTTGGCTGCCAAGAGTGCGGAGGGGACCCGCTTAAGCACGAAATCGATCGCGTCGGGAAGATGGGCGACGGTCATCACGCCGTCCGACCCACGGCGGGCGACGTAGATTTCCTTGGGATCAAGCTCCGATAGGACAGTCGGAGAGTGCGTGGTGAGCACCAACTGGCCGCCCGTCGCCGCCGCCTCGGGCGGCTTGCCGCGCAGTACCCGGAGAAGGCGTCGGATGCGATGCGGCTCCAGTCCATGCTCGAACTCATCGACGACGGTGATGCCCTGCTCCTTCGACGACTCACGCTGCATGGCGATGGTGAGGAGCCGTCGCGTCCCCAGCCCCGCGCGCCGAACGGGTACCGCGCCGTCGTGCAGTCCAAGTGCGCCCGTCGCCACCGACAGGGCACCTGCGTCCAGATGCGGGGACAGACCCGCCGCGTGGTTCACCCCGATGTTCCTGCCAGCCTCCTCCACGAGCTTCGCCGTGCTCGCGAGTTGGCCAAGGTCATCAAGCTGAAGGCTCGCGCGCGCTTGCCGCGCAACGTTCGCGAGCGCCGCACCCACGGTGTCTCCATCACCGTCATCCCCTTCGCTCGTCAGGCGCGCAAGAACGGAGCCTCGGCTCCATCCGAGGTGCTGGTCAACATAGGCGCCGACACGCAACATGCCCAGCGCCTCGCGGTCGCGCGCCTGGATGGTGCGCTTCTCCCCGTCGCTGTTGATCACGTTCCACTGTGGTTCGAGGCTGGCCTCCACGGTCAGCTCGATGACCAGGGCGCTCGGCTGCTCGGCCTCGCCCGTGGGAGCCACCGCAACGCCTTGATCTTCATCGAACCCCTGGAGGTACAGGCCGAACTTGGTGTCGCGGTAGAAGTGCTCGGGGAGGTCTGTGAGCGTCGCGCGAACGACGATGGGGTGCGTGGTTTCCAGCATCCAGAAGTCGGTGTCGTCGAAGGCGAGGTTCCAGCGCGGCGACAGAACGCGCTCGATGGCGTCCAGCACGGACGACTTCCCCGAGTCACCCGGCCCGACGATGGCAGCGGTGACGCCGATCTTTCGCCAGTCCAACTGCCGGATTCCCCGGAACCGCTCGACTTCCAGCCTCCTCAAGCGCACACCAACCTCCTGCCATCTCCGAGAGTCCAGCGATCCGCTCTACTCCACCAACGCCTTCAACAGCGCATCCCGCACGTCCGAGTAGAACTGCACGTCCACCTTGGTCGCCATCTCGTCCGACAGGTCGTACAACTGCCGCCGGCTCGACACCGGCATGAGCAGCGTCGCCGCGCCCTTCTCGATGGCCAGCTCCGCGACGCTCACCGCGTTGTAGAGCGTCTCGATGGACCCGCCGAGGTTGACCCCGCCAACCACGACCAGCCCGCCCTTCACCGACTTCTTCAGCAGCGACGAGCACAGCGCGATCACGACGCCCACGCCGACCTGGCTGCCGGCCTTCGAGGCGTCGAACGCCCGAAGCTGGAGCGAGAACTCGTGCCCGCGCGGGTCGCGGTCCCCGACGAGCTCGCGGGCGCGGGCGTAGAGGTTCTGCTCGGCGTACTTCACGCTCTCGACGAACGCCGTCGGGGCGGGCCGGTTGAGGATCTTCACGCCGCTGCCCGGCCCGTCGGTGGCCTCGATGCGGTACAGCCCCGCCGCCTCGTCCTGGCCGCCGGGGCTGATGACCCACACCTGGCCGGGCTCCAGCGGGTCAGCGCCGATGCTGCTCTCGCTGATCATCTCGGGCGTGGACACGAACTTCTCCACGCCGTCGAGGCCGAGGACGTAGCTGAAGTGGGTGTTGCGGAACTCGGCCGCGCCGATGCGCTTCTGCTGCTCCTTGACCCGGCGGCGGCACTCCAGGGCGAGGCGCACGGCCCACTCCAAGTCCACGTCGGAGATGGGCATCTCGGGGTCGGGGTACAGCAGCTTCAGCAGGCCGCTCACCGTCTTGTTCACCGCGTTCGTGTCGCGGCCGGACAAGGCCCCGCCGAAGGTGACGCGCCCATGCAGCGCGTCCAGGCGGCTCTGGTTCCGAAGCTGGCTCATGCACTCGGACAGGAAGTCGCTCACGAGGCCGAAGTGGTCGGTGAACAGCTCCTTGCTGACCTTCGGAACGTCCCAGCCGGGCAGGTAGGCGTGGATGCGGTCCATGAACGCGGTGTCGTTCCGCATCTCAGGCGGGAGCGGGCCGAACAGGTGGCCGACGCGCTGCTGGTGGGCCACGTCCACGTCGAAGTTGCCGACGAGCACCATCGAGCCGTCGGCCCGGATGCTCTCCTTGCCCCGGCTGAACTCGCCGGACTCCATGTAGCCCTTCATGATGTTCACGCCGTCCTTCTGGTCGAAGGACACGCCCGACACCTCGTCGAAGCACACCACGTCGTACTGGCAGACGAGCCCGCGCTGGCCGTTGGCGTTGTTCACGAACATGCGGGCGACGGTGGCCTTGCCCCCGGAGATGAGGTGCGCGTAGGGCGACACCTGCTGGTACAGGTGGCTCTTGCCCGTGCCGCGCGGACCCAGCTCGACGAGGTTGTAGTTGCGCTCCACGAAGGGGACCATGCGGAGCAGGATCGCGTCCTTCTGGCGCTCGGTCAGCCGGTCGGCCTCCAGCCCGATGCTGCGGAGCAGCAGGCGCTTCCAGTCGGCGGTCGAGAACTGGCGGCGGCCCTCGGCGAGCGTGCCGAGCACGTCGCGCTTGGAGAGCTGGATTTCGCGCAGCGACGCCACACCGAACGGCCGCCCGCTGGCCTCCTGGGCGATGGCGGCGTCGTACTCCAGCTCCACCTCGGCGTAGAAGCCGCCGGTCAGCATCCGTTCGTGCTGGCGGACCAGCTCGGGGGTGATGCGAACGTCGCGCAGGCGCAGGCTCGGAAGCTCGACGAGGTAGCTGTCGGTCTTGGCGTCCAGGCGCGCGGACACGAGGTCGATGATGCGGACGGTGCCCTGCTCGCGGGCGCGGGCCTTGAACAGCTCCTCCTCGCCCGCGCGCACGCTGCGGCTCTGGAGCTGCCGAGCCACGATCTGCAAGCCTTCGGCGATCTCGGCCTCGTCGGTGGTCGCGCAGTAGCGGCCCAGCAGGAACTCGGCGACGTAGGTGGGCACCGGGTATTGGCGCGAGAACGAGCGCACGAGGTCCTTGCGGACGACGAAGCCCTCGAAGGCGCTCGCGGTCTGACGGTCGAGGTCGTCGAGCGGCGTGCTCATGCGTCGCCTCCGATGGTCGTGGGTCGCTTGTCGAGGACGGAGCCGTCCGGCGCGAGGAGCACGGCGAAGGCGGCGGTGCCCTCCTTGCCGTCGTCGGGGACGAGGGCCGACGCGGTGCCGTCCGCGCCGACCGCCTTGGGGGCGTCCAGCAGGCTGCTGGAGGCGTCGGCGACCTTGGCGCGCAGGTCGAGGCGCAGGCCGGCGGCGGTGGTCTGCACGGTCACCTTGCAGCGCAGGCCGACCCACTTCAGGTCGCCCAGCTTGCCGTCCACGGCAGGCCGGTCGAGGGTCACGGTGAGGACCGGTGTGTAGCACTCCTGCAAGGTGAGCCCGCCGTGGGCGTACTCGCGGGAGTTGCCGGTCTGGATGGAGAAGGCGTCCACGCCCGGCGGGTAGGCGACGGAGACGTGGGGGTCCCAGGCCCAGGGGAGCGCGGGCAGGTCCACCTGGCTCGTGGCCTTGGCGAGCGCGCACCGCTGCCAGCGGGCGTCGGTGAGCCAGCCGGGCAGGCTGGTGCTCGGCAGGCCGCCCGGCACGAGGAGCCAGCCGTGGTCGGTGGTCACGCGGACCTGCTTCCAGCCGGCGTCCAGCAGCTCGGCCACGCGCTGCTCCAGCTCGCGAAGCTGGTCCTCGACGTGGCGGGCCGTCTTGCACCCGTGCTTGTGGCCGTACTTGTCGATGTCGCCGAACTCGGTCCAGGCGCGGCCCGATGGGTCGCCGGTGTCGTTGCCGCCGAGCACCTGCACGCCGGCCGCGGCCATGAGCTTGCCGAAGGTCGCGCTGTCCAGCACCTTGCCGGTCGCCTTCACGCTCGGGTTGAACGTGCCGGCCCCGGAGCCGCCGCCGAGCTGGTCGCGGATCGGGGACACGTCGGGCTTGGAGGTCCCGGTGACGGGTGGGAAGGCCACCCAGCGGCCGTCCTGGGCGACCCGGCGGCCGGCGGCGACCAGCCGGGCCGCGAGCGCAGCCCCCACGTCCCAGCGCAGCCCGTCGGCGAACAGCAGGCAGGTCCCGTCCTCGACGGGCACCGCGTCGGGTGCGGGGTAGCCCTCCACCTTCACCACGTCGGCGAGCCGGTCGGCGGCCCGCTGGAGCCACGGCAGGTACAGCGCGCGGACGGCGGCCTGGATCGCGGCCCCGTCGGCGTGTTCGGCGAGCGCCAGCGCTGACAGCGCGGCGGCGTCGGCCTTGTAGCCGGCCTCGGCGTACCAGCCGGCGAGGGTGTCGCGGGTGCCGCCGCCCACCGGGGCCTCGGTCGCATCGGCGAGGGCGACGAGGTGCTGGAGCACGGCCGCCATGCGGGCCTTGCCGAGCTTCGCCCACACCCAACCGCGCCGGGGGGCGTGCTCGGCCTCCAGGGCGCGCAGCTTCTCGCGGGCCTTGGCCTCGGGCAGCTCGCCGAGGTCGGTGAGCGCCTTGCGGAGCGCCTGCTCCTGCTGCTCGTTGTGCGCTGGGTAGGTGCTCTGATCAGCGAACATCACCTGCGGAGGCCGCACCTTCTCGAGCGCGAGGTGGACGCGGGCGTAGTTCGTCTCGGACACGGCGTCGGCGTACCGCTTCCAGACCTTCGCCCACCCGCCGCTGCGGGCGGCCAGGCGCTCGGCGACGACGATGGCCCCGTCTCGATCGAGGTCCACGTCGAGGCGCTGGCGCACGAAGTCCCTGAACACGGTCCACTCGTCGTCGGGGCAGCCCTTCCGCACACCCTCGGGGTCGTCGAGCCAGTCGAGCAGGTCGCCTTCGAGGTCGTCGGTGAGCAGCGCGACGAAGTGCTCGGCTTCGAGGCGCGACGGTTTCTTCAGCTCGGCCACGTCGGCGTCGAGCACGCGCACGACCAGCCGCTCCAGCGCGGTCACCGTGGCCTGGTCTTCGGCGACGGACAGGCCCAGGCCGCCCTTCTTGCTCGTGAGGAACGCGAGCGGGGTCCAGTCCTTGCCGTTCTGCTGGGTCCACCACGTCCCACGGAACTGGAGCTCCGCGATGGGCTTGTACGCCTCGGGAAAGTCCTCCAGCGACCGGAACTGGAGGCGGCGCACGCCGGGCAGGTAGATCACCGGCGCGGGGTCGCCAGCCGCCACGCTGCCGAGCCGCCATTTGACCCAGGCCGCCGGCCCCTGGTTGGCGGCGGGGTCGTACTCGCCGAGGGTCCAGAGGTTCGGCAGGCGGGCGCGCAGCGCCGACAGCGCGGGCTCCCACTTGCGGTCACCGTCGGTCCAGAGCACGGCGACGGGCGCGTGCTCGGTGGCGTGGTTGTGCGCGGTGGCCGAGGCAAGGCGGGCCGCGAGGGCGTCGAGGACGTTCATAGGGTGCCCGCCTGAAGGCGAAGGAGGTCCGCCGGCAGAAGCTCGTCCGGGTGTGCCCGGAGCGCCCGGCCGAGGAGCGGTGCCTCTCTATCGACAAGCTCGATAGGCCGAATCCCTTCCTTGTACTGACGAAAGTACGCCCTCCGCGTTTTCATGACTCGCGTGTCGTCTTTGACGCGCTTCAGGAGGTTCTGAATAGCGCCGTCTTGGTCGGGCGGGTGCTTCCCCGTGGCGTACAGCTCCAAGTCCGGGAGACGGAGTTCGAACCAGTCATCCTGCACAACGAACGGGTCTGGGAACGTTGACGATCCCTTCGACTTGTTGATCCATCCGTCCGAGTAGCGAATGTTGGACCACTGGTAGGCGAGATGCGCCTTGCGGCTCCCACGAACGCCGGCCCACGGGATGAAGTGGTCGGCCTCGCCGTTGGCGATGTAGACGACGGTGTAGCAGCAGATGTACCCGAACGCCTCGCCGATTTCGTCTCGGTAGTCGTTCCAGAAGGGCTTCGCGTCCTTGGCGTTCCGGTTGTCGGCGGCAGGGTCGTTCAGCCAAGCCCGCCCCGCCTTCAAGACGTGCGTCTGCCATCCCCAGGGCGCGTCGGGAGGATCAACGTGCCGCATCGCCACCCTCCTTTGGTCGCGTCCCCGGCCGATACACGAGGGTCCAGTGGACCCAGAACTCGTCGTGCCCTGGCAGCGTGTGCTTCAGCGCGTCGTGGACGCGCTCGGCGAGGGGCCGCCGCCGGTAGGCTTCATCTGCGATCTGCATGAGCCAGTCGAGGTCCTCATTGTCCGGGATGGCCGGCCGTGGCTGCTCGTCCAAGTGGTCGTAGAGCAGCCCGAGGGAGTCGTCTGCTTCCTTCAACCTGTCGGCCATGAAGTTCTGCGCGGCGTCGATCGCAAGCTCCGCGCCACGCGACCGCCCACTGACGCCTCCGAAAACGCTCGACGCGAGCCAGGCCGTCACGTCACCCTCGCGCACGAACTCCTGTTCGTTGGCGCGCACCAGAGAGCCATCGCGCTCCATGACGAACAGGTCGTCCAACGCCTCGACCCATGCGTTTTCCAGTGAAGCGAGAACGAGTGGCGAGTGCGTGGCCGTGAACACCTGCACGGCGGCGTTGGGGGCGATCATGCCGATCGCCTTGAGAACGGCAGGTAGGAAGGCGCGCTGCCACGAGGGATGCTGATGAAGCTCGGGCTCGTCGATGAGCAGTACCACGTCTCGGGTCGGCTTCTGACGGCTCTCCTTCGCAGCCTTCTCGTGCTCCGTCCACGCCCATACGAGGAGGTAGGCCAACGACAGTGCCCGCTTCATGCCGGCGGACGCGAGGGTGACCGGCACCACGCCGTAGGGGGTGCCGACGGCGGGAATGTCGCGCCGGTCACGCAGATGAACGCGGGTGGGCTCCAGATCAAGGTTCAGGTGCTCGCCCGGAGGCCAGAGCGCGTGAAGCACCTTGCGAAGCGCCCCGAACTCCTTCGACTTGGAACGCTGCTGCCAGCTCACCCAATCGGCGAGAAGTCCGGCGATCACCGTTCGTTTGCCGCCCTGCACCTCTGCGTCAGCGACCTCCTTGCCGTCCCAAAGCTCCGTCGGCGAGAGCACGATGGCCGTGTCGGCGAACGTCGAGATGCCGCCCTTGGCGTAGAGGGTGTCGAACACGGCATAGCTACCGTCGATGCGGGCGTAGATGACCAGGCTGCGTGGGCGGAACTCGGCTTCGTCGTGCTGCTCCGGGTACACGACCGAGCCCGGAGTGAGGCGGTTCGGCTGCCAGAGGCTCCGCACCCATTCCTGGCTGTCCCACTTCCACGTTCCGCTGGTCACCACCTCCATGTCGTCCCAGGGCTCCCCCTCACGCTTCGTGAGCACCGCCAGGATGCCGGGATCTGGTTCGGGTTCGGGCTCCGCAGCGCCTCCGACGGCTTCGCCCACGAAGTCCTTAGGCAACGGCCGCCAAGGGAACGCCTTCTCGCCCGCCCACGTCGTCGTCAGCACCCACCACAGCACGTCGAGCACAAACGTCTTGCCGAGCCCGTTGTCGCCCGTGAGCACGTTCAGGCGCGGCGAGAAGGCGAACTTCAGGTCCCGCGCGGGGCCTACGTCCTTCAGGGTCAGGTGGCGGATCATGCTTCACCCCTTGCCGCCCGCTTCTCCGCGAGCGTCAGGTGCTTGTCGTTGTCGCGGTCCTCGCCCCACGGCGAGCCCGGTGGGTTCTTGCCCCGGTCCTTGCCCCACTTGATGTTGGGCTTCCAGCGGAGCACGCCGGCCCCCTTCGCGCCCACGTCGGCGACGGTGAGGAAGGGGCGGATGTTGAGGCGCACGCCGTCGTCGAGGTCGGGATGCCAGCCGATGGGCTGCTGCTCGATCGGCTTCCAGCGGACGAACACGTCCAGCGGGGCCTCGCCTTCGAGGATGGCGGCGAGGCGCTGCTGGAGCGCCTTGGCCTTGGCGAGCTTGTCGCCGGCCCCGCTCTTGCCGGCCTTGGCCTCGATCTCCTGCGTGCGGATCCAGTCGCCCAGGTAGCTGTAGGTGAGCGACTTCAGGCCCTCGTGGTCGAGCTTGTGGTAGTTCACCAGCGCCGAGAAGCCCTCGCGGTGTCCGTCCCAGACGTGCCAGACGAAGGGCCGGTGGTGGAACAGCTCACAGTGCTGCTTGAAGAAGGCGTCGCGCAGCCACTCCTCCAGCGTGCCCTGGTGGCCGACGGCCGCGAGCAGGTCGGTGAGGGTCTGCGGGTGCCAGTCCTTGCCCCAGGCCGCCGCGAGCAGGTCGGCCAGGCGGTCGGCCGCCGGGCGCTCGCCGCGCAGCGCGGGGAGACAGACGATGCCGTCGTTGTCGGCGTGGGCGTCGAGCGCGTCGGGCTGCTGGTCGGGCCAGCGGTAGCCGAGGAGGCGGGCGACGGCGACGTGGAGGGGGGCGTCGGACGCGCGAGGATCGCCCGAGAAGATCCACTGGTCGGGTGCCGCAGATGAAGCAGGGGGAAGGCCCGTCGGGAAACGGCCCCCGGCCTCATCCTGCCACTTTTCAACGTCGAAGCCTACCTTTGCGATGGTCGCGTTCGTGACGTTTAGCTTGGCGTCCAGCCGCCTCACCTCAACGTTGAACTCATCGCTACTTACGAAGGCCCAGAGCGCAGGTAGATGGTCTGGATTGTGTGGTACAAGCACAGCGACGTTAGAGTCAAACTTGTTGCCCAGATAGAGCGCGGCCGGGAGTGAGCCTGTCTGGCTCACCGCGACGCCGAGTCGACCCCACGCGGCGTTGCCTCGCTGATCAGAATCATGAAGGGCCGTCCGGCGATACTCCGCGGGGGCTCGCAGGTGCCCATGCTCATCATCATAGTAGATGATCTTCTCCAGTCCTCCGTAGCTCCGCGTCGATGACACCGTCGTCTGTTGCCGCACCCACCCCGATGTGAAGTCGCAGGTTTCCCAGAACTGGCGCTGGTAACGCGGTGAATCGCCGTTCATGATCCCGGCCAAGGACACGGCATACTTCTCCAGCCTGGGGACGGAGGTGTCGAGCCCTACGACGATTCTGCTGTCGGGATTCTGCGTCTGAGCCGCTTGATCTACAGGCACCACCTGGCTGGTCTGCAACGCGGCTGCCTTGTCCGCCGCGCTGGGCGCTGAGGATGCATCAAGGTCGATGAATCGATGCTGCGGAGGTGGGGGTGAGTTCGTCGCGATGAACAGGATGGCTTTCACCACTTCTCCGCTGATCGTTTCGAATGCTCCCGGCCCAAGTCGTGCCAGCACGGACCATCTCGTCTCTTTCAGCCAATCCTCACGGAAACGGCGATAGCTGGAAAGGAACAGCCAGTTCTGCGGCGTGACAACAGCGATGGTCCCTTGGGGACACCAGACCCGACTTCGCTCCATGAAGGCGTTCGCGATGTCGCTCTTGGCAGCAGGAAGGAAGGACTTGCAGTATTCCCGCGTGATCTCGTGTTGCTTCCGCTGTTCGAGGTAAGGGACGTTGGTCAGAACCATCGTGTAGCGGCTCGTGAGCAACTCGGCCGCGCGTGCCATCCCCTCCGCCGCGACCACGAACTCCAGAGTGTCCTCGCCTGACTGTTGACCTTCGCCCAACACGGCACGGGAAACGCGCTCGCGGATCTCGTCGAAGCTTGCGACATACAGATTGCTCGGGGCGGAACGGCTGGGATCAATCAAGCTTCCCAGCACCGGCGCGTCGCTGAACAGCTCCCACATGCGCCCCATGCCGGCGCGCAGCCGCGCGTTGTCGCCGCCCAGGCGCTCCCACTCCTCCTTCTTCGCCGAGATCGCCAGCCCCGAGCACGCCACGTTCATCGGCGCGAGCGGGCGGTAGCCCCCGGCCTCCGGGTACGTCCACGCCGCCATCGCCAGCGCGAAGGCCGCGATCTGCACGCACCGGGCGTCGATCTCCAGCCCGAACAGGTTGTCGCGGAGCACGGCGTCGCAGGCTTCGCGGGCGGTCAGGCCCTCCTCGGCGACGCGGAAGGCGACGAGGATCTCGAAGGCGGCGACGAGGAAGTGGCCGGACCCGCAGCACGGGTCGAGCACCTTCAGCTCGCGGGCGAGGCGCGGCCAGCCCTCGAAGGTGCCGGCGGCGGGCGTGCCGTCGTCGAGCACGCGGAGGTAGGGCATCTCGACGGGCAGCGCGCGGCCCGCGCCCACCCACCACGCGCCCAGCGTGTTGTGCAGGAGGAACTGCACCATGTAGGGCTCGGTGAACAACTGCGTGACGGCCGGAAGCTCGTCTGCGCCGATCTTCACCTCCGACGCATTGACCTCCTTCTTCTTCCGGGCCTGCCAGAACTGGTAGCACCAGCCCAGGCTGTCGGACGCGGTGAACAGGGAGGCGGGCAGGCTGTCGAGCAGCGCCTCCAGCTTCTTCACGTCGTCGATGGCGAAGCGCACCGCGAGCAGCGGGTCGTCGGGGCGGAAGATCTGCGGGAGCATCCGGCTGGCATAGCGCCCGGCCAGCTCCCAGCCGTCGGCGGCCCCCTCGGAGGCGGCCAGCTCGGCGCACTCCTCCAGGGTGACCGCGACCTTCATCTCCGGGTGGATGAGCAGGTCGTTCTCGGCCAGGAAGCGCGCGAACAGCATCCGGTGCCAGTGCTCGTAGGCGGCCTGCTCCACGAGGCGGCCGATCTCGTGCCGGCCGTCGGCGTGGCGGGTGTCGCCGAGCTGGCGGGCGCGGGCGCGGAGGCGGTTGCGGAGCTGCTTCAGCGCCGCGTCGAGGTGGGCGTAGGGGGACGGCAGGTGGACCGCCAGCGCCTCGATGGCGGCCTTCGCGCCGGCCTCGGCGACGAGGCGCGCCCCCGTGTCGGCGTTCTCCTTGCCGATCACGGTGGCGAGCTGGTCGCGGAGGCTGGGATCGAGGGTGGGCATGGGTCAGGACTCCGTGGGGGTCAGACGACGACGGGGCCGTCGGCGAGCTTGGCGAGGATTGCGGAGCGGGCCTCGTCGAGCCACGTCTGGACCTCGGCTTCGGTGTGCAGGGTGGCCTTGGGCAAGCTCACCGGCTGCGCCTTGGGCGCGACGAGCTGGATGGCTTCGAGGCGGGCCGCCGCGAACCGGCCGGGCAAGCCGGCCTGGTCGAGCGCCCACTGGCTCGGCGAGCGCGCTTGCGCGGCGCGCAGCACCTCGTCCATCGTGCCGACGGTGAGCGAGGGCACGGCCGCCACGCCGTGCTTCACGAGGAGCCCCTGGCGGCGCTCCTCGGGCAGCTTGGACCACGCCTCGGTGGCGACCAGCCCGGCCATCTCGGCGTCGTAGACGGCCCTCCAGGCGTCCCTGGCACCCACCAGGGCCTCGCGGAGCGCGGTGGTGACCTGCTCGCACAGGTGGGGCAGCGGGTCGGGCTCGGTGAGCAATCCGCGCCCGTCGCGCAGCGCGTCCCGCTGGGCGGCGACCTCGACCGCGACCGGGAGCGTCGCGGCGGCGGCGAGCAGCGCCTCCAGCGTCCGGTAGCGGGGCATCCGCGCCTCGATGGCCTTCGCGAGCTTGTCCCAGGCGTCCACGTTGGCGGACAGGTCGTCCTTGGCCTCGTAGAGCTTCTTCACCAGCGCGTTCCCGGCGAGGCCGTCGAGCGCGAGCAAGTGGGCGGTGCTCGGCGCGGCGGGGGCCGGCGGCTCACCCCCGGCGGCGGCGGCGCGGCGCTTCAGCTCGGCGACCAGCGCGGGGGCCTGCTGGGGCTCCGCGCCCTTGTCACAGAGAACGCCGGTCGCCTGCATCAGGGACCGAACGCCGAGCCTCTCCTGCACGGTAAGCGGCACCGTCTCGGCGCGGAACTTGGACAGGCCGATCTTGGCGCGGTCGAGCCCGGCGGCGGTAAGCGGGGCACCGCCGCCCGTGGAGGCGCGCAGGTGCTCGGTGACGATGAGGACGTAGAGCGCCCCGTCCACCGCGTCGCCGGACCACCCGTAGGGCGGCCCCTCGAAGTGCTTGCGGACCTCGGCCCCGGTCTGGCTGGCGGCGGTGAAGCCCAGCACCTCGTGGCAGACCGGGTGCTTGTCGGCGGCGTCGTGGAAGCCGACCACCGTGAGCGCCGAGCCGTCGCCGGTGCGGGCCTTCTTCACCACGGCGTCCCACTTCGCGTGGTCGCCCGACGCGAACTTGGGGAACAGGCGCACCAGGGCGTTGTCCACCGCCGCGCGCACCGCCTCGGGCACGCTGCCGCCGGTGACCTCGTTGCCGCCGGCCTGGATGACCTGGGCGTTGTCGAGCACCTCGTCGAGCAGCGCCACCAGCCGGTCCTTGGCCCGGTCGCGGCGCGTCTCGACCGCGGCGCGGGCCAGGTTGCCCTCCTCGTTGCTCGGCACGCCGCGCGTCTGGAGCGTCGTCTCGGCCGCCTTGAGCGTCACGAGCGCCTTCTTGATCTCGTCGGCGTTGCGGTTCGGCAACAGCACGAACACCAGCGGCGACTCGTTGCCGGCCTTCACCGCGTCGGTCTGGATGGTGCTCTCGCTCTCAGCCCAGGCGTCGCGGACCCACACGGGCACCGCGCCGGCCTCGACGGTGGGAGCGACCGGCCCGAAGGACAGCACCACCTTGCGGGGCACCTTCGACGCGCCGTGGGGCACGCTGCCGGTGCCCAGGCGCTTCTTCGCGGCCTCGGCCAGCGCCTCGCCGCGCGCCGTGCCGACCTTGGTGTCGTCGTCGGACAGCGCCTTGCGGTGCTTCTGGAAATCCGCCTCCCAGGCCGCGCTCTCGCGCGTCTGCACGCGGTACTCCGTCTCGACCTGCATGAGCTGGCCCGCGTCCACAAGGGCCTGCAAGGCAGCCGGGACGGCCTTCCGCACGTCGGCCCCGCCGTGTTCGAGGTTCTGCACGAGCAGGTCGGCCAGCGTCTCCGCGTCGGCGCGCACGCCGAGATCGCCGCCCTGGCTCGCCTCGCGGGGCAGCTTCCCGATGAGGAACACCAGCGCGACCAGCCGGGCCTTCAGCGCCGAGTCGGCCTCGAGGCTCTTCTGGAGCCGCCCGACGAGCTCGTGGACCTCGCGGGGGAGCACGCTGGTCTGGAGCAGCGTCGGGGCCAACTGGAAGTAGAGGAAGTCGGCGGGGATCACCGTGCCGAGCGGGTCGGCGGCGGTGGAGCGCACGGCCTCGTAGACCACGCGGAGCTGGTTGCGGAGCTGGACCGTGGTGCCGCCCACGTCCACGGCGCGGAGCGCGTGCTCCCAGAACCGCCGCCGCACGGGCAGCAGCGGGTAGTCCGACACCAGCACGTCCTTGTCCTCGGGGCGCGGGCCGATGTGCGTGCCGGCCAGGTGCTTGCTGATCTCGCCGTTGTGCTTGTCGAGCACGTCGCGGACGGCGTTCATGCGGTCGGTGCGCTTGCGGAGCACGATCTGGCGGACCACCGTGTCCACGTCGGCGTCGGAGAGCTGGACCTCGATGGGGAACCGGCCCTTGAGCTTGAGGAGCTGCGGCGTGCTCGCCATCGCGGACTGGCCCGTGCCGATGATGAGCAGCGAGGAGCCGAACCGCTTGCAGCACTCCTCGGCGGCCTCCTGCACCATGTGGGCGCGGTCGGAGTTGTCGCCGATGAACTGCTGCACCTCGTCGATGGCGAGCAGGGTGAGCGGGAACTTGCCGTCGCGGGTCAGCGCCTTGCGGATCGCGGCGACCATCTCGTCGTTCGACACGTCGTCGCGGTCGGGGAAGCTCGCGTGCAACAGGGTGCCGATCTCGCCCACGGGCGTCGTCCACTTCGGGAAGTGGGCGGCGATGGCCTCGTGGATGACGGGCGAGACGAGGAAGTCGTGGATCTCCTCGTCCCAGGGCGTGCCATCGGCTTCGACGGCGGCCTTCACCGCGTCCAGGCAGCCGTGGTCGCGCAGCCACATGACGAAGGAGGCCAGGTCGTACCGCTCGGGCAGGCCGACCGACCGGAACACGATGGACAGGATGCCCAGGCGCACGCTGCGAGCGGACGCGCCGAGGGTGCCGGCGGCGGCGTGCAGCCCCGCCGACTGCTTGCCGCGCGTGGTCAACTCGCGGAGCGCGTCGTTGATCTCGGTGGTGAGGTGCGAGAGCCCGCGCGGCTGCGTGCCGTCGGCGAAGGGCTCGTCGGTCCACAAGGCGCGGAGCACCTTCACGAAGTGCGACTTGCCGCTCCCGAAGAAGCCGCTGACCCAGATGCCGGGCTGCTCGGTCTTTCCGAGGTTTGCGAGGTACGTCTCCAGCACCTTCCGCAAGCCCGCCTCGTACTGCCCCTGGCAGACGAAGGTGGACAGCTCGTAGCGGAGCGTACGAAGCTCGGCGTCGGTGCGACCGCCCTTCACCTCGGCGACGCCGTGGTTCAGCAGTTCGAGGCTGTCGGGGTCGGTGGCGAAGACCTCCCGGTTCGCGGTCATGGGGCGCTCCCGTCGTCGAAGGCGGTGATCGGCGTGGCGAGGTAGTTCCAGCCCTCGCGGGCATCGAGCAGCTTGTAGACGTTGCCCTCGCGCGAGCCAGGGAAGAACACGAGCAGCCGCCCCGACAGACGAGAGACGACGCGCGGCACCAGATCGGACACCTGCACGAAGCCGAACAGGCTGGCGACGCCCAGCACGGCGACCACGGTGTCCTCGTCGGCTCCCTGCGCCTCGGCGGCGGCGACGACCTCGCCCGCCGCGAAGTCGAGGAAGCGCGGGAGCTTCGGGGCCATCATCTTCGGGTTCTTGAAGTAGGACTCGCGGTACTTCTCGCCGTCGAGCCAGCGGGCGAAGCTGTCGGTCAGGTCCACAAGGACCCACTTCTTGCCGGCGCCCTTCGGGTCGGTCGTGGCGAGCTGGAACGCCTCGACCTTGTAGCGGAGGCGGCGCTCCTCCTCCTTCGGGTACACGGCGAACCACACCCGCTGGGGCGGGGCGAGGCCGCGATCCCAGGGCAGGCCGACGTGCCGCGTGTAGGCGTCGGCGAGCGCATCCACCCTACTGGCCATCGCACCACCCCCTCTCGTCGTCGGTGAACAGCGCCTCGACGCGCAAGTCCATCACGTCCCCGGCCGCCCGGTACTCGACCCAGCCGCGCCGCGCCGCCTGGCGAACGAGCGCCAGTACCTCGTCGGTGGGACAATCGAGCAGGCGGGTCCACGGCGTCGTGAGCAGCAGGCTGCCCCGGCCGCCTTCCATGAAGCCGAGCGCGAGGGCGTAGGTGGCGACGCCAGCGGTGGCGCGGGGATGGACGCGGTTGCGCTTGCGGGGCGTGTCGAGGAAGCCCGCTTGCGCCCAACTCGACAACATGCGGGTGCCGATGGCCTTCTTGGTGGCCGGCGTCATCTGACGGGTGACCGTGGCCGCCAGCGTGAGCGACGACAGCGGCTTGCCGAGCGGCGCGTCCAGCACGGCCTCGACCGAGCCCCGGAGGAGCGGGTCACGGGCGAGCGCGCACAACAGCGCGAGGAGGGGGCGGCCCTCCGGCTCCTGCTCCCACAGCTCCCGGAAGATGCGGAACACCGGCACGGCCGGGTCCATCGCGTACAGGTTCACGAGGTTGTTCAGCGTGTGCTTGCGAGCGGCGGCCGTGCGCTTGCCCAGCACGTTCTCGTCCACGACGACCCGCGCGTAGTCGGCCGGCACGGCGCCAGGCGGGGTCGCACCGAAGATCGCGTCGAGGTCGCGCACCATCAGCGTCGCGTGGCTGTGCGCCCCGCGCTCCCCGTCGAGGAAGCCGAGCCGCGCGCGGTGGCTGGTGGTCGCCTGGTTCATGCGGGCTCGTCCCCCTTCGGTCCAGCGTCGTCGCTCGCGCCGCCGCTGCGGACCCACTCGTCCACGTCTGCCAGCTTGAACTTCCACAGCCGACCGACCTTGTGAGCGGGCAGGCCCTTGCCCTCGATCCAGCGGTACACGGTGTCGTGCGAGACGCCGAGGTGGCGCGCCACGTCCTCTACGCTGACCCAAGGTTCTGCGGGCATGACCACTCCAGGGCTGGACCGCCGTGCGGAGCGGGAGGGTATCACGTCGGACTGATGCGGACGTGGATCGCCTCGTGCGTGCTCGGCAAGCGCAGCTACTTGACGGGCATCTCGCCGGAAGTCCTGCCGGCCAACTCGACACGGACCCGCGACGAGCACGGCGCGTAGGGCTTGATCGCCACTCGGACCCCATCGGGTTCCCGGTGGCGGCGACCGGGAACCCGGCCCGGCGATGCGGGTGGTCGGGATCGGCGCGCAGAACCTCCCGTGACCACCCGCACCTCCCGCCGAGCGCGGTGGCGACGGGTTCGTCGCGGCGGGAGGTCGCGGGGGGTTGCGGGAGGTCAGGAGGTCACGGGAGGTCCGAGCGCATCGTCGGCGGGACCAGCGCGCGGGTGACGGGTGCCGGATCGGTGACGGGTGTTCCGGGTACTTCTGCCTGGGACCGGATCTTCCGCTTCACGCTCGTGACGAACGTGCGGCTCGTTTTCCTAGAGAACCTTCCTGGGAAAAGCGTCACCCAAGCGTCACCCGTCACCCAGGACGAGGCGGTGCCGGCGGGCGTCGGGCTCGACGCCGGGGCGGCCATTCCGCTTCCCATGCCGGTCATTCCATGATTCCTGGCCTATTCCCCTGGAATATTCCGAGCCGTGGAAGCGAAGCGCGACGGGGAGCAAGCGCACCGGGGCGAGGATGCCGTCGGCAGCCTGCTTCCCCGGCCATGCCGGCGACATTCCCGGCGCGCTTCCCCGGCATGGTCGGCGGAATATTCCGGCGGGGAAGCGGGAATGATTGAGGTATTCCCTTGGAATGTGTGCGCCGGGTCGGTGCGCTTGCTGCGGCTTCCCTACGACGCCCGCCCGATCGCGCGCACATTCCCGAGGCAGCAGGATCCCTGCGGGTTCGTCTCCTCGCAGCGGTCCTCGCCGCGTCGGCACCGCTCGGTGATCGCGTCGGCGACCGCGTTGCGCCCGTCCGTGCCGAGGCCCGCGCGCACGTCGGCGACGGTGTGGCCGAAGCAGTAGCAGACGGGGCGGTCCTCGCCGTCCTCCTTCTGGTGGACCCGCACGCTCGACGCCGCGAGCCTGAGCCGTTGCCCTCGCTCGTCGAACCAGACCACCTCGCACGCCTTCGTGCCGCAGAAGCGCCAGGACCCGTCACGCGGAGCCAGGTCGTCGCGCGCCAGGGCGGCCACCGTCGCGAGCTTCACCCGCCGCCCCCGCCCGCCGCACGCCGGGCATGTCGCGACGGTCGCGGCCTCCCCCTCGACCTTGCAGCAGTCCACCCTACACCTCCCGCTCGGAGAGGACCGAGGACGGGTAGCCGGCGTCGGTGATCGCGGCGGCGATGCGCGCGGCGTCCACCTGCGCCCGGTCGAAGCGGACGACCGAACGTCCGTTCGCGGTGTCCACCTTTACCTCGGCGATTCCCGGCAGGCGGCCCAGCGCGACCTTGACCGTCACCGCGCACGAGGCGCAGGTCATGCCCTCGATGGCGAGGGTCGCCGCGTGGGTGGCGGCCGGGGCCTGCGCGGCGTGCTGCGCGTCATCACCGAGGCAGCCGGCCACGCCGCCCCACAGGGCGAGGAACAACAGGACGGGCGCGGTTCGTGGCATGGCGGCTCCTCAGAACAGGAAGGGCGTGAGGTAGGGAAAGCCGAGCAGCGCCGCGACGGTCGCGGTCGCGAACCACAGCAGGCCACGCCCGGCGCGGTTCGCGCGGGGCAGCTCGCAGCCGCAGTCGTCCGCCTCGGCGACCTGGGGGGCGGCCGGTGCGCGCAGCGCCAGCACCCACCCCACGCCGAGCAGCGCGACGGTGAGGCCGACGAAGATCGGTCGGTAGGGCTCCAGCGCCACGAGCGCGCCGGCACCGCCGAGCCCGAGCAGCGCGAACACCAGCGGGCCGACGCAGCAGGCCGACGCGGCGAAGGCGGCGGCGACCGCGCCGCCGAGGCTCGCGTGGCGGGTCAGGTCCTCACGCATTGCGCACCTCCGGGGCGATCGCGTCGAGGATGGGGCAGTCGGCGGTGTCGCGGTCGGCGTCGCACGCAGTGACCAGCCGACCGAGCACCTCGGCGATGCGGCGCAGGTCGGCTATCCGCGCCTCCACGTCGGCCAGCCTCGCGATGGCGATCTCCCGCACGTCGTCGCAGGCTGCGCCCGGCCGGACGTGCAAGTCGAGCAGGCTGCGGATCTCGTCGAGCGTGAAGCCCAGCTCCTTCGCGCGGCGGACGAAGCGCAGCCGGTCCACGGCCTCGTCAGGGAACAAGCGGTAGCCCGACGCGCTTCGCGGCGGCGAGGCGACCAGCCCCTCACGCTCGTAGAAGCGGACGGTTTCGACGCCGATCCCGACGCGCCGGGCGACCTCTCCGATGGTGTGTGCGGCCACGACGACCCCCGTGTCCTGAAGGCTAATCCCTGTACCCAGGTACAGGGTCAAGCGGTCGCTCGTCACGAGGTGTCATCGCCACCCGAGGGGCGCTGGTCGATGGTAAGTAAGTGATTACTTACTTCGTATGACCACCCGAAAGCCCACCGACGTTCGCCGCACCGAGATCGCCGACGCCGCCCTGCGCGTCGTCGCGACGCGAGGCATCGCGGCCCTCTCGACCCGCGTGCTCGCCGAGGCCGTGGGCCTCACGACGGGCGCGCTGTTCAAGCACTTCCCGAGCCGTGACGCGCTGCTCCTCGGCATGGCCGAGCGCGTCCATGAGCTGCTCCAGGCGACCTACCCCGACGCGGCGCTGCCTCCGCGCGAGCGCCTCCACCGGCTCGCTGAGGCTCGCCTGACGCTGGTGTCCGGCAGCGCCGGGGTGCTCACGCTGGTCCTCTCGGAGCAGTTCGCGCTGGCGCTCCCCGACGACGCCGTGCGCGTGCTTCGCGGGGCCATCGGCCAGACCCACGCCTTCGTCGCCAGCGCCATCCGCGAAGGCCAGGCCGACGGCTCGATCCGCGCCGACGTGCCCGCCGAGGCCCTCGCCCTGCTGTTCATGGGGGCCTTGCAGATGACCGCACTCGCCCGCCGCACGGGCGCGGTGGCCGTCACGCCCCATGCCGTCGAGGCCCTCGACGTGCTGTTTCGACCGTCCCTCACCCTGGAGAAGCCATGACCTCACGCCTCGCCATCCCCCTCCTCGCCGGTGTCCTCGCCGCTGGGTCCGCCGCCGCTTCGCCGCCGGCCGGGCTCCACCCCGTCACCGTTGCGCCCCCGTCGGCGGAAGGCGCGCCGAAGGAGGTGGCCGTGATCGCCGACCTGCCGGCGGTGAAGATCGTCGCCATCACGCTGCGCGCCGGGACGACGCTGCCCGAGCACACCGCCCCCGTGCCCGTCACCATCCAGGCCGCCCACGGGGCCGCAACCCTGACCGTGGCCGGTGCGACCACGCCGCTCGCGCAAGGGGCGTTCGTCGTGCTCGACGCCAACACGCCCCACGCGGTGACCCCGATCGACGCCGCGCCGGTCACCGTCCTCGTCCACCACCACAAGGCCGGTGCCCTGTGAAGTCCGGGCGGTACAACGTCGGCGTCGGCCTGCTGACGATGGCCCTGTTCATGGCCTACGGCTTCCTGCTCATCTACCTGCGCGACTTCGCGCCGGGGAAGGAGCAATGGATCGCCGAGTACGGCATCGGCAAGCACTTCGAGTCCCGGCTGGCGCACGTCCACGGCAACCTGTTCGCGCTGCTCAACGTGGGGCTCGGCTTCGTGCTCGCCCGCGTGCGCGGCTTCGACCGCCCGCGCAGCATCGCAGCGGTGCTCGGCCTGGTCGGCCTGCTGATGCCCACCGGCATCTTGATGGAGATCTACCTGGGTACCTCTCCGATCTTCGTGCTCATCGGCGCGATGGCGATGACGGCCTCGGTGGCGCTGTCGGGCGTGCTGGCCCTGCGCGGGTGGGTCGGCGAGCCGTCCGGGGTCACCTGACCCCGGCGGTCAAGCCGCCCCGCGCTCCTCCGCGAGCACACCCGCCAGCGCCTCGCGCAGCGCCGGCCCGAGCGCGCCCGCGCCCCGGCTCTCGGCCTTCGACACCGTGCCCTGGCGCACGCCCAGCCGGTCAGCGGCGGCCTGCTGGGTCAGCCCGTGCCGCACCCGCCACGCCGCCAGGTCGGCCCCGGTGAGCGTCGGGGCGGCGTCGCCAGTGAGGAACCGGGCCGGTTCCTCTGGCGCATCCTCGGCGGGCGACGCCTCGAACTCCTCCCAGCCCACCTCGGCCGCGTCGTCCGCCTGCTCGGCGTCGTCCACGTCCCGGTCGTCGGGCTCCTCCTCGGCGATCACCATCGGCGGGGCCTCCACCCGACGCACCGGGACGACGGGCCGCTCCATGGCCCGCCGCACCGCCTCCTGGCCGCCCGTGAGCGCGGGGACACCCTCGACCCGCCGCTCACCCTGTGCGCGGGCGTGGGCGCGCTCCACGGCCGCCAGGCGGGCGTCCCGCGCCTTGCGCTCGGCCTCCCACCGCTCGGCGCGTTCGCGGGCCTCGGCGCGCTCCATCTCGGCCCGAAGCTCGCGCTCCCGGCGAACCGCGGCGCGGCGCTCGGCCGCCTCACGGCGCTCCCGCGCCTCCTTCATCGCCAGCGCCTCCTGGGCGATGGCCGCCAGCG
>ERZ761602.2249-NODE-2249-length-31132-cov-11.249895_pt1:0-30000 | contig 31132 bp, 28 predicted proteins | sample MGYA00512165_ERZ761602 | MGnify/ENA primary metagenome ERZ761602 (study PRJEB28899, sample SAMN02445085) | bioreactor sludge metagenome | biome: EBPR sludge; isolation source: Thorneside wastewater treatment plant | place: Australia: Brisbane, Thorneside...
AGCGGGCACCGCGCGCAGGCTCAGGCCCGGCAGGCCCTCGATCACCCGCCGGTGGGCCTGCGCCAGGGCCTGCAAGGTCGGGTCCGCCGGATCGCTCAGCCAGAGCCGCACCTCCAGCGAGGTCCCGGGGGCGGGCAGCGCCGGGGGCGGGCCCGCCTGGATCCGGCAGACGGCCTCGACCGCCAGGGGCGAGCGGCCCGGTGGCAGCGCCGCCAGCAGCTCCCAGGGCAGGGCGCGCAGGGCCGGGGAGCGGGCCTCGACCGCCAGGGAGCTGCTCGGCTGGCGGGCGGCGAAGGTGATCAGGGCCTCTCGCACCCCGCGCATCGAGGGCGGGTCCAGCAGGCCGGCCAGCAGCTCGGCGGCGGCCCGCTCCTGCGCGGCCAGCGCCGGATCGCTCGACGCCAGCAGCAGCCCCGTCGGCGGGCGCAGCAGCGCCGCCAGCCGACCGGGCAGCTCCTGAAGCGCGTCCTCGTCCAGCTCGCCCAGCACCGGCGTCAGCCCGGGCAGCACCAGCAGCACCCCGGTCCCCTCGCTCCCGGTCCCGACCGTGAGCTGGATCATCGCCGCACCCGGCTCAGGGCCACGCCGGGGTCTCCTCCCCGCGGCGTGGCGGCCACCAGCTCGACGCCCTCGTCGTCCTCGACCATCGTGACCACCAGCGGCAGATCGGGGCTGGTCGGCGGGATCAGCAGGACCCGAGCGGTCTGCCAGCCGCCGCCGGAGAGGGCCTGGAGGTCGACCCGGCCCAGGGTGCTGACCGTGGCGCTGGTGGTGAAGCGCCCGCTGCGCTGGCCCCTGCCGATCTCCCGGCGCCCGGCCCAGCCCAGCAGCCACAGCGGCAGCCCCCGCAGCGCGTCGGCCTGGGCCACCACCCGCTGCGCCTCGCCCCGCTCGACGGCCCCGGCCAGCGCGCGCCCGAGCTCCACCCCGGGGCCGACCTCCAGCCGCACCAGCCCGCAGAGGTTGGCCGTGCTGCGCAGCCCCGGCTCGCGACCCCGCAGGTCGACCGGCACGTCCACCCGCGCCCGCCCCGGCGCCAGGGCGGAGATCACCCGGGGCAGCAGGTCCTCCCCCGGTCCGGGGATGCGCAGGCGCCGCCAGGTGCTGCCCGGCCCGCGTCCGGTCGGGGCCAGCGGGGGCATGTTGCGCGCCGGAGGGTTGCCCTTCTGGTCGAAGAGAGAGGGGTCGACCAGCTCGCGATCGTAGCGCTGCGGCGCCGTCGCCGGCGCGGGGCGCTCGCCGCGCAGCGCCGCGAAGAGCGCCTCGGCGAAGAGCAGCAGCCCGGGTCCGTCCATCGCCGCGTGCAGGGCCCGCAGGACCAGCCGCGGCCCGACCTGGACCAGCTCCAGCACGGGGCCCCGAGCAGAGAGGGGGTCCGCGAGGAAGGGTGCGCCCGCCTCGCTCTGCCCGTCCCAGGCCGGGGCCTGCGCCTGCCGCCAGCGCGGCAGCGGCCCGTCGTGGGACCAACGGCTCTGCTTCAAGCTGCCCACCAGGCGCACCCGCGCGCCGGGCAGCGCCCCGGCCGCCTCGTCCAAGGCCGCCTGGAGGCGCTCCGCGCTCACCTCGCCCTGGCCCTCCAGCACCAGCTGCAGCACGAAGGGCGGCATCAGCCGGTCAGCGACCAACAGCACCCGCTCCAGCCCGGAGAGCGGGCGGTCGGGCAGGGAGGCGAGGGCGAGCCCGCCGCTCACGCGAGCAGGTAGCGGTAGAGCACCTCGGCCACGCAGGCGGGCTTGGGCTGGCCCTCGATCTCGATCGAGGCGATGAAGACCGACTCCAGCCACTCGCCGCGCTCGGCCACCTCGCCCATCTTCAGGGCGAGGCGGTAGCGCATGCCCTCCTTGAGCGGGTTGGGGAAGCGCACCTTGTTGGCGCCGTAGTTGACGATCAGCTTGAAGCCGTCGAGCTGCACCAGCTCGAAGAACAGCCCGGCGATCAGCGAGACCGTCAGGTAGCCGTGGGCGATCGGCGCGCCGAAGGGCGACTCGCGGGCGATGCGCTCGCGGTCGACGTGGATCCACTGGTGGTCACCGGTGGCGTCGGCGAAGGCCACGATGCGCTCGAAGCTCATCGTCTGCCAGTCGGTGGCCCCGAGGTCCACCCCTTGCAGCGCCTGCAGGCCCTGCGCTCCTGAGATCACGGTCGGCATTCGGTCCTCCTGGTTGGAGGCCGAGCCTAAGCCGCTCAGAGCGAGCAGGCGACGACCTGGCCGTCCGTGCTGCGCAAGAGGAGCGAGGGCTGGTCGGCCCGCGGCAGGGCCGAGAGGATCCCGCGGCACCACTCCTGGCGCTGGCCCTCGTCCATCGAGGCCAGGGCCTGGTCGACGGCGCCGATCCAGCCGCCGCCGGGAGCCGCCGAGAGGCGGGTGAAGGGGGCGAGGTCGGCGTGCTGCTGGGCCACATCGGGGCCCGCGCTGGGGGTGCCCGGGCGGGTGACCGCCCAGGCCGTCAGCACCGCGACGCCGGCGATGACCGCGGCCAGCAGGAGCCGGTTTCGGGTCGAGGAGGGGGCCACCGGGCTGACGGCCGGGCCCGTCGGCTGGTCCTGCCGGAGCCGCTCGATCTTCTCGCGAACCTGCTCGACGTAGCGCGGGTACAGGGGGTCGTTGGGATCCAGGCGGCTGGCCTCGTTCAGCAGCAGCACCGCGCGCTCGACGTCGCCTTCACCCAGCGCCTTGCGCGCCTCGGTGAAGGCCTCCAGCGCGGCGACCCGGTCGGGGCTGCCTACGATGCTGGCGGTCGGTACGGAGTGCGGATCCTCGCCGTGGTCGGTGGTGAGGTCGAGGTCTCCGAAAGGCTGTTGCTGCATGCGGGCTCCCGCGTTCCTGTCGTGGGCCAGCGTAGCCCGACCGCCTCGGTCTGCACTGTCACGCCGGGTCATTGTCGTCGAACCCGTGCCCCACGCGTCCGCCGGGGTAGCCTCCCCGCGGAGGCCCTCTGTCCCCCACGTCGCGCGCCTCTCCCGGGTTCCTGCTCGGCATCGCCTCGCTGGGCATCCTCGCCTACCTGCTGATCCTGCGGCCCCACCTCGGCGGCCCCTCCACCAGCTTCTCCGGGTACTGGCTGCTGACCCGCGAGCTGCGCGCCGGCACCGACGCGGCCCTCTTCTACGACCAGGCCTGGCTGCTGGAGCGCCTCGCGGCCCACGGCCTGCCCAGCGACACCATGCTGGGCCCCCCTCCCCTGGCCCTGACCCTGCTGCCCTGGTCGGGCCTCGACCACGATCCGGCCCGCGCCGCCTGGATGCTCTTCCTGCTGCCCTGCCTGCTGCTCGCGCTGTGGCTGCTCGGCCGCCGCCTGGCCCTGGTCCCCGCCCTGGTCCTGGCCGCCGGCTTCGCCCTGGGAGCGCCCGCGCGGGCCAGCTTCGAGGTCGCCCAGGTCTACCCCTTGCTGCTGCTGCTCCATGTGCTGGCCCTGGAGGGCTGGCGGCGCCGCGCCTCGGTCGGGGGCCTCGCCCTGGCGCCCCTGATCCTGCTGCGAGGCTGGCATGGCCTGCCCCAGGCCTTCGGCTGGCTCTGGGCCGGGCGCCCGCTGGGCCTGCTCTGGGCGCTGGGAGGGGTCGGCCTGGGGGCGCTGCTGAGCCTGCCGCTGCTCGGCCTCGAGAGCTGGCGCCGCTTCGCCGAGCAGGCCCGCAGCGCGCCCTTCGACTCCGAGACGGCCGGCGCCCTCGCCTACCAGACCTGGCGCAGCCTCGCCCTGCGGCTGAGCACCCAGGGCCCCAACCTGCCCGACCCGGCCCTGCCCGGCCTGCACCCCTGGCTGCACCTGGGCGGCGCCCTGCTGATCCTCGGCCTCTGCGCCTGGGCCGCCCGGCGCCTGGACCGCCCCGGCAGCGGCCTCCCCTTCGCCGCCTGGACTGTGCTGGCCCTGCTGCTGGCGCCCTTCGCCGAGGACCACCACTTCCTGCTGGCCGCCCTGCCGGCCTTCCTGCTCTGGGAGGAGGCGCCGGCCCGCCGCCCGCTGGTCCTGCTGGCCCTGCTGCTGCTGCTCCCGGCCTGGCACTACGACAGCCCCGCGCTCTGGGGAGGCTGGCGCAGCCTGGCCGGCTACCCGCGGGTCTGGGGCATGGCCGTGCTGCTGGGCGCGCTGGTCTGGGAGGGCTGGTCTGTCGCCGGCAGGGCCCGGCTCAGCCCTCGCGCAGCGTCCCCGTCCAGCTGAGGCCCAGCCCGACGCTGGCGCCGGGCCGGCTGGCCTGCGCCCAGGGGATCGCCCCGCCCCAGCCCTCGGCGTGCAGGCCGCGGCCCAGGTTGACCGCCAGGAAGCCCCCCAGGCGCGTCCAGGCGCGGGTCTCGGGGTCCTCCTTCAGGTTGACCAGGCCGGCGCTCTCGACCCCCAGCCAGCCCAGGCTGCGATCGCCCTGGCGCGGCGCCCAGCCCAGCTGCACCGACCAGGGCAGGCCGTCCACCCAGGGCCCGAAGCGGTGCCGGTAGCCCGCCGAGCCCTGGGTCCAGATCCCGCGCCCCAGCGAGGCGCCCACCTCGGCCTCCAGGTCCAGGTCGACCGTGCCGTCCCCCGGCTCGGGGAAGCGGTCGGCCCAGCCGCCGAAGGCCTCGGCGCGCGGCTCGCGGCGGTCGGGGTACAGCGGGAAGCGCCCTCCCAGGCTGATCGCGCTGGCGACCTTGCCTTTGGTAAGCCTTCGGCTGAGGCCGAGCTCCCCGTCGCCGGGCGAGGCCGCCAGGTAGCCGCGCACCGCGTCGCTGTTCTCGGCGAGCACATAGGGCACGTAGACCGAGAGCTGCAGCGCCGCCGGCAACCCCAGCTCGCCGTAGACCGAGGCCTGCAGATCGCGGTAGGCGAGCTCGACCGCGGCGCTCTCGTCCTCTTGTCCGCGGAAGTGCCCCAGGCCGGCCTTGGCGTAGACGCCGCCCGGATCGCGGACCCAGGCCCCGCCGTGGGCCTGGAGGACCGCCAGCAGCAGGATCATTCCCCCCTCCAGGAGGCGAAGGCGGCCTCGACCACGTCGTCCAGCCGCCCGCTGCCCAGCGCCGCCTGCGCGATGGCGCCGCGCACCTCGGGCCGCGGCAGGGTCCGGGCCAGCCGCAGGATGAAGGGCAGGTTGCGGGCGCGCATGTAGTTGCGGCGGAAGTGGCGGTTCTGCAGGCGGGAGCGCCAGGCCACCAGGTCCGGGCCGGGCAGGTGCGAGCCGGGGAAGGGGTCCCGGCTGACCCGGTTGTTCCACTGCTCACCGTAGGCCGGCCAGGCGGCCGCCTGAGGGGAGTGCCGCTCCTTCTTCCAGAGATCGGTGCCCGGGTAGGGGGTCGAGTAGAAGAAGACCGTCCAGTCCGGCCGAATCCGGTCGGCCAGAGCGGCGGTGGCCTCGATGTCCTGCTCGCTCTCGCCGGGCGAGCCCAGGATGAAGCTGGCCCCGGTGCGCAGGCCCAGCCGCCGGGTCAGCGAGAAGGCCTCCTCGACCTGCATCGGCTCGATGCCCTTGTGCATCGAGCGCAGGACCTCCTTGCTGCCGCTCTCGACCCCGAAGTCGATCTGCACGCATCCCGCCCGGCGCATCGCCCGCAGGAGCTGCTCGTCCACCGCGCTGACCCGGGACTGGCAGCCCCAGCGCAGCCGATAGGGCCGGCGGGCCAGGGCCTCGCAGAAGGCCAGGGTCCAGGCCCGGTCGTGGGTGAAGACGTCGTCCACCCAGTACATGCCGCGGATGCCGTCGCGCTGCACCAGCAGGTCCAGCTCGGCCAGCACATCGTCGACCGAGCGGATCCGCACATCCCGCCCCAGCTGCCGATGGGAGCCGCAGTAGCTGCAGCGGAAGGGGCAGCCCCGGCTGGCCAGCATCGAGGCGATGCCGCTGCTGGCCCAGCCGCGGATCAGGCCGGGCGGGCGCAGGTAGGGCGCGTGCCCCAGCAGGTCGCGAGCCGGGAAGGGCAGGCTGTCCAGGTCCTCGACCGTCTCTCGCTCGGGGCCGCGCCCCGCCCGGGTGACCACGCCCGCGACGCGCTCCAGCGGCGCTCCCGAGGCCAGGGCCGCCGCCAGCTCGACGGCGGTGCGCTCGCCCTCTCCCACCGCCACCGCGTCGAGCACCGTGTCGGCCAGGGTGCCCTCGGGATCGACCGTCGCGTGCGCGCCTCCGCCCAGCAGCAGCGCCTCGGGCAGCCGCCGCTTCAGCTCGGCGGCCAGGTCCCGGGCCCGGTCGAAGGTCATGGTCAGGAAGGAGAGGCCGATCAGCTCCGGCCGGAAGTCCACCACCGACGAGGTCAGGTCGCGGCGGGTGGGATCGCCGTCCAGGACCCGCAGCTCGTGCCCCGCCTCCCGCAGCGCGCCTGCCACGTAGAGCAGGCCCAGCGGGGGGAAGACGTTGTTGCCCTCGTGGTACTGGACGTTCACCAGGGCGATGCGCACGTCTCGTCCTCTCCCGAAGGGCGGCTGGCGGCGTTCAGCGACCAGTCGTAGGTCAGGAAGGTGCCGAAGTCGACGTCGGCGGTCCCCCCCTCGCGGTACTCCTCGATGAAGGCCTGGACCGAGCCGAAGACCGGCGCGAAGTCGGCCGCGTACCAGTTGAAGATGGTGGAGATGCCCTGGGGCCCGGCGCCGTAGGCCGTGTTGGCGACGTACAGGCGGGAGAGCTCGTCGAGCTGCTCGTACAGCCGGGAGCCCTGCAGCGCCCCCGGGGAGAGGCTGGGGCAGGAGGCCGAGGCGCAGTTGAAGCCCATGTGGATGCGGCCGTCGATGGCCCGGTCGCCCCAGAGCTCGTCGTGCCAGCGCTCGGCCTGGGCGCGGGTGGCCTCGTCGGCGTAGGCCTGCTCCTCGTAGCCGCGCGCGATCCCGTGCTCGACGTCGTTGGGCGAGAGGGTCCACTCGCCGACCTGGATGAAGGGCGTGGTGAAGATCAAGAAGCCGTCGGCCTCGACGTTGTAGGCCGGGTCCTGGGCGTAGGCGGCGGCGACCGCGTAGAGCACCCAGGCGTTGTAGGCGTTGATCCAGTAGGCGAGCTGCTCCTCGTGGCTCTCCAGCGCGCTGGGATCGACCCCGGCGTAGGTGCTGAGCGAGTCCTCCAGCGCCTTCCAGGCCTCGGCGTCGGTGACGAGGTGGTCGTAGTCCACCCGCCGCACCAGCCCGCCGATGTCCTCGTCCAGGGTCTCCAGCCGCAGCACGGCGTCCCAGCTGTGGTGGCGGAGGCGGGTCTGGGCGCTGAGGTCGGGCACCTCGACGTCGTAGACGAGGCCCGCGCCGGGTGAGCCCTCGGGCAGGCAGACCCAGTCGGCGCAGGAGGCGAGCAGGAGGAGGGCGAGCATCCGCCCTGGATGCCCCCCTGGTCGGAGGGTTTCAGCCCGTCAGCAGGGCCTTCAGGCGGGTGGCCCCCATCGCGCTGAGCTCGTCCCGCGGGGTGGCCCGCAGCCGCTCCAGGGCCTTGAAGGGCTCGGCCCCCTCCTGCTTCAGCGCCCGGTAGGCCCGATCCGGCAGCTCGTACTCGGCGAAGATCAGCTTGACCGCGGCCCAGGCGGCCTTGTCCCGGCGGGCCAGCCAGTCGTCGCGCAGCCCGGCCAGCTCCTTGGACTGACCCTTACGCTCGGCCGCCTTCAGCTCGCGCATCACCTGCCCGGTCACCTGCATCGCGTGGGCTAGCTTGGGGCGTGGCCCGATCTCCGGCGGCGAGGGCAGCGAGCGGGCCGCCTTGCGCAGGGCGACCAGCCAGGGCGTGTCCACATGGGCGAACTCGCCCAGGATGCCGGGGTCCGCGGCGGGCGTGGGGGGCTCGGGCTCGGGCGAGGGGGCCCCGAAGCGGGCCGCGAGCTGGCTCTTGAGATCGGACATCGCTCCTCCTGGGTCTGGGGTATCCTCTCCCGGCGCTCCGAGGCCTCCCCCGAGACAGGCTGGGGCGGCGCCGAAGCAGGCGGAGACGCGATGCGCATCCTGGTCATCGAGGACGAACCCAAGATCGCCGGCTTCCTCGGCCGCGGGCTGCGCGAGGAGGGGCATGTCGTCGAGGTGGTGGGCGAGGTGCGGGCCGCCGAGCAGATCCTCGCCGAGCAGTCCTTCGATCTGCTGCTGGTGGACCGGATGCTGCCCGATGGCGACGGGCTGGGGGTGGTGCGTGAGCTCCGGCGGCGCGGCGATCGGACCCCGGCCATCTGCCTGACCGCCCGCGACCGGGTGGACGAGCGGGTCGAGGGGCTCTACGGCGGCGCCGACGACTACCTGGTCAAGCCCTTCGACTTCGACGAGCTGCTGGCGCGGATGGCGGCGGTCCTGCGGCGCTCGGGGATGGGCGGTCGCCTGAGCGTCGGCGACCTGGTGGTCGATGTCGAGGCCCACCGCGCCTGGCGGGGCGAGGACGAGCTCAAGCTGACCGCCCAGGAGTTCATGCTGCTGCGCTACCTCGCCGAGAACGCCGGGCATGTGCTCAGCCGCACCCGCATCCTCGACCGGGTCTGGGATATGCGCCACGACCCGGGCACCAACATCGTCGATGTCTACATCAGCTACCTCCGGCAGAAGGTCGACCAGGGCCGGGCGCGCCCGCTGATCCACACCGTTCGCGGCATCGGCTACCTGTTGTAGGATAGCTCCCCATGGCGCTGAGGCGCCTCCACCGGACCACGAGACACCGCCGCTCCCGGGCGCCTCGGCCCCCCTCGCTGCCTTCAACGAGCGCCGCGTGACGAGCTCGCTGGTCCGGCAGACCACCGTCGCGGGCGTGGCGGTCCTGGCGGTCGGGGTCGGGCTGACCGGGCTGGCCACCGGGGTGCTCCTGCACGGGCGAGCCATCCGGGCCCACGACGAGGCCCTGCTGGCGGCGGCCCAGGCCTGGCGTCAGTCGCTTGATCAGACCGTCCGCCCTCCCTGGGAGGCCCACCACCAGCCGCCGACGGTGGATCTCGAGCTGAGCTCGCTGGGTGCGGCCGGCCTGCCCGAGCCGACCTTCGAGGGCGACAACGAGGAGGTGGTGGCGCGGACCGAGGGCGGCACCCGCGTGCTCTACCTGCCGGTGGAGATCGAGCGCGGGGCCGAGTCCGCCGACTCTCACGCCGTCGTCATCGCCCGCGGGGCCCCCGTCCGGCTCCGCGACAGCGTCGGCTTCTTCGCCCTCGCCTACGGGCTGGTGGGCAGCCTCGTCGTCGCGGGGGGCAGGGTCGTGCTGGCCCGGCTCCTCTCCCACGCGGTCCTGCCCCTGGAGCGGGCGCGGCGCGACGTGAGCGAGGTCGTCCGGGTCGGCCAGGGAGGCCGGGTCGAAGAGCAAGGGCCGGTCGAGGTCCGGGCGCTGCTGCGCGACGTCAACGCCCTGCTCGACCGCCTCGACGCGGCCTTCGCCGCCCAGGCCCGCTTCACCGCCGAGGCCGCGCACGAGCCGCGGACGCCCGTGACCATCCTGCGCGGCGAGCTGGACCTCGCCCTGCGCCATCCCCGACCCCACGGCGAGCTGATGCGCACCATGGCCAGCCTCTCCGAGGAGGTCGACCGGCTGGGCGCGCTGGTGGACAGCCTGATGGTCCTCGCCCGGGTCGACTCCGGCCAGGTCGAGCAGGACCGGCGACCGGTGCCCGTGGTCGAGCTGGTGGCGAGGTGCGTCCGCCAGGAGGGGCCTGGCATCGAGGCGCAGCGGGGGCGGCTGGAGGTAGACCTGGGCCTGGCCCAGCACGCCCAGGTCCGGGTTCACCCCAGCCTCGCCGAGGTGGCCCTGGGCAACCTGCTGCGCAACGCCCGTGTCCACGCGCCGGGCAGCCCGGTCCGCCTCAGCGCCGAGATCGATCAGGGCTTCGTCGTACTGCGCGTGGACGACGCCGGCGCCGGGATCCCGCCTGCCGAGCGGGAGCGTGTCTTCGACCGGCTGGTTCGGGGCCGGCAGGTGCGGGCGCCCGGGCTGGGCCTGGGCTTGCCGCTGGCGCGCGAGATCGCTCGCCGCCACGGCGGCGACTGCGCCGTGGAGGAGGGACCGCTGGGAGGCGCGCGGTTCAGCCTGCGCCTGCCCCGGCTTCCATGAGAGCTTCATTGGAAACTCCTTGGAGAGCGCTCGGGCGGCGGCGGGCCGGGGCATGATCCGCTCGGTCGAAAGACCAACCCCTGGAGGTGACCCATGACCATCCTGTTCGCCCTGCTCCTTGCCTGCGCTGGAGAGGGTCGTGTCGACGACATCCTCGCGCTCACCGGCGACCCGGTCGCGGGCGAGGCGGTCTTCGACAGCAGCTGCGCCTCCTGCCACGGGGCCGCCGGGAGCGGCGGCAGCGGCGGTGCCCTGAGCGGCGGCGACCCGCAAGGTGTGGCCGAGACCGTCCTCTTCGGGAACGACGAAATGCCGGCCTTCGACGGGGATCTCAGCGACCAGGAGATCGCCGACGTCGTGGCCTATGTGACGGAGGTCCTCTGAGCAGCCCGAGCCCGGCTCAGAAGGGGTGGTCGAAGACCACGTAGACCCCCAAGGTCGCCTCCTGCACCACCTCCTCGCCCCGCTGCACCGGGTCGAGGCCCCAGCCCAGGTCCAGGCGGCCGACGAAGGTCTCGTCCATCACCAGCCTCGTCCCCAGCCCCGCCGCCGGGTGCAGGAGGCCAGGGTCATCCGCCAGGAACACGGTTCCTACATCGATAAAGGGTGCGAGCTCCAAGCCCAGGCGGGTCTGTTTGATCGCTCCGTCCAGGGCGCGGATGCGCAGCTCGGTGTTGGCGATGGCCTTGCCCGGGGCCCGGAAACGCCCAAAGGCCAGCCCGCGCAGGGTCTCGAAGCCGCCGACCCCCTGCACCGGGGTGTAGCCGCCCCAGTGCACCATCTCGTAGAAGGGAACGTCCCCCCACAGGACCTCGCCCATCAGCCGACCGGCCAGCACCAGCCGCTCGTGGCCCAGCTCGTGAAAGCCCCGGGCGGACAGCAGCAGGCCGGAGAAGCCCCCGGCCTGACCCGTACCCCAGGGGGCCAGCCGCCCGCCCGCCTCCAGCAGGTGGCCGCGGTGGGGCGAGAGCTCCGGGCTGCGGGTGTCGTGCTGGACCCCGACCAGGAGCTGCGGCAGGAAGCCTCCCTCCGTCCCGTAGGGGCGCTCCTCCGCCAGCAGGCTGCCGGGCTCGCTCTGTACGAGGCTGAGCTTCGGGTTCAGGGCGAGGTACCCGTACAGTCCTCCCTCCCCAAAGGGGCGCCGCAGGGCCAGGTGGGCGAAGGGCTGGATCAGCGAGTAGCGGTAGCGGTCCGGCCCGGCGTCCTCCTCGCGAACGGTGTCGTTCCCGATGCCCCAGTAGCCGTCGTTGCTCCACTGCCTCCAGGCGAGGTGCGCGGTCAGTCGTACAGAGCCGTCAGGCCCCAGGCCCAGGCGATCGTAGCGGATGCGGTGGTGGTGGTAGCCGCGCAGGCTGCTGAAGAGGTGAACGACCCAGGCCTGCCGGTAGGGGGCCAGCTCCGGGTCCAGCCGGGCGTGCTCGAAGCGAGCGCCGAAGCCCAGCCCGTCGTCGCTGTCGTAGGCGAGGTTTGGGACGATGTACCAGGAGCTCTCAGCGCGGGCGAGGCCGAGCAGGATCAGCAGCAGGATCACGAGCCGCAGGCCGCCTCGGTTTCGTCGTCCCATTTGGCGAGGTTGTTGAGCAGGATGCGCTGTAGCTCATCGTTCTCCAGATCACCGATCCCGTAGTCGGCCTGCCGCCAGAGGCCGTAGAGGTGCAGCATCTGGCCGCCGGGCTGCTCGATGTAGATCTCGATCTGGTAGTCCTGATCGAAGGACTTGTTGTCGCTGTCGTAGTCGGCGGGCTCGGGCAGGTAGGTGCGCTGGAGCAAGGCGCCGTCGGGCAGGCGACGCAGACCCCCGACCGTCTCGGCGACATAGCTGGAGCCCAACAGCTTCGCCTCGTAGACCACCTCCCAGCTCAGCGTGTCGACCGCCCCGCTGGCGAAGTCCTCCTGCGAGCTGGTGAAGGTGCGCTCGTAGCTCTCGTAGACCCCCTCGTAGAGCGAGGCCTGATCCGGCTCCCACAGCACCGGCTCCAGCTCCTCCATCGTGCAGTCGAAGACGTTGAGCAGGTACAGGCCGACGGCCTGGGCCGGATCGCGGTCGGTGACCCCGACCAGGGCGGCCTCCTCCTCGGTCAGGTCAGTGAGGGTGCCCTTCTCGAACTCCTCGGCCAGGGCCTGCACGTCCACGATGTCCAGGGCTTCGGAGATGCTCACGAGCATGGCCGCGTCGTCGGCGGTCTCGTACTCCGCCCAGAAGCGGTGCAGGAGCTCGTCGAGGTCGGCGGGGGCGGGCTCGACCTTCTTGCAGGCCAGCAGGGGGAGGAGGAGGAGGAGCGTCATGGCGGGCAGTATAGCGGCGAGCCAGCTGTTCCGGAAAATGCTATGTTCCGCATTGTGAGGAACAGCAAAAAATCTGGAACGCCCCGAGGCGCGCTCGACGCGCTTGCAGCCCGACTGCCCCCAGGGTGGCACCTTGAAGCTGGAGCCAACCCGGCGATCCACATCGTGGGTCCCGAAGACATCCGAGCAGCTCTGCGGCGCGTCGAACGGCGGGTGTTGACGCCGCAGGCGGCGGCGCAACTGCCAGTCGACGGGACCGTACTGGCGCTTGTGCTGGCACCGTTCCTGAGCCCACGGGCACGTCAAGTGCTCGCCCAGCGCAACTTCAACTACGCCGACGCGACGGGCAATGTCCGGTTGGTGCTCTCGCGCCCCGCAGTCTTCGTCGAGACGCAAGGCGCCGCGCAGGACCCGGACCGTGTCCCCCGCGCGCTTCACAGCTTGCGGGGTGCCGCCGCGGGCCGAGTCGTCCGGGCCCTGTGCGAGCTCGATCTGCCCCTGGGCATACGCGAGCTCGCCGAGGCATGTGGAGCCTCGCTCGGTACGGTCTCGCGCACCGTGACCTTCCTCGAGAGCGAGGCGGTCCTCACCCGCGACGGGAAACGGCAGGTCACCGCGGTCGACCGACCCGCCCTCCTTCGAAGGTGGGCCCAGGACTATGGGCTCCAGACCTCCAACGACGCACGCACCTATCTCGAGCCGCGAGGGCTCTCCACGCTCTGGCCCAAGCTCGCGCTGCTGAGCAGCTACGCGGCGACCGGCACACTCGCCGGCCCGGGGGTCGCGCCCACGCGCCTGGCGATGATCTTCGTTCCGGACGCTCCCGCGGCCGCGCAGACGCTCGGGCTCGTCGAGGCGGAAGTAGGTGCGAACGTGCTCCTGCTCGAGCCCTTCGACCCGGTGGTCTTTGATCGGACGCGCAAGCGGCCTGCCCCGGGAGCGCCGGATGTGGGCCTGGTGGTGGTGTCCGAGGCGCAAGCCTACGTGGATCTCGCTACCGGACCCGGGCGAGCGTCGTCGGAGGCCGAGGCGCTGTTGCGACAATGGGGGGAGGCAGATGGATCCTGAATATGTGGCCGCGCGGCGGGTGCTGCTCGACGCCCTGGAATCGCTCGGCGCGCAGCGGCAGGCGGTGGTGCTCGTGGGTGCGCAGGCGCTCTACCTTCATGTGGGTGAGGGCGATCTCGCCATTGCGCCCTTCACCACTGACGCGGATCTGGTGATCCACCCGCGCCTGCTCGACGACGAGCCCCTCATCGCGGAGGCGCTGGGGTCAAGGGGGTTTCGCCTCTCCATCACGCCCGGCACCTGGAGCCTCCATGGTGTCCAGGTGGATCTGATGGTTCCGGCTTCGCTCGGCGGCTCAGGCAGGCGAGGGGCCCGCCTCGGGCTGTACGGTGCCGAGGTGGCGCGCAAGACCGCGGGTCTCGAAGCCGCGCTCGTGGACTGCGCGCTTCACACGCTGGGTGCGCTGGAGGGGGACGACCCGCGGCGGATTGGGGTACGGGTTGCGGGCCCCGCCGGTCTGCTCGTGGCCAAGGTCCACAAGCTGGCGGAGCGAGCGTCGGCCCCCGCGCGATGGGCTCCGAAGGACGGGCTCGATGTCCTGCGCATACTTCGGGGATGCGACCTGACGGTCCTTGGTGGTCGGCTCTCCGAACTCGAGAGAGACCCAATCGCATGGGCTTCTGCGCAGCAGGCCCGGTCCGACTTCGCCCACCTCTTCACCAGGCGCGGCCACGGGATCGCCATGCTGCTCCGAGCCACCGCCGGCTTGGACGACGCCGAAATCCTGGCGGCCTCGTGCGAAGTGCTTGCAAAGCAGCTTCTGGCGGCGTGGGGGCCAGCTTCGTAGGGTGACCAGCAGGCCGCTTTCTACAGCGGCGGAGGACGTGCCATACTCGCCAGGACCAATGGATCCCCCTTGCTGCGGTTCACCCGAGAGAGCGTTGACCTGAAGTCTGTTGAGGTCGACCTCGCGGAGGGTTTCCAGCGTCTCGTACGCGAGCTGCTGGCCCCGGAGCTGCCCGGCCTGTCTGCCTTTGCCGCCGGGGGCAAGGATGGCGGGATCGACCTCTGGTCGGAGGGCCCTCCCCGCGCCGTCGTCGAGTGCAAGGTGGTCGGCGTCGACACCGTCCCCGTCGTACTCGCGCGCTGGCGCGAGACGGCCGATCACCTCCGCACCCACCTGGCTTCTCCGGCAGGGCCAACTGCTGGCCAGGCCCAGTACGCCCCCTGGTACCGAACCGACCGGCCAATCGGCCGCTACCTGTTCTGCACCTCCGCCCTGCTCGCGGGCTTGGGCCAGGTCGACCGGGTGCGCGACGAGATCTCCGCCTTCTTCCAGGACCTGGCCTCCTGGCCCCACCTCGCCCACCTCGCTGGGCTCGCCGTCGACGTGCGCCACTGGGGCTAGCTCTCCGAGCTCATGTCGCCGCACCAGCGCTTCCGCTGGTTCCATGCCGCACGGCCAAAAGGCCTCATACCCCTGGCAGAGGTCGGGACCGCGCACGGCTTCCGGGCCTGGCTGGACGAAGGGCGGCTGCCGTTCCTGGACCGCGCGGCCTTCCTGGCGCGCGAGCCTGCTCCGGCAGGCGTGACCATCCCCACCGAAGAAGACCTGCTCGACCTCCTGGAGGTGGAACGGGGCTACGGCATGGTGGTGAGCGGGCCCGGCGGGACAGGCAAGACCCGCCTGACCCTGGAGCTGGCGCGCCGCGCGACCGCGTGCTGCTGCTCCTGGACTACGCCGAGACCCAGGCCGACCTCGCCGAGCTGGTCATGGAGCTGGCCGACCTCTGCGACGGGCAGGGCCTGCACCTGCGCTACCTGGCGAGCTGCCGCAGCTCCTTTGTCGAGGCCCTACCTGCGGAGGACTACGAGCATGTCCCCCTCGATCCGCCCGGCCCCGCCGGGGACTGGCACGAGGCCCACCGCCGGGAGACCGTCCGCCACATCCTGGCCCATGCCCGCGTCCCCGCGGACCCGCTCCACATCGACGCCTGTCGCGATGTCCCGGTGCTCGCCGTCTTCATGGCCTGGCTGGCCAGCCAGGGGCGGGAGGCCGACCTCGCGGGGCTGCTGGCCGAGGCCGACTTCGGCGCCTGGGTCCACAAGCGCATCGGCCTGAGCTTTCCTGAAGGCGCCCGCGCCGTCGGTCGGGATCTCGCCGTGCTCGCTGCCCTCTACCCCCTCTCCGAGGACGGAGCGCGCGCGCTCGATCCCACGCCTCTGGCACCGTTGCACCGGCGCTTCATCGACGACGGCTGGGTGGAGCGGGAGGAAGACCCGTGGTCGGTCGAGGCGCGCTGGGTCGCGGTGCACGATGTGCTGGCCGACGGGGTCTTCCTTGCCTGGGTCGAGCGCCACCCCCACCATGCCACCGCGCTGGTCGAGGAGGTGCTGGACGTCGCCGCCGGGCTGGGTGGACTCGGGGCGGCCCTGGCCGCGATGCAGCGGGTCGCGGGCAACACCGCGCTGATGGGACTGGACTGGCCCCTCGCCCTCCAACAGCTCGCAATCTACTTCCCCGGTCGAGTCAACCTGTGAACCCCGAGGTCACCCGGAACGACGCCGATACACAAAGTCCGGTACACCCCCCGACTGGTCGTACGCGAAGCGGCGCTCACCCACTTGCATGCCCACCGCGACAACCCGGACCTGGTCTACGTCCTCAAGTTCATCACGGAAGAAGAAGACCTTCCCCTCGAGGCTTTCGACGACATCATCCACTGGTGCAGAACCAACTCAGCGAACCCCGACGCCGTCTGGCGCCTCAGTAGAGCATGGCATCTCTTCGACTACATCGACCTCGCCAGCCAGGCACTGTACGTGGCTGAGCTGGTCCTCGCGGTGGCCTGGACGGCCTCAACCGTTCTTCCTCGACCCATTCGCAGAGGAATCGCAAACCTTCTCACTCTACTTGCCGCCAACCCGGGCATCCGGGACGCCACGGACACCCTGCGGCTCACTCGCCTGACCGCCACATGGCTGCGCTCGCCCGACCCGCTTCCCGATGGCCTGATGGTCCTGCCAGAGGTCGACCTCAGTGACATGGTCTGGCATGTTGGCCACGCCCTCCGACACGGCCTCCTCGACGCCAACAAGGACCGCGCCATCCTCGCCCGCTTCGTTCGCTGGGCCGGAATGATCCGCGCGCCCAAGCCTTAGCCCTCGCTCCAACCTCCCCGTCTTCCCGCCGCCGTCGCCCCGCCCTCGCCTCTCAGCGCGTCGCGGCGAGCAGCTCGGCGCGACGTGCCGGCGGCATCTTCTCGATGGCGTAGCGCACCGCTTCGCGCTGCATGCGGGGCCCCTGCTCCAGCAGGAAACGCTCGACCTCTTCCGGAGCCGCCCGCCAGCGCTCGCGTAGCAGCCAGCCGGCGCCGAGCTGGGAGAAACGATGGTCCAGCGCCAGGGCGCCCGCCACCACGGCGCGGATCTCCTCGGCGTACAGGCCCTTGTGGGCCTCGTTGACGAAGGCGACGCAGGCCAAACGCCGCAGCCAGGGGCTGTCGGACCGGGACCAGTCGAGCAGCCGCGCGCGGTCGGCCTCGACCGGCAGGCGGTAGCGCAGCACCTTGCCCGCCACATCGTCGGCCGTGCCCCAGTTGGTGGCGCGGCGCTCGAGCACCGGGCGCAGGCGGTCGAGCAGGTCGGCCGGCAGGCGTTTGCCCTCGCGGTGCAGGATCATCACCCCGACGTGGCGCAGCTCAGCCGGGTCCGAGTCCAGGCAGGCCAGGGCCAGGTCGAACCGCTCCGACTCGGAGAGGGCCAACAACCGCGGCCGCAGCTCCTTGACGAGCGCGTCGACGGCGGGACCCTTGACCCCGAGGAAGGGCAGAACGCCCTTGAAATAGGCCTCGGCCCCGGCCTTCTGCTGGGGGGTGGCCAGGGCCTCCAGACGGGTGCGGATCTCGGCGGGTGTCATCGAGAGAGAGGATAACCCTCGCCCCATGCTGCTCCTCCTCCTCCTCGCCACCGCCGCCCTCGCCTCGCCCCGCGAGCAGGACTGGGCCGAGCTGGGCCGCCAGACGGCCCGCCTGCTCTCGGACTACCTCCAGGTCGACACGACCAACCCGCCCGGCAACGAGACCGCCGGCGCGGTCTTCCTGGCGGAGTGGCTGGCGGCCGAGGGCATCGCGTCCGAGCTCTGGGAGTACGCGCCGGGCCGGGGCAGCCTCGCGGCGCGGGTGAAGGGGACAGGAGCGCAGCCGCCGCTCTGTCTGCTCTCGCATATCGACGTGGCCACGGCCGAGGCCGAGCGCTGGCCCGAGGGCAAGGGGCCGCTCTCGGGGACGATCGACGCCCAGGGGCGGGTCTGGGGGCGGGGGGCCCTGGACATGAAGGGCATGGGGGCGATGCAGGCGATGGTCCTGGCGATGGTCGTGCGCTCGGGGGTCGAGCTGGACCGCGACCTGGTGCTCCTGGCGGTGGCGGACGAGGAGGTGGACAACCTGGGGATCCGGCACATCGCCAGCCGCTGGGAGGAGATCGGCTGCTCCCATGTGATCAACGAGGGCGGGGTGGGCATCGCCGACATGCTCTTTCCTGGGCAGACGGTCTTCCCGATCTCAGTGGGCGAGAAGGGGGTCCTCTGGCTGCGGATGACCGCCGCGGGCGAGCCCGGCCACGGCAGCGTGCCCCTGCCCGATCAGGCCCCCGAGCGCCTCGCCCGCGCCTCGCTGGCCCTGCTGGAGCGCCCGGTGCGGCCCACCTGGGACCCGGCCCTGCTGGAGCTGCTCTCGGCCATCGGCGAGGAGGAGGGCGGGCTGTCCGGGGCGGTCCTGCGGCGCCCGGGGCTGGTGAAGCTGCTGGTGCGGGGGCGGCTGATGGCCAACCCCCTGACCCGGGCCGGGCTGACGGACACCGCCCATGTGACGGGCTTCGAGGGGGCCGAGCAGCCCAATGTGGTGCCCTCGCAGGTCCACGCGCTGATCGACAGCCGGCTGCTGCCGGGGACCTCTCCTGAACAGATGCAGGCGGAGATCGCCTCGGCGGTGGGCGAGGGGCTGAGCTTGGAGGTGATCCAGGCGATCCCCGCCTCGGTGAGCGAGTGGCGGGGCGACCCTCTGTACGAGGCGCTGGCCCGCCGCTCGGTCGAGGGCCTGCCGCGGGCGGTGGCCGGGCCGGTGATCAGCGTGGGCTTCACCGACAGCATCGTGCTGCGGCCGCTGGGGGTCAGGGCCTACGGGATGGTGCCCTTCGTGCTGACCGAGGCCGAGCTGCGGACGATGCACGGCGACGGCGAGCACGTCAGCATCGAGAACCTGCGCCGGGGGCTGCGGGTGCTTTGGGACACCGTGCTGGACGTGTCGGGGAGCTAACCCCGCTGCGAAGCCGCCCAGGCGCTGGCCGCCTCGGTCGCCGGCCCCTCCCAGCGGGGCAGGCCCGCCTCCAGCAGCAGCGCCCGGTCGCAGAGCGCGCTGGCCCGCTCGACCTGGTGGCTGACGATGATCACCGCGCCGGGCAGGTTGCGGATCAGCCCCTCGACCTCGCGGGCGCCGCTGGGGTCCAGGGCGCTGAAGGGCTCGTCGATCAGGGCCAGCTCGGGGCCCTCCATCATCAGCATGGCGAGCTGCAGCCGCTTGCGCATGCCCGCGCTCCAGGTGCGGATGGGCTCGGGGCGGTCGTCCAGGCCGACCCGCTTGAGCTCGGCCAGGGGGTCGATCCGCCGATCGAGCAGGCGCCCGCGGACGACCAGGTTCTCGCGGCCGCCCAGGTCCTCGTACATGCCGTGGGCGTGGCGGAGGAAGGCGACCTTGCGGCGGACGTCGCGGGCCTGGCGGACCGGGTCGAGGCCGAAGAGCCGCAGCTCGCCCAGGGTGGGCGGGAGCAGGGTCGAGAGCACCGAGAGCAGCGTGCTCTTGCCGCTGCCGTTGGCCCCCAGGACCAGCAGCCGCTCCCCGGGTTGGACCTCGAGATTGAGGCGGGCCAGGGCCCAGCGCTTTCCGAAACGACGGCTGAGGGTGCGGGCGGCGACGACGGGGGTGCTCATGGCCGCAGCGTCTAACGCGCTTCCTTGGGGGGTATGACTAGCTAGTGCCTGGCACTAGCTAGTCGCACCTCGGAATTCGCGATAGCCCCGCCCCATGGCCCTGCTCGACCGCCTCCGCGCCCGCCTCCGCCGCCCGCCCCCTCCGGCCGACCCCTCGCGCACCGAGATGGGCAGCGAGCGGCTCGCCGACGGCACCGTGCTGGAGCGCTGCGTCGTGGTCGACGGTGCCGGCCTCCAGCGGGCCCTGACCGCCCCCGGGCGGACCCGGCTGGTCTTCCACTTCCTGGCCCGCGATCCGGCCTCGGCCCACGATCTGCACGAGCTCCGCGAGCTGCACCTCTACTACAGCGCCCACTTCGACCTCGTCAGCGTGGCCTGGGACCTGGCCCTCGACCCGGACCTCCCTCGGGCCGGGGCCGCCGTCGACGCCTTCCACCGTGATCACGGCCTCACCTGGCAGAGCCTGCTGGTCCGGGGAGAGGCGGTCCCCGACGCGCTCCCGCTGCTGCGGCTGATCGACGGGCAGGACCGGCTCCGTCACGAGCGCCTGGGCGCCTGGGGGTCGGGCGATCGACCCCTGATCGAGCGCTTGCTGACGGCGCATTGAGGGCTGCGCGGATACTCCTCCTCCCCCCTGGAGGTGCCCGTGTCCCGTTCCACCGACCCCCTCGCCGCCGCGCCCCAGGTCGCCCAGGCCGCCCAGGCCTCCTTCGACCGGACCCTCGCCCAGCTCTCGGCCTACCTGCGGGTGCCGGCGATCTCCTGCGACGCCCAGCACCACGGCGATGTGCGCACGCTGGCCGCGATGATCCGCGACGACCTCGCCAACCTCGGCCTGGACCACGCCCGCCTGCTGGAGCTCGACGGCGCCCTGCCCTGCGTGGCGGCCGAGTGGATGAAGGCCGGCCCCGACGCGCCCACCGTGCTCGTCTACGGCCACCTCGACCTGCAGCCGGTCAAGGGCGAGACCTGGATCTCGCCCCCCCACCAGCCGACCGTTCGCGACGGCCGGCTCTACGCCCGCGGCGCGGCCGACGACATGGGCGGCTGGGTCAGCCACCTCGCGGCGATCCGGGCCTGGCTGGAGCAGACCGGCGGCCTGCCCTGCAACCTGAAGCTGCTGATCGAGGGCGAGGAGGAGATCGGCTCCCCCAACCTCGAGCGCTTCATGGACGCCTTCCCCGAGGCCTTCGACGCCCAGGTGATGGTCCTCACCGACTGCGAGAACCCCAGCACCACCATCCCGGGCCTGACGGTCTCGTTGCGCGGGCTGATCGAGCTGCGGCTGACCGTTCGCGCGCTCGACGCCGACGTGCACAGCGGGCTGTGGGGGAACATGGTCCCCGACGTCTCGATCGCGCTCTGCCGCCTGATCACCCGGCTCACCGACGAAGACGGTCGGCTGGCCATCGGTCGCCAACAGGTCGATCCCGACTGGGCCCAGGCCTCGTGGACGGTGCCGCTGGACAACGCCGTGATCGAGGACGGCGCCCATATCCGCGAAGGCCTCGCGGCCCTCCCCCATCGCGGTCGCTCGCCGGCCGAGTGGATGTGGCGGCAGCCCGCGCTGACCGTCGTGGCGACGACCATGCCGGACATGGCCCACAAGAAGAACGCCCTGCGGCAGGAGGCCAGCGCCGTGCTGAGCGTGCGACTGGCGCCCGGACAGAGCGGGGACGAGCTGGTGGAGGCGATCCGCGACGCCGTCTGTACGGAGCCTCCCTGCGGGGTCGAGGTCAGCCTGACCGAGGACGGTTGGTCGGGCGAGGGCTGGCTCTACAAGCCCGAGGGCCCGGCCTTCGAGGCGGCCAGCCGCGCCTACCTCGCCGCCTGGGGGCACGACCTGGTGCAGGTGGGCGTGGGGGGATCGATCCCGTTTGTCGCGCTCTTCGGGCAGCGCTTCGGGGATCTGCCGCTGATCCTGAACGGCGTGATGGACCCTCGGACGACGGCCCATGGACCGAACGAGTCGCTGGACCTGGGCGTGTTCGCCAAGGCGATCGCGGCCAATGTGTATCTGTACGCCGAGCTGGCGGCGCTGGGAGACCGGCTGCGCTGAGGGAGCCGCGTCAGGCGCTCCCCCGCCCCAACAACGCGTCCACTGTCCGCTGATCGGCCCCCGGGAACTCGTACTCGCCGAACTCCTCCGGCGACACCCAGCGGGCGTCGTTGACGCGGACGCAGCGCGCCTCGCCCCAGGTGCTGACCCGGTAGAGGACCAGCTCCAGGGAGTAGCCGTCGTACTCGTGCAGGACCTGCATCAGCGCCGGGCCGACCTCGATCGACAGGCCGGTCTTCTCGCTCAGCTCGCGGGCCAGGGCCTCGGCGTCGCTCTCGCCCTCCTCGACCCGGCCGCCGGGGAACTCCCACAGCAGGGGGAGGGTTGCCTCGGGCCGGCGCTGGGTGATCAAGAAGCGGCCCTCGCGCTCGGCCTGGGCGGCGACGACCCGGATGCGCGGGCGAGGCTGCCCCGGCCGGCCCTGGTCGCTCACTCGCAGGAGGCCCCCAGGGCCCGCAGTCGGCCTTGGGCCTCGAGCTGGGCCTCGCTGTTGTTCGAGCGCGAGGCGGTGCAGTAGTAGCGAACGGCGAGCGCGGAGTTGCCGAGCTTCTCGTAGGAGTAGCCCAGGCCGAAGACGGCCGCGCCGTTGCTGGGGTTGGACTCCACCGCCGCGGCGAAGTGGGCCTGCGCCTCGCTGAAGTTGCCCTTGTCGGCGGCCGCCCAGCCCTGCTCGACGCGCTTCTGGGCCGAGACGGGCTTGGGCGCGGCTTCGGGGGCAGGCTCGGGGGGAGGCTTCGGCGCCGCGACCGGCTCGGGCGGCTTCGGCTCGGGCGGCTTCGGGTCGGGGGGCTTCGGCGCCGCGACGGGCTCGGCGACGGGCGCCGCGACGGGCTCGGCGACGGGCGCCGCGACGGGCGCCGCGACCGGCTGCGCGACCGGCTGCGCGACCGGCGCCGCGACGGGCTGCGCCACCGCGGGAGGCGCGCCGGGGCGGATCACCGCCTCGGTCGGCGTCGAGGGGCTGTCTACCGGGGTGTCGGTCCCGCCGTGGGTCGAGTACCACCAGGCGCCCCCGCCCAGCAGGACCGCCAGCCCCAGCAGGACGGCCCAGACCGGCACGCCGCCCGAGGAGGCCGCAGGCTCGACCTCCGCCTCGTAGGGGCGGTGCGAGCTGGTGCGCTGCAGCTCCTCGGTCTCGTCGGGGAAGAGCATGTCGGAGCTGAGCGCCGATCCATCCGCCGCCGGAGGGGAGGACAGCGCTGCGGCCACCGCCGGCTCGGGCCGGAGCTCGGGCCGGAGCTCGGGCCCAGCGAGGTCGGGCCCAGCGAGGTTTGGCATGACCACAGGCTGGGCGAAGCGCGGCTCGGGCGCCGAGAGGGCCTCCTCATCCAGCTCGCGGCTGCGCGAGAGGGCGCCCAGGTCCAACACCGGCAGGCCGGCGTCGGTGCCGTCGTCGTGATCCAGCTCGTCGGGGTCGGCCTCGGGCGCAGAGAGGTCGTCCAGGTCGGCGGCGGCCTGCCCGGTCGGCGCAGAGGAGGGAACCCCCGCGCCCATCTCCCAGGGCGCCTTGCCGGCCAGCGGGTCGCGGCCCGAGTCCTCGGAGAGGGGGGGCGGCGCGCTGCTGCCCCCGCTGATCACCGAGCGCTCGGCGTGCTCGACGAGGTGGAAGAAGACCTGGAGGTCCCGGCGGCTGCCGACCGGCTCCCACTTGAGGCCGCCGACGCTGAGCAGATCCTCGCGCAGGACCCGGCGCTCGACGATCCACCGCTGGAGCGCGGCGAGGTCGTCGATCTGGTAGACCTTGCCCTCCTGCTGGAGGTACATGACGGTGGTGGGCTCGTGACCCGCCTTGCCGTCCTCGGGGCTCTCGGAGTCGAGGGCCTTGGAGCGCTCGCTGGCGATGGAGAAGGTGTGGCCGCAGGCGCTGCAGCGGAAGCGCTGCTGCCGTGCGGGCGTCCCGCCCTCGTCGTCGATGTCGACCTGGTACTCGGCACCGCAGTTGTCGCAGACGATCAGCATGGGTCGGCTTCTTCCTCGGCAGCCGCCGTGCCGGCTTCGGCAGCGACGACCTCAGCGCGTCAGTCGGTCGATCTCGGCCTGGATCGCCGCCGCGTCGGACGGGTTGGTGGCCAGGTACTGCTGGTAGTATCCGACAGCGCCGGAAACGTCCCCCTGCCGGCCGGAGATGTCGCCCAGCAGCTTGTAGGCCTGCTGGTTGCCCAGCCGCGCAGCCTGGTTCAGCTCGCCCACCGCCTCGCTGCTGCCGCTGCGGTCGAGGGCGTAGCCGAGGTAGTAACGATACTCTGAGTTGTTGGGCGCGCCGGTGACGGCCTGCCGGAAGCCCTGCACCGCCTGGCTGTAGTTCGAGGCGTTCAGCGACGTCCGGCCGGCGCTGAAGTGGTCGGCGGGCGAGGTCGGGGCCGAGGTCTGCATGCCCGCGGCCATGGCCGGGTCGACGCCGCCGCCCGCCGTCGGGTTCGTCGGGGCCTTGGCGGCGCCGCGGCCGCTGGGCCCCACGGGGACGTAGACGTCTTCAGGGTTCTCGGTGACGATCGGGTTCAGCTCGGTCGGCTCCAGGCCGTCGACGAGCTCGGCTTTGGCCTTCTCGCGCAGGTCCTCCTTGGCCTGCTCGGACTCGGCGCGCAGCGCGGCCTCTCGCAGCGCGCGCTGGGCATCGGTCTCGCCCACCTGGTCCGGCACGCGGTTCTGGTAGAGGTACCAGCCGCCCGCGGCGAGGGTGCCGATGAGCAGGCCCAGGACCACCATGACGGCCATGCTGGGGCCGGAGCGCGAGGCGCTGGCGGCGGTGTCGTTGCGCGCCGCGGGGCTGGAAGCGCGCTTGGGGGCGGCCTCGCGGCGGGCCCGGCCCTTCTCGAAGGGGTCCTGGAAGCGGGGGCCCCGGGGGCCCTCGTCTTCGGCATCGGCCGCGGCCTGGGCCGCCGCCGCCAGGGCGTCGGAGCCGGTCGCCGGATCGGGGCTGCGGGCCAGCTCGCCCAGGCCCTTGGTGACCGACTCGGCCCCGACGATGCGCGTCGGGCCCTCGTCGTCGAAGCCACCGGAGCTCTCGTTGGCGGCGTCTTCCTGCCGCTGACGGGCGTCGACGTATACCTGGATGAAGTGCTTCTGCAGGTCGGCGATCTCGCCCAGGCGGGTCCAGGTCTTGCCATCGTGGCTGATCTGGTCGTCGTTGCCGACCCGGCCGTCCTTGATGTAGCGGGCCAGGGTCTTGTAGTCGCTGAAGTCGTAGACCAGCCCGATGCGGACCTTGACCTTCCAGGCCTGGATGCCGACCGAGGTGAAGTCCAGGGTGTCCAGGTCCAGCTTGGGGGGGGCCGGGCTGACCGCGGCGGCCGCGCTGGCGGCGCCTCGGGAGGAGGAGGAGGCGACGGCGGCGGAGCCCACGGGCGAAGGGGTGCTGACAGGCGCCGGCGAGGGGGAGCTCGGCGAGGGGGAGCTCGGCGAGGGCGCGCCGGTCGAGGCCGGGCTGGCCGAGTCCTGGCCGGGCGAGGCCCCCGCGTCTTCCTGGCGGTAGACCACGAAGACATGGCGGCAGCTTGGGCAGGTGATCCGGACGCCCCGCCCGGTGATCCGGGCAGGATCGAGCTTGTAGCGGGCAGCACAGTGTTCGCAGGTGACGATCATCGCTGGTTTCTGCACTCCTCGGGCGCCGCGGCCAGGGGAACGGTACCACCGCGGGAGCCTCTCCGGCAAGCGCGAGGCATCAGGGCCCCCAGTTGGACCCGCGGCTCGGACCCGGGTTCCCGGAAGGCGCGCCTCATGGCAGCACCACTTCGAGGTTCGCCATCCGCGCCATCAGCGACTTGCGCCCGTGGTGCCGGAAGTGGACGACCAGCTTCTGGTTGCCCGGCGAGCCCTGGACCTCCTGCACCATGCCGCGGCCGAAGCTGGGGTGCAGGACCTCCATGCCCGGCTTCAGCGCGGTCGAGGCGTCCAGCGACACGGTGCGCAGGGACTCGTCGCTCTCTGCGGCTGGCGCGGGGGGCGGCCGGGGAGCGCTGGCCGGAGGCGGGCGCGTGCTCAGCGAGGCGGGCGCCGCCCAGGTGCTGGGAGGCCTCTGGCGCGCGGCGAGGCGCTGCTCGAAGGGCGAGGGGGTCGAGCTGGTCGAGGCCCAGGCGCCGCCCTGCTTCAGCAGGTGCGGGGGGATCAGCCGCAGGAAGGGCGAGGCCGGCACATCGCGGTAGCCGCTGCCCGGCACCATCCGGCGGCGCGCCCGGCAGAGCACCAGCCGGCTCTTGGCCCGGGTGAAGGCGACGTAGGCGAGGCGGCGCTCCTCCTCCAGCTCGCGCTCGTCCTCCATCGCCCGGAAGTGCGGGAAGCCGCCCTCGTGCAGGCCGACGACGTAGACCGTCGGGAACTCCAGCCCCTTGGCGAGGTGGGCGGTCAGCAGGGTGACCTTGCCCTCGTCCTCGGGCCCGGGCAGGCTCTCGTCCTGGCCCGCCAGGCTGACCCGGTCGACGAAGAAGCGCAGCCGGGCTTCGGGGTCCTCCAGGTCGACCTTGGACTCCTCGCGGAAGAGGTCGTCGTAGAGCATGGCGTCGTCGAAGGGCTCCTCCACCGCGCGGGCCAGGGCTTCGAGGTTCTCCAGCCGCCCCTTGGACTCGTCGGTGTTCTCGGCCCGCAGCATCGGCCCGTAGCCGCTCTGCTCAACGACGCGGTGGACCAGCTCGCCCGCCGGCAGGCTGCCCAGCGACTCCCGCCACTGGTCCAGCAGGACGCAGAGCTTGCGGCCCTCCTCCTTGGCCTTGCCCTTGTCCTGCGACCAGCGCCGCAGGCCCGCCAGCATCGGCAGGCCCTGGGCCTCGGCCGCGTCGCGGATGGCGTCGACCGCCTTGGGCCCGATGCCGCGCCCGGGCACGTTGACGATCCGCAGCAGGGCCATGTCGTCGGCCGGGTTCAGGATCAGCTTGAGGTAGGCCAGCAGGTCCCGCACCTCCTTGCGCTCGTAGAAGCGGGCCGCGCCGACCAGGATGTGGGGGATGCCCGCCCGCACCATCACCTGCTCGAAGGGCCGGGAGGCGGCGTTGGTCCGGTAGATGATGGCCACGTCGCCGTAGCGGGTGCCCGTGCCGGTGGCGCGTCGGATCTCGCCGGCGATGCTCTCGGCCTCCTCCTGCTCGTCCATGCTGGTGATCAGGCGGACCGGCTCGCCCGTCTTCTGCTCGGTCCACAGCTTCTTCTCCATCCGCCCGCGGTTGTGGCGGACGACGGCGTGCGCGACCTCCAGGATCGGCTCGGTGCTGCGGTAGTTCTGCTCCAAGCGGACCACGGTCGCTTCGGGGAAGTCGCGCTCGAAGTCCAGGATGTTCTGGACGTCGGCGCCCCGGAAGGCGTAGATGCTCTGGTCATCGTCGCCGACCACCGCGAGGTTGCGCGGTTCTCCGGCCGGGCGCTTCATCAGGAGCTGGAGCAGGGTGTACTGGGCCTTGTTGGTGTCCTGGTACTCGTCGACCATGATGTAGCGGAAGCGCTCCTGGTAGCGCCGCAGCACCGCCGGGTGCTCCTGGAAGAGCTTGACCATCAGGTTGAGCAGGTCGTTGAAGTCGACCGCCCCGGCGGCCTTCAGCGCCGCGTCGTAGCGGCGGTAGACCCGCACCGTGGGGTTGCCCGGCGAGCTGCGCAGCTCTTCGGCGAGCTGGTCGGGGGTGACCATCTTGTTCTTGGCCTGGTCGATCGCCCCGCGCAGCCGGGCGGGGGTCCAGTCCTTGCCCTGGATGTTGTCGACCCGCATGATCTCCTTGACCAGCCGGAGCTGATCGTCGGTGTCGTAGACGACGAAGGAGCGCGGGTAGCCCAGGTGCTCGATGTCCTCGCGCAGGAAGCGCACGCAGGCGCTGTGAAAGGTCGTCACCATCATGCGCTTGGCCGGATCGCCGACGATCTGCTCGACCCGGTGGCGCATCTCCTGGGCGGCCTTGTTGGTGAAGGTCACGGCCAGGATGCGCCAGGGGGCCACCCCCTGCTGGAGCAGCCAGGCGATGCGGTGGGTGAGGACCCGGGTCTTGCCCGAGCCGGCGCCGGCCAGGATGAGGAGCGGGCCCTCGGTCGTGACAACCGCGAGGCGCTGGGGCTCGTTGAGCCCCACCAGCAGAGGCTCAACCATTCCGGCCCTCCTTCTCGCCTCGAGCCAGCTCGGCGGCGCGGCGGGCCAGCTCGGCGCTGCGGGCGCGCAGATCGCGGGCCATGCCCTCCTTGTTGACCTGAGGGGCGCGGCCCAGGGCGAGGGCGTCGTCCGGCACCTCGCGGGTGAGGACCGAGCCGGCGGCGACGATCGTCCGGGCGCCGATCTTGACGGGGGCCACCAGGGCGCTGTTGCTGCCGATGAAGGCGTCCTCGCCGATCTCCGTGCGGTGCTTGCGGTAGCCGTCGTAGTTGCAGGTGATGGTCCCCGCCCCGATGTTGGCGCGGGCCCCGATGCGGGCGTCGCCGATGTAGGCGAGGTGGTTGGCCTTGGCGCCCTCTTCCAGGACGGCGTTCTTGACCTCGACGAAGTTGCCGACGCGGGCACCCGCCCGCAGCTCGGCCCCCGGGCGCAGCCGGGCGAAGGGCCCGACGACCGCGCCGCTCGCGATCTTGGCCCCCTGCACGACGCTGTGGGCCTCGATGCGGGCGCCGCTGGCCACCTCGCAGTCGGCCAGCACGCAGTGGGGCCCCACCTCGACCCCGCTCTGGATCCGGGTCCCGCGTCGCAGGACGCAGCCGGGGCCGATCACCACGTCCTCGCCGAGCTGGACCTCGACCTCGACCCGGGTGCTGGCCGGGTCCTGGAAGCTGACCCCGGCCAGCGCGTGCTGCCGCTTCAGGCGCTCGCCCAGCAGGCCCTCGGCCTGGGAGAGCGCCCAGCGGTCGTTGACCCCCAGCAGCTCCTCGGGCGGGCCGCGGTGCAGGATCACCCGCGCCCCGCCTCGCTCAGACGCCAGCTCCAGCACATCGGTCAGGTAGAGCTCGCCCTTGGGCGGGTGCGGGCGCAGGCCCGGGAGCACCTCGTGCAGGAAGGCGAGGTCGAAGGCGTAGATGCCGCTGTTCACCTCTCGCAGCGCGGCCCGCTCGGTCGGGTCGAGGTGCACCGCCTCCACGATGCGCACCGCCTGGCCCTCCCGCACGATCCGCCCGTACTCGGCCGGATCGGGCAGCTCCATCGAGAGGCAGGTGCAGAGCGCCTGATCATGGGCCGCCAGCAGCGCCGCCAGGGTCTCGGAGCGCAGCAGGGGCGCGTCGCCGGGCAGCACCAGCAGGGTGCCCTCGGCGGGCAGGTCCGGCAGGGCGCAGGCCACGGCGTGCCCGGTGCCCAGCGGGCTGGACTGGCGGCTGAACTCCACCCCCAGCGGCCCCAGGGCGGCCCGCACGGCCTCTTCCTGGTGGTTGACGACGACCCGCACGGCCAGGCCGGCCTGCTGGCAGGCGTGGGCGGCGTGCTGGACCATCGGCCAGCCCAGCACCGGGTGCAGGACCTTGGCGAGGCGGGAGCGCATTCGGGTGCCCATTCCGGCGGCGAGGATCAGGGCGATGGCGGGCACGGGCGACCTCCGACAGGAGGCCTTGTGCTAACGGATGCGCGCCTGGTCGGGGCGAGGCTCAGGCCCGGGGCGCGACGAAGGCGGCGAGATGCTCGCCGGTCAAGGTCGAGGGTCGGGCGACCAGCTGGGCGGGCGTGCCCTCGAAGACGACCCGACCGCCCTCATGTCCGGCGCCCGGCCCCAGGTCGATCAGCCAGTCGGCATGGGCCATCACGGCGAGGTGGTGCTCGATCACCAGGACCGACTTTCCGGAGTCTACCAGCCGGTCCAGCATGCCCAGCAGCAGCGCGACGTCGGCGAGGTGCAGGCCGGAGGTCGGCTCGTCGAGCACGTACACGCCTCCCTCTGCGCCCATCTGGGTGGCCAGCTTCAGGCGCTGCCGCTCGCCGCCGGAGAGGGTCGGGAGAGGCTGACCCAGGCGCAGGTAGCCGAGGCCCACATCGCCGAGGCGCCGCAGGATGGCCTCGGCCGCAGGAGTGCGCGCCTCGCCCACGCCGAAGAAGGCCACAGCCTCGTCGACCGAGAGGTCCAGCACCTCGGCGATGTGCCTTCCGCCGAGCCGGTACTGCAGCACGCTGGCCTGGAAGCGGCGGCCCTCGCAGTCCTCGCAGACCGTCGAGACGCCGGCCATCATCCCCAGGTCGGTGTAGATCATCCCGGCGCCGTTGCAGGCGGGGCAGGCACCCTCGGAGTTGGCGCTGAACAGGGCCGGCTTGACCCCGTTGGCCTTGGCGAAGGCCTTGCGGATCGGCTCCAGCAAGCCCGAGTAGGTCGCCGGGTTGCTGCGCCGCGAGCCCTGGATGGCCCCCTGATCGACCGTGACCACCCCCGGCTGGCCGCTGACCGAGCCGTGGATCAGCGAGCTCTTGCCCGAGCCGGCCACCCCGGTCACCACCACCAGCACACCCAGCGGGATGTCGACGTCGACCCCCTTCAGGTTGTGGGTACGGGCCCCGCGGACCTGCATCGTTCCTGTCGCGGTGCGCACCTTGGGCTTCACGGTCGCGCGGTCGTCCAGGTGACGCCCCGTCAGCGTGCCGCTGGCTCGCAGCTCCTCCACCGTGCCCTCAAAGACGACCTCGCCGCCAGCCGTCCCGGCACCCGGCCCCAGGTCGACGACGTGATCGGCGATCGTGATCGTCTCGGGCTTGTGCTCCACTACCAGGACGGTGTTGCCCTTGTCCCGCAGGCGCCGCAGCAGACTGTTCATCCGCTGGATGTCGTGCGGGTGCAGGCCGATCGTCGGCTCGTCG
>ERZ761602.2250-NODE-2250-length-31131-cov-5.139078_pt1 | contig 31131 bp, 29 predicted proteins | sample MGYA00512165_ERZ761602 | MGnify/ENA primary metagenome ERZ761602 (study PRJEB28899, sample SAMN02445085) | bioreactor sludge metagenome | biome: EBPR sludge; isolation source: Thorneside wastewater treatment plant | place: Australia: Brisbane, Thorneside...
CACGCTCGGCTTCGGTGAGATCATCCGCATCTTCATGAACAACCTCAATGCGCCAATCAACATCACCAATGGCGCCCAGGGCATCACCCTGATCGACCCGATCCGCATCGGCGATTTCTCGTTTTCCCAGACCAGCACCATTTTCGGCGTCACCCTGTCGGGTCCACAGAAATACTATTTTCTGCTCGTGGCGCTGGCCATTCTGGTGATCATGGTCAACATGCGCCTGCAGGATTCGCGCATTGGACGCGCCTGGCAGGCGATTCGCGAGGACGAGGTGGCCGCCAAGGCGTGTGGCATCAATACCCGCAACATCAAGCTGCTGGCTTTTGCCATGGGCGCCTCGTTCGGTGGTATTGCCGGCGGCGTCTTTGCCGCGATGCAGGGTTTCGTCAGCCCGGAGAGTTTTTCCTTAATGGAGTCGATCACCATCCTGTCGATGGTCGTTCTCGGCGGCATGGGCCACATTCCCGGCGTGATTCTGGGTGCGGTGCTGCTGACCGGTTTGCCGGAGGCGCTGCGCTATGGTATCGAGCCCCTGCAGAAGGCTGCGTTCGGGCGCATGATCATCGATCCGGAGAGTCTGCGCATGCTCGTCTTCGGTCTGGCACTGGTGCTCGTCATGCGCTTCCGTCCGGCCGGGCTGTGGCCGTCGTCGCTGCGTCGTCGCGAGTTGTCCGAGACAACGGATTGATCATGAGCGCACACCAGGTTCTTCTCGAAGCACATGAGGTCGCCAAGCATTTCGGCGGGGTCAAGGCGCTACACGACGTTTCGCTGACCATTCGTCGGGGCGAGATCTATGGCCTGATCGGACCGAATGGTGCCGGCAAGACGACCTTTTTCAACTGCCTGACCGGCCTTTACCGGAATGAGAGTGGCCATTTCGTCTTCGACGGCGTGAAGCTCGCGGCGGACGCCCCGCACAAGGCTGCGGAAATCGGCATCGCGCGCACCTTTCAGAACATTCGCCTGTTCGGCAACATGACGGCAATCGAGAACGTCATGGTCGGGCGCCACCTGCGTACCCGTGCCGGCGTGTTTGGGGCCATCAGCCGCAACGCAGCGACGCGTGCCGAAGAGGCGGCGATCGCTCGCCGGGCAGAGGAACTGCTGCACTATGTGGGCATTCAGGAGCGGGCTCATGATTATGCCCGGCACCTGTCCTACGGCGATCAGCGACGCCTGGAGATTGCCCGCGCACTCGCCACCGAACCGAAGCTGCTGGCCCTCGACGAGCCGGCAGCGGGCATGAACGGTACTGAAACCGAGGCCCTGCGGCTGCTCGTCGAAGGTATCTGCCGGGATGGCGTGACGGTCCTGCTGATCGAGCATGACGTCAAGCTGGTGATGGGATTGTGTGGGCGCGTGGCGGTACTCGATTACGGCGAGAAGATCTGCGAGGACGTGCCGGCGGTGGTGCAGAAGGATCCGCGCGTAGTCGAGGCTTACCTTGGTGGTTCGGTGGCCTGAGGAGACGGATGAATCATGCTCGAAGTTAACGGACTGCGCGTTTCCTACGGTGGTATCCAGGCTGTTCGTGGCATCAGCTTTCACGTCAACGAGGGCGAGATGGTGGCGCTGATCGGCGCCAACGGCGCCGGCAAGAGCAGCACCCTGCGCGCGCTGGCACGTTTGCTCGATCCGGCGGGTGGCAGCGTCCGCTATCGTGGCAAGGAGTTGCTCGCCTTGCCACCGCATGGACTGGTGGCGGAAGGGATTGCTCTGGTGCCGGAAGGCAGGGGGGTGTTCCCGCGTATGACCAGTCTGGAAAATCTGTACATGGGCGCCTATGCACGCAAGGACAAGGCGGCCATCCAGCGCGACCTCGAACATGTGCTTGGGCTCTTTCCGCGTCTCAAGGAGAGGGCGCAGCAGGTGGCAGGAACGCTCTCCGGGGGAGAGCAGCAGATGCTGGCAATCGGCCGGGCGCTGATGAGCAAGCCGCGTCTGATGTTGCTCGACGAGCCATCGATGGGACTCGCACCGATCATGGTGCAGAAGATCTTCGAGGTGGTGTGCACGGTTGCCAGTCAAGGCATGACGATTCTGCTGGTCGAACAGAATGCCAAGCTGGCGCTGGAAGTCAGTCAGCGTGGCTATGTCATGGAGAGCGGCGAGATCACGTTGACCGACGAAGCGAGTTGCTTGCTGGCCGACCCCAAGGTGCGTGCGGCCTATCTGGGCGAATAGAATAAAAGAGGTGGTCGGACTATCTGTTGACCGCGGCGCTGCCCGGGCGCCCGGACAGCACCAGTTGCCGGATCGCGCCAGGCGGCATTCAACGGCAGGAAGCCAGCGCCGCCGGCCTGACGCCGCAGGCGCCTGGCCTAGACCTAGAAATCCATGGCATCGGCAAAGGACAATGCTTGCATTTGAGCGCTGTTGAACTGGGCCGTGGTCAGGCCCAGCATTGCCGCCTGCTCGCCGATGGCACGGCCATCTTCCCCTTCGCTGGCCAGGGCGAGCTCGAGGAAGGCTTGATAACGACCACCATTACCCAGCAATGCGTCAGAGATTGGTTCGGGCAGGCGCATTGTTTCGAGGACCTGCTCCATTTCGACGCCGAGCAGGGCATCGAGCAGGGAGAAAGCACCGGTGATGAACAGGTTGTCGTACTCTGACCGATCGACCAGACCGCTGGACAGCAACTCCATCAGGCGAGCGCGGACCAGCGCCGTATGCATCAGAGCCGGCGCCATCGGGTCCTTGCTTGCCGTTGCCAGCAGCAGCGACAACCAGCGGTTGAGTTTCTCGTAGCCGAGGATGGTCACAGCGTGGCGAAACGACTGGATCTGGCAGGACAGTCCGAAACCAGCCGAGTTGATGTAGCGCAAGAGCTTGTAGGAGATCGCCACATCCTGTTTGAGTGCTGCTTCGATTTCGCGGATCTCCGCGTTTCTGCGTACCAGATTGAGCACCCGCATGATATTTTCCTGACCAGGGTTGAGTGCCTTGGCCGGTACGCTGGTCGGCGTGGTGAAAAACCATCCGGCGGCGGCGGCGACCCCGGCATCCATGCAGGAGCGGAAGTCGGCGGCCGTTTCGACATTGAAGGCGATTCCCAGGCCGTGCGATCGGGTGCGCGCGGCGAGCAGCTTCAACTGGCCCAGGGTGAGGGCCTGCGTGTCGAAGCCGATGAAGCGGCAGGGAACTCCGGCCGACAGCGCTTGTGCCGCCCGCGGGTCGAAATGAAGACAGACCGTCGGTTGCCAGGTCTGCAGTGCCGCGATCAGGTCCGGACCACCGTCGCCGAGCAAAGCCGCCGCCGGTAGTTCGATGGTAGCATTTTCGGGTGTTGACCAGTCGAGCAGCCCTGCATCATAGCTGCTGGGCCCGCAATTGATGAACAAGGGTCTGCCACCCTGTGGCCAGACACTGGTCAGTGTGTCGAGTGCGCTCACCGCGTCGGACATGCTTCCACGCTCTCCAAGATGGAGTGTCAGGCGCGTGGCAATCACCCGGCTTTGCCGATTGATCAGCGGTTGGCGGGACATGAAGATTTCAGTCATGCGGGGCGACCCCTGTCTCCGGCGCAATGCCAGTGGCGATTGCCTGCAGCGTGTCGGCAGAATAGTCGAACGAGTCGGCGAAGAACTCGTCTGCCGGCAGGTGGCAGCGGGTGAGAAAATCCTGGCGCGCGGCAGCGATCATCGCCGGCGCTCCACAGACATAGGCTTGATGCTCTGAGAGATCTGGATGATCAGCCATTGCTGCGGCGTGGACGAGGCCGGTCCGGCCACTCCAGTGCTCTTCGGCCGGCGAGCCGGAGAGAACCGGAATGAAGCGAATATTGGGGTGTCGTGCCGGCCACTGTTCGGCGAGTTGCAGCAGGTACAGGTCGGCGCGACAGCGTGCCCCCCAATAGATAGCCATGGCTCTGTCGCTTCCCTCGGCGATGGCGTGCTCGACGATTGCCTTGATCGGTGCAAATCCGGTCCCGCCGGCGACCAGCAGCATCGGTTTGCGCGAGTCCTCGCGCAGGAAGAAAGTGCCCAGTGGGCCGCGCAGACGCAAGAGGTCGCGTTCCCGCATGTGCTGGAAGACATGTTCGGTGAACTGGCCGCCTGGTACGTGACGGACGTGCAGCTGCAGCACGCTGTCGTCATGGGGGGGGTTGGCCAGCGAAAAGGAGCGTCGCTTGGCATCTTTGAGCAGAATGTCTACGTACTGCCCGGCGAGAAACTGCAGGCGTTCGTTGGCGGGCAGTTTGAGTTCGAGGATCATCACTTGCGGAGCGACGCGGATCAGCCGGTGTACGCGGGCCGGCAGGGTCCGGATCGGGAGGTCGTCGAGTGTGCGTACTTCGCGGCTTTCGATGCACAGGTCACTCTTCGCCATGGCACAGCAGAAGAGCGCGAAGCCGGCCAGGCGGTCGGCTTCGCTGAGAATCTCGGGCGATGCCTTGCCGTGCACCACCTCGCCGGCGAGCACCTTGCCCCGGCAGTTGCCGCAAACCCCGTCGCGGCAACCGTAGGGAAGGCTCAGCCCCTGGCGCAGGGCGGCTGCGAGAATCGTTTCGTCGGGCTCGGCATGAAAACTGTGCCGGCTCGGCTGAACGCTGACCTGAAAACCCATTGACTCTCCGCTGATGTTCTAATCCGGTAAAATTGCGCGGTGCAAAAACTCTTGATCGTTGGTTGCGGTGACGTCGCACGCCGCATGTTGCCTCGTCTGCTTGGCCATTATCGTGTCTTCGCGCTGGTCCGTGATCGCGAGCAGTGTGCCTTCTGGCGCGAACATGGCGCTCGACCTGTGTTGGCCGACCTCGATCAGCCAGCCAGTTTGCGGCGCATCGCCGGTCTGGCCGACATCGTGGTTCATCTGGCGCCGCCTCCGGCGGCCGACCGCCGGAGGCGGGCAGGCGAGCAGCGCGATAGCCGGACGCGCTGGCTGTTGGCCGCCCTGGCCCGCGGCCGGAGTCTACCACAGCGCATCGTTTATATAAGCACCACTGGTGTTTACGGTGACTGCGCGGGGGCGCTGATCGACGAGACGCATGCCGTACGCCCGTCAACCGTGCGTGCCTGCCGCCGTCTGGACGCCGAGCGGCAATTGCGCGCTTTCGGTCGCCGCGGCGTGGTTGTCAGCATCCTGCGCGCGCCCGGTATCTACGCCACCGACCGCCTGCCGATCGAACGGCTGCGTAAAGGCAGTCCGGCGCTCCGTGCGGCCGATGATGTCTATACCAACCACATCCATGCCGATGACCTGGCGGCGCTGACCTGTGCGGCGCTGCGCTATGGGCGGAGCAACCGCACCTACAATGCAAGCGACGATTCACAGATCAAGATGGGCGACTATTTCGATCTGGTGGCGGATGGTTTAGGACTGGCGCGGGTGCCTCGTCTGTCGCGCGGCGAGGCCGAGATGCGGTTGCCAGAGATGCAGTTGTCGTTCATGAGTGAATCGCGCCGCCTGCTGAACCGGCGCGCCAAATGCGAGTTGCGGTTTCGGCCACGTTATGCCCAGGTCGCCGACGGCGTCGCGGCGGCGCTCAAGGAAAGGGAAAACCGGTGTTGATAGTCAAGGTACTGCATCTGTGGATGGTGGTGAGCTGGTTTGCCGGCCTGTTCTACCTGCCGCGGATCTTCGTCAACCTCGCGCTGGTTGCGCCGGACAGCACGGCAGAACGCGACCGCTTGCTGTTGATGGCGGGCAAGCTCTATCGGTTCATGACGCCGATCGGTTTTCTGGCGGTTGCCCTGGGGCTCTGGCTGTGGTTCGGCTTCGGTTTTGGCGGCGGCTGGCTGCACGCCAAGACGGCCCTGGTGCTGCTGCTGCTTGGCTACCATGCTTACTGCGGGCGCTTGCTGCGCAACTTCCAGGTGGGTCGCAACCTGCGTGACCATGTCTGGTACCGCTGGTTCAATGAGATGCCGGTGCTGCTCCTGCTGGCGGTGACCTATCTGGCTGTGGTCAAGCCCTTCTAGTCCATCCGCTCGGAGATAAGCCGTGGAAACATTCTTTGCCAGTTGTCCGCGTGGCCTCGAGCACCTTTTGGCTGAAGACCTCAGGCTGGCAGGTGCGGGCGAGCTCACGCAGATCTTCGGCGGGGTACATTTTCGTGCCGATTGGTCTGCCTGCTACCGCGCCAATCTCCAGTCAAGGATCGCCACGCGCATCCTGTGGCGAGTGGCACAGGGGTCTTACGTCAAGGAAGACGACATCTACCGCCTGGCCCTGGACACGCCCTGGCCGCAGTGGTTTCTGCCACAACAGACGATTCGCGTCGATGTGACGGCGGTAAAGAGCCCATTGAAGAGCGTGGATTTCGTCACCCTGCGCATCAAGGACGCCGTCTGTGACCGCTTTCGCCGCGAGCTGGGGAGCCGCCCGAGTGTTGATACCCGGCAGCCGGAGGTGCGCATCCAGGGCTTCATCGGGCGCGACGAGTGTACGCTGTATCTGGATACCTCGGGGGCGCCGCTTTACCAGCGCGGCTTTCGCCAGAAGACCGTCGATGCCCCGCTCAAGGAAAACCTCGCGGCCGGCATTCTCCGCCTGAGCGGCTGGCAGCCCGGGGTCGTGCTGCTTGATCCGATGTGTGGCAGCGGTACGTTTCTCCTTGAGGCGGCGCAGATCGCGCTCGGCCGGGCGCCGGGCACGGGGCGCGACTTCGCTTTTCAGCGGCTGCGTCATTTCGATGCCGATCTCTGGCAAGGCCTGCTCGCTGGCGCACGAGCGGGCGAGCACTCGGCGGCGGATGGGGGGATTTTCGGCGGCGACATCTCGCCCGCCGCGGTGCGCGCAGCACTGGCCAATCTCGATCGGGCCGGACTGCTGCCCGTCGTCCGTCTGAGCACGGGCGACCTGCTCGACATCGAGGCACCGGCCGGGCATGGGGTCATGGTGAGCAATCTGCCTTACGGCGAGCGGGTTTCGGATCACGAACAACTGGCCCGTTTCTACCCCCTGCTGGGCAGTGCCCTGAAGCGTCGCTTTGCTGGCTGGAACTGCTACCTGATCAGCGCCGACACCCGCCTGCCGAAGCTGGTCCGCCTGACTCCCAGCAAGAAGACGCCCTTGTTCAACGGAGCGCTGGAATGTCGTCTCTATGAATTCCGCATGGTGGCTGGCAGCAACCGTACCCTGGGGTGAGCCACTGCCGGTTAGCCGGAGTCCGACCCGGCGCTGGCCTGGCGAGCCGCCGCCTGCCGCTGGTGCCGACCTAGACGATGTCGAGGTGGCCGATACCTGCGGTGAGATCCCTGTCCCTGGATTCCTTGCCATGTAGCTTGATCTGCAGTCGCAGGTCGTTCAGCGAGTCGGCATTGCGCAGGGCATCGGTATAGCTGATCAGACCTTCTTCGTAGAGATCGAAAAGTGACTGGTCGAAGGTCTGCATGCCGAGCTCGCGCGACCGTTTCATCACATCCTTGATCTCCTGTACCTGACCTTTGAAGATCAGGTCGGAAATCAGCGGCGAGTTGAGCAGGATTTCAATCGCCGGGACCCGGCCCTTGCCATCCTTTTTCGGCAGCAGGCGTTGCGAAACCAGGGCGCGCAGGTTTAGCGAAAGGTCCATCAGCAGTTGGTGGCGCCGTTCCTCAGGGAAAAAGTTGATGACCCGGTCGATCGCTTGGTTGGTGCTGTTGGCGTGCAGCGTGGCCAGGCAGAGGTGGCCGGTTTCGGCGAAGGCGATGGCATAGTCCATGGTTGCACGGTCACGGATCTCGCCCATCATGATCACGTTGGGTGCCTGGCGCAAAGTGTTCTTGAGCGCCACTTCCCAGTTGTCGGTGTCCACGCCGATCTCGCGCTGGGTGACGATCGACTTCTTGTGCTCATGCACGAATTCGATCGGATCCTCGATGGTGATGATATGGCCCTGGCTGTTGCGGTTGCGGTGGTCAACCAGAGCTGCCAGCGACGTCGTCTTGCCGGTGCCGGTGCCTCCGACAAACACCACCAGGCCGCGCAGGGTCATCGCGATGTCCTTGAGTACCGCAGGCAGGGCGAGTTCGTCGAGGGTTGGCACGACCAGATTGATCGTCCGGCAAACGACCGCGACCCGTCCCTGCTGGACCAGGGCATTGACACGAAAGCGCCCGATGCCGGCTGGCGAGATGGCGAAATTGCATTCCTTGGTTGCTTCGAAATCGGACGCCTGGCGGTCGTTCATCAGCGCACGGGCGAGCTCGGCGGAGTGCTGCGGCAGCAGCGGCTGACTTGACACCGGTACGACCTTACCGTCGATCTTGATGGCCGGCGGAAAATTTGCCGTGATGAAGAGGTCGGAGCCGTTCTTCTGCACCATCAGACGCAGCAGTTCGTGCATGAACTTCAGTGCCTGATCATTCTCCATGAATCATCCTCCTCCTGCTGCGACTCAGGCGCCCGGGAAGGCGTCCTTGTTGGCTGCCTTGGCGCGTGCTTCGGATGCCGACACGACGTTGCGCCGCACCAGGTCGATCAGGGCCTGGTCGAGGGTCTGCATGCCGAACTGCTGTCCGGTTTGCAGCGAAGAATACATCTGTGCCACCTTGTTCTCGCGGATCAGGTTGCGGATCGCCGGGGTGCCGATCAGGATCTCGTGTGCGGCGACTCTTCCCTGGCCATCCTTGGTCTTGAGCAGGGTTTGCGAGATCACCGCGCGCAGCGACTCGGAAAGCATCGATCGCACCATTTCCTTCTCGGCCGCCGGGAAGACGTCGACGATCCGGTCGATCGTCTTGGCAGCGCTCGAGGTGTGCAGGGTGGCGAACACCAGGTGGCCGGTTTCGGCGCCGGTCAGTGCAAGGCGGATGGTCTCCAGGTCGCGCATCTCGCCCACCAGAATCACATCCGGGTCTTCGCGCAGGGCCGAGCGCAGGGCATTCTGGAAGGACAGGGTATGCGGACCGATCTCACGCTGATTGATCAGGCACTTCTTGGGTTGATGCACGAATTCGATCGGGTCCTCGACGGTGAGGATGTGGCTGTAGGCGTTCTCGTTGACATGGTTGATCATCGCTGCCAAGGTGGTCGATTTGCCCGAGCCCGTCGGCCCGGTGACCAGGACGATACCGCGCGGATAGTCCGAGATGTCCTTGAAGATGCGCGGGCAGTTGAGGTCTTCGAGCGTCAGCACCTTCGACGGAATCGTCCGGAAGACCGCGCCGGCGCCACGATTCTGGACGAAAGCATTGACCCTGAAACGTGCCAGGTTCGGGATCTCGAACGAGAAGTCGCACTCCCGCGTGTCTTCGTACTGTTTGCGCTGGGCGTCACTCATGATGTCGTACACCATTCCGTGCACGTCCTTGTGCTCCATCGCCGGCAGGTTGATCCGCCGGACATCGCCATTCACCCGGATGATCGGCGGCAAGCCCGCCGAGAGGTGGAGGTCCGACGCCCTGTTCTTGACGCTGAAAGCCAACAGTTCCGTGATGTCCATCCGGTTCGGTCCTCGGGCGGTGGGCGGGGCGCAGTGCTATACTCTCAAAAATCTGCGCGACGCCCGATTATGATCACACTTCCCGCCAAGCTGCAAGCCGTTCTCGCGCGAATTGCCGACGCTGCCCGGCTGTATGGTCGTGACCAGGCGGACGTTCGCTTGCTTGCGGTGAGCAAGACCTGGCCGGCGGCTGCGTTGCGCGAAGTGGCAGCGGCCGGCCAGCGGGCTTTCGGCGAAAGCTATGTGCAGGAGGCGGTCGGCAAGATCAGCGAGTTGCGTACGCTGGGTCTTGAGTGGCACTTCATCGGTGCCTTGCAGGCCAACAAGACGCGTCTGGTGGCCGAGTCTTTCGACTGGGTCCATTCGGTCGATCAACTTCGCATTGCCCAGCGACTATCCGAGCAACGCCCGTCATTGCTACCCCCCTTGTCCGTGTGCCTGCAGGTCAATGTCAGCGGTGAAGCCAGCAAGAGCGGCGTGTCGCCGGCCGCTGCTCCGGCCCTGGCGGCGGCGGTCGCGGTGTTGCCCGGCTTGTGTTTGCGCGGTTTGATGGCTATCCCGGCGGCTACCGACGAGTTTGGCGAACAGCGGCGCGCTTTCCGTTGCCTGCGGGAACTTTCGGAACGATTGCGGGCCGATGGCTTGTTGCTTGATACCTTGTCGATGGGTATGTCGCACGACCTGGAGGCAGCGATTGCCGAAGGGGCGACGCTGGTGCGCGTCGGCACTGCAATTTTTGGTGAGAGAAGATGAAGATCACTTTCCTTGGTGGTGGCAACATGGCCAACGCACTGATCGGCGGGCTGGTGAAGACCGGCTTTGCAGCCTCCGACATCGCGGTCATCGAGCTGGGCGCACAGGGACGCGCCAAGTTGCGGCTCGCCTACGGCGTACGTTGCTATGAGGCGCCCGGGGCTGTGGCACTCGACTGCGATGCCGTGCTGCTGTCGGTCAAGCCGCAGCAGATGCGCGAGGCCTGTCCGCCGCTCCTGCCTTACCTCAAGCAGCAACTGATCATCAGCATCGCTGCCGGTCTGCGCTTGGCCGACGTTTCGCGCTGGCTAGGCGGCTACGGCAAGATCGTGCGCGCGATGCCCAACACACCGGCGCTGATTGGTGCCGGGATCACCGGGCTGTGCGCCATGCCGGCGGTTTCGATGGCCGAGCGGCTGGGCGCCGAGCGTATCCTGCAGGCGGTTGGCAATACCCTGTGGATTGCCGATGAGGAAAAGATGGATGCGGTGACCGCCGTCTCCGGCAGCGGTCCGGCCTATGTGTTCCTGTTCATTGAAGCACTGCAGCAGGCGGCGAGCCAACTCGGCCTGTCGCCCGGCCAGGCACGACAGTTGTCGATCGATACCGTGCTCGGGGCAGCCCGACTGGCGGCGCAGTCCGATGAAGCGGCCAGTGTGCTGCGCGAGCGAGTGACTTCCAAGGGTGGGACGACCGAGGCGGCGTTGCGGACGATGCAGGAGCGTTGCGTCAAGGAAGGCTTCATCGCCGGAGTCCTGGCGGCCAATGAGCGTGGTCGGGAATTGGGTGCGCTGCTTGGTCAGGACGACTGATGGTCTCCCAGGCAGGTCTGTTTCTGCTCGATGTGCTGGTCGCGTTTCTGAGCGTGGTGCTGCTGTTGCGTTTCTTCATGCAGGCCTGTCGCGTATCCTTCAACAACCAGGTGGGCACCTTCGTCGTCGAGTTCACCAATTGGCTGGTTCGCCCCCTGCGCAAGATCCTGCCTGGCTTCTACGGCCTTGATCTGGCCAGCCTCCTGCCGGCCTATCTGCTGCAGGTCATTTTCGCTCTGGCGGTGTTCCTGGTACGCGGCGGAAGCGAAGCCTGGTCACTGGCGACCTGGTTGTCGCTGCTCTTCTGGCACGGTCTTCTGGCAACCCTGCGCCTCAGCATCTACCTCCTGATTGGTGCCTTGCTGGTGCAGGCGGTGCTGTCATGGATCAGTCCCTATTCGCCACTGAGCCAGCCGGTAGCGCAACTGACCCGCCCCGTCCTGCGCCCGATCCAGCGTTTCCTGCCACCGATCGGTGGTGTCGACCTTTCGCCGCTGATCGCCATCGTCCTTGCCCAATTATTGCTGATGTTCCTCTAGGCCGCTGTGAGCGATTGGCTGCGTCGTGCCGAAGGAGGAATCACGCTGACCGTGCATGTCCAACCGGGAGCTAGGCACAATGAGGTGGCCGGTGTGCACGGCGAGGCGCTGAAGATTCGTCTGGCAGCACCGGCGATCGACGGCCGGGCCAATGCCGCCCTGCTCGAGTTCGTTGCCAAACGACTCGGGGTGCCCAGGTCCGCGCTGCAGATCAGGAGTGGACAGACGTCACGGCGCAAACTGCTGGTCGTTCTTGAACCGCCGACTGACGCGGTGCAGCGCCTGCTCGGCGACTGAGCCGCCGCTCCGCCCGGTCATGGGGCTTACTGCGTCAGGCTGCGAAGACGATTCGTCCGCCAACCAGAGTCATGCGTACCCGGCCACTTACTTCGTAGCCCAGGAAGGGAGTGTGCTTGCCTTGGCTGCGTAGTGCCTCGGGTGTTACGCACCACGACTCTTCCGGATCGAAGAGGCACACGTCTGCCGGACCGCCGACCGTCAGCGAGCCGGCGTCGAGGCCGAGAATGGTTGCCGGATCAGAGGTGACGCGGGCCAGAGCAACGGCCAGCGGCAGCTTGGTCTGCCGGGCCCAGAGCAGGGTCAGCGGCAGCAGGAGTTCGAGTCCGGTGGCTCCTGGCAAGGCCTCCGCGAACGGCAGTTGCTTGCCATCAGCATCGACCGGAGTGTGGTCGGAGCAGATCGCTGCCAGTCCCTCGGCAACAGCGGCGCGCAGCGCATCGCGGTCACTCGCCGAGCGTAGCGGCGGGTCGAAGCGCGCGTTGCTGTCGAAGTAGCCGATGTCCATTTCCGAGAGGTGCAGGTGATGGACCGCCACGTCGCAAGTGACCGGCATCCCGGCGCATCGTGCCTGGCGAATGAGCTCGATCGCTGCGGCCGATGACAGGCGTGACAGGTGCAGACGGACGCCGGTGTGCGCCGCCAGTTGCAGGGCGGTTGCTGTGGCAACGGTTTCAGCCGCGACGGGGATACCGGTCAGGCCCAGCCTCGAGGCGACTTCGCCATCGTGCGCAACTCCCTCGCGGGCGAGAAAATCGTCCTGAGGGCGCAGACGGACGGCGTAACCGAAGGTCGCTGCGTACTGCATGGCGCGTAGCAGCAACTGCGTGTCCACGATGGCCTGCTTGGCCTGCGAGAAGGCGATACAGCCGGCGCGCGCCAAGCTGTTCATTTCAGCGAGTCGCTCGCCCGCCAGTTGCTGGGTCAGTGCACCGATCGGGTAAACCCGAGCCAGACCGAGGGTGTCGCTGCGCCGCACCAGACGTTCGACCAGCCCCGGTTCGTCGAGCAGCGGTTTGCTGTCGGGTGGGCAGGCGAGGGAAGTGACGCCGCCGGCGACCGCCGCACCAAGTTCCGGTTCGATGCCGCCCAGCCGTGCCGAGAGATCGACCAGACCCGGGCAGACGATCATGCCGGCGGCGTCGATCGTGCGTTGGGCAGCAAAGTCGGTGGCCGGTCGCCCGATCGCCGCGATACGCCCGTCGGCAATGAACAGGTCAAGCTGCTCATCAACGCCGTTCCTGGGATCGATCAAGCGGGCGTTGCGGATGTGAAGGTGTTGCATGCTCATGCCTCAATTCCCCGCCAGAATACCCATCACCGCCATGCGCACGGCAATGCCGAAGGTGACCTGCGGCAGGATCACCGCCTGTGGTCCATCGGCGACGTCGGAGTCGATCTCGACGCCTCGGTTCATTGGTCCCGGGTGCATTACGATGGCGTCGGTTTTGGCCAGTGCCAGAGACTCCGGTGTCAGCCCGTAGCAGCGGAAGTACTCGCGCGCCGAGGGCAGCAGCGCGCCATTCATGCGCTCGTTCTGCAGCCGCAACATGATGACCACATCACAATCACGGATTCCGGTGCGCAGGTCGTGGCACACCCGCACTCCCATCTTTTCGATGGCGCTTGGCAAGAGCGTCTGCGGACCGACGGCGCGCACCTCGGCGGCACCGAGCGTGGTCAGCGCGTGGATGTCCGAGCGGGCAACGCGTGAATGCAGGATGTCGCCAACAATCGCCACGACCAGGTTGGCGAAGTCGTTCTTGTAATGGCGGATGGTGTACATGTCGAGCAGGCCTTGCGTCGGATGCGCATGGCGTCCGTCACCGGCGTTGACCACATGCACGTTGTCTCGCCCGACCCGGCGCAGGTGGTCGGCGATCAGGTGCGGGGCGCCGCTCGACGCATGGCGTACGACAAACATGTCGGCGTGCATGGCGACCAGATTGTCGACCGTATCAAGCAGGGTTTCGCCCTTGGCCGTCGAAGAGCGCGTCACATCGAGATTGATCACATCCGCCGACAGGCGCTTGGCGGCGATCTCGAAGGTGGTCCGGGTGCGCGTCGAGTTCTCGAAGAAGACATTGAACACGCTCTTGCCGCGCAGCAGTGGGACTTTCTTGACGTCACGGTGGGATACCTTGAGAAAGCTTGATGCGGTATCCAGAATATGGATGATCACCGCGCGCGGCAAGCCCTCAATTGACAGCAGGTGCGTCAACTCGCCGTGGGCGTTGAGTTGAGGATTATGCATGCTGTTCAAGGCTCCATTGCAGGCGTCCGCTGGCCTCCGCCGAGAGGACCAGTTCGTGTGACGGATCGAGGTCGACCCGCCACGGGCAGAAGTCAGCGCAAATGGGCAGCTGGCGTCTGCCCCGATCGGCCAGCACCGCGAGCTGTATGCTCGCCGGACGTCCATAGTCAAACAATTCGTTGATTGCTGCACGCGTCGTGCGACCGGTGTAGAGAACGTCGTCCACCAGAATCAGTGCACGGCCTTCAACATCGAACGGGATCGAGCTCGGCTTGACCCGTGCATGAAGACCTCTTTCGCGGTAATCGTCGCGGTAGAACGAGACGTCGATCAGACCGATTTCCGTTTCGAGATCGAGCAGTTCGTGCAGGCGCCGGGCAACCCAGACGCCTCCGCTGTGAATGCCGACCAGAACGGTCTCCGGGTACAGCCGCGGACGAATCAACTCGGCTAGCTGGACACATTGGGTTTCGGCATCGGGCAACTCAGTGGGAGAGCGTATCGGTTCGGCGGTCATCGGCATGTCCGGGTTCAGTGGGGAGGGAGCCATGGTCGGATGAGGTCATGTCTGCAAAATAGGTCTGCAGGATCAGTTGGGCAGCCACGGCATCGACGTATTCGCTCCGCTTGCGGACCCTGTTGCCGGCAGAACGCAGTTGCGCCTCTGCCTCCGTCGATGACAGCCGTTCGTCGGCATGGTCCACCGGGAGGCCGAAGCGCCCGCGCAACTGATTGGCAAAACGTGTGCAGCGGGCGGTCATCGCATGTGTTGCGCCATCAAGTGAGAGCGGACGACCTACCACCAGGCTGGAGGGCTGCCATTCGGCAATCAGGGCGGCGATGGCAGAAAAACGCTCGGCATTGGTTTCGAGCCTGATGGTGGTCAGGGGATGGGCCCGGAGCAGTTCCCATTCACCAACGGCGATGCCGATGCGCTTCTCGCCGAAATCGAAGGCGAGGACGGTGCCTGTGCGCTTGTCCACCCTCTCAGGCATGCCCCGCTTCATCGACCAGATTGGTCGGGTTGACGCCAAGCAGTTCGAGGGCGGATGCCAGTCGCTCTTCGTAAGGCAATTCAAAGAGGATGTGCAGTTCGGCGGGAACGGTCAGCCAGGCGTTCTGCGCCAGTTCATGTTCGAGCTGGCCGGCTGACCAACCGGCGTAACCCAGCGTGACCATCACATCATGCGGTTGGCCGTTCAGGGCGACCGCCTGCAAGATGTCGCGCGAACTGGTGAGACCGACCTGCTCGTTGACCACCAGCGTCGACTGCCATTGTCCCAGCGGGCGATGGAGGACAAAGCCGCGGTCGGTCTGGACCGGCCCACCGAAAAGAACCGGCAGGTTGGCGATGCCTTCGGCGTGCAGCGGCACGTCGATCTTTTCGAGCAGACTACCCAGACTCATGTCGATCGGGCGATTGATGATCACCCCCAGGGCGCCGCGATCGTTGTGTTCGGCGATATAGACCAGCGTCTTGGAAAAGTAAGAGTCCACCATCGCTGGCATGGCAATGAGAAAATGGTCGGTCAGATCGATGCTTTGCATGGTCTTATTCTAATCGGCGCTGGCGGCTGACACAAAGGTAATCGGCGATGGAGTCAATTCTGGTCTGGTTTCGGCGCGACCTGCGGGATTGCGACCAGACCGCGCTTTGCGAGGCGCTGCGGCGCGGACGGCGGGTCTACTGCACATTCATATTCGATCGGGAGATCATCGATCGGCTCGATCGAGCAGACGACCGGCGTCTCGAGTTCATCCGCGAATCGCTGGTCGAGCTGGACGTGGCGTTGCGCGCGCGTGGCGGTGCCTTGATCGTGCGTCATGGCTGGCCGCGCATCGAGATTCCCAGTCTGGCCAGGGCGCTTGGCGTATCGGCGGTGTTTGCCAACCGCGACTACGAGCCGCAGGCAAAGCAACGCGACGCCGCGGTCGAAGCGGCATTGAGGGTCGATGACATTGGCTTCGAATCGTTCAAGGATCAGGCGATGTTTGACGGAGAGGAAGTCCTGACGCAGACCGGACGCCCGTACACCGTGTTTACGCCCTACCGTAACAGCTGGCTGAAGCGACTGACCGAGGATGACTGGCTGCCGCATGCGGCAGGGCGCGGCAGCCTGGCAGCGGACGCGTTGGCGAGTGGCGTGCCGTCGCTGGCCGATCTCGGCTTTGCCCGAGCCGACCTGCGCGCTTTGCGGATCGTGCCGGGCATGTCCGGTGGCCGACAGTTGCTGGACGACTTCATGGCACGTATCGGGCGCTACAAGCAGCAGCGCGATTTTCCGGCCGTCAGGGGCGTTTCGTATCTCTCCGTCCATCTGCGCTTCGGGACGGTCTCGATTCGTCATCTGGTGGCGCAGGCGGTCGCGGCGGGAGCCTTGCGCACTGAGGCCGAGGGGCCGGCCACCTGGCTTTCCGAGCTGATCTGGCGCGATTTCTACTTCATGATTCTCGACCGCTTTCCCCACGTCACGCAGCACGCATTCAGGCCGGAGTACGATACCATCGTCTGGGAGCAGGGGCCAGCCGCCGAACAGTCTTTTGCTGCTTGGTGCGCAGGGCGTACCGGCTATCCGCTGGTCGATGCCGCAATGCGCCAGATCAATCAGAGCGGTTACATGCATAACCGGCTGCGCATGCTGGTGGCGTCCTTCCTGACCAAGGATCTGGGCATGGACTGGCGCTGGGGTGAGGCGTATTTTGCGCGCCAGCTCAACGACTTCGACCTCGCAGCCAACAACGGCGGGTGGCAATGGGCGGCATCGAGCGGTTGTGACGCACAGCCGTATTTCCGCATCTTCAACCCGCTGACACAGTCCGAACGTTTCGATCCGGCCGGCAAATTCATTCGCCGCTACCTGCCTGAGCTGGCCGGGGTGCCCGATCGGTTCATCCACGCGCCCTGGCGCATGAGTGCAGCCGAGCAGACGGCCTGCGGCGTCCGCATCGGTCTCGATACGCCGGCGCCCATGGTCGAACACGAGGCGGCAAGGCGCCAGACGCTGCAGCGTTACGCGGTGGTCAAGTCTGGTGGCGCAGCTCGCTGACGTGGCGCTTCACCAGTCGTAGCAGCTCGTCCTCCTGGTAGGGCTTGCCGAGATAGTGGTTGACACCCAGCTCGAGGGCGTACTGACGGTGCTTTTCGGCTGTTCGCGAGGTGATCATGATGATCGGCACGGATCCCAGTCGTTTGTCGGAACGGACGTTTCTGGTCAGTTCGAAGCCGTCCATGCGCGGCATTTCGATGTCGATCAACATGACGTCCGGTACGACCGCGACCAGTTGTTCGAGTGCGTCCACCCCATCCTTGGCGGTCATGACCTGGTAGCCTTCGCGGGCTAGCAGGCGACTGGTGATCTTGCGCACGGTCAGCGAGTCGTCGACGATGATGATGGGCGATCGGGTTGAGGATCAGCACGACCTGGCCGTTGCCCAGCACGGTCGCTCCGTCGATGCCAATCACTCGGGCCAGTTGTGCGCCGATGTTCTTGACCACGATTTCCTGGTTGCCGAGCAGTTCATCGACCTGCAGGGCGACCCGCTTGCTGCCACTGCGCAGCAGCAGGACCCAGTATTGAGTGTGTTTCTCGGGTAGCGCCTGTCCGTCGCCAAGCAGGTGGGGCAGGTAGTTGAAGGGATAGTGATTGCCGGTCCACACGGCCTCGCGGGCATCACGTATGCGCGCCAGCGCTTTCTCCTTGAGATCGAGCGCCTGCTCGATCATGGCTGACGGGATGGCATACTGGCGGTTGCCTGAACGGATCAGCAGGGCTTTGGTGACGGCCAGTGTCAGCGGCAGATAGAGTCGGAAGGTCGTTCCCTGACCGGGAAGGGAGACGACCTCGATGCGACCGCCGAGACTGGTGACCTCGCTTTTCAGTACATCCATTCCGATACCGCGCCCCGACAGCTGTGATACCTCATTGGCGGTCGAGATTCCCGGCGCAAAAATCAGCTCGACGACACGTTCCGGATTGCTTGCGTCATCCTTGTGCAACAGGCCGGACGACAGACCACGCTCGCGCAGGCGGTCGATGTCGAGTCCGGCGCCGTCATCGGAAAGGGAGAGAATGATCTCGTTGCCTTCCTGCTTCAGCGTTAGCGATATCTCGCCGATTTCCGGCTTGCCCATGGTCAGGCGATGTTGGGCGTCCTCCAGTCCGTGCGCAATGGCATTGCGCAGCATATGTTCGAGTGGTGCCACCATCTTGTCGAGAACACTTCTGTCGAGTTCGAGCTGGGCACCGCTGATCTCGAGGTTCGCCCGCCTGCCGATTTCCTTGCTGACCTGGCGGACGATACGATAGAGGCGATCGGCAATATTGCCGAAGGGCACCATGCGCACCGACATGAGTTCCTGCTGCACCTCGCGGTTGAGGCGTGCCTGAGCGATGATCGCAGCGTTGGCGTCGTCAAGGTTCTTGAGCAGGTTCTGCTGGACGGTTGCCACATCATTGACCGATTCGGCCATCATTCGCGTCAGTTCCTGGAAGCGGGTGAAACGGTCGAACTCGAGCGGGTCAAAGTCGGCGTGCTGCTCTCCGGCCTGTGCGGTACGCGACTGCATCTGCAGTTCGGCCTGGATTTCGATGTCGCGCAATTGCCGGCGCAGGCGGATGACGTTCTCGGTCAGGTCGAGCAGCGAAGCCTTGATGCCGCGCATCTCGCCCTCGATCCGCGAACGAGCGATCGACAACTCGCCGGCCTCATTGACCAGCCGGTCGATCAGGTCGGCACGCACGCGCAGGCTGGCCCGCTGGCTGCTGTCGGCATCCGCCTCGGGCACTTCCGGATAAGCTGTGCCGGGAACATTCTCGCCGGCCGCCGGAAGAGTTCCGGCCAGCGTTTCGGCAAGCAGTTCGGAAGCGGTGGCGTCCGATACTTCAATCGGCGCATCCCCGGTTTCGCCGCGCTGCAGTCGCTCGATCACCTGCACAATGACGTCGAACGCGCTGTCGATGTCGTCGATCAGTTCGGGTGGCGCTGCTCCTGCCCCCTGCGCTTCCTGCATGCGACTTTCGATCGCGTGGGTCAGGTCGCCCAGATTCATCGCTCCGGCCATCCGTGCACTGCCCTTGAGCGTGTGGAACAGACGTGCCAGTCGGCGCACCGGTTCGGGATCGGCGGGATTGCTGCGCCAGGCGTGCAGTTGTGCGGCGATGCTCTGGTTGAGGTCGAGTGCTTCCTCGATGAACAGCGGCAGCAGTTGCTCATCGAGTTCGTCCTGCAGCGCTGGTATGGCCGGTGGCGCCACCGGTTCGCTGGTCGATTCACTTGCCCGCCTGCCTCCGGCCAACGCTTCGGGCATGGCGGGTGCCGCTTCCTCCTCAGCGGCGGCTGCTTCGGCAAGCTGAGCCAGCTCCTCGACGGCCAGTTCCGGGTACAGGCTATCGAGCGCCTCGAGCAGGCTGGGGAGCGGCTCAGGTTCGTGCTCGCGCACGATATCGGCGAGCATCAGGTTGAGCTCGGCGATGGCCTGCCTTACGGTCTCGAAGGCTTCCAGGCTGTCGCGCTGGGCAGCCTGGTTGCGCCGCAGCAAAGCCCGTTCGAGCGCATGTCCCAGGTGGTTGACCGCGTCGATGCCGACCGTTCCGGCGATGCCGGCCAGCGTGTGCGCGGCGCGGTACATCTCGTGCGTTGTCGGAGCCGTCAGATCGGCCTCGAGCCGCGCGAACTCGCGCTGCAGGGTGGCCAGATGGCCTTCCGCCTCATCCCGGAAGATACCGGCCAGGGCCGGCGCGATCGACAGCCGTGAGCGAGCGACGACTTCCGCCATCTGGGCGATGGAGGTAATCGTCGGTGCGAGGTCAGGAGAGGGTGATGCGGTTGTCGCGGTGGCTGGTTCGCCGGTGAGACCGGTCGATGGTCGCTCGCTTGCAGCTTGGCCGTTTTCCCTCAGGAGAGTGGCCAGGGTGATCAGGCGAGTCACGTCAGGGAGCTGGCCGACTCCCGTCTTGAGCTGTTGGAGCCAAGTGAAAAACGCCGCGTAGGCTTGGCCGAGCAGGTCGAGGAGGCTGGGGGTGGCGGCCTGCTCCTGTCTCAGCCAGAGGTTGAGTACCTGTTCGACGGACCACGCCGCTTCCCCGAAATCCTTGAGGCCGACCATGCGGCCGCTTCCCTTGAGGGTGTGTATCGAACGCCTTAGCCCGGTCAATACCTCGATGTCGTGTGGCCGTTGCTCGATCAGGCGGAGGTTCTGATCAATGCTGGCCAGGACCTCGTCGGCTTCTTCGAGGAAGATTTCCAGCAGTTCGGCATCGACTTCTTCGGCCGTGGCCTGCGAGAGCTGGAGGGTCTCTGCCGAGGGCGGTGGGGTGACTGGCGCCTCCGGCTTGAGGGTGGCCATGGCGAGGTCGATTTGGCGGGCCGCATCGCCCCCCGCCGCCAAGGCAGAAAGCATCTGCTTGGTCTGCTGGCCAAGTTCCTTGTCGGCGACCAGATCGGCATCCTTCTGCAGTGCTGCCAGGTTCTGCTGCACCTCCTGTCGCAGGTCACTGTCGCTTGGCTGTTCCTTGAGCGCCACCAGCAAGGCATGAGTTTCGCGCTTCTGCTGTTCGACTTCCTGTTCGACCGAAGCCGCCGCATCGGGAACGACGACAGGGGCAGCGTCCGCCTTCATTCGGCTGACAAAGTTGTCGAAGTCGCTGGCCCCCGTCTGTATCGCGTCGACGAAAAAGCCGACCAGCGACAATTGCTCGGCGACTCCCTCGAAGTCTGCCTGGCTCGGCACATAGTCCGGGTTCGAGAAGCGCTCGATATCTTTTGCGCACTGGCGCAGAACCCTTACCGCACCATCATGGCGCATCATCGACAGTGCACCGATCACCTGTCGCAGAGGCGAATCCAGGGCAGCCAGATCGGCGCCTCTTTCGGCATCGCGGAAGAATGCATCGAGCATTTGCTCGATCTGGGCGAGGTTGCTCTTGATTTCTCTGGCGACCTGGCCAACGAGCATCTTCTCCTGCGCTTGGCGGGAAATCTCGTCGAGCGAAGGCAGTTCCGACCCGGGTCGCAATGGAGTGCCGGCAATGCAGTCATGAATCCGGGCGACCATCACGTCGACCTGATGCGTAAAGCTGCTGCCCAGATACTGGATGTTTTCCTGTGCAGTCTGTGCGAGCAGGATGGCTGTCGCGTTCTCCATGGCCAGGGGCTCGCTGTGGCGAGCTGGTGTCTGTCCCAGGAAACTGGCTACCTCGGCGATGGCTTGTACCAGACGGCAAAAGTCCGGATGACCCAGTTCTTGCGCGATGGTCGATAGCGTGGCGGCATTGGCGCGGAAGGTCGGCAAGGCCTGCATGGTACCGGCGCAGAACTTGTTCCAGGCTTCTTCGGTGGCCGTGATCGCCTCACGCAAGCGGCGTCGCACCGAATCCAGAGCAATCGGGACGCCGCTTACCGAGCCGGGCAGCAAGGTCGACAGCTGATAGGCTTCCTTGACCTTGCGTACCGCCCGATGGTTGCTGCTGGCAATGCCGACCAGATAAAGCGCGTCACGCATCAGGCGTTCGGCAACGTTGCTCGAACCTTCCAGGAGGCGTCGGCTTTGCAGATCGATGCGGCTGCACAGCTGTCTGGCAGCAGCGTCCGGCGGCAGTGCGCCTTCGCCCAGGGCGGTGAGGAAGGCAGTCGCAACCCACCAGAAGGCACGCGCCGATGGCATTTCCTGGATCGCCTCGATACGCTTGACGGCGGCGAGCATCTCGGCAGCGCCGGCACCCGCGGTGGGCGAGCGCAACCAGGCCAGGAGGCCTCGCTGGAAGTGGGCTCGCTGCTGACGCAGGCGATGTTCGAACTCATTGCGGCCCAGCTTTACCGCCGGCCCACTGCGCTGCGGTGGTCGCATGCGCAGGTCGGGGAAGAACAGGTCGCTCGCCTGGACGTGTTCTCTTCCGCGCGCCGACTGCACCTCGCGATAAAGCGACAACAGGCGCATTGGCTGGTTCGGTTGGCCGCTGATCAGATCGTCAAGATAATGACGCAGGGCTGCCAGAGCTCGCTGGATCAGGTCGACAGTCGAAGGATCGGCCGGCAGTTCCTGTTTTTCCATGCCTTCGAGCAGGAACTCGAGTGCCTCGGCTACCTGGGTGACGCCATCGAGACCGACGATGGTCAACGCGCCCTGTACCTGGTGCAAGTGGGTTCGGCAAAACCTGATCTGTGTGCGATCGGCATGGTCGTCGGTGGCGCCGGCAGCAAAGTCCTGCAGTGCCTTGTCCGCCCGTTCGAGCGCGAGGTCGATTTCGCTCTTGACCCACGTCAGCGGGCCGATGTCGAAGTCCGTCGGGGCATTCATCGGGAACAGTCTCTTTCCAATCCGGCTTTCAGGAAACCTTGAAGCCGGCTACCGAACCCTTCAGCTCGGTGGCCAGTCCGGCCAGTTCGCCGATTGCCGTGGCGGTTTTCTGTGTACCGGCGGTGGTCTGCCCGGTCACCTGCAATATCTCCTGCATCCGGCGGGCGACCTTGGTCGCGGAATCCGCGGCCTGACGGGTGGCTGCCGAGATGTTCTCGATCAGTGCGGTCAGCGTTCGTGTGACCTCGCCAATCTCCGCCAGCGTCTGGCCGGCTGCATCAGAGAGTCTGGCCCCCTCGACGACGCCGCGGGTTGACTCCTCCATTGCCGAAACAGTGTCCTGGGTGTCGGTCTGGATGGTCCTGACGATCGCGCCGATCTGCTTGGTTGCTTCACCGGAGCGTTCGGCGAGTCGCTGTACTTCTTCCGCCACCACCGTGAAGCCGCGTCCAGCTTCACCGGCAGAAGCGGCCTGGATCGCGGCGTTGAGCGCCAGCACGTTGGTCTGCTCCGTGATGTCCGAGATCAGTTCGACGATTTCACCGATCTCCTGTGAGGACTCGCCGAGACGTTTGATGCGTTTCGAGGTTTCCTGGATCTGCTCGCGAATGCGGTTCATGCCGGTGATCGAATCCTCGACGGCCTGGGCGCCCTTGCCGGCAGCCGCCAACGACTGGCGTGCCACTTTCGCCGACTGCCTGGCGTCGCTCGACACGCTGGTCATCGACGAGGCCATGGCCAGCACCGACTGGCCAGCCACCTTGATCTCGGCGGCCTGTCGTTCGGCGGCCGCAAGCAGTTCGGTCGAGGTTTGCTGCGCCATTTCCGTCGCCTGCGTCACCCGTCCGGCAGCATCGTTGATGCGACCGACCAGGACGCGTAGTTCTTCGATGGTGTAGTTGATCGAGTCGGCGATGGCGCCGGTGATATCCTCGGACACGGTTGCCGTCACCGTCAGGTCGCCGTCGGCAAGATCGCCAAGCTCGTTCATCAAGCGCAGGATGGCGTCCTGGTTCTGGCGATTGACCGCTTCGGTCTCACGTCGGCCCTGTTCGGCCTGCTCGGCCTGACGCCGGCTTTCGGTCAGGTAGGTTCTGGCCAACATGATGCCCAGCGCGACCGCCAGAGCAATCAGCAACAGAACCACGATGCCATAGGCGGTACGATTCAGACGGTTGTCCTGATAGCTCTGGGCCAGTTGGTCGGTTACCTGAAGCAGCTCTTCGCTGTCGCGAAAGATCTGGGAACCTGCCTGCTTGGCAATGATCAGTCGCTGCATGTTGCCCAGAATGCCGCCGACGGCTGCCCGATAATCGCCGAAAGTGCTGTCCAGTTCGGCCAGCTTGTGTTTTGCCTCGGGGTCCGTGGTCGCCGCGATACGCATCGATTCGCTGCCCTTGGTCAGCGCCTGCACCGTATCGCGAAAGGTATTGGTGTCCTTGCCGAGAAGGAAGGCGATTTCGGGGTCAATTGCATCCCCCAGCAGCAACGCATTGGCGTTCTTGGCAATCCGTTGCGTCAGCATCACCAGCAGATTGGCCGCGGCAATGTCCCGCACGCTGGCACTGCTTTGCAGCTTGAGCGCCGCCAGCTGCTCCGACAAGTCCAGGAGTTGTGGATTCCGCTCGTTGATCGAGGCGACGTCCTTACCGAGGGAAATCAGATTCTTCTCCATTTCCAGGAGGCGGGTCGCGTTCTTGTCGGTCTTGTCCCAGACCTGGGTCAGTGCCTGCAGTTGTGGCTGGACGCTGCCTGGCGAGGGGGGGACCCGGCCGGCGGCCAGTTCCCCGCCGTTGGTCAGCTTTTCAATATTGTCGGCGAAGCTGTCCCTGGATTCCCGTAGCTGCTTGAAGGCGATCGGTTCGCCAAGCAGGGCCAGGCTCGAGGCCTTGGCCAGTCGTTGCGACAGCATCCGCATGTCGCCGGCGGTGGCGATGTAAGCCGTATGGAAGGTCGCCTGCCGGTTGTCGCGATAGACGACCACGGCGATCACCAGCATCACCAGCACCAGGCAGCCGCCCAGCAGTTGCAAGCGTTTGGCAACCGGCAGCTGGCGCAGCATGGCGGGCGAAAACGGGAACGCCGCCTTTTTCGCCGGAGCGTCCGTATCCATCACCGTGCGACTGGTGAGCGTCTCACCTGCAGGGTCCGTGATGCGGGACAGGAAAGCCGGTAGCTTGAGTCTGAACGTCATCTTCCTTCTCCGGTTACACTTCCTCGACGGTGAGAATCATGGTCGTCGAGGTCTGCTTGATGCACGCGCGGCTCAAGCGGCGATGTCCATGAACGCCTCGTCGGCCAGCAGTTCCCGCACTCTGAGCTTGTTCCAGCGCCGCCCTTCGTTGTCCGAATAGGTTTCTGCGGCCCAGGCCGGTGCGTCAGAGGCTGCGGGTTCAGGCGTCAAGGCGTCGACATTACGCAAGCCAATCATGCGGTTCACCAGCAGGGCGGCATTGCTGCCATGCCGGCTGCCCACCAGAAGGAGCCGGGAACTGCTGTTGCGAGGCGTCGCTTCCTTGCCGACAAAGGCCGACAGATCAACCACCGAGTACAGATTGCCGCGGATGTTGGCGATCCCTGCGAACCAGGCTTTGGTCAAGGGAACCGTGGTCAGGGGGGTGAGGGTAACGATCTCACCCGAGTCAGCCAGATCGAGCAGCCAGTATTGCGATCCGGCCTGAACACCAAGCAATCCGGCCGGCGTCTGATTGCTCGTGCCGGCCAGGCGTGCTGCGAGATAGGACTGAAATTCGTGCAGACTGATCTTCTTGGTCATGCCCGGGCCATCGTTCAGAGAGCTGCAATCTTGGCCAGCAACTCCTGACCATTTACTGGTTTGACCAGATAATCCTGTGCCCCCTGGCGCAAGCCCCAGATCTTGTCGGTTTCCTGGCCCTTGGTGGTGCACACGATTACCGGGATGTTTCTCGTCGCCGGATCACGGGTCAGGGTACGGGTTGCCTGGTAGCCGTTGAGGCCGGGCATTACCACGTCCATCAGGACAAGATCCGGCAACTCGTTGCGCGCCTTGGCAATTCCTTCCTCACCGTTTTCTGCGGTAATCACCTGATAGCCGTTACTGCTCAGCAGTTCTCTCAGGACATGCCGTTCCGTCGGCGAATCGTCAACGACGAGGATCTTCTTGATGGTCATGGGCTCTCAGCCTCCCCGGTTGCCCTGCAACAAGCTCTGTCATTCTCAGGTCGCTGGCGGTGGTGCAAAAGCCGCAACCGTCTGCAACAGACTGTCCTTCGTAAATGGTTTGGTCAAGTAATGGTCGGAGCCGACCATGCGGCCACGCGCGCGGTCGAACAGGCCATCCCGTGATGACAGCATGATCACCGGCGTCGAGCGAAAACGCTGGTTTTTCTTGATCAGGGCACAGGTCTGGTAGCCGTCAAGGCGTGGCATCACGATGTCGCAAAAAATGACTTCCGGTTGATGATCGGCAACTTTGGCCAGCGCGTCGAAACCGTCCTCGGCGAGCAGCACCTGACATCCGGCCTGTACGAGAAAGATCTCTGCGCTGCGCCGTATCGTGTTGCTGTCGTCGATGACCATGACCTTGACGCCGCGTAACCTTGCAGCTTCAGTCACCTTTCTCCTCCAGAGTGTTCCCGGTCGCGATCGAAACCTTCGGAAGTCCCGGTTTCATTATCATGTTCTGCTGTCAGCACTATACCGCATTGTCTTCAGATTTCGACCATTTCGAAATCTTCCTTGCGTGCTCCGCATTCCGGACAGGTCCAGTTGATCGGCAGATCCGTCCAGCGTGTACCGGGGGCGACGCCGTCGTCCGGCAGTCCCTTGGTCTCGTCATAAATGAAGCCACAGGTCAGACACATCCAGGTGCGATAGGGCTCGTCATTCGGCATATTTAGGGTGGTCATCGGTTTTCGGGTAGAATTCTCGGGAAAACGCAAGGATTCTAGCCAAACCCGCTGCCTGATGCCAAGGGTTTGTCGAAGGCAGCCCGTCCTGACGCCATCGTGTTCTCATGAAGCCACGCTCAAGCCAACTGTCGCCCCCCATCGTACTTACTTTTGCCGCCAGCGATCCCTCGGGTGGTGCCGGGATGCAGGCCGACCTGATGACCATTTCGTCGATCGGCTGCCACCCCCTGTCGGTGACCACGGCGCTCACTGTACAGGATACCGTCGGCGTCGACAGCGTGCTGGCGGTCGATGCCGATTGCGTCGAGGATCAGGCGCGCACGCTGCTCGAAGACATGCCGGTCTCGGCATTCAAGGTCGGTCTGCTGGGCAGCCTCGAAAACATCGCGGTGATTGCCGGGATCGTCGCCGATTATCCTGCCGTGCCACTGGTGCTTGATCCGGTACTGGCCTCCGGACGAGGTGATGAACTGGCAGATGAGGAGATGATCACCGGCCTGCGCGAATTGCTGATGCCCTTGACCACCATCCTGACACCGAATTCTCTCGAAGCGCGACGCCTGGTCGATGGCAACCGCGATGGAACCGACGACGAGACTGATCCGCTGTCGCCGACCCTGGTCGAATGCGCGCAGAGCCTGCTCGATCTGGGTTGCGAGTACGTCCTGTTGACCGGGACTCACGACAATACGGTGCGTGTCATCAATAATCTTTATCGAAAAGGGCTTGGTCTGGTGCGCAGCGATGCGTGGGATCGTCTGCCGGACAGTTATCATGGGTCCGGCTGTACGCTGGCTTCGGCGATTGCCGCCAATCTTGCTCACGGTCTGTCGATGGACGAAGCGGTCGGGGCGGCGCAGGAGTACACATGGCAGGCGCTGGTCGCCGGGTTTCGGCCGGGCATGGGACAGTTCCTTCCCGATCGCTTTTTCCGCATCCGCGCGCGGCGTGGCGGTTTTGATGACTGAAGCGCTGCGGCCGCGACTGCGCGGTCTCTATGCGATTACCCCGGATGGCTTGACCGACGAGAAAAGCCAGCTTGTCCGAGTCGAGGCGGCCTTGCGGGGTGGGGCAACGCTCCTCCAGTATCGCGACAAGAAGGCGCCTGCCGACCGGCGGGCGGCCACGGCGCGTGCCCTGCACGGTCTTTGCCGACGGTATGGCGCCCGCCTGCTGATCAATGACGACCTCGTCCTGGCTCTGGCGATCGAAGCCGATGGCGTCCATCTCGGCGTGACCGATGGCAATCTGCTGGCCGCCCGGCAAGCCTTGCCGCCTGGCTGCCTGGTCGGCGTCTCCTGTTATGCCGATTTCGCCCGCGCTCGTGCGGCGGCTGCGGCGGGGGCTGATTATGTTGCTTTTGGCGCGGTTTATCCTTCGTTGACCAAACCGTTGGCACCGCCCGCTCCGCTGTCGCTGTTTTCGCTGTGCCGTGCCGAACTGGGCGTGCCGAGTTGTGCCATTGGCGGTATCACCGCAGACAATGCGGCACCCCTGCTGGCGGCCGGGGCCGATCTGCTGGCGGTGATCAGCGACCTGTTCGACGCGCCCGATGTGGCGGCACGCGCGGCGGCCTATCAACTCCGCTTCAAGGAAGAAAACCGTGATGTCCCGTAGCCAACAACTTTTTGAACGTGCCCAGCAGTACATTCCCGGCGGCGTCAACTCGCCGGTACGGGCGTTTCGGTCGGTCGGCGGCACGCCGCGCTTTTTCGCTGTGGGCACCGGCGCACGGGTCACCGATGCCGACGGCCGGAGCTACCTCGATTACGTGGGCTCCTGGGGGCCGCTGATTCTCGGGCACGCCCATCCGGCGGTGATCGCTGCCGTTCAACAGGCGGCTGCCAATGGCCTGTCCTTCGGCGCGCCAACCGAGAGCGAGGTCGAGATGGCTGAGCTGCTGTGCAGCCTGTTGCCCTCGCTGGAAATGGTGCGGCTGGTCAGTTCGGGAACCGAGGCGACGATGAGTGCCATCCGTCTGGCACGCGGTTTTACCGGACGTGATCTGCTGATCAAGTTCGAAGGCTGCTATCACGGTCATTCGGACAGCCTTCTGGTCAAGGCCGGCTCGGGCCTGCTGACCCTCGGCAATCCGAGTTCGGGGGGTGTGCCGGCCGATGTGGCTCGCCATACGCTGGTGCTCGACTACAACGACAGCGGGCAGCTCGAGGCCGCTTTCGCCGAGCATGGGGCGGCCATTGCTGCGGTGATCGTCGAAGCGGTCGCCGGCAACATGAACCTGATCGCGCCACGGTCCGGCTTCCTGCAGACCATGCGCGAACTGTGCAGCCGTCACGGAGCAGTGTTGATTTTCGACGAGGTGATGACCGGTTTCCGGGTCGGCCCGCGCGGCGCACAGGGACTCTACGACATGACGCCGGATCTGACCACTCTCGGCAAGGTGATTGGCGGTGGCATGCCGGTGGGCGCGTTTGGCGGCCGGCGCGAGATCATGGCCAGCATCGCGCCGCTCGGCCCGGTGTATCAGGCCGGCACGCTGTCCGGCAACCCGGTGGCAGTGGCTGCCGGTCTGGCGACACTCAAGCTGCTGCAGGCGGACGGCTTTTACGATGCGCTGGCGCAGGGCGCGCGCAGTCTCACCGAAGGGCTGGTGGCCGTGGCCAGAAAACACGGTGTCCCGTTCTCGGCACAGTCGATCGGCGGGATGTTCGGACTCTACTTCCGTGCGCAGTGCCCACAGACCTACGCCGAGGTGATGGAGTCCGATCAGCCGGCGTTCAGGCGCTTCTTCCACGCCATGCTCGACACCGGACACTATTTCGCTCCCTCGGCTTTTGAAGCCGGCTTCGTGTCGGCCGCCCACAGTACGGCCGATATCGCAGCCACCGTCGCTGCCGCAGACGCCGTTTTCAGCAACTGGTGAAGAGCGTCCCGGCTGCCGGCGTGGCGCCGAAGACCACCCCGGGCGGCCAGTGAAATGAAGCCCCGGGCGGAGGGCGGCGCTTCATCGCGCAAGCAAGCCCGGCAGGGATCTAGTCGGTCCGGCGGTTTGCGGCGTGACTGCTGCGTGCCCGGCGCCGCTCGAAGTGGCGCAGGCCGAGATAGGTCAATCCGCCAACGGCGACCATGGCACAAGCAAAACTCGAGTAGGCAATCGGCCAGGGAATCCCTTCGGTCATCATCGAGAATTCGGACATGCCGCCCATGCCGGCCAGCACGTTGATCGGCATGAAAATGACGCTCAGGATGGTCAGCCGCTTGATGTCCTTGTTCTGGTTGATGTTGATCGCGCTGTCGGTGGCATCCATCAGGAAGTTGATCTTGTTGAACAGAAACGCGGTATGGCCGTCGAGCGATTCGATGTCGCGCAGGATCTCGCGCACGTCGTTGTGTTGCGCCTCGGAGAGGAACTTGCCGCGCAGCAGGAAGGACAATGCCCGCCGCGTGTCAAGTACGCTGCGGCGTGTGCGTCCATTGAGATCCTCGGCCTCGGAGATCGCCAACAGGATTTTCGACGCCTCCTGGTCGCTGGTGTGCGAGCGCAGCACCTGCCTGCCAACCTTTTCCAGTTCGGCGTAAACGTCCTCGAGAGCGTTGGCCGAGTACTCGACGTCGGCTGCGTAGAGGTCGAGCAGCACGTCGGTACCGTTGCTGACGTAGCCTGGCCGGGTACGCGCGCGGGCCCTTTGCAGGCGGAATACCGGCAGCTCCTCGCTGCGCACAGTGAACAGGACGTCGTACTGGAGGATGAGGGCGACCGGAACGTTACGTGATTCCTCCCGGGTGTCGAGCAGGAAGTCGGAGTGCAGGTGGGTGTGCCCTTCTTCGTCCACATAGAAGCGGGCGCTCGCTTCCAGGTCGGTGAGATTGCCCGGGTCGGGCAGGTCCACGTCAAACCGTTCGCCAATCCAGCCACGGACTTTCTTGGTTGGCGCTACGAGATCCACCCAGATCGGCTGCACGTCCCGCAAATCGTCCGGGCCGGTAACCGCGATCTGGCGCAGTCGGCCATCACGCAGCTCAAAGGCGGTGATCGCCATCTTCTCGTTGCGGTAGTGACTGTCGTCGATCAACTCTTCGAGGACTTCGTCCGGCAGCAGGGCGAGAATCGGGTCGGCACCCTCCTTGACTTCCTCCCAGACGACCAGACGTTCGTGGGGATCGAGTGATTCAAGAATGTAGGCGACCTCGCGCGGTGGCATCAGCTTGAGTTTCTGGCGGAGCTCCCGGCGGTACTGTTGCTGAATTTCGACGCTTGCTTCATCCAGGGTGGGTGTTCCCTGTTCGCGTACCAAGGGCGCTACCAGCTCTTCCACTCGTTTCTGTAGGGAGAGCAGTGACCGAACCTCGCTCAGGTGGACCTCGGCGATGCCCTTCTGCAGCATTTCCGGGGTGATCGGCTTGTTGTTCTCTTCGCTCACGTTATTAGCCCCCTGATCCTGGGATGAATCAACGAAGCGCCGGATTGTACTCCGCGATATCGGCCGCGCCGATGGTCTTGAAACATTTTGGCGCATATTTCTTGGAGTGGAGGCAAGGGCGGCTGGGGTTCGATGGGGTCCGCCCGTGAGACTCTTCTGTGAGAAGATGGCCGCCTGCGCGGCTGTCGGTCCGGCACGCAGGCGGGCGATGGCAGGCGACATTCCGGAGGGGCAGTGAGCGCAGAGAACGAGCCGCACGGCGAGCACCCAAGTCTGGCCGCGACCGCACTGGCCGCGATGGGGGTCGTTTTTGGCGATATCGGCACCAGTCCCCTTTACACCATGAAGGAGGTCTTCGGCGGCCACCATCCACTGGCGGTCACCGCGGACAACGTGCTCGGCATTCTCTCGCTGGTTTTCTGGGCGTTGACCATCACCGTGTCGTTGAAGTACGTGCTCTTCATCATGCGTGCCGACAACAAGGGTGAGGGCGGCATCATGGCGCTCACCGCGCTGGCGTTGCGCA
>ERZ761602.2253-NODE-2253-length-31082-cov-10.614787_pt1 | contig 31082 bp, 29 predicted proteins | sample MGYA00512165_ERZ761602 | MGnify/ENA primary metagenome ERZ761602 (study PRJEB28899, sample SAMN02445085) | bioreactor sludge metagenome | biome: EBPR sludge; isolation source: Thorneside wastewater treatment plant | place: Australia: Brisbane, Thorneside...
GGAGCGGGAGGGTGCCCGCCGTCCTTGGCCCGCAAACCCCGTTCGAGTGCCGAACCGCAGCGCCGTTCGTCCCCGTGCGGATCACTACACTGGACGCCCGATCGGTTGACCCGCTTCAAGGCCGCGCCCGCCACCGCGCCGCACACTGCCCTGCCCCGACCCGACGATGAGCGCCGCCGCCCCGATCGACCCCGAGCGACTCGCCGATGCGCTGCGCAGCCTGCAGCACGGGCTGCTCGAACGCGAGACCGCTGCGCGGCTCGTGCTGCTGGCGGCACTGGCCGGCGAGCACACGCTGCTGATCGGGCCGCCGGGCACCGCGAAGAGCGAACTCGCGCGGCGGCTGCATCGCTGCTTCGCCGAGGCCGGCTACTTCGAGCGCCTGCTGACGCGTTTCTCCACACCCGAGGAGCTGTTCGGGCCGCTGTCGCTGAAGGCGCTCGAGGACGACCGCTACGAGCGCCTGGTCGCCGGCTTCCTGCCGACGGCGGGCATCGCCTTCCTCGACGAGGTCTTCAAGGCCAGCTCGGCGATCCTCAACGCGCTGCTGACGCTGCTCAACGAACGCGAGTTCGACAACGGCAGCGGCCGCCAGCGCGTGCCGCTGATCAGCGTCGTGGCGGCCAGCAACGAGGTGCCGGTGGACGACGCCCTGCACGCGTTCTACGACCGCTTCCTGGTCCGGGTGCCGGTCGCTCCCGTCGGCGACGAGGCATTCGCGACCCTGCTGCAGCTGCCCGCCGCCGCGCCACCGGCTCCGCGGCGACCCTTCGACGACGAGGATCGCCAGGCCTGCCGACGCGACGCGGGAGCGGTCACGCTCGAGCCCGGGGTCGTGCAGGCCTGCGAGGCGCTGCGGCGCTGGCTCGCCGCACGCCAGCTCGCGCTGTCGGACCGCCGCTGGCGGCAGTGGATCGGGCTGATGCGCGTGGCCGCGTCGACCGAGGGCCGGAGCTCGGTCGACGAACTCGACCTGTGGCTGGCGCCCTACGTGGCGAGCCCTTCGCCGGAGCTGGTGGCGCCGATCGCGCACTGGTTCCAGCACGAGTGGCTGGGCGCGACGGCCGACACCGCGCCCTGGCTCACGCACGCGGTCGAGGCCTTCGAGAAGCAGATCGAGATCGAGCGGACGGCCGGCCCCGAGGACGCTGCGGGCGCTGCGGACGGCGCGGGCAAGCTCGCCCTCGCACGGGCGATCGCCGGTCCGGCGGCTGCGGCCGCGGGCGAGGCCATGCCGCGGATCGTCGCGGCGGCGCTCGAGGAGGCCTCGCGCCGCCGCTACAGCAGCGCGCACGTCGCCGCACGGCTGGCGCAGATCGACGAGTTGCGCGACCGGCTGCGCGCCCGTCGCGCAGCCGCCGCGGCCCGCCTCGACGAGCTCGAGCGCCGGCTGAGGCAGCGCGTGTGGGTGCCGCCGGGCGTGGCGGCCGCCTGGGCGCGCGCGCACCGCGATTCGGTGGCGACACTCGACGCGCTGGATGCCCGTGCGGTGGCGGCACGCGAGGGTTTCGCACGGCTGCCGCTGGACCCGGACAACCGCGAACCCGGGCCTGCGCCCGTGCCGATGCCGCCGGCGGAGCCCGGATGACCGCCGAGGCCCGACCCGGGCCGCGGTTCGCGTGTCAGCCGGAGGCTCCGTACGACCGGCTGGCCACGCTGCCACGCGGCACCTGGCTCCCGGGGATCGTCACGAGTGTCGGCACGGTGGGCGCGCGGCTGGACGCGGTGCGGCGGTGGCTCGACGCCCTCGGACGCGGCGAACTGCCGTCGCCCGACGCCGACTTCGGCGATGCCGCGGCTTGCCAGGCCTTGCGTGCGATCGTCGGCGAACTCGGCCTGCCGGCCTTGTGCCGCCTGACCCCGGCGCTGTGCGAGCAGGTGGTGCGAACCGTGCTGTGGCACCTCGACCGCATCGTCGACCACCAGCCGCGCCAGTGCCGCGCGCAGGCGATCGACACCGTCGCGGCGGAGTTCCGCGAGGCCTGGCGCGTCGAGACGGCCGGCCTCGAGGACGAACTGCGGCTGCTGGCCGGGCTCGGCGACTTCGACGACTTGCGCTGGGACAGCCTGCGGGGCCACCTCGGCTCGCGGCCCTGGGCCGAGGCCCGGCGTGCCGCCGATCGCCTGGCCCGGCTGCCGGCCCTGGCCGCCCTGATCCGCCGGCTGGGCCGGGCCGAGCGCGCCCCCTCGGCCCTGCCGGCCCCGGCGCACACGCCAGAGGCCGGCAGCCGTGCGCGGGTGCCGGTGCGCGCCGTGCAGACCCGCCTGCCCGATGCGCCCGGCGCGATCGTCGGCGTGCGCGGCTCGGCGCACATCGAGCGCATGCTCGCCAGCGAAGCCGCGATGCTGCGCCACGAGGTGCTGAAGAAGCTCTGGCGCGCGCGCCATGCCGAGGGCCGGCTGCTGTCGTGGCAGACCGAGGCCGTGCTGGTCGACTGGCGCTGCGATCCCTCCGCGCCCGGGCAGGCCGCCGTCGCACCGGAGCTGCCGCAGCCGCTCGAGCGCGGGCCGATCGTGCTGTGCCTGGACACGTCGGGCTCGATGCGCGGCGCGCCCGAGCACGTCGCGAAGGCGGTGGTCATCGCGGCGCTGCGCGCGGCGCACGAAGCCGGCCGCGGTTGCCGGCTGGTCGCCTTCGGGGGGCCGGGCGAGATCGTCGAGCGCGACCTGCAGCGTGGCGCCGCGGGCCTGCAGGCGCTGCTGGACCTGATGGGCCAGGCCTTCGACGGGGGCACCGACATCCAGACGCCGGTCGAGCGCGCGATCGCCGGCGTGCGCGACGCCCGCTGGCGCAGCGCCGACCTGCTGCTGGTCAGCGACGGCGAGTTCGGCTGCGTGCCGCAGACGCTGGAGCAGCTCGATGCGGCGCGAGCCGAGCTCGGCCTGCGCGTCCAGGGCATCCTGGTCGGCGACCGCGAGACGCTGGGCATGCTCGAGGTCTGCGATCACATCCACTGGGTGCGCGACTGGCGCCGCTTCGCCGGCGGCGAGGCGGGCGCCGATCTGCCGGCGTTCTCGCCGGTGCACAGCAAGAGCCTGACGGCGCTGTACTTCCCGAACGCGCTGTCGGCGCGCGCGGCCCGGCACCAGGCCAACGGCGGGGAGATCCGGTGAGTGTCGCCACCGACTGCCTGCAGCAGATCGCCCGGCTCGACGCGCGCTGGCGGCTGCCGCGCGTGCGCGCGCTGCACCTGCCGCCCGAACCCGCGCCCGGCGAGCCGCGCGGCGAGTTCTGCGCCCTCGAGCTGGACGACGGCTCCCTGGGCCTGAGCTACGTGCTGCTCGACGACACGCTGCAGCGCCTGCGGCAGTCGGACCCCGGCCTCGGCCTGGCCGGCCGGCCGGCCTTCGAGGTCGCCCGCCGCCTCGGCGACCCCGAGGCAGCCCGGAAGGCGATCGGCCTGGCGGCGGTCAACGCGATCAGCCGCTGGTTCTTCGACCGGGCGGGCTGGCAACCCGACCCGAGCATCGACTCGATCGGGGCGATGGACCCTCGGCCCGGCGACCACATCGGGATGATCGGGCTGTTCACGCCGCTGATCCCGCGCGTGCTGGCCCGTGGCGCCCGGCTGACGGTCGTCGAGCTCAAGCCCCACCTGGCCGGCGACCGTGACGGCTATCGCGTGACCCTCGACGCCCGCGAGCTGGGGGGCTGCGACAAGGTGCTGAGCACGGGCACGCTGCTGTTGAACGACACCCTGGACGGCATGCTCGCGATGTGCCGGGGCGCGCGCTGGATCGCGATGGTGGGCCCGAGCGTGGGGTGCCTGCCCGACGCCCTGTTCGCCCGCGGCGTGACGCTGCTGGGCGGCAGCTGGGTGCTCGACGGGCCGCGCTACGTCGATGCCCTGCGCGCCGGCGAACGGCGCCAGGGACTGGCGCGCAAGGTCGCCACGACGCGCGAGGCCTGGCCGGGCTTCGAGACCCTGCTCGGCCGTCTGTCGCCGGGCTGACGCGAACAATTCCGCGGACACCCCCGATCGGGGGCACGCCGGCGCGGTCCTAGGGGGGAATCGGCACGGGGTCGCTTCCTAGAATCGGTTTCGAAGGGTGTTCAGGGTCGACCCCCAGCGGCCGAAAAGACGGTCAGCAGCGCATGCGGCACGCCCTGCCGCCGGCCCATCGGACACCACGCATGACCCGACAACCCTCCAAGCGCCACCCCGTCGGCGGGAAAGCCGCGACGGCGCGGCCGACCCGTTGACGACCTACCCTGCCTGGACATACCTATGATTCGAACCGCAATGGTCGGCCTCGGGAAGATGGGGCTGTCGCACCTGGCGATCTTCCGGGCCCACCCGCAGATCGACCTGGTCGCCGGCTGCGACAGCGCCACCTATCTCACCGACGTCCTCGAGAAGTACACCGGGCTCAAGTGTTATGCCGACCTCGACCAGATGCTCGCCAAGGAGCAGGTCGAGGCGCTGATCGTCTCGACGCCGTCGCGGCTGCACGCCGGCATGGTCGAGAAGGCGCTGGCCAAGGGCCTGCACGTCTTCTGCGAGAAGCCGTTCGTGCTGAACGTCGACGACGGCGAGCGCCTGATCACGATGGCCGACGAGCGCAAGCTCGTCACGCAGGTGGGCTATCACTTCCGCTTCGTCGGCGCCTTCCGCGAACTCGCACGGGTCGTGCGCTCCGGCGCCCTCGGCAAGGTCCACCACGTGCGCGCCGAGGCCTACGGCCCGGTCGTGCTGCGCCCCAAGGGCGGCACCTGGCGCATGTCCAAGGAGGAAGGCGGCGGCGCGCTGTACGACTACGCGTGCCACGCGATCGACCTGACCAACTTCGTCTTCGGCACGCCGCAGGCAGTGTCGGGCGTCGCGCGGCGTGCCGTCTTCTCGCGCGACGTCGACGACGAGGTCTACGCCACGCTGCACTTCGCCGACGGCGTCAGCGGGCAGCTGTGCGTGAACTGGAGCGACGAGAGCTACCGGAAGATGTACACGCGGATCACCGTGTGGGGCACGAACGGGCGCGCATCGTCCGACCGGCAGGAGTGCCAGGTCTACCTGCGCCACCCGCACCCGGCCCTGCCCGACGTACCGGCCGGCTGGACGGTGCGCAACACCACCGAGCTGACCGAGGAGGTCTGGTACTACCTGCGCGGCGAGGAGTACTCGGCACAGGCCGACTACTGGGTCAAGTCGATCCAGGCCGGACGGCTGGACGGCGAGAACTCCTTCCGCTCGGCCCTGATGACCGACCAGGTGGTGGCGATGATCATGAACCACACCCGGCAGGACGGCGCAGACGCCGCCGCGGCGGCCGCCGCCCAATGGCAACCGAAGCACCGCGGCTTCTTCGCGCGGCTCTTCGGCTGACCCCACGGAATCCAGGACAGCGCAGCCATGCAGATCCCCCGAGTCTTGTTCGGCGACAACCAGTTCTTCGGCGTGAACCACATGTCCGAGGAGAAGGCGCGTGCCCAGCAGATGCGCTTCCAGAACCTGGAGGCCATCATCGAGGTGCTCGACCATGCCCACGCCGCGGGCATCAACACCTTCATGTGCACGACGCACGACCGCGTCGAGCAGATCTGCGACCACTTCCGGGCGAACCCCGAGCGCTACGCGGACTACCAGTTCTACCCGTGCATGCCGTACGCGCACAAGTACAACAACGCGGCCACCGAGCACGGGATGATCGAGGCCATCCGCATGTTCCTGCCGCAGGACGGCTTCGTCGCCGCCCTTCTGAAGAGCGGCACGGCGCTGGCCTCCAAGGACGTCGCCACGATCATGGGCCTGCTGATCGACGCCGAGATGAAGATGTTCCACGGCCTGAAGACGCCGGTCATCTTCATGCAGAACGTGATCACCGACCTGCTGCTGGGGCTGCGCATGCACAGCGCGCTGCGCATGTTCCACGACCACGTGCGCAGCAAGTACGACGCCGAGCCGGCGTACATCACGATGAACCTGCCGCTGCTGCTCGACGTGCTCGAGGGCCTGGGCATCGACAACCCCGTCGTCTGCGCCAACATCAACAAGGTCGGCTTCCGCATGTGCGGCGGCATCGAGACCTACGAGCGCACCATCGCCAACCGGCGCTTCCGCGCGATCGCCATGTCGGTCTTCGCCTCCGGCGCGATCCCGCCGCGCGAGGCGCTGGAGTACGTCTGCCGCCAGCCGCGCATCGAGAGCATCGTCTTCGGCGCCTCGAGCCGGGGCAACATCCAGCAGACCAAGTCCCTGATCGACGAGCTGTCGGCCGCGTGATGGGCGAGCGGGCCTTCGTCACCCGCGGGGAGGACGCACCGGCGCCCCTGGTGAGGGCCGCCGGCACCGGCCCGCAGCGGCCAGCCGAGGCCCGCCGATGATCGAGCAACTCAAGGCCTTCGTCGTCGTCGTCACGCTGAACCTGGCGGCGGTGTTCGTCCTGTCGGTGTTCCTGAAGGGCACGCTGCTCGGCGACATCCTGCGGGCCCGGCGCGCCTACTGGATCGCGGCGATCGTCATCGCCTTCGTCGCGCAGAACTTCTTCGTCGCGATGGCGCTGATCGGGGCGCTCGCCTACTGGGCCGCGCGCAAGGACCCGAACCCGCTGGGCGTCTACCTGCTGCTGCTGCTGGCCGTGCCTCCCTGGGGGAAGATGGTCGGCGGCTTCGGGCTGTTCAACGAACTGCTGGTCCTCAACCACTTCCGGGTCCTGTCGCTGTGCATCCTGCTGCCGCTGGCGATCCGCACCTTCCGGGAGCGGGGTCGCAAGTCGAGCAACCGCGACGGCGGCGACACGAAGGCCGTGGACATCACCGTCGTCGCCTTCGCGCTGTTCATGCTGCTGATGCACGTGCCGCACGAGTCGGTGACCACGCTGATGCGACGCTCGGTGCAGTACGGGCTGGACCTGCTCCTGCCCTACTACGTGCTGACCCGCCACCTGCGCACGCGACAGGCCGTGATGGACGCGATGGGCTCGGTGCTCATCGCCGCGCTGCTGCTGACGCCGGTGGCCGTCTTCGAGTACCTGAAGGGATGGCTGATCTACGAGCCGATCACCCGCGGCTGGGACATCATGCTGATGACCAACATCAACCTGGAGCGCGGCGGGCGCCTGCGCGCCGTCGCCACGACCAGCAGCTCGATCGTCCTCGGCCACTTCTTCGCGATCGCCCTGGCCCTCCTCGGGGCCTTCCTGTCGCAGCTGCGGATCCAGCAGGCGCTGCTGCTCGGTGCCGCGCTCCTCGCCGGCATCGCCGCGACGCTGTCGCGCGGCCCGATGCTGGGGGCCTTCGTCATCGTGGTGCTGATCGGCCTGATCATGCGCCGCCCGGTGCGCTTCTACGTGATCACGCTGCCCGCGCTGCTCACGATCTCGCTGCTCGGGGCCGCGCTGTCGGGCGGCGACCGGCTGGAGCGCATGCTCTCGTTCGGCGGCAGCGAGGCCGCCGGGACCATCGACTACCGCATGCGGATCCTCGAGACCGCGATCACGCTGATGCGCCAGGATCCGCTGTTCGGCAACGTCCTCGTCGTGCAGGACCTCGAACACCTGCGGCAGGGCCAGGGCATCATCGACCTGGTCAACACCTACGTGGTCTACGGGCTGTCCTACGGCTCGATCGGCCTGGGCCTGTTCGTGGCGTTCCTGTGCTTCGGGCTGGCGGCGGCGGTGCGCGCCTTCATCCGCGCCCGCCGCGCGAAGAGCGACCTGTTCCAGCCGGCCGCCGCGCTGGTGCTCGCGCTGACGGCATCGATGATCATCATCGCGACGGTGTCGGACATCGACTCGATCCCGCTGCTGAACACCACCCTGGTCGCGCTGTCGCTGGCCGTCGTGCGCCTGCAGGGGACGGTGAGCGCGAAACGCCCGCAGAAGGTCGCGACGGCCTGAGGGCCGGCCGCGTCAGCGGCTGCGCGCCGGATCGGCGCGCCGCATCCGCGCCTCGCGGCGCTTGCGCGCCTGCGCGGCCAGCTTGTGGCCCAGATCGATGAAGCGCGACTCGAAGTGGTGGGTCGACAGGTGCGCCAGGCCGAAGGTCGCGGCGAGCAGCAGCGGCCGCTTGGCGTACTTGACCCAGCCCTCGCCGGTGCCCAGCCAGCTCGCCAGCAGGCCGCCATGGATCACGTACAGCGCATACGAGGTCTGGGCGAGGTAGCCGAGCACGCGCCCGCACAGCAGCCGCACGGCCGGCGTCTCCAGGCTGAACAGCGTCGAGCCGACGAGGATTGCCGAGAGGTAGGGCCGCAGGTACTGCAGCGGACCGGACTTCGGGTGCGCGGAGGCGATCACCAGCACGAACAGCGCCAGCGTCACGATCACCGGCGGCCGGATGGTGAAACGCCCGCGCAGCGACTGGTGCAGCATGGCCAGCATGCCGCCGGCGAGGATCTCGTCCAGCCGCAGCCAGGTGACCGTGCTGATCGGCGTGCCGGTGCCGATGCGGTAGGCCGTCACGCACAAGGCGAGCACCGGGATCAGGTACAGCCCGCGGCGTCCGGCGACCGCCACGATGATCGCGATGCCCACGTAGAAGTGCACCTCGACGCACAGGCTCCAGTAGTGGCCCGTGGCGGCGACCCAGTGGCCCGGCGGGATGTTCATCGTGAAGAACAGGTGCGCGAGCCAGGTGTCGGCGTCCGCGCCGACGAACAGCATCACGATCACCGAGAACAGCCACGCCAGCGGGATGATCCGGAAGAAGCGCCGGATCAGGAACTCCACCGGCGCCGGGCGGCGCAGCAGGAAGGTGGTGATCAGGAACCCGGAGAGGGTGAAGAACAGCACCATCCCGCCCTGCGCGAAGGCCTCGTTCATGCCCGAGTTCTTCGGGCCGGCCGGGAACAGGTGGCCCCACAGCACCAGCGAGATGCTGATGCCGCGCCATCCATCGAGAACGGGGAACCGGTCGTCGCGAGCGGGCGCGGACGGCGTGGGGGCAGCGGACATGCGCGGCGGAGGTCCTTCGGCAGTGGGCGACCCACGCGAGGACGGGCGACCGCTGCAGCGCCGTCAGCAGCTCAGGCGCAGGCGGTCCGGCACGTCGTGGGCCCGGGGGATCGATCGCCGGGCAATGCTATCGGGGCCGTGCAGCGCCCTGCACTCTGCAACCGAGGGATAGTCGTAACAGATCACCAGCGGCGGACGCGCCCCGTGTCGATGTGCACGAAGTTCTCGCCGGGGTAGTAGCCGACGCCGCCGGCCTTCAGCGACACCGCCGCGTCGCGCAGGTCGGACAGGGACACGCCCGGCAGGCGGACGTCCACGGCACGCCCGTCCATGTGCAGGCTGCGCCGTGCCACGCCGCCCCCGCGCGAGGTGCGCAGGTGCTCGTTGGTCGCCGGCGAACGGTAGCCGGAGATGATCTCGAAGGGCCGCTCGACGCCGAGTTCGCGGCGCACGCGCAGCAACAGGTCGTACAGCCGCGGGTCCATGGTGCCGACCTCGCCGCTGTAGTGGTCGCGCAGGAAGCGGTTCAGCGAACCCAGCGCCGACGGGACGAACTGCTCGTCGACGGCGTACACCGTGGCGATGCGCTCGCGCGTGTGCAGGTGCGACATCGCGATGCTGCGCTCGCCCGGCGGCAGCGCCGCGCGGGCCGGCAGCGAGGCCAGCGGCAGCAGCACGCCCGCGCCGCCGAGGCCCAGGGCCCGGCGCAACCAGCGACGGCGCGAATGAGGATGACCGTGATGCATCGGTTCTCCGCAGGATCAGGGGGCGGGCAACACGGGCCGGCGGCGCTGCTGCAGCGCCGCATCGAGGAGCCGGTCGTGCCCGTAGAGGTCGGCGGCGAAGTGTAGCCGCCCGCCCAGTACCAGCGCCGTGGCGTAGGTGATCAGCACCCGCAGCGGCTGGGCCAGCCGCAGCGTCGACGAGGTGCCGGAGGCCATCGCCTCGCGGATGCGGGCCTCGCTCCAGCCCGGCTCGTCCTGCAGCACGAAGCGCGCGAGCTCGACGGGCTTCTCGACCCGGATGCAGCCGTGGCTGAAATCGCGCCGGTCGCGCTCGAACAGGGCCGTGGCCGGCGTGTGGTGCAGGTAGATGTTGTCGCGGTTCGGGAAGACGAACTTGATGTCCCCGAGCGCGTTGCGCGGCCCCGGGCGCTGGCGGATGCGCAGCGCGCCGGCCATCACCGCGTCGAGCCGCGCCGCGCTGAGCGCCGTCGAGACCTGACCGGCGCCGTCGACGAACTCGAAGCCCTCGCGCGCGAAATGGCCGGGGTCGCGGCGCAGCCGCGGCACCAGCTCCTTGCGTGCGATCGACGGCGGCACGTTCCAGTACGGGCTGAACTCGACGAAGCGCAGGGTCTCGTCGAACTGCGGCGTGCGCGTGTCCAGCGCGCGGCCGACGATGACCTTCATCTGCGCACGCACCGTGACGCGGCCGTCGGGCTGCACCTCGTAGGCGCGCAGCACGAACTCCGGCAGGTTGACGACGATCATGCGCGGCGCCTGCATCAGCGGCGTCCAGCGCAGCCGTTCCATCGTCAGCTCGATCTGCCGCGCGCGCTGTGCCGGCGCGACCTCGAGCTCGGCCAGCGTCGCGCGGCCGAGCACGCCGTCGTCGAGCAGGCCGTGGCGTCGCTGGAAGGCGCGCAACGCGTCGACCAGCGGTCCGTCGTAGGCCACCGGGGCCGCCTCGGGCTGGGCAGCCGGTGGCGCCGCGAGATCGCCCCAGGCCGCCAGCCGCTGCGCGAGCAGCGGCACGCCCGCCCAGGGCTGGCCCGGCTCGAGCTTGGCCGGCGCGCCGCGCCGCGAGGCCTTCGGCAACGGCGGCAGGCCCTGCTGCCAGCCCGGGTGATCGCGCAGCTCGCGACAGCGCGCCAGCGCGGCGCGCAGCGCGCCATACATCGGCACCGGCGGCAGGGCCTCGCGCAGCGCGCCGGCCAGCGACCCGGCCGCCAGCGCCCGCTCGGTCGCCGCGACGGCGTCGAAGGCCACCGCGGCCGTGCCGGTGTATGCCTGATGCAGCGCACGCGGATCGATCCGCCCCTGTCGCAGGTCGCGCAAGTAGCGCAGCAGCGCCGCCGCGAGCGCGTCGTCCAGGCGTGCCGCGGCCGTGGCGTCGCCCGGTGCCGCGGCCTGGCGATCGAGCGCGGCACGCAGCCGCTGGGCACCGTAGTCGGCGGCGTCCAGCCCGTCGTCGGCCGCCGCGGCCAGGCGGGCCACGATCTCGCCGGCGAAGCGCCGCAGGCGCGAAGGCTCGCGCAGCCCATCGGCGGGTCCGCTGGCGACCGCAGCGGGCGTCACGGCCCGCGGGGCCGGTGGTGCGGGGGCCGTTGCCGCCTGGGCCGCGGCGCGCCAGGGCGCGGCGGCCGCCAACGGCGCCATCGCCAGCGCCAAGGCGACCCTGCGGCGCGTCGCCGTCGGGCCGCAGGGACCCCCGCGGGCGGTGCGCCGCGTCCTCAAGCCGGGCCGCTCCGCGGGGCAGGCTCGCGCCGCGGCAGGCTCGCGGCCTGCTCCCCGAGATCCCAGAACAGGCCGGCCATCAGCTGCAGCGCCTCGCGGGCGACCGGCCGCAGCAGGTGCTCGTCCGGCGCGTGCTGCGAGCACGCCGCGTAGCTGTGCGGCACCCACACGGTGGGCAGGCCGAGGATGTCGGCGAAGACGTCGTTCGGCAGGCTGCCGCCGAGATTGGGCAGCAGCGCCGGCACCTTGCCCGTGCTGCGTTCGATCGACGCGAGCGTGAAGCGCACCCACGGATGATCCGGGTCCAGCCGCGTCGCGTTCATCACCATCGGCTCGCCGACCTCGACATCGCCGAAGCCGTGGGCCGCCAGGTGCTCGCGCACCACCTCGCGCACGCGCGAGACGTCGGTGCCGACGACGAAGCGCATGTGCATCGTCGCCCGCGCCGACGGCGGGATGGCATTGACCGGGTGCCGCGGATCGCCGGTGATCATCGCCAGCACCTCGAGGGTGTTCCAGGCGATGACCCGCTCGGCCGGGGTCAGGCCGGGCTCGCCCCAGTCGGCGTCCACGGCCGGGTCCCCGGGATCGCCGCCGAAGCTCAGGGCGCGCAGCGCGGTGCGCACGTTCGCCGGGATCGGCGGCGGGCGCAGGGATGGCACGCGGATCACGCCGCGCCCGTCGACCAGGCAGGCGATCGCGTTGGCCAGCACCGTGCCGGGATTGCGCAGCAGCCCGCCCCAGTTGCCGCTGTGGTGCGCGCCGTCGCGCAGCTCGAGGCCGAGGTCGAAGTTGACGACGCCGCGGGACCCGAGGAAGACCGTCGGCCGCTCGCGCGACACGCGCGGACCGTCGCTGGCGATCAGCACGTCGGCGGCCAGCGCGTCGCGCTGCGCGGCGCAGAAGTCCGCCAGGCCGGGCGAGCCGGTCTCCTCGCCGGTCTCGAAGAGCCAGGTGAGGTCGAAGCCGAGCCGTCCGCTGCGCGCGGCGATCACCTGCTCGAGCGCGGCGATGTTGATGCTGTGCTGGCCCTTGTTGTCCGCGGTGCCGCGACCGTAGAGGCGTTCACCCTCCTCGGCCAGCGTCCACGGGCCCTGGCCGCGGGTCCAGCGGGCGTCCTGGCCCCGCACCACGTCGCCGTGGCCGTACATCAGCACGGTCGGCCCGCCGCCGCCCTCGCGGCGCGTCGCGACGAGGAACGGGCCGCCACCCGGGCTCGGGTTCGGGTGCAGGGACGCGCTGAAGCCGAGCCGCGCGAGGCTGGGCGCGATCTCGTCGGCCAGGTAGGCCTGCAGCGCCGCGGCGCCGGACGGCTCCTGGCTCTCGGTGCGGATCGCGACCCGGCGCGCGAGGTCGCGCGCGAAGGCGCCGCTGTCCAGGTGCTTGCGCGCGGCGGCGAGCAGCGCGTCGCGCGGACTCACGGGGCCGCCACCGGGGCGGCGCCGGCCGCCCGGCGGCGGCTCGGCGACGGCTGCGGCCGGGGGTCCATCACGACTTGGTCACCAGCGAGAAGTGCTCGACCAGCGTCGGCGCGGCGAAGAAGGGCCCGACGATCGCCCGCCACTGCGGGAACAGCGGCCCCTGGCGGAAGTGCACCGTGTGGTCCTCCAGCGTCTCCCAGAAGATCATCAGGATGTAGCGCTCGGGGTTCTCGACGCCCCGGTTGACCTTGAACCCGCGAAAGCCGCGCGCCTGCGCGATGACCTCGCGCATGCCGCGCTCGATCGCCTCTTCGAAGGCGGCCTGCTGGCCGGGATGGATGCGGATGTCGGCGATTTCGAGGATCACGGCAGGGCTCCGGTGGCAACGACGCCCCGATGCTAGCGATTCGCGGCGGCCGGGCCGTCAGAATAGCGGCACGATACCCCGTTACGGGAGGGCTGCCTTGGCACACGTCGTGACCTCACCCGCCGCACTGCGGCTGCTGGCCGCCGCCGCTGCGGCGGCCCTGGCCGCCCAGGCGGCCGCCCAGCCCGTGCCGTCCCGCGGACGCCTGCTCTACGACACGCACTGCGTGGCCTGCCACAACGAGCAGGTGCACTGGCGCGACAAGGGCGAGGTGACGAGCTGGCCGACCCTGGTCGAGCAGGTGCGCCGCTGGCAGGCCCGGGGCGGCCTGGCCTGGGACGAGGCCGACATCCGCGAGGTGTCGCGTTTCCTCAACGACACGGTCTACCGGCTGCCGGTGCCGGCGTCGCGCGGCTGATCACCCACCACCCGCGGCGCTTCCCCGTCCGGGCCCCGGCCCGGCGCCGCGACCGCCCCCGAACACCGGCGCCCGCCCGTCCCTGCCCGCCGTGCCGCCCGAGACGTCCGACGATCTGCTGCTGGCCATCGACTGCGGCACGCAAAGTGTGCGGGCGCTGCTGTTCGACCCGCAAGGCGAGCTGCACGCGCGGGCGCTGCAGCCCCTGGTCTACGAACGCCCGCAGGCGGGCTGGTGCGAGATCGCGCCGCAGGCCTGCTGGGAAGCCGTCGCGGCGGCCTGCCGGGCCCTCTGGCAGCAGGCCCCGCGGCTGCGGCCGCGCGTCAGGGCTGTCGTGCTGACGACGCAGCGCGGAACGGCGCTCGCCCTCGACGAACGGCTGCAGCCGCTGCGCGCAGCGATCGCCTGGCCCGACGAGCGGCGCACCCCGGTCGAGGGGCGGCTGTCGTGGCACTGGTCGCTGGCCTTCGCGCTGCTCGGGCTGGGCGACACGATCCGCGGCTTCCGCGAGCAGGCCGAGGCGAACTGGATCGCCCGCCACGAGCCGCAGGTCTGGGCGCGCACGCACAAGTTCGTGCTGCTGTCGGCCTACCTGAACCTGCGCCTGAGCGGCCGGCTCGTCGACGCGGTGGGCAGCCAGGTCGGCTACCTGCCGTTCGACTTCCGCCGCGGCGGCTGGGCCGCGGCCGGCGACTGGAAGTGGGAGTGCCTGCCGCTGACGGCCTCGATGCTGCCCGAGCTCGCAGCCGGGGCCTCGGTGATCGGCACGGTCGTGGCAGCGGCCGCCGAGGACACCGGCATCCCGGCCGGCCTTCCGGTCGTCGCCGGCGCAGCCGACAAGGCCTGCGAGGTGCTCGGCGCGGGCTGCCTGGCGCCCCAGACGGCGTGCATCTCCTACGGCACCACCGCGACCATCGCCACCTGCACGCCGCGCTACGTCGAGCCGCGGCCCCTGGTGCCGCCCTACCCGGCAGCCGTCCCCGGCCACTACCTGACCGAACTGCAGCTGCCCCGCGGCTACTGGCTCGCGCGCTGGTTCGCCGAGCAGTTCGCGCCGGACGAATGTCGCCGGGCGGCCGAGCTCGGATGCGCGGCGGAGGCGCTGCTCGAGCCGCTGCTCGAGCAGACCCCGGCGCTGGCCGACGGCCTGGTTCTGCTGCCCACCTGGAGCCCGGGCATCCGCGAGCCCGGGCCGGAGGCGCGCGGCGCCGTGATCGGCTGGCACGCCGGCCACGGCCGCGCGCACCTGTACCGGGCCATCGTCGAGGGCGTGGCCTTCGCGATGCGCGAGGGCCGCGAGCGCATCGAACGCCGCAGCGGCACGCCGGTCACCGCGCTGCGCGTCGCGGGGGGCGGATCGCGCAGCGACGCGGCGATGCAGGTCACCGCCGACGTCCTGGGCCTTCCCGCCGAGCGCCCGGCCCTGCCGGAGGCCAGCGGCCTCGGCGCGGCGATGCTCGCCAGCGTCGCGCTCGGCCTGCACGCGGATGCGGCGGCCGCGGTGCGCGCGATGGCCCGTGTCGGCCGGCGGTTCGAGCCCGACGCGGCGCGCGCCGCGCGCTACGACGCGCTGTACCGGCGCGTCTGGCAACCGCTCTATCCGCGCTTGCGGCCGCTGCTGCGCGCGCTGCGCGGCGTCGTGCAGGCGTCACCCGGGCCCGGCAGCCGGCGCTGAGCCGCCCCGGGGCCGTCGGCACGCCGCCGCAACGCGGCTTCGCCCGCCGGCGGCTCCCGCCTCGACCGCTGCCGATCCGTCGTCGCCGGCGCCGCTCGTCCCGGCCAGCCGCGATTCGTCGCGCACGCACCGCCGTTCGTCGCAAGGGCTGCGCCCTCCGCGCCGATGACTCCTAGAGTCCGGTCCAACGCAGCATCGACCCCCCCGCTGCGTCGCGTCGAACCCAGGAGAAACTCATGACCACGTCCCTCGCCCGCAAGTTCGCCTCGTTCGGCTTCGCCGCGATCGTCACGCTCACGATCATGAGCAGCCTCGACGCGCTGGCCACCTCGGGCCAGTCCGCCGAGGCGCTGCTCGCGCAGCAGGGCAAGCTGCAGGTCGCCTGCACCGTCGACGGCGGCAAGGTGTGAGGGCCCGCAGTTCCGGGCCGCGCCCGAGCGGCTCCCCACGCCAGGTGGTGGCATGGCCGCGCGGCCATGCGCCGGCCCGCGGGCGCGCTCAGCCGCCCGCGCGCCACAGGGCCCCGGCCTCCTCGGCCCGGCCCTCGGCCTGCAACTTCAGCAGGTGCGCGAGCAGCGAGCGCTGCGCGATGCGGTGCAGCGGCAAGGGCGTGTCGTCGTAGGCCAGCGGCACCAGCGCGTCCAGCGTCGCCGGCCCGAGCTGCCGCAGGGCCGCGGCCACCTTCTCCTCCCGGCGCTGCCGGTGCGCCAGCAGCGCGCGCACGACCTGGTGCGGCTGCGCGACGAGGAAGCCGTGGCCCGGCGCGAACCAGTCCAGCTCGAGATCGAGCAGCGCGCGCAGCGACGCGAGGTACGCGGCCATGTCGCCGTCCGGCGGGTTGATCACCACCGTGCTGCCCTGCATCACGTGGTCGCCGGTGAACAGCAGCTTCTCCTCGCGCAGCCGGTAGCACAGGTGGTTCGACGCGTGCCCGGGCGTGTGGATGACCTCCAGCGTCGCGCCGGGGCCGAGCTCGAGGATCTCGCCGCCGGCCAGCTCGGCATCGGGTGCGAACGACGTGTCGTGCCACTGCGGGTGCAGGGCGCGGCGCCCGAGCACCGGGGCACCGGTGGCCGCCGCCAGCCCGGCGGCGCCGGGCGAATGGTCGACGTGCGTGTGCGTCACCAGGATGCGCTCGATGGGCCCCGGCGCGGCCGCGAGCAGAGCCTGCCGGTGGCGCTCGTCGTCGGGCCCCGGGTCGATCACGGTCCAACGGTCGACTGCAGGATCGCCGACCAGGTAGCTGTTCGTGCCGGGGCCGGTCATCACGCCCGGGTTCGGCGCCGTCACGCGGATGATGCGCGGCGACAGGCGCACCGGCCGGCCGGCGACGATCTCGGCAAGCACGTCGCCGCGGCCCCGCGGGTCCAGCCGGCCGACCTCGGCCCAGGCCAGCTCGTCGGGCAGCACCACGCGCGGTCCCTTCGGCCCGGCCGCCAGCCGCGGCATCGTCAGCGGCACCTCGCGCTGCGTGGCGGCGAAGGCCAGCACCTCGTCGACCGTGGCGAAGCGCCCGAGCTGCTGCAGCGTGCGCCGCGTCACCGGCAGCAGCTTCAGCCCGCGTTCGGGCTGCAGCGCCTGGGCCGGAGTCAGCCACATCAGCTCGACGGCCTCGCCGCCGTCGGCCTCGGCGTCCTGGCCGGGCGGCACGCGGGCGACGAAGAAGCGCGTGTCGAAGCGCTTGAGGTTGCCCGGCGGGGTCAGCCAGTGGCTCCAGTACTGCCAGGCATCGAGGTCCAGCGTCAGCTGCATCGCCTCGCACAGCGCGACCAGCGGCTGCTCGCCGCGGTGCAGCGGGGCGCGCCAGTCGCGCAACGCACGCTGCAGCGTCTCCTCGCGCAGCTCGCGCGCGTAGAGCAGGCCGACCTCCTCGAAGCACTCGCGCACGGCAGCCACCAGGTAGTCCAGCCCGCCGCCGGCCAGGCCGAGGCGCGCGCTGGCCAGCGGGTCCGTCCAGCCGCTGCAGTGGCGGTGCGCGTCGCGGTCGCGCTCGTCGAGGACGCCGCCGGGAAAGACGGCCACACCGCTGCGGATGTCGCCGTCGCGCTCCGCGCGGCGCAGCATCAGCACCTCCACGCCGCGCGCTGCGTCGTCGCGCAGCACGATCACCGAGGCTGCCCGGCGCGCGCCGGCAAACACGTCGAACGGCTCGTCACCGGCCGGCAGGCTCGTGAGCGCGCTCACCCGACCACCCCCGCCGCCCGCAGCTGCGCGATGCGCGCCGCGTCGTAACCGGCCTCGGCGAGCACCTGATCGGTGTGCGCACCCGGTTGCGGCGGCGGCGTGGGCTCGCCCGCCGGGCTGTGCCCGAAACGCGGCGCGGGGCCGGGCTGCACGATGCCGTCGAGCGTGACGAAGGCCTCGCGCGATCGCGCATGGGCATGCGCCGGCGCCTCGTCCATCGACAGCACCGGCGCCACGCAGGCATCGCTGCCGGCGAAGGCCGCGGCCCATTCGTCGCGCGTGCGCTCGCGCAGCCGCGCGGCGATCGCCTCGGCCATGGCCGGCCAGGCGCGCCGGTCGTACTGCCGGCCGCACCACGTCGCGTCCAGCCCGGCGATGCGGACGAACTCGGCGAAGAACTTCGGCTCCAGCGGCGCCACCGACAGCCAGCCGCCGTCGGCCGCCTCGTAGCAGCGGTAGAACGGCGCCCCGCCGTCGAGCAGGTTCGCGCCGCGTGCCGCGCCCCACTGCCCGGCGGCCTTCAGGCCGAAGAACACGGTCATCAGCGACGCCGCGCCGTCGACCATCGCGGCATCGACCACCTGCCCGCGGCCCGTTCGGTGGCGCTCGTACAGCGCCGACATCACGCCGAAGGCCAGGTACAGCGCGCCGCCGCCGTAGTCGCCGACGAGGTTCAGCGGCGGCAACGGCGCGCCGCCGGCCGGGCCGATCGCGTGCAGCGCGCCGCTCAGCGCGATGTAGTTCAGGTCGTGGCCCGCCGTCGGCGCGAGCGGCCCCTGCTGCCCGAAGCCGGTCATGCGGCCGTAGACGAGTCGCGGGTTGCGCGCGTGGCAGTCCTGCGGGCCCAGCCCCATGCGCTCGGCCACACCGGGCCGGAAGCCCTCGAGCAGCACGTCGGCGCCGCCGGCCAGGTCGAGCACGACCTCGCGCCCGGCCGGCTGCTTCGTGTCCACGGCCACCGAGCGGCGGTTGCGCAGGTTGGTCTCGAAGCGGCGCGGCAGCGCCAGCCCGAGCCCGCTGGGCGCGAGCCGGTCGACCAGCACCACGTCGGCGCCGAGGTCGCCGAGCAGCTGCCCGCACAGGGGCACCGGGCCGATGCCGGCCAGCTCGACCACGCGCAATCCCTCCAGCGGCCCCTGTCCCATCGCGGCTCCTCGCTCAGAGGCCGAGCAGCGCCGGCAGCTCGGCGATCGTCTCGACGAAGACATCGGCCGGCAGCAGCCGGGCGTCCTGGCCCTCGTTGTAGCCGTAGGGCACGCAGACCACCGTCATGCCGGCGGCGCGCGCCGCACCGACGTCGTTGACCGAGTCCCCGACCATCAAGGTCTCGCGGGGATCGGTCCCCAGCTGGGCGGCGGCGAACAGCAGCGGCTGCGGATCGGGCTTGCGCCGCTCGCAGCTGTCGCCGCCGACGACGACGCCGAAGAGCTCGTCGATGCCGCGCAGGCGCAGCAGGCCGACCGCGAAGCGGTGGTACTTGTTCGTCACCACGCCCAGCGGCACGCCGGCGCGGTGCAGCGCGCGCAGGCCCTCGATCGCGCCGGGAAAGGGCTGCGCGCCGGATTCGCCGAGCTCCTGCATCCGGCCGTAGTGGTCCATGAAACCGTCGAGCACCTGCGCCTGCGCGGCCTCGTCCAGGCCGAGCGCGAGCGCGTCGTTCGCGCGCCGCACGAGCATCGGCGTTCCCTTGCCGATCATCGTGCGCACGACCTCGTCGGCGGGTGCCGGCAGGCCGCGGTCGGCCAGCGCCCGGCGCAGCGCCAGCGCGATGTCGGCCGCGGTGTCCAGCAGCGTGCCGTCCAGGTCGAACAGCACGGCACGCACGGCCTGGCCGCGCAATCGCGGCAGGGCAGCCGGGGAGGCGTCGGGGCGGTCCATCAGACGCACAGCGTGCTGACCGACTTGGTGTTCAGGTAGGCCTCGAGCGCCTCGGGGCCGCCCTCGCTGCCGTAACCCGAATCCTTGATGCCGCCGAAGGGCATCTCCGGCCAGGCGGCGGCCGGCTGGTTGATCCACAGCATGCCCACCTGCAGCCCCTCGCTGATGAGCTGGGCGCTCTTCAGCGAGCCGGTGAACGCGTAGCCGGCCAGCCCGTAGGGCAGCCGGTTGGCCTCGGCCAGCGCCTCGCCGAGGGTGTCGAAGCCCCGCACCGCGGCGATCGGCCCGAACGGCTCCTCGTTGAACACCAGGCTGTCGCCCGGCACGTTGACGAGCACGGTCGGCGCGAAGAAGTTGCCCGCACTGCCGATGCGCTCGCCCCCGGTGAGGACCTCGGCGCCGCGCTGCACGGCGTCGGCCGTCAGCCGCTCCATCGCCGCGACCCGGCGCGTGTTCGCCAGCGGGCCCATCTGCGTGCCCTGCTCGAGACCGCTGCCGACCTTCAGCGCTCGCGTGGCCGCCACCAGGCCGTCGACGAAAGCCTGGCGCACGCTGTTGGCCACCAGGAAACGGGTCGGCGAGATGCAGACCTGGCCCGCATTGCGGTACTTGGCCGCCGCGGCGATCTTCGCCGCCCGCGCCACGTCGCAGTCCTCGGCGACGATCACCGGCGCATGCCCGCCGAGCTCCATGGTCACGCGCTTCATGTGCGCACCGGCCAGTGCGGCCAGCTGCTTGCCCACCGGCGTGCTGCCGGTGAAGGTGATCTTGCGGATCACCGGATGCGGGATCAGGTACTCGCTGATCTGCGCCGGGTTGCCGTAGACCAGGCCGACGACACCCGCCGGCAACCCGGCATCGACGAAGGCGCGGATCAGCTCGGCCGGCGACGCGGGCGTCTCCTCCGGCGCCTTGACGATGATCGAGCAGCCCGAGGCCAGCGCCGCGGCGAGCTTGCGCACGACCTGGTTGATCGGGAAGTTCCACGGCGTGAAGGCCGCCACCGGGCCCACCGGCTCCTTGAAGACCTGCTGCAGCGTCGCCGGCGTGCGCGGCGCGACGATGCGGCCGTAGACACGCCGGCCTTCCTCGGCGAAGGTCTCGATGATGTCGCAGGCGAACAGCGTCTCGGCCTTGGCCTCGGCCAGCGGCTTGCCCTGCTCCAGGGTCAGCAGCCGCGCGATCGCCTCGGCGCGCTCGCGCAGCAGCCGCGCCGCCTCGCGCATCAGGCGCGCGCGCTCGATGGCCGGCGTGCGACGCCAGGCCTCGAAGCCGCGCATCGCGGCGGCGAGTGCCTCGTCGAGGTCCTCGGTCCCGGCGACCGCGACGCTGCCGATCGGCTGGCCGTTCGCCGGGTCGTGGACCGGCAGGGTCCGGCCGGCGCGGCCCTCGCGCCAGGTGTTGTCGATCAGCAGCTGGACGTTCGGGTAGCCTGTGGCGGTCATCGGGTGCTCCATCGGGATGTCGGTGTCGATCGCGCGCTTGCCGCCGGCAGCGGCTGGGGGCGCCGGGCGGCGGGCCTCAGGCCAGGGCGCGCCGCAGGGCGGCGCCGCACAGGTCCACGGCCGTGTGCGCCTCGTCGAGCACCCGGCCCATCGGCACGAAGCCGTGGATCTGGCGCTCGAAGCAGACCAGCTGCGCCGGCACGCCGGCGGCGGACAGCGCATCGGCATACTGCCGTCCTTCGTCGCGCAGCGGATCGTAGCCGGCGGTCAGCACGAGCGCCGGCGGCAGGCCGGCATGGCTCGCGGCCAGCAGCGGCGAGGCGCGCCAGTCGGCCCACTGCGCCTCGTCGGCGATGTACTGGCCGCGGTACCAGGCGATCGAGTCGGCGGTCAGCAGGTAGCCCTCGGCGTTCGTCGTGTGCGAGGGCGCGACGGCGCGCATGTCGGTGGCCGGATAGATCAGCAGCTGCAGCGCCGGCAGCCGCTCGCCGGCATCGCGCAGCGCGAGGCAGACGACCGCGGCGAGGTTGCCGCCCGCGCTGTCACCGCCCACCGCGAGGCGCCGGCCGTCGACCCCGAGCTCGGCGGCATGGTCGCGCACGTGGCGCGTGGCATCGATGCAGTCGTCGACGGCAGCCGGGAAGCGGTGCTCGGGCCCCATGCGGTAGTCGACCGAGACGACGGCACAGCCCCCGGCGACGGCCAGCTGCCGGCACAGCACGTCGTGCGTGTCCAGGTCGCCGATGGTCCAGCCGCCGCCGTGGAAGTAGACCAGCACCGGCAGCACCTGCGCCGCGGCGGTGTGCGGCCGGTACAGCCGCATCGGCACGCCGCCCGCCTTGTAGTCGCGCACCTCGGCCACCGCCGGCGGATCGGGCTGCGTGAAGAAGCGGCGCTCGAGGTACAGGCGGCGCGCCTCGCCCGGCGACAGCGTGTGCACCGGCGGCACGCCCTTTTCGATCATCAGGTCCAGCAGGGCGCGGGCTTGGGGGTCGAGCATGGGTCTGGGGGATGCGGTCGCAGACGACACCGGAGTGTCCCACGACCGACTGCCGGGCGGCTCGCACGCGCCCCCCGGTCCGGCGCCGTCAGGAACAGCACGCGACGCAGGGGCGCCCTCGGCGGGCGCCCACCCGACCGGCCCGGGCGGCCAGCCGCCCGGGCGAGGCCCTCAGCGCCGGATCTCGCGCCAGGCGTTCTTGCCCGGCGGCACGGCCACAGACGCCGCGACGTCGCGATCGCGCGTGCGCGCCTGCTCGTACTCGCGCGTGATCACGCGCACCTTGCCGGTCGCGCGGGTCAGCACGGCGGCCGGCGAGGTCGCGTTGGACGAGTCGGAGATCGTCCACGCGACGAAGTCCGCGGCCTCGAAGCGGCCGCCGCTGCGCACGTCGAAGACATACATCCGCGACGAGGCCGAGCAGTCGCTGCCGCCGGCGCGGTTGGCGACGACGGCCAGGCCCCCGTAGGCGATGACCGGCCGCGTGTTGACCTGCTCGCCGGACGGCAGGTCGGCATACCAGCCGCGCTGCGTGCTCCAGTCGACCGGGTTGGACGTCAGCGAGCCGCTGCCGGCGGTGCTCAGCGTCTGGCGCACGAGGCTCGAGCGCGGGTTGGTCAGCGTGCTGCCGTCGGCGATCGCGTAGACGCTCTGCACCAGCGACGAGCCGAAGTCGTTGACGGCCAGCAGCCGCCCGGTGCCGACGTAGACGATGCGCTTGCCCTGGTAGGACATCAGCTCCGGCGGCGTCGTGACCGGCTGCGCGACGCCGGTTGGCCCCGACAGCTGCGCCAGCTTGCTCACCGCCGCGGCACTGAGCGTGGCCGCGTTCAGGTCGAAGCGCCAGAGGTTGCCGAGCAGGTCGCCGCCGTACACGTAGCGCACGCTGCCATCGGGCTCGGCAAAGGCCGTCAGGTGAGCCAGGCCGGATTCGGCGCCCAGCGCCCCGTCGGGGGTGACGAACTCCTTGAGGACCGCGCCGGAGCTCGCGTTCAGCACCCAGACCCGGCCCTTGCCGTCGGCCGTGCTGTTGTAGCCCGAGGTCACGACGACCGCGTGATCACCGCTGGACAGGCGCACGATCAGCGGACGCCCGACCGTGCGTCCGACCTTGGCCTGCGTGGCCGTGTCGCCGGCGGCCGGGAACTCCCACAACACCTTGCCGGCCAGCTGCGACTCGCCGAGCCCGCGCGGCGAGGTGACGTCCAGCGCGTAGTAGCCATTGCCGGCCGGGCCCATGCCGGCGACGAGGATGCGCGTCGAGCCGCCGATGCTGCGCAGCACCGGCGAGCCGTCGAGCAGCGGCCGGTAGGACCAGCTTCGCGAACTGGTCTGCCCGATCGAGGGCAGCACCGCGCGCGGCACGTAGGCCCACAGCTCCTTGCCCGCGTCGGCACCGACGGTGTCGAAGGCGTGCAGCATGCCCTCGCTGGTGGCCGCGTACACCACGCCGCTCGCCCGGTCCACCACCGGCTCGGCGTTGATCACCGCGCCGAGCAGGCTCGTGCGCTGCCGGAACACCGTGCCCTCGAGACTGCGGTTGCCGCGCAGGTACTCGAAGAGCTGGGTCGAGTTGCCCCAGGCGTTTCCCGGGTTGACCAGCGAGCCGACCGCCGCGGCCGTGAACGCCACACCGCTCGTGCCGTTGTGCGTGGCGATGACGCGGGTGTTCCAGGCCCGCGCGTTCAGCAGCGCGGCCGCGCTCCACACGGCGCTGGTCCCGAAGGTGCCGGCATCGGGATCGACGGCGACGGCCTCCACGTCGCCCGTCCAGCCGGCCGGGTCGTAGGTGCCCTGGTAGGCGCGCGAGTCGCCGCGCGCGAGGTTCACCGTCGTCACCGACACCGCGCCCTGCGTCGACTTCTGGCTCAGCATGTCCTCCAGGCCGGCACGGATGCTGGCCACCGTCTCGTCGGGCGTGGTCGCCAGGTACATCTGCCCCCGACCGTTGATCGTCGCGTGCCACTGGTCGTCGATCATCGACGGGTCGTCGGCCACCGGCGTGGTCCAGGTGGGCAGGTTGGTGAACGGGTCGGTGTTCGCCGGCCAGATCGAGCCGCGCACGCCCAGGGTGATCGCGTAGGTGTTGATGTGCAGGTCCGGGTTGCGGTCGGCGTTCGGGGCGGTCGACGCGCTGAGCGGCACGCGGCCGGCCGGCAGGTCCGGGCGCAGGCGGATCGTGTAGTAGGCGAGCGCGAGGTCGGCCAGCGAGCCCGTCGGGGTCACGCTGTAGGGCCGCGTGCCGCCCCAGGTGCTGCTGTTGTACGCGGGCACGCTGATGCTCGTCGTGTTCGAGAAGCCGTCGGTGACGACGAACATGTTGTTGCGCTGGCACGCGTACTGCACGATCGAGGTGTTGCCCGAGAACTGTCCCGCGATGTTCTTCACCGCCTGGTGCGTCGGCGTGCCGTTGGAGCTCATCGAGTTCAGGTAGAAGTGGCCCGCCGCGGCGAAGCGGTTGTTCGCCGGCGACGGATCGTCGGCGTCGTACATCGTCACGGTCGAGTTGTCGTTGAAGGGCATCACGCCCATGCGCAGGCCGGACATGTTCTCCAGCACGCGCCCCATCGAGCCGGCGAGCATCAGCTTGCGCTTGCGGTAGTAGCTGAACCAGTTCGCGAAGTTCTGCAGCTCCTGCGCGTAGCTGCGCCCGCTCGGGTAGCTGGTCGTCGTCGAGCGGATCTCGTAGCGCCGCAGGGTGCCGGAGCCGTCCGGCGCGGCGACGCAGTCCGCGCCGACCGTGCAGGTCTGCGGGTGCCAGAACGTCGCCGGGAAGTACGGGATGCTCGCGTAGCACGAGCGCCCGCCGGAGACGGTCTGCGACGCCGTCAGCGTGCGCTCGGTGCTGCCGCTGCACGGCGTGCCGCTGCTGCCCGAGCTGCTGGACACCACGCGCGTGCCCGCCGGCAGCACCATCCCGTCCTGCACGAAGAAGCGGAAGCCGTTGGTCGTGAAGTTGCCGTTCGCGCTGGTCCAGTCGGCCCCGACGTTCAGCGTGGGCGCAGCGCTGACGGCCGGGTGCGCCGGGGTGGCGCTGGTCGAGGCGTCGCCGAAGGTCTTCAGCGAGCCGCCGTAGTACGCCGGCGACCACGGCGGATAGGTGACGTTCGTGTCGTAGTACAGCGGGTTGAAGCGGCTCGAGCGCAGCCAGGCGAACTGGTTGGTCGGCGGCAGAGCGCGGCCGTTGACCGAGTTGTAGGCGTAGATCGAGCCGCCGGTGGCCGTGCCCACCGGCATCAGGTAGGCATAGGGCGTGTAGCCCGACGAGGCCAGCGGCTTGCCGGTGGACGAGTTCCAGGCCGTCGCGCCGTTCCACCAGACCAGGCCGGACTGCGTGTCCAGCAGCACCTCCCAGTCCATCGACCCGGAGTCGTCCATCGCGAAGATCACGTTGGGCTTGGCGAGGACCGAGGCCTTCAGCGGCAGTTCGGCCAGCGGCGTGGCGGCCGTCGCGACGCCGCCCAGCAGGGCGCCGAGCGAGACGAGACTGATGACGAAGCGGGTTGGGGTACTCATGGCGTTCCCACGGCGCGGCTCAGCCCTTGGTGACCAGGGACTGGATGAAGGTGGTCGTGCCCTTCGGCCCGACGACCCGGACGGTCACGCGGTACTGGCGCGAGTTCGGCGGCTCCAGCGGGTCGTCGTCGGCACGCGCGCTGCCCAGCACCTTGACCTGCTTGACCAGGCACTCGCGCAGCGCGTCCGTGACGGCGGCCACGGTGCAGACGCGCTCGACGACGTAGCGCACGCTGTAGCTGTCGACGGCGATCTCCGGCGCGGCGTCCCAGTTCACCTGCGGCAGCCCGTTGGCGTCGGCCGGCTGAACCGTGGCCCAGTACCACGCGCCGGCGTCGGCGTCCTCGGCGCCCGCGGGCAGGTTGCGCACCGCGTTGAAGGCCGTGTTCAGCCCGATCTCGGAGGCCTGCAGCGAGGCATCGCGGAAGGCCGCGTTGCCGGCCGCGGTGGTGGCCACGGCCACCTGCCGCGCCAGCGCGAGCGCGCCCAGCAGCATCACCGTCATCAGCACCAGCACGACCAGCAGGGTCGCGCCGCGTTGGCGGGAGCGCAGCGGCCTCATCGCAGCCCCAGCACGACGTTGCGCAGCGGCACGAGCACGGTCGTCGTGCGGTAGCGCCAGCAGTTCCAGTCGGCGTTGTCGAGGTTCTCCGCGGCGCCGCCGAAGAGGGCCGGCTTCTCCTCGGTGGCATCGCAGTTGCCCGCGGCATCGGGCTTCTGGCGCTGCGGGCTGCGCACGATCAGCCCGATGCGCAGCGCGCGCACCCGCGCGAGGTTGGCCGCGCTCAGCGACGCGAACGCGCCGGCCGGATCGACCCACGACTCCAGCGCCGTGCTGCCCGGCGCGGCGGCCGCCACGCCGTACTGCACGCGGAACGAGACGACGTCGCGGGCGACGATCGCCGAGGCGCCGGTCAATGGCCGCTCGAGGATCAGCTGGTCGCCCACGCGCCGGTAGCGGCTCCACTGCAGCTCGCCGAGCTGCGTGACCCGGGCCTCGTCGTCGAACACCGAGGGCAGCGTGAAGGGGACGGCGTTGTGCGCGCCCGCCGCCGCGAAATCCAGGCGCTGCGGCGCCTCCGGCGTCGCGGCCACCTGGGCCGTGACGGTGCGCACCAGGCAAGGCGGCGGGGCCGCCGTCGCCGGCCCCGGGGCGAGCAGCACCGCCTGGCCGTCCTGCACCGGCAGGAACGAGGCCAGCAGCACGTCGGTGCCGGCGCTTGCCGAGGTGACCCGCACGGCAGCGCCGGACTCGACGCGCGACGCGTACATCACGTCCAGCACGTCGGTGTCGCCCTGCCGCGTCACCTGCAGCGGCGAGAAGACCGCGCCGTCGATGGCCGCCGTGCCGCCGACGCTCAGGTTCAGGCGCTGGCACAGGTAGGCCGAGTCGCCGAAGAAGCCGAGCCCGGCCGCCGCCACGTCGTCGCGCAGCGAGGCCATCACGGTGCCGCTGTTGACCGCGATGCCGCCGACGCCGACCCCCTGGCGCTGCTGGGCCATGAAGGTGATCGCGGTGGTGGTGGCCGCCAGCCCGACGAGCAGCGAAATCACCAGCCCGACCATCAGCTCGACGATCGAGGCGCCGAGCTGTCCGCGGCGCCCGGGGCCCGGGCCGTGGCGCTCACTGCACATCGGTGGTCGCGGTCAGCTGCCGCGCCTCGTTCTCCGCCTTGCCGGTCCAGCTGACCACCACCGTCAGCCGCGTGCCGGCGGCGGTGGCCGTCGCCGCGGGGCTGCCCGGCAGCGCGCCCTGCAGGCGCACGAGCCAGGCATCGGTCGCGGCGCGCGCCGCGGCGTTGCCGCAGGCACCGGCAGCCGGCAGCGTGTAGCAGGCCAGGTTGGCCGGGTCGACCAGGGCCATGCTCAGCAGCTCGTCGGCGAAGCGGTTGGCCGTGCCGCGCGACTGCGAATCGGTCATCTGCGACATCAGCCGGCCCTGGAAGCGTGTCAGCGCCAGCAGGCCGAACGAGAGGATCGCCAGCGCGACCAGCGCGTCGATCAGGCTGAAGCCGCGGGTGCGCCGGCGTCTCACGATGCACAACCCGACAGGCGGTCGGCGCACAGGCGCACGCCGCCGCCTGCATCGACCCGCAGGCCCGGGCAGCGCCGCTCGGCCGAACAGGTCTCGCCGGTGGCCGTCAGGTCGACCGCGTAGGACGTGCCGAAGGGCACGGGACGGCCGTCGCTGCCGAAGTCCAGGTCGGCGGCGGCGGTGAACTGCACCGGGTCGGGCAGCAGGGTGCTGCGGATCAGCGTGCCCGCGCCGCCCGTGCTCATGTCGAGCAGCCGCATCGTCGCGCCGTCGACCGTCAGCCGCACGGTGGCGTTGCGCCGGATCGCCTCGCTCTGCGCGTGCAGGGTCTCGGCGTGGACGGCGCTGCCGCCCTCGCGCAGGCGCGCGTTGGCGACGTAATCGCCGAAGAAGGGCACGCCCAGCGTCAGCAGCAGCGCGCCGATCGCCACGGCGATCAGCAGCTCGATCAGCGTGAAGCCCCGCGGCGCGAGCCGCACGGGCCCGGCGGCGGAGGTCCTCAGGTGTCGCATGTCTTGCCCCGGGTGCTCCAGCAGTTGCCCGCCGGCGTGCCCTTCGGATGCGAGACGGTCGCGCGCACGCCCTGGTGGTTGATGGAGTAGACGTAGCCGTCGAGCTTGCCGTTGCCCGTGGCGGTGGCGGTGAAGCCCTGCCCGCCGTTGCTGATGGTGCAGCTGACGGTGAAGTTCGCGACCGCCGGCACGGCCAGCGCGCAGGCGCCGCCGTTCGCGTAGTTGCCGACGTCCTGGAAGCGCTGCTCCATGCGCGTGAAGTAGGCATTGAGCCCGTCGAGCGCCGCGGGAACCCGGGCACGCTGCACGTAGGCCGTGTACGACGGCATCGCGACGGCCGCCACGATGCCCAGGATGGCCACCGTGACCATGACTTCGATGAGCGTGAGACCTCGCTGGAAAGACGGCTTCATGTGGCACGGACCCCGGGGTGAGCGCAGGCGGACGACCCGCCCTGACGATTGTCGAAAGCCGGCGCCGTGGACAAGCGCCGAGTTCAACGGCTCCCTCGGCCCTTTTGACCGCTATCCTGAGCGCCGACTCCGCGTTCCGGGGGGTGCGCGACGCGGCCGGTGTGCAACCCGTCACGCCCGGCGCGGTTTCGTGCGCCGCGCAGCGGGACGACCCGCGCAGCCCGGGCCTGGCCGCGGCGCCTGCCGCAGCGCCGGCGCTCGCTCAGCCGTCGGGGCGTCCGCGCGGCCGCCGGGTCTGCCAGCGCACGATCGCGGCCGCCGCCGCGCAGCCCGCGATCACGGCCGCGACATCCGCCGGATCGAAGGTGCCGCCCAGCAGGTGGTCGGCGAGTGCCTGCGCCCCCGGGACGCGGCCGAGCCCCTCGAGAATCGCGTCGGCCCAGACGCGATCCAGCCCCGGGCGCTGCCCGAACTCCGCGGCGATGTCGACGACGGCCCACGCGACGCAACCCGCATAAGGCCACCCGCCGCGGGCCGGCAGTGCTGCAGCCGTCAGCAGCGACAACGCCGCTGCGTGCGCGAAGCTCGGCCACCAGGACGCCGCCGCGCCCCACCACGCCAGCAGGCTGGCCGGCAAGCCGCCCGGCGCACCCCGCGGCGCCAGGACGGCCGCCGCGCCGAGGGCCAGCAAGCCCAGGCCCGTGGCCGCGAGCACGATCCGCCGCCGCGCAGGGGAACTCCAGCCGCTCATTGCCGCAGCCGCCAGGCCCCCTCAGCGCGGCCGGCGGCCACTCGAGCCGTCTTCGGCCTGCACCATCTTCAGCATCGTCGAGACGGTGATCGAGCCGAAGGTCGCCAGCGTGTTCTGGTCGATCTCGGCGAGGACCTGGCCCAGGGCGCGGTCCACCGCCGTGTTGGCCGGGCCGGCCGCGCTGGCGCCGGCGTCGAGGTCCTCGAACAGGCGGATCACGTCGAGCAGCGACAGCCGCTTCGGGTTGGCGACGAAACGATAGCCGCCACCGACACCGCGCACCGACTCGACGATGCCGGCCCGCGTCAGTTCCGACAGCACCTTCGCGAGATGGTGGGCCGACTCGCCGTAGGTCGTGGCGACCGCCGACGCCGGCACCAGCTCGCCCGGCCGCGACGCGAACTCGAGCACGCTGTACAGCGCGAGCAGGGTGTTCTTCTGCAGCCGCATGCGCTCACTCCCCGTCGGCCGCCACCGGGCCGATGGCCAGCTCCAGCGGGATCAGCCGCCCGGCGCGCATGCCCTGGCTGCGGAAGAACGAGAGGATCAGCGGGTTGTCGCTGGCCAGCATCGTGCGCATCGTCGTCACGCCGGCGCGCTCGAAGCGCTCGCGCATCGCGCCCAGCAGCGCCGCGCCGACGCCGCGCTGGCGGGCGCGGGGATCGACGTCGATCGCGAAGACCCAGCCGCAGGGCGGGGAGCCGAACTCCCAGTCGCGCACCTCGCCGATGATGAAGCCGACCACGCGCCCGCCGAGCTCGGCCACCAGGAAGTGCCGCAGGCCCTGCCCGGCGACGCCGTAGCGGCGGTGGATGCGCCACCAGTAGTCCGACTTGTGCAGCCCGGTCACCGTCGCGTCCAGCGCGATCACCGCCGTCAGGTCGGCCTGGCGCACCGCCCGCACGGCCAGGCGCGCCGCGGCGGCCTCGCCCTTCGCGGCCGCGCCGCGCGCCCTGCTGGAAACCCCGCGTCCACTCATCGTCGAAAAGCAAACCAGATCAAGTTTAAAGGCGTATTCCAGTACCAGAATCAACTTGCCCAGCCATTCTAGGCGGCTCCGCGCGACGCCCGCTGCGGCCCCGCCGACCACGCCGACGGGCACGGCCCGCCCACCGGAAGGAGACCCCGATGACCCTCGTCCGCACCCTGCAGGTCCTCGCGCGGCGCGTGCTGCCGCTGGCCCTGCCCCTGGCGCTGCACGGCGCCGCCCTGGCGCAGGAGCCGATCCGCATCGGCAGCTTCCTGTCGGTCACCGGACCGGCCGCCTTCCTCGGCGATCCGGAGCTGAAGACGCTGGAGATGCAGATCGAGAGCCTCAATGCCGCGGGCGGGGTGCTCGGGCGCAAGCTCCAGCTGGTCGCCTACGACGATGCCGGCGACGCCGAGAAGGCGCGCACCTTCGCCAAGCGGCTGATCGAGCAGGACCGCGTCGACCTGATCGTCGGCGGCTCGACGACCGGCACGACGATGGCCGCGGTGCCGCTGGTCGAGTCGGCCGGCGTGCCCTTCGTCTCGCTGGCCGGTGCGGTGGTCATCGTCGAGCCGGTCAAGAAGTGGGTCTTCAAGACGCCGCACACCGACCGCATGGCCTGCGACAAGATCTTCGTGGACCTGAAGGCGCGCGGCCTGCAGCGCGCCGCGCTGATCTCGGGCACCGGGGGCTTCGACAAGTCGATGCGTGCCGAGTGCCTGAAGGTCGCGCCCCACCACGGGGTGCAGATCGTCGCCGACGAGACCTACGGCGCGTCCGATACCGACATGACGGCGCAGCTCACGAAGATCAAGGGCAGTGGCGCGCAGGCCGTGCTCAACGCCGGCTTCGGCCAGGGCCCGGCGATCGTCACGCGCAACTACCGGCAGGTCGGCGTCGGCCTGCCGCTGTACCAGTCGCACGGGGTCGCGTCCAAGGAGTACATCAAGTTGTCCGGCCCGGCCGCCGAGGGCGTGCGGCTGCCCGCCGCCGCGCTGCTGGTGGCCGACCTGCTGGCCGCCGGCGACCCGCAGAAGCCGGTCGTCACCGCGTACCGCCATGCCTACGAGTCGCGCTACCGCAGCGAGGTCTCGACCTTCGGCGGCCACGCCTACGACGGGCTGATGCTGGCCGTCGGCGCGTTCA
>ERZ761602.2255-NODE-2255-length-31023-cov-11.029740_pt1 | contig 31023 bp, 22 predicted proteins | sample MGYA00512165_ERZ761602 | MGnify/ENA primary metagenome ERZ761602 (study PRJEB28899, sample SAMN02445085) | bioreactor sludge metagenome | biome: EBPR sludge; isolation source: Thorneside wastewater treatment plant | place: Australia: Brisbane, Thorneside...
AAAACATCATGACAGCCAGCTTATCATATATATCTATAAACGCTACTTGGTATCAGAACTGGAAAATACCCGTCATCAGCCATTGGGGCATTAGCGGCGGCGAATTTGTGCCGCTAGCAGGCGTGGAGAATGCGGAGGGTGTTTTCACCTTGCAAACCTATTCGTTTCTGGGAACCCAGAGCGCGCTTGGCGAACGGGTGATCAAAAATTATCACCGCCGGTTCCAAACTCGTACTGCTGCTGAAATTCGTGCACCGGTCGGCGTGGCTCACGGTTACGATGGCGTTCATTTGCTGGCATTGGCTATCCGGCAGGCGGCCTCCAGCGACGGCCCCAAGGTTCGCGCCGCCCTGGAGAATCTAGGTGCCTATGACGGTCTAGTAAAACGCTACGCCCCGGCTTTTACTCCTGAACGCCATGATGCCCTCATTGCCGCCGACTACTTGATGGCCGTCTGGCGGAACGGTCAATTGCTCCCTGCGCCGCAACCCCGTTTGCCCCAGTGAGTCTCTTACCGTTCATGCGTCTGTCCTGCTGTTTCAAGACGCTACAAGCGCAAATCCTGCTAGGGTTGATCCTGGCTGGAATTCTGCCGCTTAGCCTGTCTGGGTTAACGCTGATCACGCTGGGACAGCAGGTGCTGACGCAACAGTCGACGCGTGAGTTGACCGGCTTGGCCCGTGGTCTGTCCGCTGAGATTGAACTCTATGTCACGACCCTGTTGGGCAACACCCGCGCCATCGCTGTTCTGCCGGACATCGCCGGCATGGCGGCCGACCGCCAGACAACCTTACTCGAATGGCTGTTCTTCGAGTTTACCGGCTTCACGCGACTGTCGGCTTTTAGCTTGGATGGGCAGCAGCTGGCGTCGTCGCATGTGGGCGGCGCGCCCTTGATCGGGGAACAACCTTCCTTCCAAACCGCCGCGCAGCAGGGTCGTCAAAGCTGGGAAATCGCCACGTCCCTGACGACCGGCCGCCGGTCGCTGCTGATTCATACCCCGATTCGCAATGCGGAGCGGCAAGTGGCCGGCGTGCTGCGCGCGGTGGTTGATTTAGCCAATCTGGCGAACCTGGTAGCGCACACCGAGATTGGCGGCGGCGGGCGCGCGGTGGTGCTGGACGGAGCAGGACGAGCACTCATTCACCCCGAACAGGCTGTGATGATGAATTCAGAACTGTATGCCTGGCCGGGCCTGACGGGAGCCTCGTATCCAGCGGGGCCAGGCACATTCCATTATATCTGGCGGAGCCAGCCTTATGTGGCTTCCTATGCACCCGTAACCGGCATCGGCTGGATCGTCGTTGTTGAACAGCCTGAAAGTGAGGTATTGGCCCCCGTTATCAATCTGCGCCTGATCGGTCTGGTGGCGCTGGCCCTAAGCGTGACGCTAGCTTTGGCGGTATCGATTTTCATCGTGCGGCGTCTGATCCAACCCCTGGCACATCTGGCCAGTGCCGCGCAGGCATTCGGCGCCGGTGAAGCCGATGTGCCGTTGTCTGCCGATCAATCGTCCGCCGAGGAAATAACCTTGGTAATTGCAGCGTTTTTGAATATGCGTACAGCAGTGTCAGAGGCGATGCAACGTGAGCGGAGCGAACGGGCGCTCAGCGAAGCGATTTTGGCCAGCGTACCCACAGGCCTTCTGGTCGTGTCATCTGATTTGCGGGTGTTCTCGGCCAATAAATCGCTGGTGCGGCTGACGGGCGTTGGCGTCACGACGTCGACCAGCCTGGACCATGCGCTGCCAGATGAGGAACTCCGGGAACGTATCGCCCAGGCGGTGAACAAGCGGTTGGCAGCAACCGATCTGATCGTTGACAGCGGCCAGCCGCGGCGCCTGTTGCGCGTTTTCATTACTCCAATCGACGTTGAGGAATCTGCGCAAGGCGACCGGTGGTTAGTCGGACTGGAGGATTTAACCGAGATTGCGCAGATCCGCCTACGCTATCGGATGCTGGAAACCCTGCAACAGATCAGCAACCTTATTCTGGGGTCGGTGGACCTGAAGGTGACTTTGCAACAAATTCTAGAGCGGACGCTTGCGCTGGGTCCATTCGATGTGGGCTTGGTCCGATTACAGCCTTTCGACCAGATCGCAGATGGGCTGCTCTTCAGCGCGGGTTTCCAGAACCCCCCTCAGGCCTCTCTGGTCGATGGGCCTCCTGCGCACTTACAGGAAATTCAACGCTCCGTATCACCTAACGCTTTCGCCGCACTGCCCGATTTCCAGCGCGAAGAGGTGTACTCAGCGCTGATCGCTCCGATGCGGGCGGGTGGGGAGACATTCGGTTCCATTGAGCTAGGCAGCCGGACAAAACATTCCTTCGCGGACACCGAAAAGGAATTGCTGGAAACGGTGGGCAGCCAGGTTGGCCTTGCTGTGCAGAAGGCGCGGCTGGACGATGCCTTGCGCAAGAGCGAGGCGGAGGCCCGTCTTTTATCACTGGTCGCCAGCCGCACCGATAACGCGGTGATCATCACTGACCGGCTGGGCTTGGTCGAATGGGTCAACGACGGGTTCACCCGCATTACGGGTTACATTCTGGAAGAGGTTCAAGGGCGAACGCCCGGTTCGATCTTGCAAGGTCCAGAATCGGATCGCGAAGTAATCGCATATATGCGAAAGCATATCGCTGAAGGCAGTGCCTTCAATTGTGAGATCATTAACTATCACAAGACTGGGCGTATCTATTGGATTTATATTGAGGGCCAGCCTCTCTATGATCAAGCGGGCCAAGTCAACCGGTTCATGGCTTTGGAGAGTGACATCACTGAGCAGAAGCGGATCCAGCAGGCGTTAACTGCGGCGAATGCTGAGCTGGAGCAGGCGCTGCTCACCGCTAAGCACAATGCTGAGAAAGCAACGGCGGCTAGCTCCGCTAAAAGTGAATTCCTATCGCGGATGAGTCACGAACTCCGCACCCCCCTCAACGCCATCCTAGGCTTTGCCCAGATTCTAGAGGATGAGGAATTACCTGCCGCACAGGCTGCGGCTATCCAGCAGATTCTCCATGCGGGTCACCACTTACTGAACTTGATCAATGAAGTGCTCGATTTGTCGAGAGTTGAGGCAGGCAAAATGAGCCTGTCGCTGCAGCCGGTCGTCGTGAGCATGGCTGTTCGTGAAGCAGTGGACATGCTGCGGCCGATAGCGGCTAAAAACAAGATTGCCATGGAGTACCAGATCGCCAACGCCGGCACCGGGCAAGTGTGTGTCGATAATAGCCGCTTCAAGCAAGTGCTGGTTAATCTGCTTTCTAACGCCATCAAGTACAACCATCCTGGGGGGCGCATCATCGTCGCCGTTAAGCCTGGAGAGAGTGGCAAGGTGCGCATCAGCATAACGGATACCGGCCGGGGGATTGCTCCGGATAAAATGCAACGGCTTTTCATGCCCTTCGATCGCCTGGACGCCGAGACGACCCGTGTGGAGGGCACCGGCCTGGGACTTGCACTTTCCAAGCGGCTTATGGAATTGATGGGTGGCACGATTGGCGCGACCAGCGTTGCCGGTCAGGGCAGTGTATTCTGGCTGGATCTGCCGCAATCTGATGCATGTGTTGCCTCGAATGCTGTGCTGGCAACGGCAGCCATGGCTGAACCCGCCGTTTTGCCGGCATCAGTAGCGTATACTGTACTGTATATTGAAGATAATCCTGCCAACTTACAGTTGGTGGAAGTTGTTCTACGCCGTCGCCAGGAGATTCGATTACTGTCCGCTACAGCCGGACGTCCGGGTTTGGAAATGGCTCAAAAAAATCAGCCCGGCCTGATTTTGCTGGACCTGCATCTGCCCGATCTGTCAGGCTACGAGGTACTTGCTTTGCTGAAAGAACATCCAGCTACACAGCATATTCCAGTGGTGGTGGTGAGTGCTGATGTGCTATCCCAATCGACTGAGCAACTCAGTGCTGCAGGTGCGAGCGCCTGCATAGCCAAGCCGCTTAACATTGGTAAGTTCCTGTCGCTGGTAGATCGCCTATTGGCGGATAAGGTTACAAATGAAGACCTTTGATGTAGCGACCGATGCCCGTATCCTCATGATCGACGATGAACCGGCTAATATCCTGTTTCTTGAGCAGGTACTGAATCGCGCCGGTTATGAAAATGTCCTGAGCACTTCTGATCCGCGTGAAGCACTGGGCTTGTACCAGTCTTTTTCTCCGGATATCGTGTTGCTAGATTTGCTCATGCCGTACCTGAACGGATTTGCAGTGATGAAACAGTTGCGTGAAATCATTGCACCCGATGATTATCGGCCCATTCTGATACTCACTGCAGACATCAGCCGTGAAAAAAAAGAACAGGCCCTGGCCGAAGGTGCGATGGATTTTCTGACTAAGCCTCTAGAAATCCCTGAAGTCCTGCTGCGCCTGCGCAACCTGCTGAAGACCCGCCAGCTTTACTTGAACGCACAGCAGGCTCTTGTGGAAGAACGCGAGCTGAACCAGTTGAAAAATCGCTTTATTTCTATGGTTTCGCATGAATTCCGCACGCCATTGAGCATCATCTTGTCCTCGACGGAACTGCTGGAGCACTATGGAAAACAGTGGCCACCGGAAAAGCAGAACAAGCACCTTCAGCGCATCAAAACGTCGGTGATTCACCTGAATCAATTGATCGGCGATGTGCTGATATTAGGCCGCACCGAGGCGGGCCGCATCGCGTTCCATCCACGATGGCTGGACTTGGAGCCGTTTTGCCGGGAGTTGATGGAAGAATTGCAATTGACGCTGAACACTCAGCATACACTGGTCACAACAATTGAGGGCGAAAACTCCATGCTGTGGATCGACCCCAATGCCTTGCGTTCGATTCTCTATAATCTTGCCAGTAACGCGATCAAATTTTCTCCAGAGGGAGGGCCGGTGACGCTATGCGTCCAGTGTCAGAGCGAGCAGATCCGGTTGATTGTCCAGGATCAAGGAATCGGTATCCCGCCCGAAGCGTGCTCCCGTTTGTACGAGGCGTTTTATCGCGCTGAGAATGCCGCGCTGCTGCCAGGTACCGGACTGGGACTGGTTATTGTGCAACGTCTGCTCAAGGCCCATCGGGGGGCGATCGAATTTCAGAGTGAGTTGCATCGGGGAACGGCTTTTACAGTCACCTTTCCACGCATCGATGGGGCGATTGATGAATAAAATTCTGGTGATTGAAGACGAAGCGGCAGTGCGGGAAAATTTGGTCGAACTTCTTGACGCCGAGGGATTCGAAGTGCGCGGCGCCGAAGATGGCGCTGCCGGATTGGACATCGTGCAGGCGTGGACCCCAGACTTGATCCTGTGTGATGTGATGATGCCCTGCATGGACGGTTTCGCTGTGTTAGACATCCTGCGCCGGGATCCGCAGCTCAACGGCATCACGTTTATTTTTCTGACGGCACTCTCCGAGCGAGGCAAGATCCGCCAAGGGATGGACCTGGGTGCGGATGATTATCTAACCAAGCCCTTTACGCGCACTGAAGTGCTGGACGCTATCCATGCTCGCATCGCCCGGCACCAAGCGCTCCAGCAGCGCCGCCTGGCCGATATCCAGGCGGTCGAGTCCCGGTTGCTTTTTACTGATTACCCTACGCAGTTACCCAGTATTTTTGCACTCCGTGATCATTTTCAGCGCTTGATCGCTGTGACCAGCAAAATCGCTTTTCTCAGCATTGGTCTCGATCACTTCGAACAGATTCCGGCTACCTTAGGCATTGCTGCCAGCGATCAGATCATTCGCACAGTCGCTGAGCGATTGCAATTGCGGGCGCCTCTGCCCAGCGTGCTAACCCGTCTACAAGTGGATAAATTCCTGCTCCTGCTGCCACTGAGCGAATCCCAGGACAGCACCATAGAGGTAGCACAAAACCTGCTGGATGCTGTGCGCCAACCCATTGTGCTGGACCAGCAGGAGCTGTGTTTCACGGCCAGCTTGGGGATTGCTTACTACCCTCAAGATGGCTTGGATGTTGCTGATCTTATAGCTAAAAATAGCCTGATAGCGCTGCGGGCCGCATATGGTAGGGGTGGAAACCAAGCGGTGCAATTCAGGCCGCAAATTACAAATCACGACCTCGTCAAGCTAGAAGATGAACTGTGCTTAAGCATTGAACGTGGTGAGTTGCGAGTCTATTACCAGCCACGGGTGGAGTTAAACACCGGCCGCATTGGCGGCGCTGAAGCGCTGGTGCGCTGGCAACATCCGGAGCGCGGGTTGATTCCGCCTGGTGTCTTCATCCCTCTTGCTCAGGAGATAGGTCTTCTGCCGAAAATCGATACCTGGATGCTCGAACAAGTCGTTGCGCAACTGGCCTGCTGGCAGCAAGGCTGTTATTCGCTGCTTCGGGTTTCGGTCAATCAATCTGGCCCGCAGCTTGAGCAGCCGGGTTTTGTCGATCAAGTCGTCGATTTGCTCCGCCAATATAAAATTCCTACTCATCTGCTTGAGCTGGAAATGACCGAAAGCTATCTGATGAAGGATTTGGAGGATGTGACTGCCAAGCTGGAGATATTGCGCGCTCTGGGCGTCGAAGTGGCTGTTGATGATTTTGGCACCGGCTATTCTTCGTTAAGTCAGATTAGCAAGCTGCCGGTTTCTCAACTCAAAATCGACCGTTCGTTCATCCAGGATATTGAGCCTGACACTCAGCGTGCCCTGATTATCCGCACCATTATTCAGTTGGGACTGGATCTGAGTCTTTGCGTGGTTGGCGAGGGTGTCGAAACGCAAGCTGAACTGGAGTTCCTGCACCAGCATCACTGCGATCAGGTCCAGGGTTATTTCTTCAGCCGGCCGGTGCCTCTGGCTGAATTTGAAACGTTGGCAGCCCGGGGTTTTCTGGAAATGCCCTGGAATCGCTAATTGCATAGATGTAGCTACGCTATTTGAAGCGATTGATGCGGGTGGGCTATAGGAATACCGGTTGAGAGGGTGCAATACGAGGGGAAGCGCATGACCAGAGATGTCCGGCGTCAAAGCAAACCCCGAGCCAGCCGTTGGCGAGTGATGGCCGATCTTGCATTCGCGATGGTGATGCTGCTGGTGGTGTGTGCCGCCATACTGGCTGGCGTATTCGAAGTAATGTACTGGACCAAAATGGAGCTTGGCATCGATATATTCAGCGATCATCTATCCGATTTATTTGACTTTCTAGAAAAGTAGTGAGGTAAGTTTTGTATAAAATTGCCATCATCACGCCTAGTTACGCTCCCGATTTCGAGCGCTGCCGGGTACTCTGCACAAGCTTGCAACGCTTTGTTTCTGGCCATGCTGAGCATGTCATTATCATCGACCGTCAAGATCAGGAACTGTTTTCCCAGCTTGTTGGCCCTAAGACCCGTCTGTTGCTTAAGGAAGAAATGCTTCCTCAATGGTTGCGCAAATTACCCTTTAGCCGCAAATGGTGGCTCAATTTGCGCGGTCTGCCAGTACGCGGCTGGATTTTGCAGCAAATCGTCAAACTCTCGGTGGCTGAAGCGATCGATGCTGATCTGTTTATGTTTGTTGACTCGGATGTGGCGTTTATTCGATCGTTCCAAGTTTCTGAAATGATAGACGATACAGGGCGGGTCCGGCTGTTCAATGCGCCGCTCAAGCCTGAAGATATCGAGGAACCTCGACATTGCGCCTGGTATCGCCATGCGGGCAAAGTTTTCAATTTAACCGGTGAGGCTTACCAAAAAAATGATTATATTAGCCAACTGGTGACTTGGCGTCGTGACACACTGCAAAAACTCACTGGGTGGATTGCTACAAAAGGTAGACGCAGTTGGCAAGCGGTGTTAGCCAACACCCTGGATTTTTCTGAGTATGTTTTGTATGGCGTCTTCGCCGAACATGTTTTGGGCGATGCTTCTGGGCATTTTTGGACAGACAAGGAGCTGTGCTATTGCTCCTGGCATCATCGTATAGAGAGCCATCAGGATTTATTGGCTTTTCTGCACGATATTCCTGAGAACTACCCTGCGGTGCTAGTGCAGTCGAATCTCGGTATTGCTCCCGCAGATTATGTACAGGTACTAAGTCAACTTCAGAGATTAAGCCCTACAACTTAAGAGCTCCCATGTTAGAACGCAGTGTCGCCTGGATTCTGCTCTTCGCGTTAAGCATGTGTCATGGATGTAGCTGGTATCGGCCTCTCAAGCCTGAGCAGGTAGTTACCCAAGATGCCTACAAGACGGCTGACGAAACGATTCATCATATTGATGATGATTTTACGCCGGTATCAGTGGTGCAGCTGGCGGCGCGCAAGCATCGGCCCGTTCGTTATCCGCGCGGTCTGTTACTGATTGATGATGGTGCTTCCATGCGGGAACCGGCGCCTGGGTTTTCCGGGAACCGGGTTGAACTGGCCGTTGAATTAATGGACCGATTGACCGTTACCCTGGTGGCGCCTTCTCCTCAGAGTCAACCTCTAGCGATGACGTGGATCGCTTTGGAAAGCGGGCAGGTCAGTACTCTAAGTGGCGGGCGGAATGATGAATTGTCCACTGCTTTGATGCAACTTGAAAGCAGGTTGCAGGGGGGGGCAGATACAGCCTTGGTACTCTTTAGCCGGGCTGACCGGATGACCGAGGACACGGTGAGGACGGTGCGTGGAATACAGAGCCGCTATGGCGAACACCTTTGTCTGCACTTAGTCAGTGTTGGCGATAACACTGCTTGTTTCAAATTACGGGACTTTAATATCTGTGGTAGTGCGGTGCGAGGCGAGGATATTGCCGGTCCGGAGGCGATGGCGGCTTATGCGCTTAAACTGTTTTACGGTGATCCGCTCGATACCGATGGAGACGGAGTTTACGATTACCGGGATCAGTGTCCCGGCACGCCGAAAAATTTGCGGATTAACTGGGATGGCTGCCCTTTTGATGAATCAGCATTACGCAATTTGCTTCCTGATGAAATATTGCTGGAGGGTAATCTTTGGAAATACTGATCTCCCGCAAGCGGACGAGGGGAGTGAACGGTTACTATCTACCTAAGCGGCATGAAACCAGCCGGTTAGAATAATGGTGGTTTTTACGATGCTATTGGAATTCTTCCCCGGAAAGAGGACAGGGTTTTGTCCTGAACCAGCGAGAGTTTGTGGAAAATCCAATGCTGGTCTTGGGTGATGCCTTTGGTCATGACTCGGGCAGTATTAATCGCTACTGAGCCCTGCCGGGACTTTCTTTAAACCAAAGGATGCTTTTCTCGCTCTATCTGATGGTGATCCGGACACCATGAATCCGAATCATTAGCTATGGCGTTTCGATCGGGCGCTGAAAATTTTCGCACTCAGGTTCACGATGCTCAGGATGCGGTACTACAGGCTTCGCTGAAACCGATGAAAACCTTCTGCGAAAGGCAGGCTTCACGGGATGACCGGATCTTTCTGATGACCCGGCGCCAGTCTCGCTCAATCAATGGGTCGAGATCATTTATTAGGCGATTTCATGATACTCAGGGGGGGCACATGGCAAATGATCATATTTAGATGGCCGTCCTTTTGCTTCCCAGGCCGCTTGATCAAGCGTTACTTTATTCTGCTAATGGCAACAGGATTGTTGTTAGTCATTCACCTGACGCATGCACAGCAACTGCCGCTCCTCGAATCACTTTCCGAACAACAACGTATCCAGCAAATGAAGGCCGCACCCTCTGGAGAGGATGAACCCATCCAAGCGCCGGTTATTGCGCCCGTCATTCCAGCCCCAGTTAGCCCCGTCGAGGAGCAGCCATCCGCCATCGAACAAAACGTGACCGAGACGCTAAATACAATCACGCTGGAGGACAAAATTCGCAAACAAGTCGTGCAGCCGGAATTGCAGCAGTTTGGCTATGATCTGTTTCAGGAAGTCCCGACTACCTTTGCCCCAGTAACTGATCTTCCGGTGCCCCCCGATTACATCATCGGTCCTGGTGATACTTTGGTGGTGCAGGTTTATGGCAAGCTAAACGTCGAATACCGGTTGGTGGTGACTCGCGACGGACGATTGCTGGTTCCGGAATTGGGTCCCCTGCAAGTTGGCGGGATGCGTTTTGACGAAGCAAGTGAGTTGCTACGCGAACGCTTCGATCAACAAATTGTCGGCGCTAAGGCAGTCACCACCTTGGGCGCGTTGCGCACCATCCGCGTCTTAGTCGTAGGTGACGTCGTCAAACCTGGAGACTATACAGTGAGCGGGTTGACCACCTTGCTCAATACGCTGATGAGCACCGGTGGAGTTAAACGCACCGGTACTTTGCGCAACATTGAACTCAAACGCGCCGGACAGAAGATCGCGAGCCTGGATCTGTACGATATCCTCCTTCAGGGCGACACCTCCGGAGATGTGCAATTGCAGCATGGAGATGTGATCTTTGTTCCCTCCATCGGCCCGACGGTAGGGATCGCTGGCGAGATACAGCGCCCGGCTATCTACGAATTGCGCGATCAGTCAACAGTGAAGGATGTGATCACTTTGGCGGGTGGTCTGTTACCTACAGCTTCGCTAGCGGACGCACATATTGAACGTATCGAAGATGGCAACCGGTATACTTTGGTTGACGCACCGCTCAACACCGTAAAAGGCTTGTCTCTGCAAGTGGCGGAAGGCGATATCATTCGCGTGTTTCCGATAACCCGCGCCATGGATGACGTGGTGCTGCTCAGCGGTCATGTCCTGCGTCCAGGGGGGTTCCAGTTTCGCAAAGGAATGCGTGTTTCAGATTTGTTGCCTTCCTCACGGATTCTCCGGCCTAATGCGGATACTTCCTACGGTCTGTTACGCCGGGAAAATCCAAAGACACGGCGTATTCAGGTTCGTTATCTGGATATCGAGAGTATTTTCCGTCACCCTGGGGGTCCCAGTGATCCGTTATTGGCGGCGCGGGATGAAGTGATTGTGTTCGACCTCAATGAAGCCCGTGCGCAGCATTTGGCCGGTCTAGCGCGCAATTTGCGCACCCAGGCTGAACCCGGCCGCTATCCGCCAATGCTGGTTGAGGTCAAAGGCCATGCGCGCTATACAGGAACCCTGCCGCTGGCTGCCGGGGTTCGGCTGCTGGATGTCCTCGGTCTGGCCGGAGGCGCGCTGCCAGGCAGTGATACCGATTATGGCCTGGTAGCCCGCCAGAGCCATACCAACGGTCGTCTGGAATTTCTTGCCTTTAGCCTGAATCGAGCCAGACAAGCCCCTGATACCACCGATAATCTGCTGATTTTCCCGGAAGATACGATTTATCTGTTTGCTTACGAAGGGGAACGGACCGGGTTGATCACCAAGGACATGGACCGTATGGTTCAACAAACCCCTTATGGTCAGGCGGCGCCGGTCATCTTCGTGCGAGGCGAAGTGCGTCATCCTGGGCGTTATCCTCTGGAACCTGGAATGCGCGTTGACGGTTTGCTTCGTGCGGGCGGTGGGCTTTTAGAGGAAGCTTATGGGCTTTCGGCGGAATTGACTCGCTATGAGTTGCTTGAAGGCGAGTACCGGGTTGCCGATCACCGGCAGATTGATCTAGCTGATGTCATCGCCGATGAAAGCGGAGGCCTGATTTTGCAACCGCATGATGAATTGGTGCTTCATCGCAAACCGAATTGGCGGGAAAAAGCGAGTGTTACCCTGCGCGGCGAGGTGCGTTTTCCTGGGGAGTATCCGATTCAGCAAGGGGATACCTTGTGCCAGGTCATCCAACGCGCCGGCGGCCTTACAGGTGGCGCTTACCCTTTCGGTAGCGTCTTTATTCGCGACCGGGTGCGTCAACAGCAACAACAGGCGCTGGACCGTATTCAGGGTAATCTCGATGATCTGCTGGTCAACCTGTCCCTTTCCCATGGAGTGGATAATGCTGACAAGACACCTGCCGGGGAGCGCCGGCAGGAATTGATCAAAGTCATTAATCAGCTGAAGAAGGCCGAAGCAATGGGCCGGATGGTCATCGACTTGAAGCGTGCCATGGAGTGCGATGCTGAGGCCAATATCGTGTTACAGGATGGTGACAAGCTGTCCATTCCTCCCCTGCTAGATGAGGTCACGGTGGTCGGCGAAGTGTATTATCCCTCATCCCACCTTTACCGGAAGTCTCTCAATAGTGCCGACTATGTGGCACTCAGCGGCGGCACGACTGTCCTGGCCCGCGAGGATCACATTTTCGTCGTGCAGGCCAATGGCGAAATTGTCTCTGTGCGCGGCGGTGATTGGAAAAACCGCGCCGGCGACGTTGCGATTACACCGGGGGCAACCATTTATGTGCCGCTAAATGTAGATCGGATGAATCGGCTGGAATTCGCCCAATCCTGGACCAAAATACTCTACCATTTGGGTATCACTGCAGCCAGTTTGGATAGCGTTGGGGTGTTCAAGTGAAAAGGGCATGAATCCTAGTAACGAATTGCAGAAGATTGATCCGGCAAGCGCGCCTCTGCCCTATGGGTTAGAGGAGGAAATCGATCTGATCGAGTATCTGGTTGCGGTGTTTCGCAACAAATACTGGATCTTACTGTTTGCGTTCGTTTGCGGGGGCGCCGGCTTCGGCCTTGCCAAGATCCTGCCGCATCGTTATGAATCTTCTGTTCAATTAGCGCTGCGCGAACCGGAAAATCCCGGCGGGGTAGCGCCGGATAACCGGCGGGCGCCTGAGGTATTGACCTTGATGGAACATGGTTTCGTCATGAATCCGGTCAGCGAAAACTACCGGCACATTATTATGGCGCAAATGCGCAGCCGGGTATTTACTAATCATTTTATTTTGACACATGATGTATTACCACGCTTGTTTGCTCAGCAATGGGATGAAAGGAAGCAGGAGTGGATTGATGGGTATAAACCGGATTTGAGCGAAGCCTATAAGATTTTCAACGAAAATATCCGCTCTGTGGTTCACAATCCAGAGAATGACTTGATTCGATTGTATATTTATTGGCGGGATGCCCGCGTGGCTGCCGAATGGGCTAATGCCTATATCAAATCATTTAATGACTTCATGCGTGATAGAGCGATCCAGGAAAGCCGGCGCAAACGGGATTTTCTCATGCAACAGCTCCGTAAAACGTCAGTCGTGGAAGTGGAGAAATCGATTTACCGCATGATCGAGGCAGAAACCGCAGTCGAGATGCTGGCCCAGTCACGCGAAAATTTCGTGTTGGAGGTATTGGATGATGCTGTTCCGGCTGATTATCCCTACAGTCCTTCCAAGAGAAGGATGGCCGCATTCGGCTTTTTCGCCGGTTTTGGCCTGGGCCTCGGCACAGCGATTGGCAGTGTGCTGGTGCGCAAGATTCGCTACGCCATGCAAGCCTATCGGGCGCGCACTGAAGAGCTTGCTTGATTGAGAATATATCCGGACATGGCACCCTTGCGGCGCAAGCTTGGCAACACCCTGCCCGCACTGATGGTTCGGGGCGGGGGGCTGGGCTTACAGATCGCCATGAGCGTCGCCGTTGCCCGGCTGTTGGGTGCGGAAGGCATGGGACTCTACACCTTGTATGTGACCTGGATGGTGCTATTCGCCGATCTGGTCAGCATGGGCATGCCGGTTTATGCGCTGCGCACTGTGGCTGCTCTTAAGGCGCGCGGGCAGGGGAACGCAGCAGGATCTTTCGTGCGGCAAGCACTGGGACTGGTTCTATCCGTTGGAGCAGTGATTCTGCTATTACCTTGGTGGGCTGCCGGGTCAATGGCGCGCTGGATAGCCGGGGATGTAAATCTTGCGTCGGCTTTTCAAATGGCGGCAGTCAGCGCGTGGCTGTTTGTTGGGTTGCGTATTTTGACGGAAACGTTGAAAGCGATTGGCGCAACGCAACGCGGCCTGTTTGTTGAATCAGCGGCTATTCCACTGGTCATCCTACTGCTCCTGCCAGTGCTGATTTTGCACGATTGCCTGGACGGCGAAAGCTTGCTCTGGCTGCATGTTATGGCAACCGGATTGGCCTTTGCATTGGCGGCGGCGCTGTGGCGATCACTGTGCCGGGGGCTAGGTGGAGTTCCCGGCGAGTCCTTCCCAGCATATTCTCCGGCACTGTGGCCCTTGTGGGGTGGTGCATTGCTTAATGTGGCTTATGTCAATCTGCCTATCCTGTTATTGCCCCAGTTCGCAACAGTGGAGGAATTGGGGCAATTTGGCGTCGCTTTTCGCCTTATGAATCTAGTGACGGTGATTCTGGTCACACTGGCCGCGATTTTTGGACCGCAGTTCGCCGCCGCTTACGCACTGAAGAATGCAGCGCGGCTCCGCGATCTTTTGAAACGAAGCCAGCAGTTTTCGCTGCTGCTCTTCGCCCCCTTCCTCCTGGCGTTTACCCTGTTGGCTGGTCCGGTGTTGAGCCTGTTCGGGGAAGAATTCCAGGAGGCCAAGCCATTGCTATGGATTCTCGCGCTGGGGCAACTGGTCAACGCTGCCACCGGTTTGGTGGGTTATCTGTTGAATATGATGCATCAGGAACGAACTGAGTTCGCTATTCTGCTGGGAACCGGCGGGGTTATGCTGGTTTGCATGATGATAACGGGCCCGGTTGCAGGCGTCTTGGGTGTGACGTTGGCTTATAGCGCCGGGCTGATGTTGAAGAACTTGTTATCCCTGATGTTTTCGTTGCAGCACCTGCGCCGGTTGGAAACATCGGCCTCATCACAAGGCACATAGAATGATGATTCCAAAACCCCTTGATTTTGCAATTATCGGCGCACAGAAATCCGGCACGACTTCGATGTTCCGGTATCTGGAGAAGCATCCGTGTATTTATATGCCGCCAGAGAAGGAGTTGCCCTTTTTTAGCCGGGATGATCTGTACGAGGCTGGCTGGTCAGCCCTGGTTGAAACGTACTTCAAGGATGCGGCGCAGGAAAAGCGATGGGGTACGGCCAGTCCTCAATATATGACCGATCCCCGGACCCCGAAGCGCATGGCGCAGGCTAACCCGGACATCGGTTTGATTGCCTTGTTGCGTAATCCCATTGACCGGGCCTTTTCACATTTTACGATGTCGCAGCGGCGTAATATGGAGTCACGCTCTTTTGATCAGGCGATGGAGGACTTGCTGCAACCGGATGAATTGGCGCGCGACCGCGAGGCGATTCCGCCAGATTATGCCGAGGGCTACATGCAGGCGAATGCAGAGGTTACCCGCTTTTATCTGGTATGGAGCGAGTATGCACGGGCGCTTAACCGGTTCCTGCAATATTTCCCCAGAGAACAGTTGCTGGTGCTGTATATGGAAGACATGCAGCGCGAACCTCAGATCGCTATCGCCTCGGTCATGACCTTTTTGGGGCTGGATCCGGATTTTCAGCCACCCAATCTCGGCAAGGTCTATCACAAGGGCGGAGGGCAACAGATCATTCCTGCCGCCTGGAAGGAGCAAGTGAAACGTCATCGGTTGTTCCGTCTGGTTTGGGATCGGGTTCCGCCACGCACCCGGGGGATCATCAACTACTGGTATGATCAGTTCAATGTGCGGCAGATCAAGGACGCTGATGTGCTCGTTCCAACCTCTGAGGTTCGCCAGCGGCTGGCGGCGCATTTCCGCGATGATGTGCGTCAGGTCGAGAAACTCGCGGGCAAACCAGCACCCTGGCGCGATTTTCTCTGAGAAGACCGTGCCATGAATCCGTTAAACACTGTGACCTTGGTGCTGGGGATTCCAATCGATGATTTAACCCTGGAATTGGCAGTCCAGCAAACGCTAGGATTAGCCGATGCCTGGCGGCGGGATGGCCGTCCGCGTCAGATTGCTACAGTCAATGTGGATTTTTTGACGAATGCGTTGGGCTGGATGCCGAATGCTGCGCCGCGTCACCCGGAACTCCTGGAAATTCTGCGCCGTGCTGATTTGGTCACAGCCGATGGAATGCCGGTGGTGTGGTTGGCCCGGATGCTGGGGACGCCGCTCAAGGGCCGGGTGACTGGCGCCGATCTCGCTCCAGCCCTGGCCAGAGCCATGGCACAGAGCGGACATCGTCTGTTCTTGCTCGGCGGGTGCGGCGATATCGGCCAGCAAGCAGCGGATAAGTTGCAACAACAAAATCCCGGCTTACAAATCGTTGGGGTTTATTCACCCTTTGTGCATACCGAGGGTGAAGCCATGCTGGATGCTGAAATCGATGATGCTGAAATCGTCGAGCGGATCAATCGGGTCGAACCTGACGTGCTGTTGATGGGGTTCGGTAATCCGAAGCAGGAAGTCTGGTTCCATCGTAACCGCCACCGGCTCAAGGCCGGCGTGAGCATCGGCGTTGGCGGTACGTTTGAATTCATCGTGGGCCGTGTGTCGCGGGCGCCCGTTTGGATGCAGCGCAGCGGTCTGGAATGGATGTACCGGATTGCCCAGGATCCGAAGCGGCTGTGGAAACGCTATGCAGTTGGATTGATGAAGCTGGCGGTGATGGGGATTCCTCTGGTGCTGTACTATCGATGGCAGCGGTGGTTGCATCCGGCCGGTCAGCCCACAGCGGTTGCAACCATTCACACGCCCAACCCCACCCCTCCCCTGCAAGGAAGACCAGGGTTAGAGACTTTTCTAGTCCTGCCGGAGCAGGCGGATGCTGCTTGGGTGCAAGCTCAAGGTGCGTTAAACATAATCTCCACGGCGGGTTCCAGTGGCCTGGTTGTGGATTTCACCACTGCGCGCTTCATTGACTCCACCGCCCTTGGTTATCTGGTCCGGCTGTGGAAGTCAGCACAAAATGCCAAGCGTTCAATCCGGTCGATAGGTCTGGAAGAGACCCCCGCCGCTAGCCTATTGAAAATGACCCGTACCTGGGATTTGTTCGCCGAGACCTTGGGTAGTCCGTTAACTCCCGGCCGGGTTGATGTTCGCTCTACAACGGATGGATTGGTGCAGTTTGCTGAACCGGTAGCCGACGCCGTCATCGTCTGCCTGCGTGGCCGTTTGGACGCGGACCGGGTCGCCGGTCTGGATTTTAATGCATTGGCTTTGTCCTTGGGCGATGGCGATTGTGTTCTGGATATCTCGGACTTGCAATTTGTCGATAGCACCGGCCTGCGGCTGTTCTTCCATCTTCAGCGCCGCTTCAATGGCCGCGAGCGGGAATTGGTTCTCTGCGGCATGCAGCCCTCTGTACAGCAACTTTTGGAAATCACCCGGCTGATCAGTCTGTTCCGTCATGCGCCTGATCGAGGAAAGGCTTTGGGTTTAATTGCCGCACGCCATAGTGAAAACAGCGAGCCAGGATCCCATCATGACTACAGCGTGCCCGGTTCGCGGTTGGATCGTCTCCTGCAAGTTTTGTATTTTGCCGCCTACCGGGCGGAAATGGCTGTCAATTTTTTCATCCGGCCTCGAGTAGAAGGCGCTTATGTCGCGGTTTGGCAAGGCGATCGGGTGTTGCTGATTTTAAATAGCTATAAATCTTATTACACGTTGCCTTGCGGCAAGATTAAGACAGGCGAAGATCCGATGGAAGCGGCCCGGCGGGAGTTGCGGGAAGAGGTTGGGCTGGATTTGAAGCAGGGCGATTTACACAAGAGTTTCTCAACAGTGAACCATAGTGAATTTAAGGAGGATCATATTCATTTGTATGAGGTGCTTCTGGACGTGCCTGTAGAGATCCGCCCGGATGGCCGGGAAGTGATCTGGGCCGGATTCAGAAAACTGGGGGAGGCGGTCACGTTACCCTTGTTTCCACCGGTAATGACCTATCTTCTGCAAAAGGCCGCAGATGCTCCAGGCCGTTGACACCATGCAAATTCTCATTGTGGACGATGATGTAGCTATCCGCCGCATCCTGGCTGCTATGTTGCAAAAATGGGATTTTGACGTTATCCAGGCAAACGATGGCGAAGAGGCATGGCAACTCCTTCAGCACCAGCCGGTCAGCTTCATTCTCAGCGACTGGATGATGCCTCAGCTAAATGGCATCGAGTTATGCCGCCGCCTGCGCGCTGCTGGATTGCCTTACTATATCTACTTCATCCTGCTCACCGGTAAAGATCAAAGTGATGATCTCATCATGGCTCTTGAAGCCGGTGCCGATGATTTTCTGACCAAACCCGTGAATGCTAAAGAACTGCGGGTACGCATCAAAGCGGGAGAACGGGTGTTGCACCTGGAAAAGGCACTGCTGGCGAAGAATCAAGCGTTGCAACAGGCTAACCGGGAATTGGCAGCCAGCCAGCAACGTATCCAGCGTGATTTGCAGGCGGCGGCAAGCATTCAGCAGCATCTTCTGCCGGGTTCGCCACAGACAGGCTTGCCGGTTGGTCTGGCGTGGGCTTTTCTTCCAGCGGAAGAACTGGCGGGGGATATCTTCAACTTTTATCCCCTGGATGAACGGCATCTGGGTTTCTACTTGATCGATGTTTCCGGTCATGGTGTTCCAGCCGCCATGCTATCGGTGCATTTGGCCAGAATTCTGTCGCCGGAATCGCGTCCAGATAGCCTGGTCCGGTTGCCGAAAAATCCACTACATACCAAGCAACATACTGCTTCTATGGGTTTTTTTAATTTGGGACGGCAAAAAAGAACCGGGCCGGCTATTCGCATGGAATCCTTCAGAAGCCCCGTTGAGGTGGTGACCCGTCTCAACGGAAATTTCCAGGCTGATGACCGTAACATGATGTACTTCACTATGATTTACGGCATCATCGATACGCGAAGCGGCCAAGGTTCCTTGTGTCAGGCGGGTCATCCCTACCCATTGCTTTGCCGTAGCGACGGCTCGATAGAATCACTCGGCGAGGGCGGTTTTCCGGTGGGCCTGGTTGCGGAGGCCGATTACGAAGCCGTCGATTTTCAGTTGCGGCCCGGTGACCGCTTGTTGCTGTACTCGGATGGTGTTACGGAATGTGTGAGTCCGGAGAATCTTCCATTCGGTACGGACCGGTTGGGGCAAAGCCTGTGCGATGCGCGACAGTCATCTCTGCAAGATGCCATGGAGCAAATCAAAAATGCTTTAGTTGCTTGGAGTCCGCGATCTTCAGGAAAAATATCTTTTAGCGATGACGTCTCCCTTTTAGCCATTGAGTTATCTGCTGAATCCTGAGTGAAGGTGGTAGCCATCATGGATTATGTTGTGTATTTGGAACCGTCTGACAAAATCGTGATGGCTCGGGTTGAATTGAAATACTTGACTGCTGATGTGGCTCATCAGATTTTTGCGGAAATTTTACAAGCGGCGCGTGGCACACAAGCCCTGGCGATTGATCTCGCTACCGTTGACTTCATAGATAGCACTGCAATCGGCGAGTTGGTTTTTCTCGGTAAAAAACTGCGTAACGGCGGGATAGCCTGCACCATTGCCGGTTTAAAGCCGCATCTCATGGGCTTGGTTAGGATGATGCGTCTGGAAACCATCATGCATTTTAGTGAAGATGCCGATGCCGGTATCAAGGGATTGGTCAATAAACTAAAGATCGAGATGCCCAATTCATGAATAGCGACGATAAAACCCTCATGCTGGAAATTGATAGCCGGCTGGACTGCGTGGCGCTGGTTGGTATCAGCATCCGGGCGCTTTGCCTAGAGTACGGTGCGGATGAAATGACGGCTTATCAGGTACAGACATCCACCGTCGAGGCGGTTAACAACGCTATTATTCATGCCTATAGCAATCAATTGGGTCACCCCGTATGGATTCGCTGGAGCCTGGCTGATAAGCGATTGACGATCCAGGTGAGTGACGAGGGAATGACGATGCGGCAACTACCGCCGGATATTGAGCCGGAACCGGACGCGGAAGGCGGGCGCGGTTGGTGGATCATGCGTCAATGGATGGATAGTGCAGAATACATGACGGATTCGGGCCGTAACACATTGATATTAAGTAAAAGCTTTTCAAATAAGCACTAATCAAATATCGGCCGCTAATGGAGGTCTGAATGAAGTTCCTTCTCTCAGAACAAGTTATCAGTCTGTTTTTACTGATCACGGCGTTGAATACATCTGTTGCCATTGCCGCAGAAACTCCAGAAATGATTGAAACACCGCCTGCCAGTTTCCTGACCTTTGGCATTGTCCCGCAACAGTCTGCCAGCCGGCTGGCCAGTCTTTGGGCGCCGGTTTTCAACTATCTGGAAAAACCGGCTGGGAAACCCATTCACTTTCGTACTGCGCCTGATATTCCCGCTTTTGAAAAGCGCCTTGCCGCGGGCGAATACGATTTCGCGTACATGAATCCTTATCACTATACGGTATTCAGTCAAAGCCCCGGCTATAAAGCCTTTGCTAAGGCGCGTGACGAGCGTCTTAAAGGCATCATCGTGGTTCGCAAGGACAGTCCGGTTAAAGACCTGAGTGAACTCAATGGCGCGACTCTGGCAGTTCCTTCTCCGGCGGCCTTTGCAGCGAGCATTCTCACTCGTGCTTATTTGTCCAGTATAGGGATTAAATTTACCGCTAAGTATGTCTCTTCGCATGATTCAGTCTATCGGGCGGTAGCAAAAGGTTTATTTACCGCGGGTGGCGGCGTCATCAAAACGTTTGAAAATATGCCGCCTGAGGTCCGGGATCAATTGCGTATTCTATGGATCAGTACAGGCTACACCCCCCACGCCTTTGCAGCGCATCCGCGTGTGCCTGCGGAAATAGTGGAGAAACTTGCTACGGCCATGAAGACTATGGATCAGGATGCAACAGGTAAAGCGTTACTTGAGGCGATTAACTTCAAAGGCATAGATGCGGCCTCGGATCCGGATTGGGATGACGTGCGCCATCTCAATATCCAGCTACTGGACAATCTGGTTGAGGATGATTCTTGAGTTTCCGGCGCAAAACTATTCTCGGCATTGCTCTAATTGAAATCGTATTGCTGCTGATTCTCATCAGCAGCGGCCTAAATTTTCTCAAGTCCTCGAATCAGGACCAGCTCATTCAGCGTTCCCACACCACTGCCCGGCTGTTCGCCGCCAGCACCAAAGAGGCGATTCTGACCACCGATCTGGCATCGCTGGAGTCTTTTCTCAACGAAGTATTAAGCCATCCCGAAATCGTGTATGCGCGGGTTATGGGCGATGGCGTGGTGCTTGCTCAAGGTGGCGATCCTGTGGCGTTGCACCGGCCATTCCGAGAAGATGACCGGCTGGAATCGGTGCAGGATGGCGTCTTTGACGTTCACGCTGATGTCAACGAAAGTGGACGGCAGTTCGGGCGCGTCGAAATCGGTCTTTCCATTCAGAGCATCAAAAAGGTACTGAGCGATGCGGTACGCTGGACCACGGCTATTGCTGTGGTGGAGGTGATTCTGGTTGCTGTCTTTTCGTTTGCGCTGGGCACGATTCTGACCCGCGAATTGCAAAAATTAAAAATAGCGTCGGAGGAGATTGCTGAACGCGGACCTGGTTTCCAAACCGAAGTGGTTGGCAGCGACGAAATTTCCGGGGTCGCTCGATCATTCAACCGCATGTCTTTGCGTCTAGAAAAATCGTATAAAGAATTGATGGATGCACTCGAAGCATACCGCCAGATGGCAAAGATCGCGGCTGGTAATGAGGCTAAAAATAAAGCCATTCTGTCGGCGACGCTGGATGCGATTATCACGATTAACCGGGAAGGCCAGATCATTGAGTTCAATGAAAACGCCCAAAAGATTTTTGACTATACACCGGCGGAAATTATTGGGGCGTCTCTAGTAGAAACCTTGATACCGGAAGAATACCGCGCAGCGCACCAGCAAGGGTTCGCTCGCTTCCTCGCTACTGGAGAAGGCCCGGCCCTCAAGCAACGCTTGGTTCTGTCCGCACTGCACAGGCAAGGACATGTTTTTCCGGTGGAATTGACTATTTCTCCTATCAAAACCGAGGACATGCTGCTATTTACCGCCTTTCTTCGCGACATTACCGAACAGCAAAACACAGCGCGGGAGTTGCAACTCGCCGCCCAGGCGCTGGAAGCAGACGAAGGCATTTTTATCACCGATGAGCATGGCCGGATTCTGCGAATCAACCAGGCGTTTACGCGTATCACCGGTTACTCTGCAGAAGAAGCCTTGGGAAAGAATCCGAGGATGCTCTCTTCCAAGCAACACGATGAAACTTTCTACCGGGCTATGTGGCAACGTATCGAGCGGGATGGCGGTTGGCGGGGGGAAATTTACAACAAACGCAAAGATGGCAGTATCTATCCACAATCACTGAGCATCACGGCAGTCAAGAACACCGAGGGCAAGGCGACCCACTATGTGGCGCACTTTGTGGATATCAGCGAACGCAAAAAGAATGAGCAATCGCTAAAGAAGGCAAGGCGGCTGGCAGAAGCGGCTAATGAGGCCAAGAGCCGCTTTCTTGCCACCATGAGCCATGAAATCCGCACGCCGCTCAACGCGATCATTAACATGAACACCCTGTTGCTGGAATCTGAGCTGAGCCAGGAACAGCGGCAGTTCGCACTTGCGGCGGTCAACGGTGGCCAATTGTTACTGGCATTACTAAATAATGTGTTGGATTTTTCCAAAATCGAAGCCGGCAAACTCACATTGGATGAACACTGGTTTAACCCATTGAAGGTGGTTAACACGATTGCCGAGCTTTTCAGCGGCGAGGCGCAAAATAAAGGCATTGAAGTCGTCGTGATTGCCGCCAGACAGGTTCCTGCCGAGTGCTTTGCCGATGGTTTGCGTTTCAAGCAAATACTAACCAATCTGTTAGGGAACGCGATCAAATTCACGAATAGTGGGGGGGTTACGGTCCGGCTTGACTATCAGGTTTTAAATGAGGCCCAATCGGGGCGATTACGTCTGGTAGTGGCTGATACTGGCATTGGCATTCCGGAGGAACAGCAGGCTCAGTTATTCGGCGAGTTTATTCAAGCCGATAGCACGGCAACCCGGCGGCATCAAGGTACCGGTTTGGGATTAGCGATCAGCCAGCGCCTGGTTCACTTGATGGGCGGTGAGATTGAGTGTTTCAGTTGCAGGGGAGAGGGCGCGCGTTTCAGCGTGGATATGCCGATGCGCGGGCGCGGTAAGGAGGGCAGGCACCTCGACGGCGTTCTGGAAATACTCAAAGGTGTTGAGGTGCTGGTCTATAGCCAAAGCCAGCTTATACGCAGCAGTCTCTGCGAACAATTGTCCTGTTACGCGATCACCAGCAGATCCTTCGACTATCATGAGGCGCTGGAACAGCAATTCAGCAGCCTTGACAGCCGCTCACGGGTGGTCATTATGCTGGATACCCCAATGGGTATTTCAGTGATGAGGGAAATGGATTATATCAGCGCACTACCCCGCCGCTATCCACAACTGCGTTTCGTGCGTCTGGCGCCAATGAACGAAGTTGGCGCTATCGATGCCTCGAAGCAGATGGGCTTCCGCTCCGTTGTGCGTAAACCAGCTCAAGCAAGCAGCTTGCTACGTTACCTGGCAGTAACGCTCGACGATTCGCTGCCCTTGCCAAACCCGGAATCTGTTGTACTGGAACCACCCTCCGAGAATATCCATGTCAGCGTCAATCCTGCTCAGATTCTGCTCGTGGAGGACAGTACAAGCAATGTCGCGATAACCCGTGCTGCCTTACATCAGGGAAATTATGAAATCACCGTCGCCTGGAATGGCCAAGAAGCCTTGCATGCAGTCGAGGAAAGAAAATTCGATATCATTCTGATGGATGTCTCCATGCCATTGATGGACGGGCTGGAGGCGACGCAACGGATTCGGCAAGGCCGTTCGCTCAACCACGCCACGCCCATTATCGCTATGACCGCTAATGCCTTTGCGGAAGACCGGGAGCGCTGTCTGAACGCTGGGATGGATGACTTTATGTCCAAACCAATTGATATCAGGAAGCTTCGTAGCATCGTTGAGCATTGGTTACACCAAAAAGTAGTGACGTCTGAAGCGATATCGATTGATAAACCGGGGGAAGCATTAGAAGAAACTACCTCCCCAGCCGCTGAGGGGCCAGTATTTGATCCCACCGTTCTTGATCAGTTAGCGCACGACACATCGGAAGAGCTATTGCCTGAGTTAGTAGGGATTTATCTGGAAGAAACGCGCAAGCGTATCCCAACATTGCATCGGCTGCATCTTGAAGAGAATTTTTATGACTTAGAGATGCAGGCCCATAGCCTAAAGAGCGGGGCAGGCGCCTTCGGTGTGCTCAGACTGCAGAATTTAGCTTTTGGTTTGGAGCAGGCGGCCAGGGCAGCAGACAGATCACAGCTTACAGCACTCATGGGAAAACTGGAGGAAGTTGCCGAGACTGGTCTCTGCGCACTTGAAAAGTGCCTGGTTACAAGGACTGTTTAGCCATCTCTTGCGTAACATAAGGCGCTGATTAGCAGATTTTTCGCCAGATGGAGCTCCATTTGGGATTGAAAGCTCAGGATTCTTTCTCTTGCGCCCGTGCCTGCGCTGGCCGGGTCAGCAGCCGGCCGGCATAGGCGTCTAACGAGGCATGGCCAAACGGCAATTTAATAGCACGCGCCCAAGCCAAAGTATGCGCAGCGAGGATATCAGCGGCAGTGAACCGGTTTCCTACTAGATATTCCCGCTCCCCCAGGCCGGTCGCCAGCACCTTAGCGGCTACGCCAAATTCCCAGATTGCAGTCGCAATGATTGCAGGCACTCGATGTTTTTCCGGCAAGGCAAAGCGATGTTTAGCGATGGTCCATAACGGCTGCTCTAACTCGCTCAGCACAAAGAAGCACCATTGATTGTATTGTGCACGTTCCGGGGAGTCGACGGGCGGGGTCAGACCGCTGCCGGGAAAGTGGTCGCCGATATAGGTGCAAATCGCCGCTGACTCGGTCAGGATCAAATCGCCGTCTACCAGAGTTGGTACCTTACCGCCGGGATTGATCGCTAGGTAATCCGGTTTCCAGCCTTCACCAGTGAACAGGCCGATCTTATGGTAATCGTAGGCAACGCCTGCTTCTTCCAGCGCCCAGATTACTCGATTGGAGCGGGAATTGGGGCAACCATAGACCTTCAGCACGGGGATATCCTCGGTATGTGGTTTAGGAGGCAGACAGATCTTGCGCCGCCTGAGTCAATGCGATCTGCTATAGCCATTCCAGATGATTTGCAGGTTGGGTTAGGCCGTAACCCGTAACCCAACATTTTGATCATGTTGAGTTACGCGCAGCGCTTGCTTTGCAGACCGGGCTGGAAGCACGTCCTTCCTTAGCGGAGATAGGCTCCATCTGTTCCGATTTTGCCTGGTCCGTTGAGTACATAGATGCCGGCAGAGTTGCCACGCACATGGAAAGACAAATGCCCATCGCCGGCGTGGATTTCATGACCGGTGACCGCATCACGGTAAACGCCATTACGAATCCCACCGACGTTGACGCCTTGATCGCCGCCGATCGCCAGCCCCACGACCACATAGCTTTCCCCGTGGTTATGATCGCGGACGAAGCTCATGCCGCTGCCCCATTCGTTCATGTGGCTCATTGAACCTTTTTGCAAAGCGGGAATGCTGCGGCGAATTTGGTTCAAGCGCTTGATGTGTTGATAAAGCGAGTGACCTTGCGTCGCGGCGATCCGTTCATCGGTGAGGTGGCCGCCGAAGTAAGCACGGCCGGTCTGGTCGAGGGTGTCGTCGTTGCCGATCACGTCCTGCGGCGCGCCCTTCATGAACTCGATTTCTTCACCGTAGTACAGGCAGGGAATGCCACGGACCGTCCATAGCAGATTGTAGGCCGCTGCCGCCATCCATTGTTCACCCTTGAAGCGGAAGCGGAAGTCATTGTCCGGACCTACATCATGGTTTTGCAGGAAGGTGACCAAGGTGCTGGCGTTGCCGTAAATCCAGTCCATCTCCAGTACCCGGGCAACGCCGTCATAGCTGCCCCGGCTGAGATTGTCGCGGAAGGTAGAAAACAGGCCAAAATCAAGTTGCGGGAATCCCGAGTCGCCCCCGGAATTCGGGTCACGGGGATCGTGGCCTAAGCGGGTGTACCACCACGGGCGGATGAAGGAGGGGCCATTGTCGCCGCCGCCCAGATCGCCCCAGCCGTAACCTTTGACCAGATTTTCGCCGAACACAAACAAGCCCGGCTTATGCGCCTTCCAGGCATTGACATATTCCAGCAGATTGTCGCGCGGGACGTGTTTAACCGTGTCGATGCGCAGCGCGTCTACTCCCATGTCAAGATAGCGATTAATGGAGCTAATCAGGTAATCCTTGACGTTTTGCCGCTCCGTGGCCAAGTTGATGCAGTCGCCAGCAATGTGTTTCAACTGCACCGCTGCGCTTTCCCAGTCGCCGCCGCAGATGAAGCCATGCTGCATGTACCATTCGGGATCAAGCGTTTGGGCGTCGATGCCGAAGAAACGGCCTGGGTTATAGCCGGGCTTGGGCACGGTCTCGCCAGTCTTAGGATCGACTAGCGGAATCTTACCTTCTGGGTCAGAGGTGTGCCGTTCCCGGTACCACGCCGGTGCGGCCGGATTGTCGATGTCATCCCGGTTCGGCCACGCGTAATTCCCCAGGTTGCCCTGGTAGGGACCATGATTGACCTGGCCATGCCCGGAGCCTTGCGGGATGTAGTACTTGATTGGTAGATGGTCGATGTGGACCTTGCCGCGAATGCCGTATTGGCACGAGTGGTTGACCACCACGTCCTGAATAATCTTGATGCCGCGCTTGTGCGCCTCGTCGATTAAATTCTGATAGGTGGCGTCTGGGGATTCCAGCCGGGGATCGATCCGGGTCCAGTCATAGGCATGATAGCCGTGATAATCGAGACCGCTGCGATTTTCCACCGGTGGCGTGATCCAAATGGCAGTGAAGCCCAGATCACGGATGTAATCCAGCCGCTGGATCAGGCCCTTGAAGTCGCCACGCCAGTGAGGGTCTTCCGGCTGGCCGGTTTCGCGGTTGAACTTAATGCGGTCGCGGCAGAAGAAACTGGTGCTGGGATCGCCTTCGTAAAAACGGGCCGTCAGCAGGAAGTAGATCGTTTCCTCGCGGAAGTCGCCCAATGGACCCGCAGGGTCGATAGGACCACGGGGCAGCGGGTCAACCGCGACTTTAGGAGAAGCAGACGGTGCGGGATTACCGGCGGTGCTGCCCGGAGAATCATCAGGTTGCTGATCGTACCATTCGCCATTCCGGTAAAATCCATCGCGCTCCCGGCGCAGATCGCTGGTTTGCCAGCCTTGACCATCGCTGAAGATCAAGCTGGCGGCTTTGATTCCCTCAAGGCGATGAATGAACCAGCCGTCATCGTTGGGGATCATGCGAATACCTGGCCACGTGGTGGCCGAGCGGCCCGGTTGAGCATTCCAGTAATGGATATAAACGCTGTCCGCCCAATCTGCGGGCTTTTTGAAGTACACGGTCAAGTCGGTCATTAACGATATTCCAACAGGGTAGGCGAGTGGCGAATGAATGGCATGAATTGTAGCGGCAATTCATCTGGAAATCTGATTAGTAAAATTTTTGGCCTGACAACGCTAGGGATCGGGACGCTGTGCGGTTGGCAAAACACGTTAGATTCGATCATCAGTTGTTAGCCCTCTGGTAACTCTTGCAAGAAGCTTTCAAATGGCGTATCAACGCTTTCACGTTTCCAAATAGTTGGCTCAAAGGGTCAGCCTCCGGGTCGCTTGAGATTCTTAAGAAAACGTTGAGCGGGCCTTTGCTTTGTTTACAAATCAATCGGTTAGCTTCACAGCCGCCTCCTAGCTTGAGGGGTTCCATACGAACCGTTGAAGAACCGGTCCATTAGTTGATGAACCCTCGAATTTACTTTACAGCCGCTGCGCCGTTCGAAGCTGCCCGCCAGTTGGATTTGTTGTTCTCACCGGAACACCGGGAACACCGGTTGCACGGGCATAGCTTTTTAGCGCGGGTCTGGGCAAGGTTTCCACCGAATGACCTGCTTTTTCCGGGCATTGAAACGGATGTCCTGGCCGAACGGCTACAGATGGCGGTCACACCGCTGAATTACACTTTGCTCAATGGCCATTTACCGGTACCAACTGACGAGAACCTGACCCACTGGATCCGGGCGCGGTTAGGGATGGTAAAGGTAGAGCGAGTTGGCGTTCAGAGCACTTGTGATCAAGGCACCGATTGGAGCCAAAGCGGTTCTGTGCATCTTTGGCGGCGGTTTCGCTTTGAAGCGGCTCATCAGTTGCCGTATGTCCCTCCCGGACATCCCTGTGGGCGAATGCATGGGCATGGTTTTGCGGTAATCTTGCATGCGCGCTTGCCTGCTTCATACGAACTCCTTGAAACCCAATGGGCACCGCTGCATGAGCAGTTGCATTTGAATTGCCTGAACGAGTTGCCGGGGCTGGAGAATCCAACCAGCGAGCAACTGGCAGCCTGGTTATGGCAGCGCGTGAAACCTCAATTGCCAGCTTTGTCGTGGGTGACGGTGTATGAAACGGCAACGGCCGGTTGTCATTACGATGGCCGGTATTATCGAATCTGGAAGGAGCGTTGTTTTGAGAGCGCTTTACGTCTAAGTAGCGCTCCGGAAGGTGATCCTCGCCGGCGGTTGCACGGACATAGCTATACGTTGCGCCTGCACCTGACTGCACCGCTGAATGAGGTATTAGGCTGGACGGTGGACTATGGGGAGGTCAAGGCTCTTTTTGAGCCGCTCTACCAGCAACTTGATCATCACCGGTTGGATGAATTGGCTGGATTAACCCGAGGACCGGCGCTCGCAGGATTATTGGATTGGATGCGCGAGCGGATGGGGGCAGTATTGCCGTCATTGGATCGGATCGATCTGGAGCAGACGCCTGGCTGTGGCGCAACGCTCTGCTGGGGCGGTGAGAGGCCCATACTGCCGGGGTAAATGATGGGCTATACCGTTAAGGAAATTTTCTATACCTTGCAAGGCGAAGGCGCTCGAACCGGACGCCCAGCGGTGTTTTGCCGGTTTGCCGGTTGTAATTTATGGAATGGGCGGGACATTGACCGGGCCTCAGCGGTCTGCCGGTTCTGCGATACCGATTTCATGGGAACCGATGGGATCGGTGGAGGAAAGTTCGCTACGCCGGAATTGCTGGCTACTGCGATTGCTGCCTGCTGGCCATCGGACGTGCGGCGCGCCCGTCCCTATGTTGTCTGCACTGGTGGAGAACCGTTGCTGCAATTGGACAAGCCGCTGATCCTTGCGCTGCATACCCGAGGGTTTGAGGTGGCAGTGGAAACCAACGGTACACTACCCGCGCCGCCAGGATTGGATTGGATTTGTGTCAGCCCCAAGGCGGCGGCGCCGTTGCGCCTGGTCTGGGGCGATGAATTGAAGCTGGTCTATCCGCAGTCTGAACCAGAGGCGCAACCGGAGTGTTTTATAGAGCTGGATTTTGCGCATTTCTTTTTGCAGCCATTGGATGCTCCTGACCGGGAAGTCCATACCCAGGCTGCGGTTGCTTATTGCCTGACCCATCCGCAATGGCGATTGAGTCTGCAAGCTCATAAGATACTAGGAATTTCTTGATATTGAGGTCTGTTTGCCACAGACGGATGAAATGGGTTCTTCCAGGGTTCTTGTGGAGTTGAGCACGATTTCGCTGGTTTTTGCAGGACTGGGGTTATCCCCAATTTCTGTGGATGAAGTGGCCGGTGACTAAGGCGATTATCAAGCAAACAAGTTGCTTAGCGCGAAAAGTAATGCCGCCTAAAAAAGCATCGATGAATTCTTTCCGCCGGATTGACCCTTCGATTGCCTTCCTGCAAGGCGTTGCCGCCCGAATGGCAAGATGCGCGGACGGCCTTGGAAATCCCCGTTCCTACGAGTGGCTGGTGTCGTTGCGGGAACTAGGTATGCTTTTAGCATGGCTGGCAGGCTAGATTTTACCGGTTAGATGGTATCAGGAGGGCTTTCCATGTTTTTACTCCGCATCGCAGAAGACTGGGCTTCCCAGATCAGCCGCATTCGTGATGCCCATACGGATGACACCCATCTCATCCGTTTTGACAATACCTACTATCGCCTGTGCCGCCCGGGTCCGGAGACCTTTAAGGTAACGGTTGCGCCGGGTACCGGGCGCGTGGAGGAGGGTATCACGCTCACCCTCCAGGTTCGTGACCTTTATGTCACGCACATAGGCACCCAATTATTTGGGCGCTACGCCAGTACCCTGGATCGTCTCGCGCCACAAGCGCTGACCCTCGACCAAGTCGTCCATGAGTTACCTACGGCGCAGGGCGATCGTTTATTCGAGTGGCAGTCCTTGCTGGTGTTCTGTGTGGCCGAATCACTACGCAATGATCTGATTGCAATGGCCGTCGGCCAGATGATCAGCGCGACGATGGGGAATCCGGTCCTGCGGGGTCCAGCAGCTCAACTGCCGGTTCGTGATTACTTGCCTATCGCCCGCACCTGGGGTCAAGCCAGCGATGCTGTTTTTCAGGCGTTTTCCCCCCAGGCTCAGCGGATTGTCCTCCGTCCCCGGTCTCAACTGTCGCTGGTGGAACGCCGGTTCTATGAGCGGGTGGATGAGACGAAAATCCCCTCTCATTTAGTGCGGAGTGCCCGGACGATTAAGGTCCTCAAACGGCCTGGTTAATCCATGACGATGCTGGGATAACTCACCGCATGATTGTGATTTTCTGTGCTGTGGGCATTCGCTGGGTCCGGCTGGATCACCCCTGGCCCGGACTCGGCAAGCGGTCGCCGCTACCTCCGGCTGGTCGGCAGATCTCAGCGATGACCAGATTCTACAGCGATTACTGAGACTGAACCTGGTCCGCATAGGGAGAGGCTGATGAGTAGCCGGAGGTGGCAAGGAATTGTTCCACTTTCAAGCCTGTCAGGTGTGTACGCTCATCCATTGTTTTGTCCCAGGTTGTTGTTTAATAATTATTTATTTTCAATTACTTAATAGCATATTTCCACTAGCATGGGATAAAATAAAACATTTTGTCCAGTTTGGGTGTAGTACCAAAATAGGGTACGTTCCAACAAAGGAACGTGAAGTCCCATAAGATTTATTTATATAATTGATATAAATATAAAAATATGCTCTTCTGCTCCTGGAAAGCTTCATTCAGTTGGATCGGAGTTTCGGGAGTAAAATCTGCTGAATACCTCCATCAGCTAAAAACTCCCTGATGAGCGTTCGAAACCGAACCTTTTCGAACAGGCGTAAAAACTATGTCTAATACTAAATTGCGTTCAATGGTATATTGATAACCCATTCGAACCCCGCGAGTCCG
>ERZ761602.2256-NODE-2256-length-31015-cov-4.485756_pt1 | contig 31015 bp, 26 predicted proteins | sample MGYA00512165_ERZ761602 | MGnify/ENA primary metagenome ERZ761602 (study PRJEB28899, sample SAMN02445085) | bioreactor sludge metagenome | biome: EBPR sludge; isolation source: Thorneside wastewater treatment plant | place: Australia: Brisbane, Thorneside...
CGCCTATTTCGCGTTATCGCCGCCACCCGGACCGCCGGGCACGGCTGCGACGCCCGGCACGCCGCCGACGAAAGTCGGCATGACGACGCCGCCGCCGGCGACGCCGCCGCCCTCCGCCGACGAGTTGGCCGAGCGCGCCGCCCGGGAGGCGGAGCTGCAGGCGGAGGCCGATCTGGCCGCAATGAAGGACGCGATCCGCAAGGGTGACCACGAGCGGGTGGATCGCGAGGGCGGCATCAGCCAACTCGAGTACCGAATCGAGCTGGCGCTGAGCAAGCGCCCCGAACATGCCGGACTCCGGCGCGTGCGGGCGGAAGCGAAGGAACTTCGCATCGATCTGCACATGGCGCGCGCGCGCCATCAGTTCGATCAAGCGCGCGCCGCGCTGCGCGAGAATCGCTTGGCCGAAGCCAAGACGGGGATCGAGCAGGCGTGGCTGGTGTTTGGAGAGGCGCGCCGAGCCGTTCCCGATCCCGGCGCCGAGCCGCAGCGAGTCAAGCAAATGCTCGAAGATCTCGTGGCGTTCGAGCGCCAGCTCGCCGAGCGTATCGACGCCATGGTCAAGGATCTCGCCGCGGAGTCCGCGCGCCAAGCCGAGCGCGGCGACTACGCCGGCGCCGCGCGGACGACGGAGGCGATCGAGCGCCTCGATCCCGCGGCGGCGAAAGCGGCGCGCGAGCGCGTCGAGGCGATCCGCGGCCGCGCCGAGGACGACAAGGATCGCCGCGAGCGTGTGCAGCGCCACATCAAGCTCGCCGACTACCATTTCGAGCAGGCGCGCTCCGCCGCCGTGGTGGGCCGTTTGGCCGAGGCGCGCGGCGTCGCCGAGCAGGCGAAGGTGCAGCTCGCGCGTGCCGTGGAGGCGCTGCGCGCCGACCCGGCGCCGCAATCTCTCAAGGACCTCTCGCGCGAGCTCGACGCGTTCCAGAAGGATCTGGCGCGGCGCATCGCGGCGCGCGCGGCGCTGCTGCTGCGCGAGGCGCGCGAACTCGTCCGCGACGGCAAGCTCGACGAGGTGCCGAAGCGCCTCGACGAAGCGGCGGAGCTCGAGCCCGCGTCGCCCGAGCTCGCCGCCGCGCGCCGCGAGCTCGAGGAAGCGAAGAAGAAGCCGGCCGCGCCGCCCGATCCCGACGCGGCCGAACGCGAGCGCTCGCGCGGCGTCGTGCGGGCCGCCGCCTACGACGCCCGAGCGCGGCGCGGCGCCGCGTATTACGGCTTCGGCGAACGCGCGCTCGGCCCGCCGGCGCTGCCGTATCTCCAGCGCGCGGCCGATGCGGCCCGGGCCGAGGCGAATGCGACGCTGACGCTCGCCTGCGGCTACGATCAGCTCGAGGTCAAGGAGGCGGCCGAGGGCCGCAAGCTCGCGCAGGAGCGCTGCGAGGCCGCGCAAGCCGAAATCGTCAGGCGCGGCGTGGCCGCGGCGCGCATCCGCACCGGTTTCGCGGCGCCGGGCAAAGGGCCCGAGTTTCGCCGCGTCGCGTTCGCGGTGCAGCCCGAGAAGCCGGCCGAGCCACCGAAAGCCCCGGACGCGGCGAGACCGCCCGACGCGCGGCCGGGCGCCACCCCGCTCGAAGGCCGCACGGCGCGGCTCTCGCGCATCTCCGCCGAGCGCCGCGTCGTGATGCGCATCGAGCTGCGATTCGGCGCGGGCGGCGCGCTTTCGGTTTCGTGCAGCGCCGAGGCGGCCAGCGGCGGACAGAGCCCGTGCTTCGGCCAGCCCAGCGGGAGCGGGCGCTGGTCGCTGAGCGGCTCCACGCTGTGCATCTCGTCGCCGGTGATCAATTTGCCGGGAAATTCCTGCTACGAGCTGTCGGGCGGCGGCAATCAGTATCGCCTGAGCGGCGCCGGGCTGCTCGCCGGCGGGATGCTGCTGCAATGATCGCGCGGGGCGAACTGGTCTGGCGCGGGATCGCGCTGACGGGCCTGGCCGCCGGCGTCGCCGCGTTGGCGCTCCATTTCGCCGGCGGCACGAGCGATCGACCGGCGCCCGCCGCCATGCCGGCCCCGCAGCGCGCGATTCCGGCGCTGGCCGGGCGCAGCGCCTCGCTGTCGCGCATTCTCCCCGACCGGCGCGCGGTGGCGCGCGTCGCGCTGACGTTCGGCGCCCGAGGCGCGCTCGACGTCGCCTGCCGCGCCGAGGCCGCCGATGGCTCGGTGTTCGCGTGTTTCGGCGAGGAGAACGGCGCCGGCACATGGTCGGTCGAGGGAACGCGCCTGTGCGTCGCGGCGCCCGTGCTCGGGCTCGCGGCGCCGCATTGCTACGAGGTCGGCGGCGAGCCGCCGGCGCTCACGCTGGCGGGCCCCGGCTTCCTCGCCGGCAACATGCAGCTGCGCTGACGCGCGTTGCGCCGGCGCGGGCTTGCCGCTATGCCAGCGCGTTCCCGCCAGCGCGAGCTCCGATGACCGCCTATCCGCACCTGTTCACGCCGATCGCCGCCGGTCCGTTCACGCTGCCGAACCGCATCGTGATGGGCTCGATGCATACCGGCCTCGAGGGCGAGCGCGACGCCGTCTCGCGCATCGCCGCGTTCTATGCCGCGCGCGCGCGCGGCGGCACCGCGCTGATCGTCACCGGCGGCTACGGCCCCAACCGCGCCGGCCGCATGACGCCGCACCCGGCGTTCATCGGCAGCCGCGACGACGCGATGGCGCTGAAGCCGGTGGCCGACGCGGTGCACGCCGAGGGCGGGCGCATCCTGCTGCAGCTCCTGCACAGCGGCCGCTACGGCTATCACGACGAGATCGTGGCGCCGATGGCGATCAAATCGCCGATCAACAAGGCCGTGCCGCGCGCGCTTTCCGCCGCCGAGGTCGCGCAGACGATCGAGGACTACGCGGCCGCCGCCGCCTATGCCCGCGAGGCCGGCTTCGACGGCGTCGAGGTGATGGGCTCGGAAGGCTATCTCATCAGCCAGTTCCTCGCCGCGCGCACGAACCAGCGCAGCGACGAGTGGGGCGGCTCGTTCGACAACCGGCTGCGTTTCCCGGTCGAGGTGGTGACGCGCGTGCGCGCCCGGCTCGGGCGCGATGCGCTGCTGATGTACCGCATCTCGGCGCTCGAGCTGGTCGATGGCGGGCTCGGCCTCGACGAGATCAAGCGGACGGCGGCGGCGGTGGAGGCGGCCGGCGCCGACATCCTCAACACCGGCATCGGCTGGCACGAGGCGCAGATTCCGACCATCAACCAGGCGGTGCCGCGCGCCGGCTACGCCTGGGCGGCCGGCCTCGTGAAGCCGGCGGTGAAGATCCCGGTCGTCGCCAGCAACCGCATCAACGCGCCCGAGACCGCCGAGGCGCTCGTCGCCGCCGGGCAGGCCGACATGGTGTCGCTGGCGCGCGCGCTGCTCGCCGACGAGGCCTTCGCGATCAAGGCCAAGGCGGGGGACCGCGCGGGGATCAATATCTGCATCGCGTGCAATCAGGCCTGCCTCGACCACTATTTCACCTTCAAGCCGGTGACGTGCCTCGTGAACCCGCGCGCGCTGCGCGAGGAAGAGTTCGCCCCGGCGCCGGCGCGGGCGAAGAAGCGCGTGGCCGTGATCGGCGGCGGCTTGGCCGGCATGGCCGCCGCGTCGGCCGCGGCCGAGCGCGGGCATGCGGTGACGCTCTACGAAGCGGCCGGCGAGCTCGGCGGCCAGTTCAATCTCGCCAAGCGCGTTCCGGGCAAGCAGGAATTCGCCGAAAGCGTCGCCTTTTTCGCCGAGCGCATGCGGCGCGCCGGCGTGGCCGTGAAGCTCGGCACGCGCGCCGACGCGGGCGCGCTCAAGGCGGCCGGCGTCGAGCACGCCATCGTCGCCAGCGGCATCGCGCCGCGCGCGCTCGCGATTCCCGGCGCCGGCCACGCGAAGGTCGTCTCGTATGTCGATCTCTTGTCCGGCCGCACGCAGGCGGGGCCGCGCGTCGCCATCGTCGGCGGCGGCGGCATCGGCTTCGACGTGGCGCTCTTTCTCGTCGAGCGCTCGAGCCGCACGCATCTCGATCCGGCGGCGTTCGCGGCGCATTGGGGCATCGATCTGGCCAACGCCGGGGCGGGCGGGCTCAAGAAGAACGGCCATGGCGCGCCGCCGCCGCATGCCATCACCATGCTGAAGCGCTCGCCCGGGCCGTTCGGCCGGACGCTCGGCAAGACGACGGGCTGGGTGCATCGCCTGGCGCTGCAGCGCGCCGGCGTGCGCTTTCTCGACGGCGTCGCCTATCGCTCGGTCGACGACCGCGGCCTGCACGTCGCGCGCGCCGACGGCACGGAAGAGTGCATCGCGGCGGACACCGTCGTCGTCTGCGCCGGTCAGGAGCCGCTGCGCGCGCTCGATGCCGGCGCCCTCGGCGCACTCGGCATCGGCTGCTCCTATGTCGGCGGCGCGCACGTGGCGGCCGAACTCGACGCGAAGCGCGCGATCGAAGAGGGCACGCGCGCCGGGCTCGCGCTCTGATGCAGCCGACGGCCCGCGCCGCGCGCGGCATGGTGGTGAGTTCGCACCACCTCGCGGCGCAGGCCGGGCTCGCCGTGCTGCGCGCGGGCGGCAACGCGATCGAAGCGACGATCGCGGCGGCGGCCACGATCTCGGTCGTCTACCCGCACATGAACGGACTGGGCGGCGACGGCTTCTGGCTGATCGCGACGCCCGGCGAGGCCGCGCCGACCGCGATCCTCGGCGTCGGCAGGGCCGGGCAGGCGGTCGACGCCGCGTATTATCGCGCGCGCGGGCTCGATGCGATTCCGGCGCGGGGTCCGCTTGCAGCCAATACGGTGGCGGGCACGGTCTCGAGCTGGGCCGCCGCGCACGAGATCGCCAGGGCTTGGGGCGGACGCCTGCCGCTCGCGGCGCTGCTCGAGGACGCGATCCACCATGCGCGGGCCGGCGTGCCGGTGACGCGCGGCCATTGCGACATGGTGGCGGCGAAAGCAGGCGAGATGCGCGATCTCGCCGCCTGGCGCCGCCTGTTCCTGGCGAACGGCGCGCCCGCGCCCGGCGATCTGCTGAAGCAGCCGGCGCTGGCCGAGACGCTCGAGGCCCTCGCGCGGGACGGACTGGACGGCTTCTATCGCGGCGCGCTGGCCCGGCGCATCGCGGCCGATCTCGCGCGCGCCGGCAGTCCGCTGACGGCCTCAGACCTCGCCGCGCACCGGGCAATGGTGACGCCGCCGGCCACGGTGCGGATCGGCGCCGGCACGCTGTACAACACGCCGCCGCCGACCCAGGGTGTCGTGTCGCTGGCGATCCTGGCACTCTACGACCGCATCGCCGCCGCCGAGGCCGAGGGCTTCGGCCACGTGCACCGACTCGTCGAGGCGGCCAAGCAGGCCTTCCTGATGCGCGATGCCTCGGTGACCGATCCGGCCTACATGCGGGAGACGGCTGCCGACCTGCTCGCGCCCGCCGCCCTCGACGCGCGGGCGGCGGCGAGCGACCAAGCCCGTGCGCTGCCTTGGCCGCGGCCAGCCGCGCCGGGCGACACGGTTTGGCTGGGCGCCATCGACGGCGAAGGCCGTGCCGTCAGCTTCATCCACTCGATCTATTGGGAGTTCGGGTCCGGCGTCGTGCTCGAAAATACCGGCATCCAATGGCAAAATCGCGGCTGCAGCTTCAGCCTGCAACCCGATGCTCTGAATTGTCTTTTTCCCAATCGCCTGCCGTTTCACACGAACAATCCCGCGCTGGCCCGGCTCGCCGATGGGCGTCTCATGGTCTACGGCACGATGGGCGGCGACGGGCAGCCGCAGACCCAGGCCGCGGTGTTCACGCGGCACGTCAACTACGGCCAAGACCTCGCCGCCGCGATCGACGCGCCGCGCTGGCTGCTCGGGCGGACCTGGGGCACGCCGCGGATCGAGCTGAGCCTCGAGAGCCGCTTCGATCCGGCCCTGCTCGCCGCGCTCGAGGCGGCCGGTCACCGGGTGCGGGCGGTCGGAAGCCACGACACGCTCATGGGCCATGCCGGCGCCATCGTGCACCATCCGGCCGGATGGCTCGAGGGCGCCGCCGATGCGCGCGGCGACGGCTGCGCGGCCGCGTTCTGAAAAGGCCGGACGGCGCGGCAGCGTCCGTTTAGGCCGCCAAACCCGCACGAGTCGGCCAAGACGGTTTGCTTTTGCGCTCGGGGCGCGCACCCGTAGAATGTCCGGCGATTCGGGCGGGGGCGCGCCTTGGCGCAGGATGGCGAGACGATTCTGCTGACGGTCTTCCTGAAGCACGACCAGTCGAAGAACCTCGAGCAGATCCAGGATCACCTGGCGAAAACCGGCTGGTGGGAGCGCTTTCCGCCGGCCGGCGCGGAGATCGTCAGCTGGAACGTGGTGATGGGCATCGGCCAGATCGTGACGCTTCGGCTGCCGCCGAAATTGCTCGCCGTCGTCAACGTCGAGATCGAGCGCTGCGCGTGGGGCGTGTTCGCGACCGAATTCTATCCGACCTACGACTTCGTTCCGGTGCGCGAGCGCCTGAAGCGCGAGTGGCAGGCGAAGCGCTCGGGCGGGAAGACCTGAGCCGTGGCCGAGCTCTATCGCCAGTGCTGGCAGGTCGGAACCGGATCGCCCGGCGAATACGAAAGGAAGCTCGCCGATGCCCTCGAAGCGGCGTTCAGCGCCGGCCATCACGCGCTCGACGCCGTCGTGGCCGCGCTGAACGCCTCTGGAGTCGCCCCGCCCGGCGGCGGCGCCTGGACCGCGGAGAGTTTCGCGGCCGAACTGCGCCGCCTGGGGTCTTGATCATGGCCAACCTGGCCCAGACGCGTTCCGAGACGGCCGCCGGCCCCACGGCGGCGGAAACCGACGCCTATCTCCGTCGCGGCCTCCGCAATCGCTGGCATCCGGTGCTGCCGTCGCGGTTCGTCGCCGACAAGCCGATCGGCATCCGGCGCATGGGCGAGCGGATCGTGCTGTGGCGCGGACCGGGCGGCGCGATCCGCGCGATGGCCGACCGCTGCCCGCACCGCGGCGCGCCGCTCTCGCTCGGCCGCGTGACCGACGACCGCATCGCGTGCTGGTATCACGCGGTCGAAATCGGCGCCGACGGCACCGTGCTGTGCGTGCCCGGCGAGCCCGGCTGCGGCCTGGAAGGCAAGCGTCTGGTCAAGACGTTCCCGGCCCGCGAGGTAAAGGGCGCGATCTTCCTGTGGATGGGAGACGCGCTGCACCCCGACCCGGCGCCCTACACGCCGCCGCCGCAGCTGCAGGAGGGGGCTTACGACGCGTTCCTCTCCTATCAGGAATGGAAGACGCCCTGGCGCTTCCTCTACGACAACAACATGGACCCGATGCACGGGCAGTTCCTGCACGCGCAGTCGCACTCGATGGCGCGCGGCGAACGCAAGGCCGAGTTCGCGATCCGCGCGACGGACACGGGGTTCATCTTCGAGAAGACGACGCAGAAGGACGTGAACTTCGACTGGAGCGAATGGTGCGATGCCGGCGCGATCTATTGCCGGCTCGAGATCCCCTATCCGGCCTCGGGCGGGCCGGGCGGCAATTTCGGCATCGTGTTCCACGCGGTCCCGATCGACGAGAACAGCTCGGCGTGTTTCTTCTGGCGCTTCCGCAAGGTTTCGGGCTGGCAGCGCGACGCGTGGCGGTTCCTCTACAAGACCCGGCTCGAGGCGCGGCATTTCGCGGTGCTCGAGCAGGATCGTGCGATCGCCGAGGGCATGGACGCGGACGCCGACCGCGTCGAGCATCTCTACAGCCACGACGGCGGCGTCGTCCGCATGCGCAATATCCTGCGCGCCGAGGCGCGCGCGCAATTGAAGGCACTGCGCGCGGCCGGCCTCGACCCGCTGGCGAAATCGGATACCTAAGGCCGGCGGCGTCCGGCCAACGAAGGAGGAGGACCACGATGAAGACGATGCTCATGCGCGGCGCCGTGGCGGCGTCGTTCGCATTCGCCGCGGCCGCGGCGAACGCGCAGGAAAAAGTCACCTACATGTTGCCGGCGCCGCAAGTGCTTCCGGCCTTCGCGCCGTGGATGCTCGCGCAGCACCTCGGCTACTACAAGGCCGAGGGCTTCGAGGTCTCGTTCGTCGTCGGCAAGGGCGGCGTCGACGTCGGCAAGCAGGTCGGCGTCGGCAACGCGACCGTTGGCGGCGGGCTCGGCGACACGCCCATCCTGCTGCGCGGCACCGGCGTTCCGGTGAAGGCCGTGGCCGTGCTCGGCGGCGGCGCGCTGATGGTCATCGTCGCGCGCGCCGATCGCGGCATCACCAAGCTCGAGGATCTGAAGGGCAAGACGATCACGACGCTCGCCTTCCAGGATACGACCTACTTCTCGCTGCTCGGCAGCCTCGCCGCGGTCGGCCTCGCCGCCAAGGACCTCAACATCCAGGCCGTCGGCCCGGTCGGCGTGCCGGCCTTCGTCATCGAGGGCAAGGCCGACGCCTGCGCCTGCGTGCCGGATTGGGAGGTTCAGGTCGTCGAGGGTCTGCAGAAGAAGACGATCTCGATGCCGTCGCAAGATTTCTTCCCCTCGATGGCCCAGGCGATCCTCGCCTCCGACGAGACGATCAAGACCAAGCCGAAGCTGGTCGAGGGCATGGTGCGCGCGACGCTCAAGGGCATGAAGTTCATCATGGACGATCCCGACAAGGCGGCGGCGGAATACGTGAAGGCCGTGCCGGCGCATGCCGGCAAGGAGAAGCTGATGGCCGCGATCCTGCGCAATTTCGTCGAGCGCACCTACAAGGGGCAGGAGAAGCTCGGCATGATCGACGCGAAGCGGCTCGAGACGGTGCAGGATTTCTACGTGAAGCAGGGCATCGTCGGCAAAGCGACGCCGGTCGCCGAGCTCTACACCAACGACTTCGTCAAGTAGGCGGCGCATGGGCGCACGCTTCCGCCGCATCGTCGCGGCCGCGGTGCCGGAGCCGCCGCCAGGGCTGTTTTCCAACTGCCTCGTGGCCGGCGACACGATCTACGTCTCCGGGCAGCACGCCGGCGGCGCGGGCGGCGCGCCCGCGGGCGACCGCTCGATGGCGGGCCAGACCCGCACGACGCTCGCCAAGATCCAGGCGCTGCTCGAGGCGGCCGGAGCCACGATGGACGACGTGGTGAAGCTCACGGTCTATACGACGGACATCGCGCAACGCGGCGCGATCTCGGAGGCGCGGCGCGCGTTCTTCGCCGGCGATTTTCCCTGTTCGACCCTGGTCGAGATCAAGGGCCTCGTGCATCCCGACCTCCTGGTCGAGATCGAGGCGGTGGCCGTCCGCCGCGGCTGAGCGCCTATTCGGGAACGCCGGCCTTGGCGAGGCCTTCGGCGAACACGTCGCAATGCGCGAAGCCGCGCAGGTTGTTGCGCAGCACGCCGACGTGCAGCGGCGGGCCGATGCCGTTGCGGCGCGCGATGTATTCCTTGGCCTCGTCGAGATGGCCGAGATGGCCGCAACAGCTGATCAGCGTGTTGTAGTGGCCGGCGAATTCCGCGCCGGCCGAAACCGATTCGCGCAGATGCGGCAGCGCTTCGGCGAATCGCCCTGCGGCCAGCAGCGCGAGCCCGTGGGCCTGCGTGTAGAGACCGAAGAAGCTGTCCATCGGGCTCATGCGCAGCGCCTTCGCGGTTTCCGCGATCGCCTCGTCGAAGCGCCCGGCGCGCAGCAGCGCCCAGCCATAGGTCATGCGGCCGAGCGCGAAGCTCGGGTTCAGGCTGAGCGCGGTTTGGTGCTCGGCGAGCGCGCGCTCGTGCAGGCCGGCGGTGCTGAGATTGAGGCCGAGCACGACGCGCGCCCAGGGCTCGTTCTGATCCAGCCGCAACGCCTGCTCGGCGTGGCGGGCGCTCTGGCGGTAGCCCTCGTAGCGGTCCGAGAAATAGTAGTAGAGCGTGGCCCACCAGATCGCCCAGGACAGGATCGCGTGTGCGCGCGCATAGTCGGGGTCGATCTCGATCGCGCGCCGGAGCAGGCGCTGGGCCTCCTCGTTCTCCTTGCGCCCGAACTTGTTGATGAGCGCGATCGCGCGCACGACGAGGCCCCACACGTCCACGCTTTCGGGCGGCTGCCCGGCGGCGCGGTAGCCCTCCTCGGCGTAGAGGTGGGGCTCGATCGCGGCCACGATGTGCTCGGTGATCTCGTCCTGCACCGCGAAGATGTCGTGCAGCTCGCGGTCGTATTTCTGCGCCCAGATGTGCGTGCCTTTCTCGGCGTCGATGAGCTGCGCGGTGATGCGGATGCGCTGGCCCACCGCGCGCACGCTGCCTTCGAGCGTGTAGCGGACGCCGAGCTCGCGCGCGATCGTGCGCATGTCGGCGGCGCGGTCCTTGAACACGTAGGCGGAGTTGCGCGCGATCACGAACAGCCAGCGCAGCCGCGAGAGCGCGGTCGTGATGTCCTCGGTCACGCCGTCGGCGAAATAGGCCTGCGCGGGATCGTCGCTGAGGTTGACGAATGGGAGGACCGCGATCGACGGCGTCGCCGGAAGCGGCGGGCCGATGCGCGCGGCGAGCGGCGCCGGCGGCGGCGCGGCGGCGCGGATTTCGGCGATCAGGGCCGCGGTTTCCGGCTCGAGCGCGCTGCCGAGCTCGCCGCGAATGCGAGCGGCCAGGCTTTCGGCATGAGCGAGCGCAGAGTCGCGCCGCTTGTACCGCGCGAGCAGCCGCAGCAGCAGGCGATGGGCGGCCTCGTTCAGCGGGTCGAGCGACGCCAGCCGCTCGGCGGCGCGCACCGCGCCGTCGCCGTTGCCGGCGGCGTCGAGCGCGGCGGCGGCGCGCTCGAGCGCGGCCGCCGCGGCGGCGGCGATGCGCGCGCGCTCCCCGCGCAGCCACTCGTTGAACGGCTCCACGTCGAGATCGAAGCCGTCGAGGAATTCGCCCTTGTAGAGATCGAGCGCGCGCTCGAGGTCGCCGGCCGCGCCGGAGCCCGCCAGTATCATGAACTCCCGCGCATCGATGGCGAAGCGAGCGGGATCGAGCCCGACCGCGTCGCGCTCGATGACCAGCGGGTCGAGGCCGGCGGCCCGGAACTCCTTGCGCAGGCCGAGCAGACACTGGCGCAGGCTCTGGCGGGCCTGATGGTCGGAGGCGTCGCCCCACAGCAGCGCCGCGAGGCGTTCGCGGGTCTCCATGTGCCCGGGCTGCAGCGCGAGATAGGCGAGGAGGGCGCGTCGCCGCGGCGCCGATATCTGGACGATGCGCGGCGGGTTCGATTCTACCGTTGCCCCGAACCGGCCCAGCAGTTGGAGATCGATGCGCATGCGCCCCGAATGCCCAGGTCCCCCGAACGGTTATCTATTGTTTGCAACCATAGCATCGGAGGGTGGCCCCGCAAGCGCAGAGAGGATCACGAGCGCGCGACTAGACGGCGATATCGGCGGCCGTGAGCCCGGGCCCGCGCGGCGCGGCGATCGCTTCGTAGACGGCCATGCCGCCCAGCATCGCGGCGAAGAACACGATCGCCTTGGTGGCGCCGAAGCCGAGTGCCGAGACGGCCGGGCCGGGGCAGAACCCCACCAGTCCCCAGCCGATGCCGAACATGACCGCACCCACCGCCAGCCGCTTGTCGAGCCGGCGGCGGGGCGGGATGAACAGCGGGCCGAGCGCGGCCTGCCCGCGCCGCTGCGCGACGTAGTAGGCGGGGGCGGTGACGGCGAGCGCGCCGCCCATGACGAAGGCGAGGCTCGGGTCCCAGGTTCCGCGCGCGATGCCGGCGATGTCGAGAAAGGCGAGAACCTTCGCCGGGTCGACCATTTGCGAAACGGTGAGGCCCGCGCCGAAGACGAGCCCGGTGACGAGCGCCAAGACGACCGGCATCGGATCAGCCTCCGATCACATGGCGCGCGACGAACACGACCGCAGCGCCCGCGGCCATGAACAGCGCCGTCGCGGCCAGCGAGCGCGTCGAGAAGCGGGCGATGCCGCAGACGCCGTGGCCGCTCGTGCAGCCGCCGCCGAGCCGCGTGCCGTAGCCCACCAGCACGCCGCCCACGATCACCGCCGGCAGCGAGGCGTCGACCGAGATCGGCGGCAGCGGCGCGCCGGCGGCGCCCATCAGCAGCGGCGCGGCGATCAGCCCGGCCACGAAGGCGAACTGCGCTGGCGCGTCGCCCGAGCGCGGGCGCAGCAGGCTGCCGAGAATGCCGCTGACGCCGGCCACGCGTCCGAGGCCGAGGATGTAGATGGCGGCGGCGAGCCCGATCAGCGCGCCGCCGGCGAGGGCGGAGAGTGGCGTGAAATTGCTCATGCGGCGGATCCCTTTTCCGGCCGCGTTATATATGCGATTTTTCGCAAATGAAAGCCGCGGCGGGCCTCGGGCGGCGCTACTCGCTGGCACCTTCGACGGCGAATTGCTGGCTGCGCCAGCGCAGCATGCCGCCGGCGAGATTGGCGACGCGCGCGAAGCCCGCCTTCTTGAGGATCAGCGTCGCCTGGGCCGAGCGGCCGCCGGCGCGGCACACCGTGACCACCGGCTTGTCCGGCGAAAGCTCCTTGGCCCGCTCGGCGAGCGTTCCGAGCGGCACGAGAACCGCGCCGGGAATGTGCCCGAGCGGCCCGCTGAACTCGTGCGGCTCGCGCACGTCGGCGATCTGCACCTCGCGCGCGTGCTCCTCGAGCCATTGCGGCGCGATCTCCCAGATGCCGGCGAATGTGAGGGTCAGCGGCGCCCAGTCCGGCGCCTCGTCGGTGGCCGCGCGGCCCTGCGGCTCGCCGCACTTCAGATTGGCGGGCACCGCCACGTCGATCTGCTTGGGATGCGGCAGGCCGAGATTGCGCATGTAGCCGACGAAATCGTCCTCGGCGATCTGGCCGCCGAGGCGCGGATTGTGCGCGCGCTCCTCGCCGACGCTGGTCTGCATCAGGCCGCGATAGTCGTGGCCCGGATAGAGCAGGCAGGTCTCGGGCAGCGAGAAGATGCGCGCGTGCACCGCGCGATAGAGCGCGCGCGCGTCGCCCTGCTGGAAATCGGTGCGCCCGCAGCCCCGGATCAGCAGCGCGTCGCCGGTGAAGGCGCGCGTCTCGTCGTCGAGCACGTACGTCATGCAGCCGTTGGTGTGGCCAGGCGTGGCGCGCGCCTCCAGCGAGCGGCGGCCGAAGACGATGCGGTCGCAGTCCTTGAGGTAGAGATCGGCGCCCTCGGCCCCGCTGGCGGCGGCCAGCGCGATCTTGCTGCCGAGCCGCCGGCGCAGCAGCGCCCCGCCGGTCACGTGATCGGCGTGGACGTGCGTCTCGATCGTGTAGCGCAGCGTTAGGCCGAGCTCGCGCACGAGCGCGGCGTCGCGCGCGGCCTGCTCGAAGACGGGGTCGATCAGCACCGCGTCGCGCGTCTTTCCGTCGGCGAGCAGGTAGGTGTAGGTCGAGGACTGAGGGTCGAAGAGCTGGCGGAAGATGAGCATCGCTATTGTCCCGTTGCGCGGCGATACTAGCCGATTATTTCCGCCGCGCACGAGGTCCGTACGGGCGTCCGCCGGCGGCTGCAAGCCTATTGGCGCAAACGTGCACTTTTGGCACATAGACGCGGCGCCGCCGTCCTCGCGATAAGGCGGGCGCAGGAACCGAGGACAGGATGAAGACCGATACGGCCGATGTTGCCGCCCCCGAGGCCGGCAGGGAGGCGGGGCGCGATTTCGTGCGCGACATCGTCGAGGCCGATCTCGCGGCCGGTCGGGTGAAAGAGGTCGTGACCCGCTTTCCGCCCGAACCGAACGGCTACCTGCACATCGGCCACGCCAAGTCGATCTGCCTCAATTTCGGGGTCGCGCAGGAGTTCGGCGGCCGCTGCCACCTGCGCTTCGACGACACCAACCCGACCAAGGAAGAGCAGGAATTCATCGACGCGATCGAGGCCGACGTGCGCTGGCTCGGCTTCGACTGGGGCAAGCACCTCTACCACGCGTCGGACTATTTCGAGCAGCTCTACGGCTGGGCCGTCCATCTGATCGAGCACGGCAAGGCCTATGTCGACGACACGCCGCTCGAGGAGATGCGCGCGATGCGCGGCACGCTCACCGAGCCGGGCCGCCCGAGCGCCTATCGCGAACGCCCGGCGTCGGAGAATCTCGACCTCTTCCGCCGCATGCGCGCCGGCGAGTTCCCGAACGGCGCGCGCGTGCTGCGCGCCAAGATCGATCTCGCCGCCGGCAACATGAACATGCGCGATCCGGTGCTTTACCGCATCCTGCACGCCGCGCATCCGCGCACCGGCACGGTTTGGTGCATCTATCCCACCTACGATTTCGCGCACGGCCAGTCCGACGCGATCGAGCACATCACGCATTCGCTGTGCACGCTCGAATTCGAGGATCACCGGCCGCTCTACGACTGGTTCCTCGACAACCTGCCGGTGCCGTCGCGGCCGCGGCAGTACGAATTCGCGCGGCTCAACCTCGCCTACACGGTGCTGTCGAAGCGCGTGCTGACGCGGCTGGTGGCCGAGAAGCACGTCTCGGGCTGGGACGATCCGCGCATGCCGACATTGGCCGGGCTGCGCCGGCGCGGCGTGCCGGCGGCCGCGGTGCGCGAATTCGCGAAGCGCATCGGCGTCGCGCGCGCCAACAGCGTCGTCGACATGGCGATTTTCGAGCACCCGATCCGCGAGCTGCTCAACAAGGTCGCGCTCAGGCGCATGGCGGTGCTGCGGCCGTTGAAGGTCGTGATCGAGAACTATCCCGAAGGCCAGACCGAAGAGCTCGAGGCGGTGAACAACCCCGAAGACGCCGATGCCGGCACGCGCAAGGTGCGCTTCGGCCGCGAGATCTTCGTCGAGCGCGACGACTTCATGGAGAATCCGCCGAAGAAGTTCTTCCGCCTGTCGCCGGGCAAGGAAGTGCGGCTGCGCTACGCCTATTTCGTCAAGTGCCGCGAGGCGGTGAAGAACGCGGCCGGCGAGGTGGTGGAGCTGCGCTGCACCTACGATCCGGCCACGCGCGGCGGCAACGCGCCCGACGGCCGCAAGGTGCAGGCGACGCTCCACTGGGTGGCCGCAGCCGATTCGATTCCGGCCGAGATCCGCCTCTACGACACGCTGTTCAAGCGCCCCGATCCCGGCGCCGACGGCGACATCTTCACCGACCTCAATCCGAACTCGCTCGAAGTGCTGCGGGGCTGCCGCATCGAGCCGGCGCTGGTCGGCGGCAATTCGCGCGAGGCGGTGCAGTTCGAGCGCCAGGGCTATTTCTGCCAGGACCCCGACAGCACGCCGGCCAAGCCCGTCTTCAACCGCACGATCGGCCTGCGCGACACCTGGGCGAAGGAAAAGGCGAAGGGCTAGTTCATCCCGGCGCGACGCAATCCTTCGACCAGACGGGCGCGATCTTCGGCGCGCACGAAGGGCGTGGTCGCCTCCACCCAGCCCGTCGAGGCGATCGGCAGAACCGTCATCAACTCGCGCAGCAACGCCGCCGCACGGTCGGCCAGACCGAGCTGGCCGGCGCAAGCGGCAGCCATCACCAGCGGATAGGGGTGGCCGGGCCGGAGGTCGTGTGAGTGCTGCGCATGGCGCAGCCCCTGCTCGTAGCGCCCGGCCTGGAAATGCGCGAACGCGTAGTAGAGCTCGAAATCGGAGAGGAACGTGTCGCGCGGGCTGAGGCGGAGCGCGCGGTCGATACAGACGATCGCTTCCTCCGCTCGGCCGCCGAACGCGTGCGCGATGCCGAGCAGTCCCAGTGCATTGACCGAATTCGGGTTGAGCGCCGCGGCGCGCGTGAGCGCGGCGACCGCCAGATCGTTGTCGCGGGTCGCATAGCCGACCATGCCCTGCGCGAGGTAGGGCCAGAGCTCGTCGCGGTCGGCGGCGAGCGCGCGCGCTATCAGCGGCTTCGCCGCCGCGAGCGCCGCTCCCATGTCCTCCCAGCCCTGGAACGCGCGGAAGACCAGGATCCACGCCTTCATGCCGAGCGCCTGCGCATAGCCGGGATCGATCGTGATTGCGCGGTCGAGCAGGCCGAGCGCGGTGCGGCTTTCCTCCTCGGTCTGCTGCGACGAGTGAAAGAGCGCGCGGATCGCGCATTCCCAGGCGTCGAGGCTGTGCGGCGCCTTGCGCGCGGCGCGCGCGCTCTCGGCCGCGAGCACCTCGGGCCCGATGCGGCCGACCACGCTGGTCGTGATCTCGTCCTGGATCGCGAAGATGTCCACGAGGCCGCGGTCGTAGCGCTCGGCCCAGAGATGGTTGCTCGTGGCGGCCTCGATGAGCTGCGCGTTGACCCGGATTCGGCCGCCGATCTTGCGCACGCTGCCTTCGAGCACGTAGCGCACGCCGAGCTCGCGGCCCACGGCGCGCACGTCCACGGCCTTGCCCTTGTAGGTGAACATCGTGTTGCGCGCGATCACGAAGAAGCCGCGGAACTTGCAGAGCGCGGTCGTGATGTCTTCGGTGATGCCGTCGGCGAAGAAATCCTGCTCCGGATCGGTGCTCATGTTGTCGAACGGCAGCACGGCGATCGACGGACGGTCCGGCAGCGCGAGCGCCGGCACGTGTTTCGGCGCTGCCGGGGCCGGCGCGGGGGCGCCGGGCGGCAGCACGCGATAGACACGCACCGGGCGCTCGAGATTCTTGATCGCCTTTTCGCCGAGGTCCTCGAACGTGCAGTCGAGCTTGCCGTGCAGGTGCTCGTAGGCGGCGCCCGAAATGCTGATCCCGCCGGGCTCGGCCAGCGCCTCGAGGCGCGCGGCGAGGTTCACGCCGTCGCCGTAGATGTCGCCGTCGTCCTCGAGGATGATGTCGCCGAGATTGACTCCGATGCGATAGCGGATGCGGGCGCCCTCGGGCACGGCCGCTTCGCGTTCGGCCACGCGGCGTTGGATGCCGAGCGCGCAGGCGACGGCATCGACGATGCTCGGGAACTCGCACAGGGCGCCGTCGCCGGTGTGCTTGACGATGCGGCCGCGATGCTCGCCGACCAGCGGCTCGAACACCTCGGTGCGATGCGCGCGCAGGCGGCCGAACGTGCCGCGTTCGTCGCTTTCCATCAGCCGCGCGAAGCCCGCGACGTCGGCCGCGAGCACCGCCGCGAGTCGGCGTTGAATGGATTGAACGGCCATTGGTCGGCCCCGAGACGTGCGCGGGCCTCGGTATACAAGGGAGTACGGATGGGCGGAAGCGCGGGCGCCGCCTCGGCCCGCAGGCTCCGGCGGACAGCTATTGCCGTGATGCGGACCTGTCGGTCGGAAAGGCCCAGTCTTGAAGGCTGGTTGGGGGACTAGGATTCGAACCTAGATAAACGGAGTCAGAGTCCGTTGTCCTACCGTTGAACGATCCCCCAACAGGGCCGTCCGGCGAAGGCGGGGTATATATCGTATCGCCGACGGACGCGACAAGCCCGACGGGTTGCCGCAATCCGGCGCGGGCGGGCGCTTCCGGGCGCAAGGAAATTCGTCTTTCCGCCAATGCCGTCACGAAATTGCCAAGGAACCGGCTTGGGGATAGCCTGCCGGCCATGGACTCGGCGGCGTCACAATCCGACCACGGCGCCCGGACCGGCGCGGGTGGACGCACTTACGCCGCGCTCGACCTCGGCACGAACAATTGCCGCCTGCTGGTGGCGGTTTCGCAGGGGACGGGCTTCCGCGTGCTCGAGTCGTTCTCGCGCATCGTGCGGCTCGGCGAGAATCTGAGCGTCACCGGGCGGCTGACGCCGCGGGCGATGGGCCGGGCGATCGAGGCGCTCCGCATCTGCGCCGGGCGGCTGTCGCGCTACAGCGGGCTGCACGTGCGCGCGGTCGCCACCGAGGCCTGCCGCCAGGCCGCCAACGGGCACGAATTCGCCGCGCGGGTGAAGCGCGAGACCGGGATATCGCTGGAGATCATCGATGCCGAGGAGGAGGCGCGCCTGGCGCTCGCCGGCTGCGCCTCGCTGCTCGACGATTCGGCGCCGCACGCCTTCGTATTCGATATCGGCGGCGGCAGCACCGAGATCATCTGGCGGCGCGACGCGCGCCCGGGCCGCGGCGTGAACGGCCACGGCTTCGCGGCCGACGTGCTGGCCTACGGCCACGCGGCCGGCGAGCGGCTCCGGTTCCACTCCGTGCCGATCGGCGTCGTCACGATGGCCGAGCGCTTCGGCGCCGACCGCGTCTCGCCCAGCGCCTACGCCGCGATGGTCGACCAGGCGCTCGATCTGCTGCGGCCGTTCGAGACCGCGGAGCGGATCGGCGGCGAGATCGCCGACGCGCGCGTCCAGATGCTCGGCACCTCGGGCACGGTGACGACGCTGGCCAGCGTGTATCTGAACCTGCGGCGCTACAGCCGCATGCGCGTCGACGGCTCGTATCTCGATTTCGACGCGATCCGCCGCATCAGCGCCGAGATCGCCGAACTCGACTACACCGCCCGCGCGGCCATGCCCTGCATCGGGCCGCAGCGCGCCGACCTCGTCGTGGGCGGCGTCGCGATACTCGACGCGATCTGCCGGCTGTGGCCGGTGGGCCGCCTGCGCGTCGCCGACCGCGGCCTGCGCGAAGGCATCCTCAACCTGCTGATCGCCGCCGACCGCAGGCGGGGCGCGTAGCAACCGCGCGCGCGGCGCCCTACATTGCCGGCATGAGCAAGGCATCGAAATCGGGCGGCCGGTTCGCCGCGGTGCGCGTCACGGGCAAGGCGCACAAGCCGTCGTCGCGCCAATGGCTGCAGCGGCAGCTCAACGACCCCTACGTGCACGAGGCCAAGCGGCGCGGCTACCGCTCGCGCGCCGCGTTCAAGCTGATCGAAATCGACGACAAGGCCAAGCTGCTGAAGCCCGGCCAGCGCGTCGTCGATCTCGGCGCCGCGCCCGGCGGGTGGACGCAGGTCGCCGTCGAACGCGTGCGCGCCGGGCGCCCCGGCGGCGGCACGGTGGTGGCGATCGACAGGCAGCCGATGGACGCCATCCCGGGCGCCACCGTGCTCGAGGGCGACATGACCGATCCGGACAACGACGCGCGCGTGGTCGCGGCGCTCGGCGGCCCGGCCGATATCGTGCTGTCCGACATGTCGCCGGCGACGGTCGGCCACGCCCATACCGATCATCTGCGCATCGTGGCGCTGGTCGAGGCGGCGGCGGACTTCGCGCTGCGCAATCTCGCGCCGGGCGGCACGTTCGTCGCGAAGGTGTTCGCCGGCGGCACCGAGCACACGCTGTTGCTGCGCCTCAAGAAGAGCTTCGCGGGCATCCGCCACGTGAAACCGCCGGCAAGCCGCAAGGATTCGGCCGAAATCTACCTCGTCGCGACCGGTTTCCGCGGCGCGTAGCCGCGCGTCAGGGGCAGGCGGCCGTGCAGAGATTGAACCGCGTCTGGCACTGCGCCTGGCAGCCGATGCGCGTCTGCAGGCCGTCGCAGGTGCGCTGGCAGGCGTTGAACTCCTCGACGCACAGCGTGCGGCAGGCCTGCGCGAGCTGCTGAGGCCGGCTCTGCCGCGGCGCGCCGCGATCGTCGGCTGCGGCCGCGGACGCGGACGCGGACGCGAACAGCGCCGCCGCGGCGAGGAGCGCGGCGTGCAACGCGGATCGCACCGGCATCATCGCGGGGCGCTCACGCGGCGAGACCGGCGACGCGCGCCGCCAGCTCGGCGTCCGATTCCTTCGTCAGGTCCTTCGGGATCTCGCCGGTGACGAGGCTCTTCGCCTTCGCGCCGAGCGCCGCGCGGAGATCGCCGAGAAACTTCGGCGGCGCTGCCAGCACGAGCCGGTGGTAGGCGCCGCGCTGCGCGCCGGCGTCGAGATATTCGGCCACGACGTGGGCGAATTCGCGCTTCTCCTTCCGGATCGGCCCTTCGGCGTCCTGGAAGCCGTGGCGCGCGCCGCCCACGCTTTCCTGGCCCTTGCCGGCCTCTTCGTAGCGGCCGTGCTCGTAGGGCGCGTGATTCAGCGTCGTGATGCTCTCGAGCGGTCCGCGCACCGCGTTTTGCTGCTTGATGCGGGCGGTTCCGGCATCGGCGACGCAGAACCAGGTGATCCGCTTGTTGGGCATGGCATTCGTTCTCCTTACTTCCGGATCGTAAACTGCCGGACGCGGTCGAAGTTCGGCATGATCCAGGTCAAATCCGGGCGGGGCCGCTCAGCGGATCTCCTCGCCGGTGACGCTGCTCAACAGATTGGCCGGTAGCCCGGCCGCGCGCAAGGCGCCGAGGATTTCGTCGACGTGGCGCGCGTCGCGGGTCTCGATCACCACGTCGAGCTCGGCCATCTTGAGCGGCACGTCGTGGAACAGGCGCTGGTGATAGACCTCGACGATGTTGCCGCCGGCCTCGCCGATCAGGTTGGCGACGCGGCCGAGCAGGCCGGGCTGGTCGCTGATGTCCACGCGGATGCGCACGAGCCGCCCCGAGCGCACGAGCCCGCGCATCAGGATGGCCGAGAGCAGGCGCGCGTCGATGTTGCCGCCCGAGATCACGATCCCGACCCGCTTGCCGGCGAACAGCGCGCGGTTGGCCACGACGGCGGCGAGCCCGGCCGCGCCGGCGCCCTCGGTGACCGATTTCTCGATCTCGAGCATCAGCAGCACGGCCTGCTCGAGCGCGTTCTCGTTGACGAGCACGATGTCTTCGACCAGCGCCGAGACGATCTTCCGCGTGATTGCGCCGGGGCGCTTGACCGCGATGCCTTCGGCGATCGTCACGCCGCCCGCGCGGGGCTCTTCGCCGCGCAGCACCTGCGACATGGCCGGGTAGAGCGCCGCTTCGACGCCGTAGACGGCGATCGCGGGGCGCAGCGCCTTCGCGGCCACCGCGATGCCCGAGATCAGGCCGCCGCCGCCCACCGGCACGACCAGCGCGTCGAGCGCTTCGCCGCCATCGAGCATCTCGAGCGCGATCGTGCCTTGGCCGGCGATGATCTCGGGATCGTCGTAGGGATGCACGAAAACGAGGCCGCGGTCGCGCTGCAGCGCGGCGGCGTGGTCCTGCGCCTCGGAGAGATCGGCGCCCTTCACCACCACCTCGGCGCCGAAGCGGCGCGTCTGGCTGATCTTCGTGAACGGCGTTCCCTCGGGCATCACGATGACGGCGGGAATGCCGAGGCGCTGCGCGTGATAGGCGATGCCCTGCGCGTGGTTGCCGGCCGAGCAGGCGATGACGCCGGCGCGCCGCTGCGCGGGCGCGAGCCGCGCCAGCTTGTTGAGCGCGCCGCGCTCCTTGAACGACGCCGTGTATTGCAGGTTCTCGAACTTCAGGAAGACCTTGCAGCCGCAGATCTCCGACAGCGTGCGCGAATGCGCGAGCGGAGTGCGCTCGACCGCGCCGGCGATCGTCGCGGCGGCGGCGCGCACGTCGGCGAGCGTGACCGGGAGCGCGCCGTCGTGCCGGGCGGGCGCGGTCATCGCAGCGGGTTCAGCGCGACGATGCCGGCGGCGTCCTTCTCCGCCTCGGCGCGGCTGGGCGCGAAGCGCACGTAGCGCATGTCGCGCCAGTCCTGCAGCATGTTGTCGTAGAAGCGCGAGAGCGGGTGGCCGGCCGGGCCGGTCGACAGGATGAAGTGCGAGGCGTCGAGGTCCGCGAGCGTGTAGATCGCGCGCACGCCGGCGCCGTGGCGCGAAGCGTACGGCGCGCGCCGGTCGCGGACGTTCATGTCCTGCTTGTTGACGGTGCGCCCGTCGCCGTCGCTCTCGACGGAGAGCGTGCCGAACGCGCCCACCAGCGGCAGCGCGCTGAACATGCGGTGGCGCATCTCGGCGCGATGCGCCGCGCCCCAGCGCCACGACGACGGCTGGCTGCCGTAGCGCTCCTCGATCCAGGCGAGCGCGTCGCCGAGCGAGAGCGCCAGCATCTCGCCGCAGGTCTCGACCGGCTTCGTCGTCACGTCGTCGCACCACTGCGTGTGCTCGGTGAGGATCAGCTTCACCACGTCCGGGCGCAGCGAGACGAAGTCCGCGCCCCAGCTCCCCAGCTCGTCGGCGTAGAGCCGGCGGTTCAGGGCCGCGAGCCACGCGGTGAAGATGAGGGGCTCCGGGCGGTCGCGCGCCATCGTGCCGTCCCAGGAGCGCAGCAGCATCAGCGCCGGAACGGCCGAGGCCGCTTTCGGCAGCTGGTCGGGCGGAACCGCGAGCATGAACCGCAGCAGATCGCGCGCCATCAGCGAGACGTGGTCGCCCTGGATCGCCGCCGTGCTGGCCGCGCTCTGCCTGGCGCCGTTGCCGAGCAGCTCCTCGATGCGCGCGGCGCGATAGTGATCGCCCCATTGGCGCGAGAGGAAGTAGGGGTAGTCGGCGCCGGCGATGCGGTTGTTCGCGTTCACGATCAGGCCGCGCGGCGGATTGTAGGCGTGCGGCAGCTCGGCGAACGGGATGTAGCGCACGTCGGCGCGGCTCTGCTCCCAGCCGGCGATCGGCAGGCCGCCATTGTCTTCCTTGCGCGCCGGGATGCGGCCGGGAACGTAGTAGCCGATGTTGCCGTCGACGTCGGCGTAGACGAAGTTCTGCACCGGGCCGACGAACTTGGCGAGCGCCTGGCCGAACTCGTCCCAGTTGCGGGCGAGGTTCAGGTGGCGCAGCGCGTCGGCGGTCGTATCGCGCGGCTCGAGCCAGGGCGCACGCAGCGCCATCACGTGGCCCGGCGGCATCGATGGCCGCATGCGCTCCGCGATCGCGTCGTCGAGGACCGGGCCGTGCCGCGTCTCGCGCACGATCATCTTGACCGGATTGCCGAAGCGCACGCGGATCAGCTCCTCGCGCGTGACGAACGGCCTGCCGCCTTCGGGCGTGAGATAGTGCCCGGTCTGCTCGGGATCGAGGCGCTCGACGACGAGATCCTCGGTATCGACGTAGGACGTCGTCACGCCCCAGGCGATGCGCCCGTTGTGGCCGATGATGATGCCGGGCACGCCCGGCACGCTGGCGCCGGCGAGCTTGAGGCCCGGAATCTCGATCCGCACGAGATACCAGAGCGAGGGCGCGTCGAGCGAAAGATGCGGATCGTTGGCGAGGATCGGCTTGCCGCTGTCGGTGCGCGCGCCGGCCACCGCCCATTGGTTCGAGAGCCCGCCGCGCCGCGACATCTCCGGCACGGACTGCCACAGCGCGAGCAGCGGCAGGTCCGAGGGCAGGCCGGCGCGGTCGCGGCGCACGGTGACCGGCCCGTTGTTGGGGTAGGTGGGGAAAAACGCGGCCGCCTTCTCCGGACCGAGCTTCTGCTGGAACAGCGCGCGCAGCAGCTTCTCGCGCCAGCCGGTCGAGAGGTTGAACGCCATCATTTTGCCCCAGACCAGCGTGTCGGCCGGCGTCCACGGCTCGGGCGCGCCGATGAGCAGGAATTCGGGCGGCAGCTTCTCGCGCCGCTGCACGAGATAGGCGTTGATCCCGGCGGTGTAGGCCTCGATCGCGCGCTGCGTATCGCGCTCGAGACGGGCGAAATCGGCCTCCGCGCGGCGATAGAGCCCCAGCGCGCGCATCATGCGGTCGAACGCGACCGTGCTGCTGCCCGCCACTTCGGACAGGCGGCCGGCGCCGATGCGGCGCTGGCTCTCCATCTGGTAGAGGCGGTCCTGCGCGTGCGCGAAGCCGAGCGCATACATCGCGTCTTCGTAGGTCTGGGCGTAGATGTGCGGGATGCCCTTGCGGTCGCGCACGATGCGCGCGGGCTCGGTGATGCCGGTGACGGCGTAGGAGCCGTCGAGCTCCGGCAGCGAGGCGTCGAGCCACCACAGCCCGACCGAGGCGCCGATCAGCAAGACGACGCCCAAGAGCTGGAGCAGCCGCAGCGTTCCGCGGACGAAACGGCGCATCAGGGCGCGCTCCCGGCCGGGCCGCGCCGGGCGGCCCGCTGCGGGCAGGCGCGGGCGGTGACGAAGCCGGAGCGGTGGCCTCTGGCGGCCATGGCGTCTGCTGATCCCTGGAAGCGGCGTTTGATAGCGTGCCGCCGCCCCGGACCGCAACGCGGAACTATGGCTAAAGACGGGTTGCGGACGGGCCCGCGGGCGTACGGGCGGCGCGCCGGCAACGCGATCACCGCGACGGACCGGGCGCCGGGGCCGGGCGCCGCCGCGCCGAGACGAGCGTCAGCGCCGCGACCGCGCCAAAGACGATGGCGCCGCCGGCGAGGCCGTAGGCAGTCGGCGTTTCCCCGAGCAGCAGCCATACCCAGAGCGGCGCCAGCACGCTCTCCAGCATCGCGATCAGCGAGGTTTCGGCCGCCTGCAGATGGCGCGCGCCATAGAGATACAGAATCGACCCGCAGCCGAGCTGGACCACGCCGAGCAGGAAGATCAGCGTCAGATTGAGCGCGTTCGTGCCGGCATGGTCGGCGAACGGGAGCGAGAGCAGCCCCGAGATCACGCCGCCGATCGCGATCGCGGGAATCATGTTGATCGCGCGCGCGCCGCGCAGGATCACGATGTTCACCGCCGCGGCGACGGCGATCGAGAGCGCGATCAGGTTGCCCAGCATCGCGCCGCTGCCGAGATCGCCCGCCACCATCAGCGCGATGCCGCAGGCGGCGGCCGCCATCGCCGCCCAGATCGCGGGGCGCGGCCGCTCGGCCAGAACCGCCCAGCCGAGCAGCGCCGCGAATACCGGCGCCGCGGTCATCAGCAGCATCGTGTTGGCGACCGAGGTGCGCGCCAGCGCCAGCATGAAGCCGGTCATCATCACGCCGAAGCAGGCGCCGGAGGCGAGACCGCGCCAGCCGACGCGCATGAACGCGCCGAAAACGCGGCCGCGCTCCATGACCGCGAGCACGGCCAATAGCGCCGCGACCAGGAACGCCGCGCGCCAGAACGCGATCGTCCAGTCCTCGACGCCGCGGATATGACGGAAGATCGGCGCGCCCGAGCTCCAGAACAGCGCGGCGCCGGCGACCAGCAGCACGCCCGTCGTTCGCGATTCCGTTCCTGCCTGCATGGTGCCGTTGCGCCTCTCCCCCGTTCGAAGGCGCGGGAGACTAGCCCGCCGGCGCGCGCCGAGTCTGCCGTGCAATTTCGCCCGGCCGGGCTGCGCCGCGTCGCGTGCAATCGGCACCGGGTTCGCGGTATAGGGACGCCATGACCGAGCCGCGCGCAGAATTCGTCCTCGGCCTCACCTCCCGGGGCTTTCATCGCATCCGCTATTGGGAGTGGGGCGATCCGGCCAATCCGCGCGTGCTGATCTGCGTGCACGGCCTCACGCGCAACGGGCGCGATTTCGACGCGCTCGCGGCCTCGCTGGCCGGGCGCTACCGCGTGCTCTGCCCCGACGTGGCAGGACGCGGCGAGAGCGACTGGATCGCCGCCGGCGACTACAGCTTCCCGCAATACTGCGCCGACATGACCGCGCTGATCGCGCGCGCCGGCGCCGCCGAGGTCGATTGGGTCGGCACGTCGATGGGCGGCATCATCGGCATGATCCTGGCCGCGCAGGCGCGGACGCCGATCCGCCGCCTGGTGCTCAACGACGTGGGGCCGTTCGTGCCCAAGGCGGCGCAGGACAAGATCGCCGAAACGGTCGGCGACGATCCGGAATTCGCGAGCGTGGAGGCCGCCGCGGACTACATTGCAACCGTCAATGCCGGCTTCGGGCGGCTGACGCCGGCGCAGTGGCTCGGCCTCGCGCGCACCACGGTGAAACGGCGCGACGACGGGAAATACGTGTGGAAGCGCGATCCGGCGATCGGGCGGAGCTTCGTCGCGCAGCCGCGCAACGACGTCGTGCTGTGGCCGATCTGGGATGCGATCAAATGCCCGGTGCTCGTCCTGCGCGGCGTCGAGTCGGAATTGCTGCCGGCCGCGGTGGCCGAAGACATGACGCGGCGCGGGCCCAAGGCGCGGCTCGTCGCCGTCGCCGATGCCGGGCACGCGCCGGCGCTGCTGGCGGAGCGCGAACTGGCGCCGATCCGCGCGTTCCTGGCCGCGGCGTAGCGGGGCGGCCATTATGGGAATGGCGCGGCGCGCAGCCTTGTTCCTGCGCCGCCGCTTGAGTACGCTGCGCCGCAATACGCCGTGAGGCCGGGCGGGTTCGGCCCATGCGCGCGCGCCGGGACGTCTGGTTAGCAGCCGAGGCGAACGAATGTCGGAAGAGATGCGCCACGCCCTGCCCAAGGGCTACGAGATCGAAGGATACCGAATCGAAAAGGTCTTGGGCGCGGGCGGCTTCGGCGTCACCTATCTCGCCCACGAGATCGCGATCAATCGCAGGGTAGCGATCAAGGAGTATCTGCCGAACGGCATCGCCGCGCGCGGGCGCGACGACGTGTCGGTGCATCCGATCAGCGCCGCCGACCGCGAGAATTTCCAATGGGGCCTCGACCGCTTCCGCAAGGAGGCGCAGACGCTCGTCACGTTCCGCCACAACAACATCGTCACGGTCTACCGCTACTTCGAGGCCAACGGCACCGCGTTCCTGGTGATGGCCTACGAGGATGGCGAGAGCCTCGCCAAGATCCTCGAGCGCGCGGGCACGCTGACCGAGGACGAGATCAACGACCTTCTGGGCCCGCTGCTCGACGGACTCGCGCACGTGCACGGCGTGGGCTTCCTGCATCGCGACATCAAGCCCGGCAACATCTACATCCGCCGTGACGGCTCGCCGGTGCTGCTCGATTTCGGCGCCGCACGGCAGGCGCTCGGCGGCCGCAGCCAGAGCCTCACCTCGATCGTCTCGGCCGGCTACGCGCCGTTCGAGCAGTACACGACGCGCGGCAACCAGGGCGCCTGGACCGACATCTACGCGCTCGGCGGCGTGCTCTACCGCGCGACCACGGGCGAGCGGCCGCCCGATTCGCCGGACCGCATCCGCGACGATCCCTACGTCCCCGCGGTCCAGGTGGCGGCGGGGAAATACAGCGAGACGCTGCTCGCCGCGATCGACGCTGCGCTGGCGGTCGACGAGGCGCACCGTCCGCAGAGCGTCGCCGAGTGGCGGACGCTGTTCGAGGGCGGACAGTTGCCCGCGCGCGCGGCGCAGCCGGTCCCAGGCCAGGAGGGCGCCACGCTGCGGCCCGCACAGGGCGCCTCGGCGCAGCTCGCGACCGGCCGCCCGGCCGCGACCCAACCCGCGAAGGCCGCCCCGGCCGCCACGGCGGCCCCGAACGCCACGGCCGCCATGACCCAGGCGCCGCGGCCGAAGCGCGGTGCGCTCGCCGCCGCGGTGATCGCGGGCGGCCTGCTCGTGCTCGGCGCCGCCGGCGCGGGCGCCTACTTCTATCTCGATTCGCAGGGCGAATCGCAGGCGGCGACCTTCATCGGCAAGGCCCGTACGGCGATTCTCGCCGGCTCGCTCGACGAGGCGGAGCGGCTGATCGCCGACGCGGAAAAGGCGAAGAAGGACCACCCCGATCTCGACCGGATCAGGGCCGAGCTCAAGACCGCGCGCGCGGCGGAGCAGGCCAAGATCGGTCAGGCCGGCACGCTGCTCGCCCAGGCGCGCGCGGCCATCCAGCGCCGCGATCTCGCGACGGCCGAGCGGCTGATCGAGCAGGCCGCGCAGCTGGCGCCGAGCCATCCCGATCTTGCGGGGGCGCGCGAAGCGTTGCGCGCCGCCAAGGAGAACGCGAGCGCCGACCAGCAGGTGCGCACGCTGCTCGGCCGCGCGCGCGAGGCGATCGCGCGGCGCGCCTTCGACGAGGCAGAGCGCCTGATCGCCGACGCCGCCAAGCTTTCGCCCAACCACGCGGAGCTGGCGAGCGTGCGCGAGGAGCTGCGCCGCGCCAAGGACGCCGGGGAGCGGACGGCGCAGGTCCAGCGGCTGCTGGCACAGGCGCGCGATGCGATCCGCGCGAAGAATTTCGCCGAGGCTGAGCGGCTCATTGCCGAGCTGGCGCGCCTCGTGCCCGCCGGCGACCGCGACCTGACGGCGATCCGCGCCGAGCTCGACGCCGCCAAGCGCGGCTCGCCGCCCGACACGAACGCGCTCGACCGGCTGCTCGAAGAAGCGCGCGACGCCATCCTGCGCAAGGATTTCGCGACGGCGCGCCGCAAGCTCGACGAGGCCGCGCGCATCTCGCCGTCCGACGCCGGGCTCGCCCAGCTCCGCAAGCAGCTCGCCGATGCCGAGGCGAAGGAGCGTCCCGGCAACGGCACCGACTATTCCAACGTCACGAAGACGCCGAACAATCTCTGCCGGCCCGGCACGCAGCGGATGGTGGAGGCCACCCGCAAGCTCACGCTCCCGGCCGAGCGATATTGCACCGACGCCGACTGGAGCGTCCGGAACGTGCGCGCGGAGGGCGCCAACCTGCTCTGGCGCGTGCCGTTCACCGACGGGCACGTCGACTGCGCCTGCGTGCGCGGCACGGGCGGCACGACGACGGTGCCGCCGCCCGGCACGCGAACGCCGGTGCCCGGCGTCACCAAGTCGCCAACCAACATGTGCCAGCCCGGCTCGATGCGATACGTCGATGCGACGCGGACGCTGGCGCTGCCGGGCGTCCGGTATTGCTCGACGCCGAACTGGCACGTGCGCGACGCGACGACCGACGGCGCGGGCCTCTACTGGCGCAGCGCATGGTCCGCACGACGCGCAAGCTGACGCTGCCGAGCCAGCGCTACTGCACCGACGCGGATTGGAGCGTGGCCGACGTGAAGACCGACGGCACCACGCTGTTCTGGAACGTCCCGTTCACCGAGGGCGTGGTCGCGTGCTCGTGCCGTAAGCGCTAGCGCGGCGGCCGGGGAGGGGGCCATGGACGACGCACGCCACGGCCTCGCCCGCGGCCTCGAGATCCACGGATACCGGATCGAGCGCGTGCTCGGGGCCGGCGGTTTCGGGATCACCTATCTCGCGACCGAAATCGCGATCAGCCGCCCGGTCGCGATCAAGGAGTATCTGCCGAACGGGATCGCCGCGCGCTCGCGCGACGACATCTCCGTGGCGCCGCTGACGCAGGCCGACCAGGAGAATTTCCAGTGGGGCCTCGACCGCTTCCGGCGCGAGGCGCAGACGCTGGTCGCGTTCCATCACACCAACGTCGTCTCGGTGTTCAGCTATTTCGAGGCGAACGGTACCGCCTACCTGGTGATGGCCTACGAGGACGGCGAGAGCCTCTCGGCGATCCTCGACAAGCGCAAGACGCTGCCCGAAGCCGAGATCCGCGGCTGGCTCAAGCCGCTGCTGTCGGGCCTCGCGCATGTCCACAAGGCCGGCTTTCTCCATCGCGACATCAAGCCGGGCAACATCTACATCCGCAAGGACGGCTCGCCGGTGCTGCTGGATTTCGGCGCCGCGCGCCTCGCGGTCGGCTCGCGCAGCCAGAGCCTGACCTCGATCGTCTCGGCCGGCTACGCGCCGTTCGAGCAGTATACGACGCGCGGCCACCAGGGCCCGTGGACCGACATCTACGCGATGGGCGGCGTGCTCTATCGCGCCGTCACCGGGCAGCGCCCGCCGGACGCGCCCGACCGCATCCGCAACGACCCCTACGAGCCCGCCGCGCAGAAGGCCGCGCGAGGCAAGTACGGCCCCGCGCTGCTTGCCGCGATCGACGCGGCGCTCATCGTCGACGAAACCGCGCGGCCGCAGAGCCTCGAGCAGTGGGAGCCGCTGTTCGACGGCGCGCCCTGGCCGCCGGCGGAGGCCGAAGCGCCGCCCGCGGCCGCGCCCGATGCCACGCTCGCCGTCGGCGCAGCGCCCGATGCGACGCTCGCGGCCGGAGCGGCGCCGCGCCGCGCGGCCGATCCGCCATCCGCGCGGCAGGGGACGCGCGGCCCCTCGGTGGCGCCCGCCTCGCCAAGGACGGAATCGGTGCCGACGCAGCCGCCGGCCGGAGCGGCGCGGCCGCCGGGCTCCGGCAAGTGGTTCATCATCGGCGCGCTTTCGCTGCTGCTGGTCGCGGGCGCGGGAGCGGTGACGTTCGTGCTGATCTCCGACGGCAAGCCCACCAAGCCCGAGGCGCGCGAGACGCCGCTCCAGGAGGCCGAGCGGAAGATCCGCGCGCTGCTCGCCGAGGCGCGCGCGGCGATCGAGAAGCGCGATTTCGCGGCGGCCGAGCGCGCGCTCGGCGAGGCCGAGACGCTCGCCGCGCCGCACGATCTCGTGGCGCTGAAGCGCGATATCGCGTCGGTGCGGGCCGAACTCGCCCGCGCCAAGGGCACGACCGACGTCAGGCCGCCGCCCGTCACCGCGTCGGGCATCCCGGCGGGAAGCTGGCCGGCGAATGCGGAACTGCGCCGCGCGGTGGAAGACACGATCCGCCGGCTGGCGCGGTAGCGGTCGTCGCTCAGGCCGCGCGGGCGAGCGCCAGCCTGGCCACGCGCTCCACGTCGGGGCTCTTCGGGAGGCCCGCGATCGCGGCGAGATCGAACCACGCGGCCTCGTGCGCGTCGCTCGCGGGAACGCCTTCGCCGCCGCGCCACCGGCACAGCACCGCCACCAGCACGTAGTGGTGCAGCGTATCGCCGTCGCGGCGGATCACGTCCACGGCGGTCAGCACCTCGACCGGGTCGGCCGCCACGCCGGTTTCCTCGCCCAGCTCGCGCAGCGCGGCGGCGGCGACGGTCTCGCCGGGCTCGATCTTGCCGCCGGGGAAGCCCCAGCGGCCCGCATCCGGGCGGTGGCTGCGGCGGACCAGCAAGAGGCGGTCGCCGCGCACCACGACGGCGATCGCGGCGGCGACGGGCAGGCGGGCGGGGGCGGCGTCGGTCATGCGGCGAGGGTTTTCTTGCGGCGCGGGCGGGTCCACATTCGCGCCAGCACTAGCGCGCAAGCCGCCGCCGCGAAAGGGACATGGACAGCGCAAGCCCGATCGACGAGTCCGACTGCGCGGGGGCCGGCGCTCACGCGCCGTTCCGGCCGCGCTTTCCGTGGCTGAACGGCGATCTCCAGACCGTCCGCAACATGATCGTGCGGCCGCGCCCGGGCTTCGCCGACGCGCCGGCGCGGCGGCTTGCCTTCGCGATGGACGACGGCACTGGCGACTCGCTGCTTGCCGATCTCCACGCGCCAGCGGCGCCGCGGCGCCCGCTCGCGGTGCTGGTCCACGGCCTGACCGGCTGCGGCGAGAGCTTCTACGTGCTGTCGACGGCGCGCGCACTGCTCGATCGCGGGCATCCTGTCCTCCGTCTCAATCTGCGCGGCGCAGGCCCCAGTGCCGGCGCGTGCCGCGAGCAATACCACGCCGGCCGAACCGCCGACGTCGCGCGTGTTCTGGGCGCGCTCGATCCTGCGCTGACCCGCGAGGGCGTCGTCGCGGTTGGCTACTCGCTCGGCGGCAACGTGCTGCTGAAGCTGCT